>WNFJ01293331.1_pt2 | contig 25150 bp, 19 predicted proteins | sample 5400461 | NCBI WGS metagenome assembly WNFJ01 (sample SAMN13153349, study PRJNA577476) | soil metagenome | isolation source: 115 cm saprolite on Douglas fir-dominated hillslope | place: USA:California | collected 2013-09-17
TACTACGTGCTGCTGGCTCCGAACACCCGGCGCTAGATCTAGGTATCTCCGCGGGAGCGGACGATCAGGTCGGCGAGCAGCGCGAGCGAGGCGATGAGCAACCCGGTCACGAAGATCAGGATCGTGTCGATCGCGAGGCGGAACGGATGCGCCGCGAGGTCGTAGATGCCCTTGGCGGTGCCGAGGCCGAGCAGCAACAGCGCGACGGGCATGAGGACCTTGAGCGGGTTGAAGTACATCACCATCCGCAGCACCTGCAGGATGTAGCGGTAGGCGTCGGTGACGAAGCGGAATTTCGACGTTCCCGCCCGCTTGGCGTACTCAATAGGGACATAACGCACGTCGTGCTGGTTGGACAGGAAGGCCAGCGTGATCGTAGTGACGCAGGAGAACCCGGGCGGCAGCAGTCGCAGGTACGGGAGCGCGACCTGGCGCCGGAAGGCCCGCAGGCCCGAGTTCAGGTCGGGGATCTGGGAGCCGGTGAGCTGCTCCGCGAGCTTGCGGATGAACCACTTGGCCGGGATCCGCAGGATCTTGTGGGTGCCCTGCTCGCTGGTCCTCGCGCCGACCACCTGATCCAGCGTGGCCTCCTTCTCGAGCATCCGGACCAGTTCGGGTATGCGGTCGTTCGGGTACGACATGTCGGCGTCGGTCCACACGACGATCTCGCCCCGGGCCCGCTGGGTGCCGATCCGGCGGACCGTTCCCGAGCCGCCGTTCCGGTAGAAGTGCACGACCTCCAGGCGCGGGAACGTGAACGCGGCCTCCTGCAGGCGGGCGAGGGTGTCGTCGGTGGACGCATCGTCGAACGCCAGCAACTCGTAGTCGTACTCGCTGGCATCCATGGCCGCGCAGATCCGCTCGACCTCGGCCGTGACGTGGTCCTGCTCGTTGTAACAGGGCAGGATGATCGAGACAAACGGATCCTGGGGGGGCGTAGCACTCACAGCCGCCGAGGGTACTACGGTTTCCGGCGTGTCAGCGGCCATGCTGTCGATTGACACGGTCATGACGACGGCTCCGACATCCAGACGGTCACGTTGAAGGGCAGGGTGTGCAGCGGAGGAGCCGTGAGCGCGTTCTCGTCCATCGTGGTGCGCAGCCTCATGACCTGCCGGATCTGGCCTCCGTACGGGACAAGCCGCGAGCGCACGCCCGCCAGGAACACCGGCCGCCTGCCAGCCTGCTCGATGCCGCGCACGACCTGGGCGACCGTGCCCGGATGCGCGTGATCGAGGCGGGCCACCGGCACGCCGCACGTCCCGCGGACGACCTGGGTCAGCCGGTCGGCGGCGCCGCCGCTGCCGCTGCCGACGAACACGACCGATGCGTCGCGGGGGATCGCTGCGCACAGGTGCCGGACCGCCGGGATCTCGCCACGGTACGTGGTCTTGGCCGCCAGGCCCTCCGCCACCAGCCTGATCCCGACCGGGCCGCCCGACCGTATCCGCAGGCCGAACGTGGTGACCGCCGCGGGCAGCAGCAGCGCCGCCACGCAGCAGGTCGCGATGCCTGCGTACAGCGCCCGGCCGATGTCCGCGCGGCGGATCCAGCGCAGCAGCCAGTCCGAGCCCCAGACCGCCAGCAGGATGAAGCCCGGCAGGACGGCGGGCACCAGCCTGCGGCTCGCCCAGGGGTGGTCGGGGGTGATCGCTGGCTTGTAGAGCGTGGCCACGATGGACCATGCGAAGATCATCAGGGCCAGGGTCCACGCCGGCGCCCGGCCCCGCAGGCACCGCCGGGCCAGCAGCGCCGCCCCGAGGGTGCCCAGGGCCACCGCGGGCACGCCGATGTACCAGAACACCCAGTGCAGGCTGAGTTCGTAATACAGGCGCTCGGGGGCGACCGGGATGTGGTCGGCCCGCTGGTAGCCGACCATGATGGACTCGAAGAACGAGGTCGACTTCGCCCGCACCGTCTGCACGTATGGGCGGAGCGTGAAGCCGATCACCACCACGACCGCCGCCGCGGCGGCGGCGTTCGGCAGCCATGTTCGTTCGATGCGCGGCAGGCCCTTGTTCCACCGCCAGGCCACCGCCAGCGCCGTCGCGATGATCACTACGCCGACGATCAGCGCCAGCGGAACCAGCGACGACTTGATGCTGTCCAGGTACGGCCTGGACAGCACCAGGCCGTCGGCGAGGCCGTAGACCACGCCGACCGCCAGGCCGCCCAGCATGGGGAAACCTTGTCGCCGGCGGCCGAGGATGAGTATTCCCAGGTACGGGATCACCGGGACGATGTCGCTCGCCCCGTCGATCCGCACCAGCAGCGTCAGGCCGAGGGCCAGTCCGCCGAGCGCCGCGAGGACCCTGGCCCCGGCCCCGTCCGCCTCGAGCGAGTCGATGACCAGGCAGAGCCCGCCCAGGAACAGGATCTGCACGATCGGCTCGCTGTATGTCGACCGGCTGGTGAAGAACTCCGGCAGCGAGAGCGCGAGGGCGAGCGACGCGAGCGGAGCCCAGCGTGGCCCGATGAGCCGGGCGGCCAGGCCGCCGAACGTCAGCACCGCGCACCCCCCGATCACAGGGGCCATGGCCGTGGCGGTGCTGACGCCGCCGACCCAGAACCCGGCGGCCAGGATCATCGGCAGGCCCGCCATGAACTGCGGTACGACGCTGCTGCCCACCTTGTAGTAGGCAAAGCTGGAGAAGGTCAGCACGTGATGGGTGCCGCCGAAGGCGGCGCGATCTTGCGGTATCGGCAGCGAGCCGTGGTGGGCGATCCAGTTCGCGAACTGAATATAGGAGGCCGGATCGCGCGTCACGATGATGAACTGGCTGTGGTAGATCATCTGGTCGATACCGAACGCAACCGCCACCGCGACCACGCCCGCCACCGCCCACCAGGGCGTGCGCGCCTGCTCCGGTCGGCGGGCGGGCCGTGCGCCCGGCCCGCGGCCGGGAACCCAGCGCAGGCCGAGGGTCACGAGCACCACCGCCACCGGCACCGACACCACCAGCATGGCCACCGGCGTGAAGACGCCCGCGAGCAGCAGCGGCAGCCCGGCCAGCAGCCACGCCATCAGCAGCAGCGCCGGCAGCACGGTCAGCCGTCCGAGCAGCCGGGCCGCGGTGTCCGCTGGCGCCGCGCCGCCGGCCTCGACTCCGGGCACCGAGCGGCCCGCGGTCTCGGCCTGCGCCCCGACGCTCATGCCGCTGCTCACCCCGCCGCTGGCCACCCCTCCGCTCATCCTGCGGACTCCTTAGAAGCTGTCGCACCCGTCCGCGAGCCGACCCGATGCAGCACGACATACCCGTCGCGAGCAAAGACCAGCCGGTAGCCGTTGCGTTCCAGCAGCGCTACCCGCTGCTTCTGCTCGCGCACGCCGGTGAACGTGAACTGGGGCTGCCTGACGTTGGCGACCACCCACGGGGCCCCGAACGGGGGCGTGTGCCCGTCGCCGTCCCAGAGCAGGACGGTGTCCCGGGCCGAGAGCTGCGGGCCGAGATTGTCCGCGGCCTCGACGGTTACGCCGCCCGGAACCACAGCGTCCGCCGCCGCGGCCGCCGTCTCCTGCGCGTCCCGCTGGTAGTGCGACGGGTGCAGGGCGGGCCCGAACGCGAAGTGCGGGACGAGGCCCACCGCGACGGCGCACATCGCGACGGCGCAGCCCAGTGCTACCGACCACGGGGCTACCGACCACGGGGCTGCCGACCACGGGGCTACCGACCACGGCGCCAACGACCGCGGGCTCCGGGAGGCCGGCGGCCCGGCAGGCGGGCCCGGGCCGGGGTCCACATTGGCACCGCCCTCCCCCGCGGCCGCTCCCGCCGCGGGGCGACGCTCCCGCCCGGCGGCGCGATGCTGCCGGGCCTGCCACTGGCGATCGAGCCGGGCGGCGCCGTCGACGGCGGCGAACACCAGGATGATCACGAGGTACGCGTTGTACTGGTAGGAGGTGATCCACCAGTAGGGGAACAGGTTGGCCAGCATGCGCTCCAGCAGGAGCGGGATCGCGGCGAGCGCCATGGGCGAGCGAAGCGACAGGAAGCAGAACGCCCCGAACAGCCACAGCATGGTCTGGAGCTTGACTTCCGGCGTGGCCAGCAGCTTCAGGCTGGCCGGGTGGGTGATCAGGTGCCAGACGGCCTGCGGGGCATGTGGACCGAGCGCGGTGTAGGCCCAGTAGTAGTCGGAGCGGCCGCCGAAGGCCGGGATCAGGACATAGGTGGCGATGACTGCGGCGGCGATCCCAGCCACGATAAGCGCGCAGCCGACAGCCAGTTGCCTGCGGACGACGCGCGGGCGCGACACCGCGAGGTAGAGGCCGATCCCGGCCACGAACAGGCCCATGTCCTCCTTGACCAGGAGCAGGGCCCCGAGCGCGACCAGGGCCGTCCGCAGCCGGCCGGCCGACAGGCGCTCGAGCGCCACCGCCGTCAGCACCGGGGCGAACGCGACCTCATGGAAGTCGAAGGCCAAGGCCGAGGCGATCGGCCAGCTCAGCGCGTACGCCCCGGAGACGAGGTAGGCGGCCGCGGTGGCCTTGCTCCCCCCGCCGAACGCGCGGCGCGTGAACACCCACAGCGGCGGGATCGCCAGCGCGAACAACACCGCCTGCGCCACGAGGAGGGTCACCGGGCTATTGAAGATCCAGTACAGCGGCGCCAGTGAGGCAATGATCGGCGACCAGTGATCTCCGAGGACCGAGAAGTCGGGACCGAATCCGTTATGGAGACCCTTGATGATCGAAATGCCGGGCCTGAAGTGCGCATACGACCGCACGGCCTGGTCGAAGATCACCAGGTCGTACGACGAGGTCCGGAACGTGTGGTAAAGGCCCAGCGCGACCGCGGAGTAGCCGGCGGCCACCACGGTGGTCAGCGCCGCCACCGCGACCATATGGACCGTCCGGCGTCCGCCCGGCAGGTGCACGCCCGCCCGCCCACCCCCGGCCGGCCTCAGCAGGGCGGTCTCCATCGTCGCGCGGATATCCATCGTTGCGGAGACTATCGGACCAAACCCAGGTACGAGCCGTCAATGTACCCAGGTAGCTGTGCGCGCAGCGATCGAGCATCCAAGGGACTACCCGGCCTCCATGCCGAAACGGGCCATCGTGCTAGCGGGCCGCGCCGAGCGTCGCCGGGGCACCGTACCGATGCAGCACCTCGGGGACGGCGACCGTGCCGCCCTCGTCCTGAAAGTTCTCCATGATCGACAGCAGCGCGCGGGCGGTGGCGCCGGTGCCGTTGAGCGTGTGCACGAACTCCAGGCCGCGGTCCCGGCGAAACCTGATGTTCAGCCGCCGGGCCTGGTAGTCGGTGGTGTTCGAGCAGGAGGTGATCTCCCGGTACCGCTGCTGGACCGGGAACCAGGCCTCGATGTCGTACTTCTTGGCGGCGGACGCACCGAGGTCGCCCACCGCGATGTTCATCACCCGGTAGGGCAGGCCCAGAGCCTGGACGATCTCCTCCTCATAGGCCAGCAGCCGCTCGTGGAACTCCGCGGACTGCTCCGGAACGCAGTACACGTACATCTCCACCTTGTCGAACTGGTGCACCCGGAACATGCCCTTGGTGTCCTTGCCCGCCGCCCCGGCCTCGCGCCGGAAGTTGGTGGTGAATCCCGCGTAAAGGGCCGGAAGCTGGTCCTCCTCGAGCCGCTCATCCATGTGGATCCCGGCCAGCGCGACCTCGGAGGTGCCGGTCAGGTACAGGTCGTCCTTCTCCAGGCGGTAGAGGTTGGACTCCTCGGTGGGCAGGAAGCCGGTCCCGTACATGGCCCGCTCGCCGACCAGGATCGGCGGCAGCACCAGGAGGAAGCCCTTGCGGGTCAGGCTGTCGATGGCGAACCGGTACAGGGCCATCTCGGCCAGCGCCACGTCCCCGATCCGATAGGCGAACCTGGAGCCGGAGAGGCGCGCTCCCCGCGCCATGTCAACCCATCCGCGGGGCGAGGCGAGCTCCAGGTGATCGCGGGGCTCGAAGCTGAACTGCGGCGGCTCGCCCCAGGTCCGGACCAGCTGGGCGTCGTCCTCGTCCATGCCGTCGGCGGCGGTCGGGTCGGGCAGGTTCGGGATGCGGGCGAGCAGCTCTTCGCGCTCGCGGGCGGCCTGCGCCTGCTCCTCGGTCGCCGCCGCGTGTTGGGCGGCGAGCTGCCGCAGCTCGGCCAGCTCGCCGGGCCCGGGCTTGCCCCGGGACAGCCTCTTCTGCTCGGCGCGGAGCGTCTCGGCCCGCTCGGTGTGCTCGCGCCATCGGGCATCCGCGGCCAGCAGCGCATCGAAGTCCTTGGCCGCACCGCGCCGGGCCAGCGCCGTCCGGTAGAGGTCGGGCTCCAGCCGTGCGGCCTTGAGGTCGATCACCTGCGCGAGTCTAGTCGGGCGGGCGCAGAGCGGCAGCGAGGTTTATGGCTGGCTCGCGGATGCCGGAGCGCTGTGCTGTCCCGGGGGCGCGACCCCCCAGACCCCCCCGCTGTGCTGGCCCGGGGGCGCGACCCCCGGGAGCCCCCTGGGGGGCCCGGGTTCCGGCTCGGGAATCTGCGCCCGGCGCTGGCCGGAGCGGGTCGCCAGCACCGAGCCGCCGAGGATCAGCGCGAACGCGCCGGCCATCGACGGCGTGAACGGCTCGCCGAGCACCGAGACTCCCAGGGCCACGGCGATCGCGGGATTGATGTAGGTGATCACGCTCGCCCGGGCCGGGCCCACCTCGGCGATCAGCCGGAAGAAGAGCACGAACGCCGCGGCCGTGCAGACGACCGCCAGGCCGGCCAGGGCGGCGAGGACCCGGCCGGACGGCACCGCGCTCGGCCAGGTGAGCGCGGCCAGGGGCGCGTAGACGATCGCGGCGAGGCCCAGGCACGCCGCGGTCATCCCGAGCGGCGGGAGATCGCCGAGCTTCCTGCTGGCGATCAGCGGCCCGGTGGCGTAGCACACCGCGACGAGCAGCACCTCGATAATCGACAGAGCGTCGCCGCCCGCGGCCGTGGGCCCGGCGAGCAGCGCGACGCCGCCCAGCCCGGCCAGCAGTCCGGTCCACCGGATCGCGGTCAGCCGTTCCGTGCCGCCGGTGAGCCGGGCACCTGCGACGACGATGATCGGCACCGCTGCGACCAGCAGGCCGCTCAGTGAGCTTGACAGCCTGCGCTCGGCTTCGGACAGCAGCAGCCAGGGCGTGATGATCTCGACTACTGCAAACGCGGCCAGCCAGCGCCAGTGCGGCCGAAGCGCGCCAAGCTGCCGTCGTCTCACGGCCAGCGGCAGCAGCAGCGCCGCGCCGATCCCGACCCGGGCCAGAACGAGCACTGGCACCGGAACGCCGCCGACCGCGACCTTGATCAGCAGGTACGGAACCCCCCAGATGACGCCCATCGCTATGAACAGCGCCCAGCCCCGGCGGCTCACCGCAACCCCCTGCCTTCACCGAGGCTCATGGCCGCTGGTCTCCCTCCGGGCGGTCTGTCGCGGTGGCCCGTCAGGTAACAGCGGCTCATGCCCCACCATGCTGGCCCGCATCCGCGCGGCCGTCTTGAACGGTCTTGCGCGTTTTGAACGCTCCGACGGCGGTATGTCTGACCAGCGCAGCGCGCCGAATATTCCGCCAGCGCCCGGCTCACCGCCGCCCATGTTGCCAACAGGCGGCTGCCAACAGCGTGCTGCTTACCCGGTGGGAGTGCCCGGCTACGCTCGCACCATCTATCCATAACCGACGGCAGGCAGGAGGCACGGTGCCGCAGACCGGCGCCACCGGCCAGGCGGGCGGCTCAGCCGGCCAGGCGGGCGGCTCGCATCAACCTGTCCTGCCTCCCGGGCCCGCCGGACCAGCGCGGACTCCAGACACCGACCAGCAGCCCGGCGAGCGCGCCGGCCTGCCCATGCTCCCCGCGCTGCTCCTGGCGATCGCCGGGGGCCTGGGCCTCGCGGCGGCATTCCCGCCGGCCGGTTTCTGGCCGCTCGCAGCGGCCGGGCCGGCGCTGCTCGCCATCGCGCTCTGGCGGCGGAGCCTGCGCGGTTCCTTCGCCGTCGGGCTCGGGTTCGGCCTGGCGTTCTTCGTTCCGCTGTTGTCCTGGCTGATCAACGTCGCCTGGTACGCGTGGGCCTCCCTGGCGGTCGCCGAGGCTGTGATCTTCGCAGTGTTCGCGCTTGGCCAGCGGCTGATGTTGCGCCTGCGGCCCTGGCCGGTCGCCGTCGCTTGCTGGTGGGTTGCCGTAGAGGCCTTCCGTAACCGGTGGCCCTATGCCTTTCCCTGGGGCCGACTGGCCATGAGCCAGGCGCAGGCTCCCACGGTCCGCTGGGTCGCGTACGGCGGTCCCCCGCTGCTGACGTTCCTCGTGGCGCTGGCCGGGACCACGCTGGCCTGGCTGCTGCTCGCCCCGGGCCGTGCCCCGAGGCTGGTGACCCCCTGGTCGGTGAAACAGGGTCGCAGCCGCGCGGCCTGGATGACATCGCCCGGCGCCGCGCTCGCCGCGATCCGCCGCCGGGCCGTTCGCGCGCTCGCCTTCGCCGCCGTCGCTGGCCTCGCCCTGGCCGGCTCGGCCCTGCCCGCGGGCCAGCGAGGAGCCGGTGCCCCGACCGCGGAGGTGGCCGCGGTGCAGGGCAACGTCCCGCATGCCGGGACACTGGCGAAGCAAGTGCGGGAAACGACCGTGACCGGAAACCATGCCGCCGCCACGGAGCGGCTGGCCGCTCAGGTCAAAGCGAGCTCGCGCCCAGCACCTGACCTGGTGATCTGGCCGGAGAACTCCACCGACATCGATCCCCGCCTGGACCCGTACGTCTACGCCACGATCGCCGGCGCGGTCGCGGCGATCAACAGGCCGGTGCTCGTCGGCGCGGTACTGGAGAACCCGCTGCGCAACACCGGCCAGCTCTGGCTGCCGGGCCGCGGCCCGGTCGCGTTCTATATCAAGCGCCAGCTGGTCCCCTTCGGGGAGTACATCCCGTTCCGAAGCCTGCTGAATACGTTCAGCTCGCTGCCCTCGCTGCAGCCGGTGAACTTCACGCCCGGGCATCGCGCGGTGGTGTTCCGCATCGGAAAGGTCAGGCTTGGCGACGTGATCTGCTACGAGGTCGGCTTCGACAACCTGGTCTCCTCGGAGGTCAGCGCCGGCGCGAACCTGCTCACCGAGCAGACCAACGACGCCGACTTCGAGGTAGACGGCCAGCTGGGCGAGACCCTGCAGCAGCTGGCCATGGCCCGGATCCGGGCGATCGAGTTCGACCGTGCCATGATCGTTGCGGGAACGACCGGGGTCAGCGCGATCATCGCCCCCGACGGGTCGCTGATCGCCCACACCCGGACCTGGCAGCGAGCCGTGATCGAGTCCCGGGTCCCGCTGCTCACCGGCGACACGCTGGCCGAAAGGCTCGGCGAGTGGCCCGAGCTCGCGCTCAGCGCCCTGGCCGTGGCGGCACTGGCCTGGGCCATCATGGGGGCGACCAGGGAGCGGCGGCGGTCGCGCCGGGATTCTTAGGCGGAGCCCGCCCGGCCGGCCAGGCGGATGCTGGCAGAGTGTCATTCTTCCGGCCCGGCATGACCGCGCCGGACCCAAGCCTTGCGCGGGGGACTCACAATAGGGATGTGGCATTCTGGCGCGCCTTCACCCGGCCGGTTCACTATGCCGCGCTTGTCGCCGGCGCGCTGCCCGCCCTGGCCTTCCCCGCGCCGAATCTGGAGTTCCTGGCCTGGTTCGGCCTGGTCCCGGGCATGCTGCTGTTCCGCGCCGCGCCGTCGGCGCGCGAGGCGGCCGTGCGCGGCTGGTGGTTTGGGACCGGGTTCCTGGTCGCCTCGCTCTACTGGCTAGTGCTCAACCTGGGCCCCGGGCTGCTGCTCGTGGCGGCGCTGATCGGGGTGCTGTGGACCGGCGTGGGGGGAGCGACCTGGGGACTGCTGCGCCCGCCGGTGCCGCCGCTCCGCGCCCTGACCGCGGTCGTGGTCGTGCCCAGCTGCTGGCTGGTGGCCGACTGGGTTCGCTCCTGGCAAGGGCTGGGCGGACCGTGGGCGGTGTACGGGGCCAGCCAGTGGCAGCATCCGGTCTTCCTCGCCCTGGCCGCGCTGGGCGGCGTCTGGCTGGTCAGCTTCGCGCTGGTGGCGGCGAACACGGGCATCCTGATTTGGGTGGTGGCCCCCCGCATCCCGGTCCGGCTGATCGGCGCGGCCACCGCGGCGATCGCGATTGCCGCTGGCCCCGTCGCCTACGCGCTCACCTCCGCCGCGCCGGTCAGCCGGCAGGTAACGGTCGCCATGGTCCAGCCGGGAGTGTTCAACCAGGCCGGGCTCAGGGACCACGCGAGCCAGCGGCTATCGGCCGGCCTGGTCAGCGATCACGCTGACCTGATCGTCTGGGGTGAAAGCAGCGTCAACGATGACCTGGACCTGCCCAGATACGCCTCGCTGCTGCACCAGCTGGAGCTCCTGTCGGCGACCGATGGCGCGCAGCTCCTGGTGAACCAGGACTCGATCGCGCCGGGCGGCGCCAAGTCGAAGGTCGCGGTGCTGATCGGCAGCAACGGCATCGACGGCAGGTACGTCAAGACCCGGCTGGTGCCGTTCGGGGAATATATTCCGTTCCGGCAGCAGCTCGGCTGGCTAACCAAGATCAGCAAAGCGGCGCCGCAGAACATGATCGCCGGGACCGGGGCGCACGTCATGCGCGTCACGCCGTCCCGTAGCGCACCGCTCACGATCGGCGTGCTGATCTGCTTCGAGTCGGCGTTCCCCGATATGTCCCGCGTGGACACCGACCAGGGCGCCCAGCTGATCGTCTACCAGACCTCGGACTCGACCTGGCAGGCAGGCTGGGAGTGGGTCCTGGCGCAGCACGCCGCGCTCAGCGCGCTGCGCGCCGCGGAATCCGGCCGTCCGGCCATCCAGGCGGCCCTGACCGGCGACTCGGTCGCGTTCGACCAGCGAGGCCGGCTGCTGGCTTGGCGGGGCTCCACCTTCCGCGGCGTGGCCGTGGTGCGGATCGCGCTCCCGTCCGTCTCGTCCCGAACGCTGTATGACCGGCTGGGCGACTACGTCCCCTGGATCGCGGTGGCGATCGTCGTGCTGTCCGCGGCAATCGCCCGGATCCGGACCGGTAGGCTACGAATTCGTCGGCCCGGCCCGGCCGGAATACCCTTGGACGGCAGCCCCGGGCGTGACCGGTCCGGCGTCGCGCTGCGCCCAGCGCAGGACGGCCCAGCGTGGACCGGCACTGGCACCGATGGTTCCGGTTCCGGCGATGGCAACCCGGCGGCCGCGCCGCGAACTGAGCAGTAGCTGGGTCACGGTTTTACGAGCAGAGTCGCTTGACGAGCAGGGTCACTAGAGCAGGCACGATGAGCCGTTTCAGATCCGCAGTGGGAGGTCCAGACGTGGACGGACATGGCCCCTCACCGGTAGGTGCTCGCCGACGCCGCCAGCCTGGCTGGCTCGCCATGGCGGCGGTCGGCTGCGTCCTCGGCCTGGCCGCGACCGCCTGCTCGGGAGGCGGCGGTACGGGCGGCGGCAGCCAGGGCGCCGGCTCGCAGCCGAGCGCCGGGGCGACGAAGGCGGCGCCTGGCAGCGCGGGGCTGTCCATAATGCCGGCCAACGGGAGCAGGAACGTCAGCCCGAGCCAGGGCATCACGGTCCGGGCCACCCAGGGCAAGCTGAGCAGCGTGACCGTGACCACGTCGGGTGATCCGGTCAGCGGGACCCTGAATGCCGCCAGGACCGCCTGGCACAGCACATGGGCGCTCGGCGTGTCGCAGAGCTACACGGTCACCGCCAGGGCGGCAGGAACCTCGAACGGGACGGTGACCCGCACGTCGACGTTCCGGACCCTGACCCCGTCGCAGACGTTCACCACGCAGATCCTCGAGGGATCCGGACAGACCTACGGCGTGGGCATGCCGGTCATCCTGTACTTCAGCCAGCACATCACCAACAAGGCCGCGGTGGAGCGGGCGCTTCAAGTGCAGTCCTCGAAGCCGGTCGTGGGCTCCTGGTACTGGGACGACAACTGCGGCATGGCGCCCACCTGCGCGTACTTCCGGCCGCAGAGCTACTGGCCAACGCACACCCAGGTGAGCTTCACCGGCCACCTTGACGGCGTCGAGGGTGCGCCAGGCGTGTACGGCTACCACACCCTGACCCAGTCGTTCACCATCGGCGACTCGCTGATCGTGGTGGCCAGCACCGCCACGCACCACATGGACCTCTACCGCAACGGCACACTGATCGACCGCTGGCCGATCAGCACCGGGCGACCCGGTGACAACACGCCCAACGGCACGTACCTGACCATCGAGAAGGCCAACCCGGTGGACATGAAGGGGCCCGGCTACAACATCGAGGTGCCCTGGTCGGTGCGGTTCACCTGGTCCGGTGACTACCTGCACGACGCCTACTGGTCGGTGGGCGAGCAGGGCTTCACCAACGTCAGCCACGGCTGCGTGAACATGCCGCCGGCCGATGCGCAGATCTACTACAACATGGAGGTTCCCGGTGATCCCGTGACGATCACCGGCAGCCCGCGGCCCGGCACCTTTGACAACGGCTGGACCATGTGGTTCCTGCCCTGGAGCAGGTACGTGAACGGCAGCGCGCTGGGTGAGGCCGTCCAGGCCGGGCCGGGCGGCAGCACGTTCGTGAGCCGCTCGTCGGTGCCGGCCTCGAGCGCGGCGGCTCCTCTCGGCGCCCCGAACCCGGGCAACTGGGCCGCGTCCTAGGACGAGGCCCGCCCCGTCTTAGGACGAGGCCCAGCGCCAGCCCATCGGGCCCAGCCCGCCCGGACCCGGCTGCCGCCGGGCAGATGGGGTACAACATAGGCCCATGGAAAGCTTCCTGACGCATGCGGGCTACGCTGCGCTGATCATCTTCGGATTCATCGAGGCGTGCAGCATCCCGATCTCCTCGGAGATCACGTTCGGCTTCGCCGGTGTCCTGGCCTACGAGGGCCACCTCAACCTCATCCTCGTGATCATCATCGGGTCGCTGGCCGAGCTCGCGGGCTCGTACGTGTCGTACGCCGTGGGACGGCTGGGCGGCAGGCCCCTGGTCGAGCGGCTCGGCAAGTACGTCCTGGTCACGCGCAAGGACATCGACCGGGCCGAGCGGTTCCTGGCCGGCCGGGGCGCGTGGGCGGTGGTTGTCGGCCGGGCGCTGCCGGTTATCCGCGCCTTTACCTCGATCATTGCGGGCCTCGTCGAGATCCCCGCTCTGGAGTTCGGCTTCCTCAGCCTGATCGGCACGGTTGCCTTCGCCGTTGCGCTGTCAGTCACGGGATATGAGGTCGGCAGCGCCTGGCACAGCATCTCGCACTATGTCTCGATCGGCGGCTACGTGGTCGTCGCCCTGGTCGTGCTGGCCATCGCCAGCCTGATCGCCTACCGCCTGCGCGAGGTCAGGAGGGAGGCGGCGGCCGCCGGCCAGGCGGGCGACCCGAATGTCCCGTAACGCTGAGCGGGAGGTCGTCGGGGACGAGGTGCCCGCCACCCCGCTGCACCCTCATCACACCAGGGCCTGGTACACCAGCTGGCGCAGCTGTGAGCGGATCCGGGTTGCGCTCGAGGGAAGCAGCTGGGTGAAGAAGCACGCAGTGAGCTCCTCGGCCGGATCCACCCAGAACGCTGTGGAGGCCGCGCCGCCCCAGGAGCACTCGCCGACGGAACCTAGTGTCTTCTGCGCGGCCTGGTCGATGACGACGGCGAAACCCAGGCCGAAACCGACCCCGCGGAACGGCGACTCGGCATGCAGCGGCCGGCCGAAGGTCTCGAGGTCGGCCCCGCCCGGCAGGTGGTTGGCGGTCATGTAGGCCAGGGTCCGCGGGCCGAGCAGGCGCACGCCGTCCAGCTCACCGCCCGGGCTTCCGGGCCGGTCCAGCAGCATCTGCGTGAACCTGTGATAGTCGGCCGCCGTGGAGATCAGGCCCCCGCCGCCGCTGAGCATCCGCGGGCGGGCCCGCGCGACCCTGCCCATCGCGTCGAGCCGGGCCGCCGGGCCGCTCGGAGCGGGGGTCGGCGTGTAGAGCGCGGCCAGCCGGCCCGCATCCGCCTCGCCGACCCAGAAGGAGGTGTCGGTCATGTCCAGCGGGCCGAGTATCCGGCCGTCCAGGAACTCGTCCAGGGCCTGGCCGGATGCTACCTCGACCACCCGGCCGAGCACGTCGGTGGCCACCGAGTAGTTCCACTCCGCCCCGGGCTGGAACAGCAGCGGCTGATCCGCCCAGGCGTCGCAGCATTGCGCCAGGTCCATGCCCCGCGGCGTGCCCCACTCGAACCCGGCGCCACGATAGCGCGCGTCGACGGGGTGCACCCGGTGGAAGCCGTAGGTCAGGCCCGCGGTGTGGGTCAGCAGGTGCCAGATCCGGACCGGCTCCACGGCCGGCTCCGTCACCGGCCGGAGATCAGATCCCCCGGTGTACACGCGGACGTCGGCGAAGGACGGGATGAACGCGCTCACCGGGTCGGTCAGCTCGAACGCGCCCTGCTCGTACAGCATCATCGCCGCGACCGAGGTGATCGGCTTGGTCATCGAGTAGATGCGCCACAGCGTGTCGGTCTCGACCGGCAGCCCCGCCTCCATATCCCGCGCGCCGTAGCTGGCCACGTACGCGAGCCGGCCGTGCCTGCTCACCGTGAGCAGCCATCCGGGCAGCCGCCCGTCGTCCACGTACCGCCGGAGGTGCCGGTCGACCCGGTCCAGCCGGACCGGGTCGAGCCCCACCTCGGCCGGGTCGGCCTCTGCCTTGAGCTCGGTCATCGCGCCTGCCTCCTCGAACCGTCCCGACCACGCCTGCCCCGATCCTGCTATGTCGGGGCATCGCCGGTCCAGTCCACTGGGCGGCGTGACCATGCCCGGCATCACCCACGGCTGGCCGCCGGCCGCTCGCGCCGATCCCTGAATCCCTGCGCCGTGAGGCCGAGCGCAGCGTTCATCCGCGACCGCAGGTTCTCCACGGCGATGATCGCGGTGAGCTCCACCAACTGCGCGTCATCCAGGTGCCGGCGCAGCCTGGCCACCAGGTCATCGGTCACCAGCGGCGGGGTCGCCGTCATAGCCTCGGCATACAGCATCACCAGCCGTTCCAGCTCGGTGAACACCTCGCTGTCGTACCAGTCCGGGATAGCGCGGATCTTCTCCGCCAGCACATCGTGCCTCGTGGTCGACTCCCAGTACCCGAAATCCAGGCACCATGCGCAGCCGATGCTGGCGGCGGCGGCCATGACGGCCAGGTCCTTGAGCCCGCTGTCGAGCCGCTTCCACCGCTCAACCTGCAGCTGGAATAGGCCGTAGGCCCACCCAACCGGGACATTGTGCGCCAGGGCGGCGGCAGGATCCAGCAGCGTGCCGTAGCGGCGGCGGGAGAACCAGGCGGCCAGCCGGTAGCTGAGCGTCCGGGGCGGGTCAAGCGATACGCGTGCCATGACCGAGTCCTTCCTCGAGACAGAGCCTTCCCCTTCAAGACACGCCAGGCCGGGAGGTTGTGACATACGGCCAGCCCGGTACCATCCCGCGGGTGGGTGTCGAGAGCGAGCGGGTGGCCGGCTTCGGGCACCTCGAGGACGGACTGCGCCAGGCCGGCGCGTGGTACCAGTGGGGCCCCTACGTCAGCGAGCGGCAGTGGGGCACGGTCCGGGAGGATTACAGCCCGGACGGCGAGGCCTGGGACTACCTGCCGCACGATCACGCACGGTCCCGCGCTTACCGCTGGGGCGAGGACGGGCTGGCCGGATTCTGCGACATCGAGCAGCGGCTGTGCCTGGCCCTGGCGCTGTGGAACGGGCGCGACCCGATCCTGAAGGAACGAGCGTTCGGCCTGACCGGCGCGCAGGGCAACCACGGCGAGGACGTCAAGGAGTACTGGTGGTACCTGGACGCCATCCCCAGCCACGCGTGGAACCGGTGGCGCTACCACTACCCCCAGGCCGCCTACCCCTATGAAAACCTCATAAGCCATAACGCCCAGCGCTCGCGCAACGACCCCGAATACGAGCTCATGGACACCGGCGTCTTCGACGACGAGCGCTTCTGGGTAGTCGAGGTGCACTACGCGAAGGCCGACCCGGACGACATCCTGATGGTCATCCAGGCGACCAACGCCGGCCCCGAGGCGGCGACCCTGCAAGTGCTGCCCACTGCCTGGTTCCGCAACACCTGGTCCTGGGACGAGGGCGCGCCCAGGCCGGCCCTGGCCGCGGCCGATGACGCGCCAGCCGGCGCGGTGGCGGTCCGCATTGACCATCCGTTCGGCACCGAACTGGAGCTCCTCGCCGGCGCCGGGCCTGACGGCACCCTGCCGACCCCGCTGTTCTGTGAGAACGAGACCAATACCGCGCGGCTGTTCGGCGCCGCGCCGGTTACCCCGTACCCGAAGGACGGCATCAACGACCACGTGATCAGCGGCGCGGCCACGGTCAGCCCGGACCGCCGAGGCACCAAGTGCGCGTTCTGGTATCAGGTGACGGTCGCGCCCGGGGACACGGCCGAGTTGCGCCTCAGGCTGCGCCCGCGTGCCGCCCCAGCCGGGCCCGCGCCAGCCACGTCCCCAGCCAGGCCCGCGCCCGCCGCCACCACATCCGGGCCCGCACCAGCCACGGCCGCGCTCGGGGCGGACTTCGACCGCGTGATCGCGCAGCGGCGGGCGGAGGCGGACGATTTCTACGCCGGGCTGACCCCGGCGAGCGCATCCGCCGACGAGGCGATGGTGATGCGGCAGGCGTTCGCCGGGATGCTGTGGAGCAAGCAGTTCTACAGCTACGACGTCGCCCGCTGGCTGGACGGCGACCCGACCCAGCCGCGACCGCCGCCCGGCCGCGCCGCCGGCCGCAACAGCCGGTGGCGCGGCTTCGACGCCTTCGACATCATGTCCATGCCGGACAAGTGGGAGTACCCCTGGTTCGCCGCCTGGGACCTGGGATTTCACTGCGTGGCGCTGGCCCACGTCGACCCCGCATTCGCCAAGTACCAGCTGATCCTGCTGTGCCGGGAGTGGTTCCAGCATCCGAACGGGGCGCTGCCCGCCTACGAGTGGGACTTCGGCGACGTCAACCCGCCGGTGCAGGCCTGGGCGGCGCTCGAGGTGTTCGCCGTCGACGGCGGCCGCGACCTCGACTTCCTCAGCCGGGTCTTCGACAAGCTGCTGGTCAACTTCACCTGGTGGGTGAACCGGGAAGACGAGTTCGGCAACGACCTGTTCGAGGGCGGATTCCTCGGCCTGGACAACATCGGCCCGCTGGACCGCTCGCACCTGCCGGTCGGCGGCACCCTGGAGCAGTCGGACGCCACCGGCTGGATGGGCTTCTACGCCATAGCCATGGCCACGATCGCCACGGTTCTGCACCGCTCCGGCCAGCGGCCGGGAACCGACCTGGTCCTGAAGTTCCTCGAGCACTTCGCCGGCATCCGCGACGCGATTGACAATCAGGGCCTGTGGGACGAGGCCGACGGGCTTTACTACGACCGCTTGCTCCCTCCCGGCGGGACGGCAGTGCCGGTCAAGGTCCGCTCGATGGTCGGGATGATCCCGGTGCTCGCCGTCGGGGTGGTCGACGAGAGCATGCTGCGTCTGGCGCTGGTCGTCGGCAAGCAGTTTGCCAGCCTGCTGGACACGCGCGGGCTCGCTGACCCGGCGAAGCTGGCCGAGGCCGGGATACTGCGCGGCGACCCCGGCCATCAGCGGCTGCTGCTGAGCATGGCCGGCCTGCCGCGGCTGCCGCGGCTGATGACCAGGCTTTTCGACGAGACAGAGTTCTTGTCGCCGCATGGCCTGCGGGCGCTGTCGGCCTACCACCGCCAGCACCCCTACGAGATCGACGTGGAGGGAGTGCGGGCCACCATCGACTACGAGCCTGCCGAGTCCACCACGCCCATGTTCGGCGGGAACTCCAACTGGCGCGGCCCGGTCTGGTTCCCGCTGAACTATCTGGTGATCAGCATGCTCGACCGCTATCACCGGTTCTTCGGCAATGATCTGACGATCGAGTACCCGACCGGCTCGGGTCACCAGCTCACCCTGGACCTGGTCGCCGCGGACCTCCAGGATCGGCTCATCTCGATCTTCGTACGCGGCGCCGACGGGCGCCGGCCCTGCTTCGGCGCAGTCTCGCGCCTGCAAGACGATCCGGCCTGGCGGGACAACCTGGTGTTCAGCGAGTATTTCCACGGCGACAACGCGACTGGGCTTGGGGCGTCGCACCAGACCGGGTGGACCGGGCTGATCGCGGACGTGATCCGCCGCCGTCATGGCGCGGTGCCCGGCACCGCAGAGGTCCTCGCCGACATCGGCACCGGTGCCCGGAAGCCGTAAGCCCTCCGTGGGCCCGCGCTGTGGCACCGGTGCCCCGCCTTGACGCACTTCCCCGCCGGGTGTACATCCGGCCGGGGAGCGCCCGTCAGCTAGGCGTGTTCGATGACCTCCTCCTGGGCGCCGTGCTGGCTGCACGTGCTCCCTCTTGCGTCGTGGGCCGCGATGAGCAGAGGCATCACCGTGATCACGTCATCCCGGCCTTGCTTGCAGCCTGCCGCCCAGGTCGCGGCGTCTCGTGCGATCTGCGCCGCGTGGCTTCGCGCGCGGGCTGCGTCCTCCTGCCAGTGCCGGATCTCCTTATGCATCTCCTCCTGGATGCGAGCCATCTCCGCCCGGAGCCTCGCGTGCTGCGCGGCGGCGCGGGCCAGCGTGAATCCCCAGGCCGACACCGCGGCCATGATGATCAGCGGGGCTACCACAAGGCCGCTCACGGTTCCGCCCCGCGGCCTCGCAGCAAGCACATCGCGCTTCCAGCCTGGGCAATCCCGCAGCTAGAACGCCCGAGGGACCCCTTGCCTTGAGCGCGAGCCGATGTAGTCTTTGTAGTCATACCGTGACTCCGTTCCGTATTCGGTTGCGTTCCGTGGTCGGTTTCGGGTGGAGCTTGGTTTGCCTGGGCTAGCGGCGCCTCCGCTGGCCCAGTGCCATGTCCGCGCCGGGACTGCTCGCGGGGCTTGCTCCGCGGTGGCGGTGACGGGCGGGTCGTCCCCCTGGGCAAGCACTGCTGCGAGTGAGACTGTGCCTGGTCCCGGTGACTAGCGACTTCCCCGGGGGAACTGGAGGGGCCCGGGCGCGCCGCGGAGTTCCCATGCACATCGGATGGCGGCCTTCGGCCTGCTGCCGGTCCTTGGTAGCGGGCGCCGAGCGGGCCGGGCCGGAAGAGGTACGCGGCGGCTCCGCATTCCGGTACCCCCGCCAGCCGATCATGGTCAGCCTCCCGGCCTCCTGCCCGCAAGGGAATTGGCCTCTCTTCGAGTACACGACATGTGAGCTCATGATCGCAATATGCACCGCAAATTGCACCCAATATTTGCCTGTCGGACTTCTCAACACGCCTCTGCCGCCACTACGCTCAAACTGAGTCACAGCAGGCTGGGGATCTCCCGATCCCAGAAGGAGCCGAGCGGGTGCCTGAACACGGCAGCCCGAGCGTCCGTCGCCGTCGGCTCGCCGCCGAGCTACGTCGACTCCGCGAGCGTGCCGGTTTCACCGGCGAGCAGGCGGCCGAGCGCCTGAGCTGGTCCAGCTCGAAGCTCAGCCGCATCGAGACCACCAAGTCCGGGGTGAAGGAGGAAGATCTCCGGCTGCTCCTTGATCTATACCGGATCGATGAGCCACATCGTTCCGAGGTGCTTGCCCTGGCGCGAGAGTCATCCAAGACGGCCTGGGTGGATGATGCGGCGATTGCCAGCTTCCCGGCCGGATATGCCGCGTATGTCTACGCTGAGGCCGAGGCCACGACCCTATGGCACTGGGCCCCCCAGGTAGTCCCTGGATTGCTGCAGACCGAGGCCTATGCCCGTGAAGTAGTACTCGGATGGCATTCGATGTTCAATCTGTCTCCCACGGAGCTTGATGCCAGGGTAGAGGCACGTATACGGCGACAACATGTCCTCACGCGCGAACAGCCACTCGATTACTGCGCAGTGATAGACGAGTCGGTCATGCACAGGCGGTTTGGCGACAAGTCAGTCATGCGTCAGCAGCTCGACCGGCTGGCCGAGGCTTCCCGCATGCCTAACGTGGACCTGCACGTACTTCCGCTGAGCGGCCATCATCCAGTTGGTACTGGCGAATTCACTTACATGCGATTCGCTCAAGTACACGACGTCCGGCTTCCTGACATCGTCAATACGGAGCGGCTTGAAGGCGACTACGGCGTCGAGAATGCGACGGACACTAACCAGTACCGGGTCGCATTCGAGCACCTACGATCTGAGGCTCTCGAGCCGGCTCAGTCTCATGATATGATAATCAGTATAATGCGGCAGGTCTGGTCATAGGGGATATAGAAGTGCGGCGAACTCTGCGTGACGAGCTTCACGGAAGGTCAAAATAGCCTTTCTGCACATCAGCGATAAACGCTTCCCAATCTGAGCGAGTGAACGCCAGCACCGGGCAGCCGGGAGAATTGTCCCTACTGTTGCGGACACCAATGGTGTGGTCTGAAAGATCAGCTACTTCTACGCAAGAACCGTTTCCTGCGCTCCGCAAACTCTTTTTCCAACGTGGACCCAGGGGTCCGCCCGCGTCTGCCACGGCCACTCCATTCCTATCCTGAGATCGCGGCCGGAGATGCGAGGCCCGTCGGCGACCATCAGGACACGCAGGCAGCCGTTGCTCCGCGCTTAGCCCTACTATTGCTGTGCGTGTGGGCCGTCTCGCCCCGGCACCCGCTAAGGCGGCCCCGACGACTGTACAAGATTACGTTGCGGGATGTTACTCGCCTAGGCGCCGCGCCACAAGGCTGCTTAGAAAAAAGTCATTAGCTGTCGTGCTGTCGTCCGTCTGGCCGCCGCCGGGAACGGCGTGGCCTTACCCGCCCATGTATACCCCGATGGGCGGGGGAGAAACGACTCTGTCCGCGCGAGACCAGGCCGTTGCCCCACCATGACCTGTGCCAGGACTCGACATGGTGGCCGCGCCGAACGGAGCGGGCATACGTCCCTGATGCCGCGATCCTGATACCAGATGGCACGCCGTCGATCTCGTGCTCGCGTGGCCGAGCGATCCGCAGGCCCCTGACCCGAACTGGCGCCGACAACACCGACGCCGCGGCGACTTACCGATCACGGCGAGCCCGCAGGTCGCTGGGGACAACGAAGCTAGCCAGTCGGGCCTGCCCGTGGGCCAGCTCCGGCCAGCTGCCAGTAACGGTCAGAACTGCCATCGCGGCGGTAGGGAACTTGGCCCTCACCCGTTCGAGCGCCTCGTCGCCGTCGGAGCCGGGCGCCGCGCTGGCCAGATCCAGGGCCAGATCCGACATGGACGGTTCGTGCCCGACGATCATCAGGGTTCGGATACCGGATGGTGTCTGGCGGGCCAGCTCCAGGAGTTCCGTGGCGCTCGCCCCGTACGCTCGCTGCTCGAACGTCGTCCGTGGATGGACGCCCAGCTCCTCCTCCGCGAGCTGCCAGGTCTCGCGGGCCCGCAGGGCCGTTGAGCAGATGACAAGATCGGGCACATAACCGGACTCACGGAGCCAGCGGCCTGCGGCGGGCGCAGCGCGGCGACCGCGCCCTGCCAGCGGCCGCTCATGATCTGGAACGTCCGGCCAGGCACTCTTGGCATGCCGCAGGAGCACGAGCCGCCGCTTTACACTGCTGGCCATAATCCCAGCCTCTCAGATCCTGCCTGACTGGCCGACCTTGGCCACTTGACCCTGGCCGCCCGGCAGCCCCCGCGGCCGGAGACAACTCTTCCCCCTCAGAATCTCCGACTCTCTCCTCAATCCTGGAGGGCCTGCGACGCCGACGGCTTACTGCCGGATGGCAAGGCCGGATGTGCCTGCCGTGCGCAGGCATCTGCGGCAAGCATGGCGGTGGACGCAGGCCGACCGGGCCGCAGACGGCTCACTGCGCGCACGACGAGAAACGGCCGCCAGTAGGTCGGCACGAAGCGACAGCCCTGACGATTCGGTTCCTAGAGCCAGTCGGCCTGTTTGGCGCGTGGCGACTGCGAGCGACCGCTGGATGAGTGAAAGCTCGCCTTGGTGCCATACCGCGTCGAGCGTGAGCGTTGCGGTCGGCTGCGCGAGCTCGACGTGCGTGATGCCCTGTGGCAAATGTTCATCTAGCGACGCGTTGATCAGCGCCACCCCGCGGCCCCGCGCCGATCGAGACGCTCGGCGTCTGATCCGCGACATCCCTGGAGGGCGAGGCCGCCCTCGTGACCGGGGCGGTCGCCTGGACGCCTAGTCGCCGGACTCCGGAACGTACCATCGGGTTTCTGGCTGGGTTGACGGGTCGATCCAGACCCGCATGACGACTCGGGTCGTCGGGTCGCGGAACCGCTCATCGGTCGGCACCCACCCGGCACCCGGCTGGGCCGCGTGGGCGTGCCCGCGCTTGCGTGGGCGCTTGACAGGACCCGGGCCGCCGGCGCTCGGCCCGGCGAGTTGCGGGAGGTCAGCCACGGCCGAGGCCGCTTCCTCGGTGTACTGCGCGGCCAGGACGAGCCCCACGCGACGGTTCAGCTCGTCGAGGTCGAGCAGGCCCAGAGCGTAGTGCTCCCGGAGCAGGCCGACCAGCCGTTCCCGGTCGGCGTCGCGGGCCAGGTGCCTCGGCCGGGCCGGCGGCGTCGGCCCGCCGGGCTGCGCTGCGGGCACGGCTACCCACCCGGACGGGCGACGACCGCAGTGCCGTAGGCCACGATCTCCGTGAGCTGCTGGCCGATCTCGGAGGAGTCGAACCGCATCGCGACGATGGCGTTGGCGCCGAGCAGCCGGGCGTTGTCGATCATCCGGTCGATCGCGTGCCGGCGACTGTCCTCGAGCAGCTCGGTGTACTGGGTCACTTCGCCCTGGCGCATCGCCTTGAATCCGGCGCCCAGCGACTTTACGACGCCCATGCTGCGCACCACCAGGCCGAAGGCGACCCCCAGGTCCCGCTCGACCGTCATGCCCTGTAGCCCCAGCGCGGTAGTGACCGGAAAGCCCGTCGAAGAAGAAGGTTCGTTCATGGCTGTCATCCTAGGAGCGCCCGGTCCGGCTGGCAGGTTTGTGCGGCGGACACGCGAGCTCCGCGAGCATCGCTGACCGTCTGCCACGCTGGTGACCGTGGACCTAACGCAACGGCCGCCCGGCGCGACCGTCCCTGATCCCGCGCTTGTAGTGCTGGTGGGGCCCTCCGGGTCGGGCAAGTCCGCCTGGGCGGCGGAGCGGTACCGCCCGGCGGAGGTGGTCTCGTCCGACCAGTTGCGCGGCGTGGTGGGCAGCGGCGAGCACGACCTGGACGCGTCGGCTGACGCGTTCGCGCTGCTGGACCAGATCGTTGCCGCCCGGCTGCGCCGGGGCCTGACCACGGTCGTCGACACGCTGGGCCTCGACCAGGCCAGGCGCCGCGGCTACCTGGAACTGGGCCGACGAGGCCGGACGCCGACCGTGGCCGTGCTCTTCGACACCGATCCGGCGGAATGCCGCCGCCGGAACCGGGCCCGCGGCCGCGCCGTGCCCGCCGCCGTGCTCGACGGCCAGCTGCGGCGGATGGGCGCCGCGAGCGCCGAGATCCCGGCGGAGGGCTGGGATCTGGTGCTGGCCGCTGACACGGCTCATCCCGCCCACCCCGAGCCGTCGCACACGCCCGGCGCCCGGAGCGCCGCACGTGAGCAGCAGCAGCGCCCGGTGCAGCTGGGTTTCGTGCTGCAGATCTCGAGGTTTGGCTGGAAGGACCAGGCAGGCTCGACGGACCAGGCCGGCCCGGCCGGCTGGCTGGCGTCGGTCGCCCGCAACGCGGCCCAGGCCGGCCTGCAGGGGATCGCGCTGATGGATCACCTGATCCAGATCCCGCAAGTCGGCCGGGCCTGGGAGCCGATCCCGGAGCCATGGGTGACGCTGGGAATGCTGGCGGGCCTGGAGCCGGACCTGCGCCTGGGCACGCTGGTGACGCCGGTCACGTTCCGCGCCGCGGGGATCCTGGCCAAGACAGTGGCGACCCTGGACGCACTCAGCGGCGGCCGGGCGTTCTGCGGCATCGGCGCGGGCTGGTGGGCTCGCGAGCACGCGGCGTTCGGATTGCCGTTCCCGGCGGCGGCGGACCGGCTTGACCAGCTGGAGTCGGCCATCGAGACGCTGCGCGCGCTCTGGCAGCCGGGTACCAGGGCCTACCGCGGCGAGCGGGTGTCGCTGCCGGAGACGACCTGCTACCCGCGCCCGGCGTCACGGATCCCGATCATCGTTGGCGGGGGCGGGGAGAAGCGCACGCTGCAGATCGCGGCCACGCTCGGCGACGGCTGCAACCTGCCCTCCGATGCTGCCACCCTCGACCGCAAGGTGGCCGTGCTGCGCCAGCACTGCCTCGAGGCCGGCCGTGACCCGGCGCAGGTGGAGATCACGGTGCTCGACGTCCCGGTCATCGGCCGCGACCGCGAGCACGCCGGATCGATTGTCGAAAGGCTGCGCGGCCGGACGGCCGCCGCGGCCTTCGCGCAGCGCCATCACGCCGGCACTCCCGGCGACCATATCGGCCGCTACCGGATGCTGGCCGAGCGAGGTGTCACCACGGTGTTCGTCTCCCTGCCCGACCTGGAGAGCCCCGATGACGTGCTGCGCCTGGCCCCGGTGGCTGCAGCATTCGCCTGATGCGGCTGAGCCTAGACGCCGGCGGGCCGCCGCCGCCCGAAGGCGAAGTACGACAGCGGGATGACCCCGGCGGAGTTGACCAGCATCGCCGCCGCCCACACCCGCCTCGAGCCCCGGACCTGGCTCGCCGGCCGGCGCCTGAGGTCGGCGAGCACCGCCGCCTTCAGCCCCGTTTCGGCCAGAGCTGCCGCGACAATCAGCCTGCGGGTGCGGGGGCTGAGATCACTCCACCGATTGGCCACAACGACCTCCGCGAACGTGCAGCAACCTGTGCTTGCTCAAAGGGGAGACGACCCCCGCGCGTCCTGCTTGCCCTTCATGACGCCGGGGGTGCCGACCTTAGGCGGCTATCCCGGGTCACTCCGAACTACAGAGGACGGCCTACGGCCGACAAGCCGCGCGGCAGGAACTGTCCCATCCACGCCGGTTCGCGCAATGACCAATTTGGTGGGGACGCTGGGCCCCGAACGCGTCGGCTGACTCATTCATCCAGCCTGAGTCTGCCCGATGGCCGGCGCACCAGCCCGCGACTAGGGGACCTGGGCGGCCCGGCGGATCTGGGCCAGGGCGTCCTTGCGGCGCTGGCCGCTCAGCCGGTCGATGAACAGGACGCCGCGCAGGTGGTCGGTCTCGTGCTGG
>WNFJ01357006.1_pt4 | contig 25106 bp, 23 predicted proteins | sample 5400461 | NCBI WGS metagenome assembly WNFJ01 (sample SAMN13153349, study PRJNA577476) | soil metagenome | isolation source: 115 cm saprolite on Douglas fir-dominated hillslope | place: USA:California | collected 2013-09-17
TGGGCCGGGATGGAGACTGGACTCCTGCTCGAGGTTTTGCTGTGCTGATGATTGCTCTGCCCGGGCCGCGCAGCGCGGGCAACCGCCTCCGCAGGGGCAGACCTTGCGAAGTACCATTGGCCTCGACGGCGAGGAGACTGACATCGCTCCAGAATGACCGGGGGCCAGTTGCGCGGGAAGTGGGCTGCGACGCTTTTCGTGGACGAACATAATGGTCGGTTTCTCTCCGGCTCGGCACTTCGAATGGCGTGCTGCCTTATCGTACTGCTGCGCTGAGCGACATTGCTTTCATCGTTCCCGATACCGTCACTCGTCCAGGCCTGCGTTCAGCGTTCATGGGACGTTGGGGCACTGCGCGTGCGAATCGGCTCCGGTGCGATCGGACAACATCGCCTCATAACAACCGGAGATATTGAAATTTCGCCCGGGGCCACGGGTAACTTCGTCGACTACCCCAATGATTCGCCCGGCGACGATGTTCGAAAATACGATGTGCATTCCCTCATGAATCAGGATCTGCGCCCGGGCCGTATCGTCAAAGTTGTCCCAGAAGGTCTGGCAGATCGCGACCAAGGAATTTCCCGGACAGGAGAACGCGTCGCCAGAGATGCAGTTCCCGGGGGCGCAACCGATCAGCGGAAGCTCGCGTGTCCCCGGACAGTTGTAGCTGAGACCCTGGCCCATGAGCCGCGCCACGCCGGCAAAGCGTCGCGAGACGATGGCTAGTTCTTCGCCGAGAGCCGCTTCCTGGGTCGGCCTTACGTTGCCAGTGAGACGATTGAGAAAACCTGCTCCGGCGGCAACCGGCAACCCGAAGTGGTCGAGAAATGCTTGCAACGACGTAGAAGGCTGATCGGGAATTCCGGTGAACACAGTGTGCGAGTCGGTGGCCAGGTCGCCGGCCATCTGGGTGGCAAGATCGATGGCAATGGCATCGACGGTCTCGAGCCCGCCCCGAGGATCGTCCGGTGCGCCAAATTGATTTGCCACACAATTTACGTTTGCGACCCGACGCGCAAGCACCGGCGATGCCCGGCCTGAATTGGCCGGCTGGTCGCCACCTGAAAACGACCCACGCATTGCCTGTCGGGCGGCTAGATCTGCAGCGCGCTCGGGCGAGTCTTCAGGGCTGGAGATTTGTTCTGGCATGTTGCCCGGCGGGCCGTGTTGCATCACATGCGCCAATTCATGAGCTAGAAGATTTTTCCCGTCCGATCCGGCTGGCGCATACTGGCCTTCTGCAAACACGATGTGCCTGCCCCAGGTATAGGCCAGAGCATTTACAGCCCGCGCGGAGGCCGAGGCTAACGCGTCCGTGTGCAGGCGGACGTCGCCGAAATCATGATGGAAGCGGCTTTCGAAATCCGCACGGCTCGCTCCATCCATGACATCGCCAGAAGAGCCGAGCACACGATGGACGAGTGGTGGGATCCGCGCCGGAGCTGGCACTGAAGGAACGTCTTGCCGCTTCAGCGAGAGTGTCTTGTTTTTCGTCTTCTCGGTTTCTTGTGCGACAGCACAACGGGGACAGCCTCCTCCGCAGGGACAGACTTTGCGCGACAGCGTGGGAAAGGATTCGGGGTGGGGCACTCTCGGTGAGACGCGGGCTTCCGGGTTTATCTGCGATGAGCCGGAGTTGCGACGCTTTTCGTACCTAAGCATGATCTTCTGGCTCCTCTTTGGTCATCCGACTCGTTTGCTCAAAATCTTCCGGTAATCTGCGCACCGATGACGAGGCCTTCGCCGCGCGCGTCGCGCTCCACGCCGGGCACCGGCTCGAAGGGCATTTGTCGCGTGACCCCGCCTCCGGCCTGAAACCAAACCGTGTTGCCACGAATCACGGTCGGCAGTGCGACCCCGATGGGCAAAGCCATGGGTGAATCCTGGGACGCCTCAATGTTCTTCAATGGGCTGAGGGCGCACTGGTTCACCGTGATTGGTGTTCTTCTCGCGGCCTCATCGAGCCGGCGGTCAATTTGACCAGCGTCGGCGGTCACCAGGGTTTCCCACCACTTGTCTTGCGGGTCAGGCGGCCGGAGATAGCGAACCACTTTCGAGACAACACGTTCCTTCATGAGTTGGGCGCGCTGCGGTTCCGGTGCTTTCATCACGGACAGGACTTCGCTGCCCAAATCTTGAATCACCAATGCAGCCAGACGCCGGGCGAGAGTGTAGTTCTTCGTCGTTGGCTCATCGTGCGCCATCGCAGTGTGAGTTCCGGGTGCTGCCTGCCGAATGGCCGCTTCGGACTCTTCCCGGTACCGTTCACGAACGCCAACTGGCGTGATCGCTTCGAAGATGCGAGAGACGGATTGGCTGGGACCAACTGGATTGCCGGTCATCAATGTTGCTCCCCGGCTGGTATCGCCCTGCATTAACTCCACAAAATTGGAGTGAGCGAAGAAGTCTTCCACCGTGTGGAATGCATTGCCCAGATGCTCCAAACCGCGATTGGTGAGGCCGCGGTTCGCCAATTCCTCCAACTGCGAACCGATGAAGTCTATCGGTGTCTTCCCGATGTCCACACCCTGATCGTTGAGCGCGCTGGCGCCGCGAGTACGCCATCCTTTTGTCACGGCGTCCCACAGATAATTATCGAAATGTTCTTCGGGCTTGTAGCCGCCGAACTCGCGGGGCTTGCAGAGCAGCGCCGTGTTGCCCACCCACCCCACCTGGCTGTAATCGCGTTGAACGTTGCCCTTTTCAACCTTCGGAATCTGCTCTTCGGAAAAACCCGCTCCGGCCAGGGCAGCCTCTTCGACAACGTGATGCCCGGTATCGCTGAATCGAGCGACGGCTGGGTGCATCCCTGCGGAAATTTCGTGTGTGCCCGCCGTGGCTCGCCGGGAAACGTCGTTGGCTTCCGACTCCGCCGGCCCATGACTCTCGCCGATTCGGAGGTCTGAAGGAATACGATCGTTGGTTCCCTGTTGCACCACATGCGTCAACTCGTGAGCCAGCAACGCGCTGCCCTCGGTTGAGGAAGGGTCGTAGCGGCCAGCGCCGAATACGACATGGTTCCCGACGCTATAAGCAAGGGCGTGAACCGACTCTTCCGCATGAGCATCGGTATGCAGTTGCACGGCACTAAAATCATGCGACAACCGCCCCTCCATCTTCGTGCGCGTCATGGAGTCCATCGGCTGGCCGGCCGAACGCAGCACCTGGTGCACGATCTGCGGAGCGGCGGTTCCCGCATTCGCGTCTTCCGAATGCGCTTGTGACCGCGCGTTCTCCTTCACGAGGCGAGACTCCCTGTCTGCACAAGATGGGCAACCACCTCCGCAGGGGCAAGGCTTGCGAAGAAGCACTGGCGCAGAATACAGATTTGCGGTGACATCGGCGCGGCGGTGCATCTTCGGCGCAGTTGCTTTCGTAGGGCGGTGTTCGCGAGCAAACATGCGTAAGTACTATCCCTGTCGGACCCCTGGTCCAACGTGACTTTAAGGCTTATCCGACCGGCGGCGGCCCGCCCGACTTTGGCTTCGTTTGTCGGCCCGGCATAGCTACGGCGCGAATCGCTTCTGTTGGATCGCCGATCGGCTGCCCTGCCGGAGGAAGCACGACATTTTGAAATGACGTTGCACCAGCCACGGGTGTGAACGGCGTCGCGCTGAGATAAACCGGATTGGCCTGCGTGTCCGCTACTTCGAGGAAGAGTTGTGGTGCGGCAGCGGTCGGGGAATCTCCTCCGGCGTAATTGAGCAAGAAATATCCCGTGGCGTCGGTGTAGGCGAAGCCGTACTGCTTCAGGAAATCTTTGTCGGCATCAACAAAGAAAACCGTGAACCGTGGCAAAGGCTGCAGGTTGGAATCGAGCACGCGGCCTTGCAGCGCCCATCCGGCAGCGGCCACCTGCACCGCGGGCACAGCGAGTTGCTGCTGGACCATCGAGATTCTTCCGATGGTTGTCGTCCTCGCGGCAACCGCCGCTTCGGCCGTCTTGACCCGCGGATCGTCGGCGCCGTACTGCGCCTTGAGAACGGCGACTGTGCGATTCGCCTGAGCAAGGCGCGCCTGGTGAACGCTTTGCAGGTTCTGAATTCCCTGGGCAACCTTACTGTCGGCGGTCGCCAGCGCTGATTTGAGCTGGTCCGCAGAACTGTTGTCCGTTGTGCTACCCGATGTTGTGGCCATAAATCTCCTTTTACGAATGTGAGCCTGTACTTACAAGGCAAGCTCCGCTTTCAGCCTCTTCGACAATTCGCCGCAGATGTCCTGATTCGCCGCTGAGACCAGGGCGAGATTGTTGTTGTTGGAAAGCAAGGAGCCGAGCGCGATCAGGCAGTAAGTTGAGATATTCTGCCCCGTGATGTTGACCTTGCCGGCGGTGAGCCCTGAAAGCAAAACGGAATTCAGCGCTTCCTGGAAGCGATTGCCGATTACGTTGAGCGACCCCGCAACCAGCAGCGCGTCGAGTATCGCGCTTAGGCGGGAAGAATCGAGCCAGCAGTGGTTGTTGGAGAAGATCAGCGAATCCGGTGTCACGATGACGACCGACGCGATCTCTTTCTGCAGGCTGGCCGTGGCTTCAAGGTGGCACATGTTGTCGGTGAAAAGAACCGTGCCGCCGGAAACGTTCTGAAAGCTGGGCGACGACGCGAGTCCTGTGTACTGGCCTTTTGCGTTCGTGAAAACATTGCTCGGCTGGCTGGCTGCGCTGACGGTTTCGATGGCCGTCCCAACATTCAGGATGAGAACTGTCGGCGCGATCTGCGTTCCTGCAGATTGAACAAGCCCGCCACAGGCCAGATGATTGTTTACTATGGTGAACGTGCCTATCCCAAGAATCGCGAGAGCATAGTTCAGGGGGACTCGCACCATGTTGTGCTCCACGCGGACGGCAGGCAGCCCGGGCTCGTAAATGGGAGTAGAAGTCGCATTGGTCGCTCCCACTGCTGATGCTGTCGTGTATCCCCACAAAGACGAGTCGACCGGTTGAGGGAGGGCGGCGTTCCGAGAATGATGACAATGCCGCCGCGCGCACCGATGGATGCCGTGGCCTCCGGTATCGAACTGTTCCAGTCGCGGGTTTCGAGAATCTGGTTGCGGCTGATGTCAATCATCTCGCCGTGCAGCACAAAAATGCCGCAGACGCCGACTCCGGGCTGCGCGCCAAAGTCGGTGATGGTGTTGTCGTAGATCGTGAGACCCTGGACATCAGGAACGCAGATCGCGCCATAGCCGACAAAGTTCTTGGTCCTGTCGGTGAGGGGCGCGAGATCGCGAAGCAAGGTCCGGGAAATTCCGTTGGATGTGATCTTCAGGCCGACAATGGTGATGATCTCGAGTGTGGTTGTCAGGTCGAAGAATCCGACCGGACCAATTCCGCAGAGACCCATGTTGCGGATGCGGTTGCGGTGAATCTGGATGTTGACGAGAATCCCGCCGGCGACGATCTTTCCTCCGGGCGGTTGCGTCGGATTGTCGGGAGGCTGCAAGGTTCCCGTGCAGCAACCGTCAATGATGATGATGACTCCGGTCCAAATGCCGGTGTCGCCGCCGTTGGCGTCGAGGATGGTATAGCTGCCCAGCGTGATGCCGTTGCGGCTGCCACCTTCGATTTCGTTTTCGAGAATATAGACATCAGTCGACGGCCCGCCGATCTGAATGCCGCCGGGATGCAGGGCAACGTTCATAGAAATGAAGGCGAGGCCGAATGTGTCAACAAACTCGCGAGTGCCCGCGGCGGTTGCCTCCGCGGCGACCGATCTTGAAACAGAACTTGCAGGAGCGGGAGAGGCACCCGGCGCGTTCGAGAGCGTGTTGGCGCCAGCCAGATCGCCGACGACGGTAATCGGAAGCCATTCGCGAACGGAGGCGGCCGTTTGAATTCCGACCCAGTTATGTTCGATGTGAATTTCACGACCGCTGGCGTAGATCGCAGGCCACAGGCTGGCGACGTCCTTCATCGCCACCCGATTGCGGTCGATGCGCAACAATTCGACCTGCATGGCGAGAATCGCGGGCAGGGTCGCGGCGGTGATGACCAAGTCTTCAATGGTGACGTCGATAACGCCGCGCTGCTGAATCACGATGGCGGCCACGGCAATGCTCGGTCCGCTCGAAATCGATGTGCCGTTGCCATCCACCAGAATGCCGGCTTCGTTGTCGGCGGCCTCCACGCAGAACGACCGCAGTTCGATGTGCGCGGAGTTCACAATGGTAAACACCGCCGCGATGGGATTGATCACGCCCGGCGCGGGCGCCGGAGCCGCGGGCGCGCCAGTCAGACCCCCCACCGTGACCGGCGACGCAACGCGGGTCTGCCAGCCGCAGCCGTGAATTACAACGTCACGCTTGTCGACAATGAACACGTGTTCGAGGTAGCGGCCGGGAAGAATACAGATCTCGCCTCCTTGCGGCGGAAGCGCGTTGACGGCGGCTTGGATGGAGGTGAAATCTCCTACGCTGTCCACGCCGTTGCCGACCCGGAAGGTGCAGCATCCCTTCACGTTGGAGAGCGGGTGAACAATCGTCCGGCAATCTTCGATAGTTCCAGCCGAAAATCCGCCTCCTCCGCTGCTCGCCCAAGTGATCTCGGCGAGAGGAACGCGGTAATAGACGATGCCCTCCGGCTTCTTCGCGTTGATCAGCACCTGCGGGTTGGGAATGCCCTGGGCGCGGACAGGAAAAATCCAGTAGTCGCCGGGAAAGTATTTGCCCGCGCCATCGGGATCGAACTGCAGCAGAATCCCGTTTTCCAATTGCACCGGAGTCGCGCTGATCGGGAACGCGGAGACCGGCGAGATGCCATCCCATAAGCGGAAGAATACGTTGCCGGCTGCAGAAGGGTACGTGCCGAAGTTGGGCGCGGCAGTGCACTGCAGTGTGCTGCTGCTCAGCGTCGCACTCGCGCCGGCGATGACGTGGGAGTAGCCCAGCGCGGCGTCGTAAGCCTCAATTTCCAGATAGAAACTGGTCTGCTGGTAGCTGGTGATGGCAGGCAGGTTCGCCGTGATTGCGATGGTGGCAGGCGTCCCGGGAGTGAAGACGCCGCGACCGACGAGTCCGCCATTAACTCGAGACCATTTGAACTGGCTAGGCCCACTGTTGATGTCTGCTACTTCGATGCGATAGAGCTGATGCTCGAACCCGCTGTAACCGCCCGAGCCTACAACGGGACAGTCGCCCGTGGTGACGATCGGCGGCACCAGCGAAACGGTGAGTGCACCGCGGCTGCTTTCGGCAAAAGTAAGATCGGAGCAGGTTTGTCCCGCCGCAAGCCGCGCCAGTCGAAAAGCACAGGAGGTATGCAGACGCTCTGCGGTGTCAGGCCCGCCGAGCGCGGGTTCGATGAGCGCATCGGGAATTTCATAGCCGTTGACGGCACGTTGCCAGACTTCGAGGAAGACAGCATCCATATCGCCCGATGTAACCCCGCCCGCTGCATTGGGAACGATCGGCGGTTCCAACCAGGTGGCTGTCCGCGAGACGCTGGTGGCGGGCGGATTCTCGAGGCGCACCAGCAATCCATCAGCCCAAATGTGGCCGGTGCCGACGGTCAGTGTGGCGACTCCGCCAGAGAGTGACGCAGACGTAATTTCGAAACTATCAGGCTGCGCGGCTGGAACGCCGGCAATCTCTCCCACGATGTCGCGGGCAGCGGTTTCGTGCCAATCGTTCTCGATGAGGGTTTGCGCAATACCGTCGCTGTCGAGCAACACTTTGCCCTGCTGCGGCAAAATGCCGTTGAAGTTGAGGTGCCGCCCAAAGCGTATGCGTGAAAAATCGCCTTTCACAACTGCCTCCCTTACGTGACCGGGATGATTTCCGGCCGCGTGCCGGCTGGCATGTACTCGCGCAGCCGGACTTGAAGATTGCGCCACTTGTGGGCTTCCAGTAGATATCCAAATGCGCCCATCTGATCATCGTTGGGGCCGTTTTCGAGAACGCGCTCGTCGCTGTCGAGGGCGAGTTGCGCGTAGCCCGGCTGATTCCAGGAGCCATTCGTAAAATTCACCACCGCGCCAGTAACGCAGGCGAAGTTCTGCGGCAGGCGGTTGACTTCATTGGCGAAAGACGACTGGCGGATGCAGCCGATCTGGTTGTTCCAGACTTCGAGCAAGTGCGCGAAAATTCCACCCGCACCGCTGGCACTGCGCAAGTGCTCTGCTGAAACGCGAGTGGCGGACCGTAGTAGTTCACCGGATCGACTTCAGAGCTGATTGCGAATGCGTTCGTACCATCGACTCCCGGAGGAGCGCCGGCGTCAATGATCGATCCCTGAATGTTCAGCGCGTATGGCGCTTCCATGAGCAGCGGGCCGGTAATGGATTGGCCGATCACGATCTGCGGAGTGACTTTGAAATTCTGATAGTCGGTCGAGCTAGCGAATCCGAACTGGGCGTCGAGCTTGGCCGCGATGATCGCAGGCGCGGGCGTGCGGTTGAGCTGTATGAATGAACCAGGGTCGAGCGTGCAGCCGTTGATTTCCAGCCGCGCGACCGCTGCGCGCGCGATGAGCGGCGTGACCGGAGTGCTATCCGGCGTGAAATAAAGACCCTGCAGCCGAACGTTCAGGTTGGCGACCAGCGCATCAATGTCTGCCTGGCTTTCTCCGCCGGATGCCGTCACTTCTACCGGGCGGAACGCGAGCGGAGTCTTCAGGCGGATTAGCGGACGGTTGCCGTTCACCGCGACAATCGCGAGGGGATGCTTGAGATTCAGGGTGACGATGCCGCTCTCGGTGGTCGCCTTCAAGTCGAGTTCGTGAGTCAGGCTGTCTTCGATGGCGACAAGAACAGGAGAAGTCGCGGTGTTCAGATTGTCGAGTGCGTGCTGCAGTGCCAAAGGATCCTGACGAAGCTGCACGTTGCGACGCTGAACACCGGAAGCTGTCCAAACATCAGGCAGCGCGAGATCGATCGGCTGTGCCCCGACAGCGCCTTCGGCTCCATAAGTAAAGGTCACGAGCAGCGCGTCTTCCAGCGCCCTGGCTTGAGTTGCGGTTGCAACGCCGAAGACCACACGGCCGATGCGCGGATCGATAGCGATTTCGCGATTCGCCAACTCGGGGCGCAATCCTGCTTCCCACGCGCAGAGGTTGGCGCCGCGGATCGTCCATACGTCGGCGGGAAAAGTTGCTTGCGGAAGATGAAATTGCAAGCCGACATCGGTCACTTGCACCGAATTGAGATTGGTAGCCGTGGAGTCATACACATTCACCGCGACGTATTCCGCCGGCACGCCCAGCGGCGAAGCTTGCGTGATGCGCGGGATGGGAATCGGCCACGGTACCTCATCCATGGTCGAGAGCACCGGAGGCACCGCGTTCGGCGCGACGCGCGAAGTGTTGAAGACCACGATGGGCTTGCCCGAGGGCTCCATGTCGAAGCGGGCGGCGAAGCTGGCGCCGGTGGGAGTGGCCGGCGTCAGGGCAAACTGGCCGCGTGGTACGGGCATGGACACCGCGGCCTGAAACGCAATCAGCCTCCACAGAAAAATTGCCAGTGACGGCAGATTGGGGCGAAGAACTCCCAACTCAACTTTCTTCAGGTCGGGGTAATGCGCGAACGGATCGAATGGGGTGCTGAGCAGATTGAGCAGGGCGGGATCCTTGATCGGAACGGTGCCTCCGCGCGCCACGCCGGCGAGACCAGGATTCGTGGACTGCACGTCGGGACGCTGATGATTCAAATGCTGAAACCAGGTGAGAATCTCTCGAAGCTCCACACAGTGCGCGGGCCACTGCGTGAGGTCGTAGGCCAGAAGTTCGATGGCGTGGATGGTACCCTTCATCCGACGCAGTTCGATGGTGTCGGCGACGTCGGCGCGCAGCATCCACGTTTCGCCGGAGAGCACCGACACGCCTAGCAGCTCGCCGATGTAAGGGATCACCCAGGGAGCACAGGTCTCGATGAAGAGATCGCGGTAGAGCCCGCCGATGTTGTCATGCACGGTGCCAAAGACATTCTCGACCAGCGCAAGATAAGCCTGTAGCTGGCCGGGCGGCTGTTGCTCGGTGTCGCGTTGCCGGTAGATTTCCGGCAGACGGGCATAGAGTGGAACCGTTGGCGTGCTCATGCGTCACCTATCGAGGCAGTGAAGTGGGCTACATAGAGCGCGAGCACGCGATTGTTGGCGCAGGACATTGTGGGCGAGAGCGTCGGAGGCGTAGGCACGCCCAGCGTTGATGGGTCTTCGGCAGTTCCCAGCGATCCCAGCGCAGTCACTTCGACCCAATCCACTCCTACTACATTCTGGATCGTTCCCTGAATGCGGCTCGAGTATTCCTCCTGGCCGAGACTACGCTGATCCACGGAGAACAGACCGCCAGCCGGAGCAGCCGTGCCGTCAGATGGCAACACTCCGAGGGCGACCGTTACCGCGGCGGTGACTGGATCAATCTGGACTGCGTGTTAAAAATATTCCAGGCTAGCGTCGAGTACGAGCACGGGGAAGCGATCCGCACCGCGAAGAGCGTTGGCCTGGCTCATCGCCATTTGCACACTGCTGAGTTGCGGCGGAGTGTTGTCAGACAAGAGCACCGTCAGCGTGAGCAGAGGAATGTTTTCCTGCGTGTCCCAGACCGCGAGCGCCTTCTCGACTCCGGGCAGTGCAAGCGCCTCGTATTCGAAATCGCTGAGACTCACGATGCGGCCGAGTTCTTGCACGCGTCCCGGTGCGGTCTGCCGCACGTGCGAGGAATCTTCATCAGCCGTACCCTGAGTGACTTCGTCGTAGAGTCGAATCTGGCCGAGATTCTGCACGCGTCCGTTAGGCTGCGGCTTGGTGCCGGATTGACGCCAGCCGTTGGCGCCGTTTCCGGTGCGATATCGCGCGGTGACGTTGCCGACGCCTGAGGGAAGCACGGCTCCGTTGACGCCATCTCCGAACTGAACCCAGGTGTTGCCCGAATTGTCTTCGCGCAGAATGTAGATCTGGTCTTTGGGGCCACGGGCGAAGAGAGACTCGACTTCTGTCCACTCAATTTCGTTGACCAGAATCGTGACCACGGCCTCTCGCGGAGGCGTGAGCGCTTCATCGAGCAGCCAGGTGAGCGGAGCCTTCGGCAGCTTGAGACTTTGATAGATCTGGCGGGAGTCGCCGTTGCCGAGAGGGACGACCGCTTGCGTCTTGCCCTGCGTCATGGGGGCAACGTTGCCGAACACAACGATTGCCGGATTCGACAGCGGAAAATCGGCCAGCGTAAATTCCGTCAGCGCCGGAGCGATGTTGAGCCGGCGAACGCCGACTGCGGAGGGATCGCCAATCTCGGAGCGCTCGATGCTCGCAGTGGCTTCCTCCACGCGCGAAGCAGTGTCGTCGGGATTCAAAGAGACGAATTGCAGCAGGCGTCCGTCCAGGGCTTCGTAACTGTTCCCGTCGCCGAAGTAATCGAGTTCGCTGGCGTCGGGTGTGGCCACTAACTGTCGAACGGAAGATAGCCGGAAACCATGGCCGCTCACTTCGTGACAGAGTGCAGTACGCCGATCGGTGGATTGATACTCCGCGTAGTAATACGGCCATGTCGGAGGGGGCTCCGGCGGCTCAAAAGCAACGCTTGTGATACCTCCTGTCATAGGCCCGACAGTATCGGTCCCACTGCTCACCGACAGAGCCGCCATCGCCTGGAAATAATTCGAAGAGCCCGGCGGGTAAACGAGCAGAGTTTCTACCTGAAGGTCGACCAGCATTGTGATTCCAGCCGATAGATCGTCAACGCGGCGTTCCAGCGGAAAGCCCTGAAGAATGCCTGGGTAGGGTAGTCCAGTTTCAACCGGTTGAGTGGTTAGGGTGTTGCCGCTGCCAAGGATGAATTCGTTCTCAGGCGCGTTGTAACCGAATGCGCGAAACGTCCGGCCCAGCTTGTAGGCCGTCATGGTCCCGCTCACGTCGCCCGGCTGCCAGGTTCCGACGATGGTGACCACCGTCTGGTCAAGCTGGGTGCTCACGCTCTTGATGACGGAGATCTGGCGGTTCGCGAGGTTGCTGTCGTCCACCATCATGAGGCGATCGTTTGCCTTGAGCGTTATGCCCGCTGCGGCAAGATCTCCAGCCGCGACCGCGAACACGCTTTGGTTCGCATAAATTCCGGGAACGTGACTCGGAGCGTAGAGCGAGAAACGGCTTAGCGCTGGCGCCGCGATGATGCTCTGCGAGGTTTCGAAATCGGCAGGCGCGGGCATCCCCACAATTTGCGCGCTGAACGGAAAACCCGCAGGCACCGTCGCCAGCGAGTTGCCACTGATCTCAAATGCGACGAAGCCGGTGCCGCCCAATCCCGGCGCCGGACGATAACCGAGAAGCCGCACTAGTCCGGCAATGCTTTGCGGCCAGGTCGCGGTGCGCAGCCAAGCTTCGTTGGCGTAAAGCTCCTGATAAAAAGTGAGGATGTCCCCCAGAATCGCCGCACCTTCGAGCAAAGCAATGCCGGGATCATCCGCTTGGCGGTGCGTCCAGCCTTTTACCAGCGGCGAGCGGTCCAGCAGGGTCAACATCTGGGCCCTGAAATCGGAGTAGCGCCCGATGCGGTATTGAATGCGCGGCAAAGATGGACGATTGTCGATCGTCGCCGGGAAGTTCACGGGAATTACGCAGGGGCTGCTCATCCGCGGCCTCCCTGGTAGGTGAACGTGATGCTGCCCCGTTCCATGCGGCTGGGATCGCTCTCCACCAACACAATTTCTTCCGGCGCCATCAGCATGACCTCGCTCGAAGTGACGGACTGGTTCCACCAGCGCGTCATCTCGATTGAAATCACGTGCTCCACGCCGGGAATTCTCGCGAGTACGCCTTCGATCTGGCTGGCGTAGAGCGCCTGGCCAAAGGTCCAACGATCGGGGTTGAAGAAGGCTGGCTCACCATCCTCCGTAAAGCTGTTGCAAAACGCCTGCTCGATCACCGGCGACACGTCATCAATCCAGTAATCGCTGGAAATGCAGACGGCGACCTCGATGATCAGCGGCACAAACTCGGGCGCGCGCACTTCGACGTCTTCACCGATCAGGTGAACCGCGTCCAGTTGTTGCTCGACGGCGGCACGCAGCGCCTCACTCAGAGTGGTCGTACCTACGGGATCGATCACCACCCGAACCGTGCGCCAGCTTCCAGTCCACATGTAGAGCGCGGCCGCGTTGGAGACTCCGGGCACCTCCATCGCTCGCGCAACGTAGTCGGCCAACGTGATGGCCCGCGACTGGTTGTAGAGGTAGGCCTCCGGCACGCTGCGGCGGATCACATTGGCGGACTCCGGCGCCAGGCCGTCGGTCACATCGAATGGATTCCAAACGGTTCCCAGCGCGACGTTGGGCATGCCGGTGGCATCGAAGTTGACCAGGGAATCCTGGCCGATGTTGCCATCGGGTCCGTAGCCGCTGAGCCACCTGCAGGTCACGGTCGCATCGTCCGGAAGCGCGACGCCATTGGTGCCGTCGCCGAAGCGGACGAGCGTGCACATCAGTTCGTCAGTCTCGACTACGAAGTGGCGGTCGGTAACGCCGTCGCTGTGAATCAAATCTGTCTGCTCTTCCCAGTCTGTTGTGCCGCTGGCGTCGGTCACCGTCACGTGAGCGGAGCTGACTGACGGCTGCAGGCCTCCGGGAGTCGTCTTCGTCCAGAGCACAGGAAATGCTGGGGGAAGCCTGCACTCGGCGGCGCCGGCCGCATTGAATTGAAAGTTGTAGACGCCCGGAGTCAGCGGCGTTCCCGGCGCCACGTATTGAAACTGGGTGAACTTGCCATGCACCATGTCCACGAGATTGCCGTGAAAGAGCGCGACGTTGGACACGCGCACGCCGTTGACGAAGACCACGAAGCAATAGTTGAACGCCAGCGCATCTTCCGGACGCCAGGTGACGCGCACCACTGGATCGCCAGTGAGCGGATCGGTGAGCAACTGCGCGCCCGTAAGATTCAGAATCTGGCGCTTCCGCAGATTGCGGTCGGCAGGTTGCCCGGTCGCAGGATTCAACCACTCCTCGATCAGCAAGCGAGTGATTTTTGCTGTCGTGATGAGGATAGTGGCAGTCGTCGCGTCAGCGAAGCTGGAGAACGCCAGGTCAGCTTGCGTGGCGCCCGCAGCGAGCGACGGTATTGCGTCACTCCAGGTGTAGAGGTGAACGCTGCTGAAAATGCCGTCAATAAACGTCGGCGTCTTCGCCACGAACCAGACCGTTGACGGCAGTTCGAGGCTTGGCCCGGTCCAGGCTTTCTGCAGCGCGGGCACTGTATAAGAGGCCGGGACGGGGAAATTCAGCGCAAGCACGGTGCTCGACCGGTTGCCCTCATGGATGAAGTAGTCCATCAGTCGGGCCTGCCGCCGCAACGTGATGCGCTTCTGCGCGGTGGCCCAGTACGCCTCCTGCATCACCCGGTCCTGGTAGTTGCTCAGCTCATCCGCGACCGCGCTGAACAGATCGAGCAGCACGACATCCAAAGACGCTTCCGACGTTGGCTGCCATGAGGGCACGCGCTGCATCATCGCGGAGATGATGGTGTGGCGGAACGAGTCGTAGTCTTTTGCCAGATAATCAATGGCAGGCTGCTCGACCGAAGGCTGATACTTCACCAGCGGCGAGCAATTGCTGCTGAAACATCCGGGACGGAAGCGAAAAACAATCTGCCCGAAAATCGGATCGAAGCCCGGCTGCAGAATCGTCAGCGTGTAGCGGCTGTAGTCGCCGACCGGCGCGATCGTGACCTGCAGGACCTGCGGGGCGGAGTGGAGCAACTTGGTGACCTGGACCTGCCCAGACATAGGCCCTGCCAGAATGCGGTCACCGCCGATCACCGGCACCAGCGCCCACATTGCTGCAGGAGTGCTGGTCGTCGAGATGCTGGTCGTTGAAGAAATGCAGTTCGAGCACGCCGAATTGCGGCGGCGGCGCCGAGTCGAGCGTCATCGATCCGAAATCGATGCCATTCAGCGTCCCCAGCGCTCGGGAGCGGGCGGCGAGCGCGTTCTGGTTGAACAGGATCGTGCTCATGGGCTGCTCCGCTGAAAGACAGCCTGCACCGTCGAGTTGCTGCCGGCGACCTGATAGACGATCGTGATGTTGATGGCTGATCCGCTCGTAGTGACGGTCACGTTCTGCACATCAACGCGGCCGGCGAGCCAGGTCCGAATGGCGTTGGTGAGCGTTGCCTGAGCCACGGACGCAGTATTGGTATCGGCGGCTTCAAACAGCAGGCGGGTCGCGCCGCCGCCGAAATCCGGAAGAAACAGCCGCTCGCCAGGATTGGTCAGCACCAGTTGCTCCAGCTCCTGCAGCACTTGAGTGGCGAGCCTGTCGGCGGTGACTGTGCGGCCGTCATTGCCGATGCGAAATGGAAACGCCAGATGCTGGGCCGCGGAACTCATAGCCACTCCTTGCGGCACTCCCGCGGCGTTAAGACATTCCCCGATGCTAGTCTCCGTGAGCACGCCGACTCCGTTGACCGTCAGGCTCGTCGCCGCAGCCTGCCATTGCACCGTGACACAGGGCATATAAACGACGCCCACGGTGAACGGACATCCCACGACAAAGTGAATATCTGACTCCAGCAGCGCTGGACTTCCGCCCGCCAGCAGCGTCGTATTCGTGGTCAGCAGCAGGACTTGCCCACCGTGCATGCACTGCGCCTGGCTCGCGGTTGTGAGAACGGGCGGCACTATTCGTTCACCTGTGTGCTGCCCTGCAGGCTGATTCCAGAAGCGTTGAGAGTGACGCTTGCGCCGTCGGTCGAAAGGGTTATGCCGTCGGAGCTGAGCGTGATCTTCGGACCGTCGGGATGCTGCAGCGAGATTTCGTTCTGATCATCGTCGAGCACAACAGCCAGGCCGCCGGTTGTGACCCAGGAGCGAACCTTCACATCGCCAGGTGAGGGCATGTCTCCCGCACCCCACCAGCAACCAACCCAGATGGGCTGCGACGGATTTCCGCCTTCAAATTCGACCCAGACTCCGTCGTCCTTTTCAGGAATCGCGACCAACCCGTGATCCGGGCCGGCAAAAGGAACGCATGGCCACGCGACAGCATCCTGATCGTCCAGCACATCGGGCACGGAAACCCGTAGCTTGCCGAGGTCGTCGCCCGTGAGCGCCTCAAGGACTACGCCGCGATATTTTCCGAAGAAAAGATTGCGCCGCTCTTCGGCGATTAATTGCAAAGTTTGATCAGCATGTTCATCCATAAGATTGGCCTCAGCCAAAAACCTCCGCCGGCTTTTGCTCCGGAGGATTATTCGTTCCGGCCGACTGTGCATTTCGGATCACGTGGAAGCTTTGCCCGTAGTGATTCCTCGTAAGTGAGTGCGTGACTTGCTTGATCAGCCAGGTTCCGCTCAGCGTCCCGTTGGCCCCAAGCACCTGCACGTTGCGATAGGGCTGCAAGACCGAGGTGTAGACCCCCTTCATCACTTCACCGGTGGCTTTGAGCGCGTAGGCGGCGCGCTCCGTTTCTGCCTGCAACGCGCGGTTGAGAGTCATGGCTTCGACCTGCCTCGCCCGGAGCAGGCGTTTGACAGGAGAGTCCGTCGTGGGGTCGCTGCCTTGCAGCGTGAGATCGCTGAGATTGGAATTGCGATTGTCGGTGCTGCGATCTTTCAGTTTGACCCATCCCGAGCGGAAGGTCGCGGTCTGGCCGGCATGCTTCTGGCTGTTGAAAGAGAAAATGTTTTGTCCGTCGCCGAGCAGGATCATGGGAGCGAGGCCAGAGTCTTCTGTCGGGCTGAGATCGGCCTTGAAGCAACCCACGCTCTCGCCCGGAGAATCTCCGCAGCGCACGTAAGCATGCATATGTTGCCGCCGCGCCAGCTGCCGCAGAAGTTCCATCTGCGTTCCGCGTAGCACGGTGGTGTCGAATGCCGGGTTTGACGGTGCTTGCGCTTCATCAATATCGGTGGTGGCGATCTGCGACACCTCCTTGTAAATCTGCTGTGCGACCTGGTCATCGGAGTTCTGAAAGCTTTTGACAGTTTCGTCGCGATGCAGATAGAAGCTGTCGTCGCTGACCACCAGCGTCAGCATGCTCTTGCCCGGCTCGTTGAACTGCCCGCCCTCGACATTGATGATTGGGCCGTCAATCAGCGGAACCCACGCCACGCTTTGGATCTGCACTTCGAGCCGAATGCGGTGCAGTCCCAGCAGAAACGTTTCTGTCTCGCCGTTCCACACGCCTGTCTTCGAGATGCACAACGGCACCTGGAATCTTCCACGGCAGGCCATGTCCATCTCCTGCTCGATGGTGATGTCCTCGAAGTGCGCGAGTTGGTCCTTCGTCGCCGCGACGTTGTCGAAATAGAGCCGGTACTGCGCGTAACTCATCTAGTTCTCCGGAACCAGAATGGTCAGTTGCTGTGCGTTCTGATCGTTGACCAGCCACTGCGCGAAGAGGCGGCGTGAATCGAGCGCGCTGTTGGCGTCGGCGATGTGCCAGTAGCGGGTCGCGTCGCCATAGAACCGTTCCGCCATGATGTCGAGACGATCGTTCGAAGTGATCGGTGTCACATCGCCGGATATCGCGGGCACGGTTCGCAACTGGACCGCGGAAACCTGCGTGCCGTCGGCGAGCGTCAACTGCACCGTGGTAGTCTTGGCGTAACGCGACGTATTGAGAAACATATTTCGACTCCTCAGAACGGAATGAGATGGGTCACCAGGGCCGCGCTGTTCGCCAGATTGATGGTGGCCATCGTGTCCTGCACCATCTTGGTGTAGGCGAGCGCGCCCTGGCCGATCTTGTCTCCGGAGCACGCGTCCGGCGTGATGACTGCCAGTCCGATCGCGACTTCGGCCTCGATCGGATTCAGCATGCCGTCGTAGATCTGCTCGGTGATGGTCAGCGACTCAATGATCACCGGCACAATCCGCGTCGTGCCCCAGATAAAAAGAATGCGCGGCGTCTGTTCGCGCGGAATCGGCTGAGTGGGCGCCGGACCCTGTGCTCCCAGAAGCGATCCGATGGCGTCCACGGCCGCGCTGACCGCCGCTCCAATCGCTCCACCCAGAGTCGTGATCGGATACACCATCGCCTGCAGCGCGGCGAGTTGCGGTCCAATTCCGTAGAGGACTCCGATCGGATCGGAACTGTTGCGCTGGTCGGCCGCGCTGAACGTCGCAGTGATAGTGAAGCGCTCATGCGCAGGCTCACCGGCCTGGCTGGTCTCGCGCTGTGTCGCGTCCACGGCTCGCGGAGGAATCACCACCGTGCGCGCAATGCTCTCCGGATTGAACTGGAAGATCACCACGTTCGGGATGGGACCGAGAAAATCGGTGCCGTACTCGACTAGTGCTCCCAGCATCGGCGTCGGCATTTTCTAGCTTCTCCTTCTTTCGTTCCGGAGACTCGATGTTTCCTTGGCGATCGCAGATCGGACGGCGCCGACCAGGTCGCCAGCCTTCGACCGCCCGCCGGGAACGCGAACGTTCACGGCGTCGAGGCAACCAGCAACATCGATCCCCTGGAGGAAATTGGCGAGTCCCCGGGAGACTGCTTTCGCTAGGGCCCTGCCTTCGGAAGCCGACTGCACACCCGGCACTTTCAGTCGGAGGCGATTGATGTTGATTTCGCGTGTCATCCTGCAACCCGTTGCGTCGCAGCGGAAGTCATCTCTTTCCACTGCGATTTCTGTTCGCGCGTTGGCGGACGGCCCATCTTTTCGTATTCCCGCTCCACCGCGGTCAGCACCGACGCCATGCTCAATGCTGGGTTTTTTTGCGTAGAAGCAGCCTGGAGGCAGGCATTCAAAACGATCGACCGGATATTCCCACCTGATAGTGCAAATTCGCGGGCGAGAAATGGCAGGGCGAGCGCGCTGGTGGAGACCTGGCGGGGAATCGACTTCTTCCAGATCGCGAGACGTTCTGCCTCATCCGGAACGGGAAATTCAATGACGTAGCGCAGACGCCGCAGGAAAGCTTCGTCGAGATCTTTTTTCCTGTTTGTAGCCAGAATCGCCAGCCCACGGAATCGCTCCATGCGTTCCAGCAGATAGCTGACCTCCATGTTGGCGAAGCGGTCGTTGGAGTTGCGCGCCTGCATGCGCTGGCCGAACAGGGCTTCCGCCTCGTCGAAAAACAGCACGAGATCTGCCTGCTCCGCGGCGTCAAAAAGCTTGCGTAGATTTTTTTCGGTCTCTCCGATGTACTTGTTCACCACCTGCGACAAATCCACGCGATACATGGGCAGACGCAATTCGGCAGCAAGCACCTCCGCCGCCATCGTTTTTCCCGTGCCCGGTGGGCCGGCAAAGAGCGCGGAGATACCGGCATCCCCCCATGCTTGTCCGGTGCCCCAGTCGGCGTGAACGCGAGAGAGGGTGCGCATGGCGGCGAGCAGTTCATCGAATTGCGTGCTGCGTTCGGCATCGAGAACTAGTTCTTCGCGATGAAATCGCGGCGAAACCAGCGCGGCTTGCGTGCAAATCAAATGCCCCACCTGTTGCTGGCAAGCCGCCATCATCCTATCGAGGGTGAGGGGAGACTTCAGGCGGCTCAGCGCCGTGACCACTTCGGCGATCGCAACCGCATCGACCCGAAAGCGATAGGCGCACTCTTGTACGATCTCCGCATCAACCTCGAGTCCTCGCGTGCGCAGTTCGGTCTGCCAGGCCTCGCGCCGTTGCGCGTAACTCAGCGTGGGTATATCAAGCCCAGGCAGTGTTTGCGCAGCGGGCGTCGCTGCATCTTCTCTGGTGGCCGCGAAAACGTAGAGAGGAAGCGGGCGCAACAGGTTGTGCCACGTGACGTCCCGCATGCCTTGCGACGGAATGAGGAGATCGCCGCCCAGCAGCCAGCAGCATGTGCCGGCGTTTTCCAGCATGGGACCAGAGACGACCGTGTTTTCCCGGATGGAATAAACCGGCCGCCCTGTGATGGCTGCGATCCTTCTTAACGTGGGTGCGGCTCGCCTGGCGTTAAGATCATCCGTCGAAAATGCGAGGATGAGAGGAACGATCTGCATTGCATCGGGAACGCCGGCCATGCGGCGCGCGAGCAACTCGATCTCCAGGCTTGAATCTTCCTCCGGTCGCGAGGCCCGAGCGGCCTGTTGCGCCGGTTCCGCAGCCAGCTCAAGTTGCATGATGGCGGCCTGGGTGCGGCCCTGCAGAATTTCCGCGACGAGCGCGGGCATCATGATCGGTGCGTTCCATTCATTCGAGGACGCGTCGCGGCGCAAAATACCCCGGGCGAAAAGTGGATGCGCCTGCGAGGTTAGCGACGATAGAGACCGCGGATCATCCCAGAGCCACTGGGCCAAGCCTAACGTCGGCAGTATCTGCCGCGAATCGCCCTGCAAGGCGGCGATCAGGCTTCCCACCGCGGCATCTCGCGCTACCGCGAGCGCCAGGCCCACCACAAAGATCTCGGCCGCAGAAAGATCGAGTTCCCGCGCGATCCAGGCAAACGTGCCCCGCCGGCTGGAACGCCCGCGCAGTGGAGTTTTGCCGCTGCGGATGCGCTCATCCAGGTATCGAGCCGTTGGATCGTTGCCGAAAAATCTGCGACGCTGTTCGGCCAACGATTGCCGCTCGAGCGCGTCGGCCAAACGGTCCACCGGTTGATGATTCCGCCACAGCCACGTCAGTTCGCGCCGCATGCGCAGAATTACCTGCTCTAGCCAACAGCGCGTGAACCAGTCCCCTGGCGCCAGTCCTTCGGTCAAAGTGGAAGACGACCGCTCCTCGGCAGAGTTTGTCCCGGGCATCGCCTGTTTGGTCGCTTTCGCCATGGCCTCAACACTCATATCAATCACGGCGCCACCATATTCAAGGTGAAGGCTTGCTTTGCCTGCTGGCCGTTCACTCGGAGCACCGCGAAATACGTGCCGGGAGGAATCGCGGCGCTCGCGGGAAATGTGAATTGCTGCTGGCTTTGATCCGGAGGAGGAGTGAAAGTCGAGTCGGGAGAGTCCAGCAGGATTGCGACCGCGCCATTGCGCACGAGAGCAAATTCCACATAGTCGCGGTTGCTGCCCAGCAACCTGCCGGTAAGAGCGATGGTCGCGTAAACATCCGGATCAGCAGCCGACACGGCCGCGATGGTTACGATACTCATCGTCGCCACAGTCGGCAGCAGCGAAACGTTGAGCAGGCCGCTGGAGATGGCAAGACCGCTGGCCAGAGTCTGGCTGGCTGAAACCGGAATGTTGCCGGCGGACATCACCGTGGGATCGAGTCCCGTGATCAGAATCGAAAGCGCGTCGGAATGCTGCGCGTTCGGCGTGAGCGTGGCAGACCCGAAGTGCACAGTGATGCCGGAAGTTTCCAGGCCGTTTCCCAGCAATGTGAGAGTGTCGCCGAGTTCTACGGACAAAGGCTGTGCGTCGGTAAGTTGAGGACCGAGACTGGGCAGAACAAAGTTGCGCACGCCTGCCAATCCGATCTTGGTTCCAAGCACGTAGTTGACTCCGACCAATTGCAGGCCGGTCACGGGTTGAGGCTCCGCGATCAAAACCGGCCGCACTTGAAACGCAGACGAGCAGCGATACTTGTCGTCCGGGCCCTGCATCAGGCGCGAGAGCAGCTCCGGGGTCGCCTGATCGAAGGTAAGCTTCAACGGCTCCGGATTGTCCGAGAGCGCCGTGTAACCTGCCAGAGCAGGCAACGCGTCTCCCACGCCAAGCAGCACCTGCATTCCCATGCCGAGCAGGTCATGGCTCTCGGTCGTGTCGCTCTCGCCCTGGTTGTCGAAGGCGGTCATCAGGTAACGTAGCACCACCCAGAGCGGCCGCTGGCTGCCGGGAGTGAGGGAGATGTTGCGCATCGCGCCATCAATTTCGATTTCGTAGAGGAATAGATTGATGCGGGCGCTGGTCGTGCTCCCACTGGTGTTCGCTTGCGGACGCTGCACCGTAATCACGGGAAGGTAAGGAGGCACAGTCCCCAGGGCAGTCGTGAGCACGCCCGCGAGAAAGCGGCTCACCGAACCGACTGCCAATCCTGTCTGCGCCAATGGCACGAGTTTTTGTTCCTGTTCCTTTCCTGATCATCGGTCGAGAAAGCTGCGCGCCCAGCGATCACTGGTGTCGCGCACGGGGGGCGTGGGGCGTGGCGGCGGAAGCGGCGAAGCGGCCGGCAGTGGATCGACTTGCACAACAATGGAGCCGATGTTGAGGCGGACGTCGCGCTCCCCCATCGGTTCCAGCTGCTGCGCAGCCGTCGACTCTTTCCCTGTTTGGCCGACAAGTGTTGCCGGCTGCTGCGCGCGATAGCGGAGTTCAAGTTCCTCCTGGCGCCGCGCAACCTCAGCCAGCACTGATTGAAGAGTTCTCGCAGCCGGCTGATCTTCTTCGTTACGCGCGATTCGCCGTGGATGAATGATGGCGTCCTCCGGCCGGGGTGGAATGAGTTCGGTTGCAGGCGCCGGTCGGACAATCGGCGCGGATGCTTGCGATGCGCTGAATTCGACTTTCTCCAGCGACGCCTTGGATTGAAATCGATGCTCGCTGGGTGCACTGGGATCGATCTGAACCGCGCGTGCGGAGTGAGTCGCGGGATTTTGTGACCGGATAGGCGCAGGTCGGAAGTCTTGCTTGTCGCTGATCCTTTCACTCGGCTCCAGTGATGCCGGGTTCGATACCGTCGTTCTCACGGGCAATCCGCTCGCGTTCTCGGGGAGTGCCTTTTCTTCAATGACCGACAATTCCACTCTCGGCAGCCAGCTCGGCCTGCGCAACGGCATCAACTTCGCCCTGCTCTCCCACGAGAGATGAGACAGATATCGCATGTCAGGCCGTTTCCCCAATCAGGTCGAGATAACTCTGCCGCCGCCACGCGGGCAGTTCGAGGATTTGATCTTCGGTCCAGTGGTAATGAGAAGCCAGCCGATGCACATCTTCGATCAGGGCCTGTTGCGCCCGGAACAGACGTTCCAGAGCAGCGCCGCTCAGATCGGGAGACACTTCAGAACTCTTCCCACAATGGGGGCAAATACCGCTGACATGAAACCCCTGCAATGGATCGAACCTGCCCATGACTTCATCGATCGCGACAGCAATGGACTCCAGGCTTTGCCCTTTGGCAAGCAAGTCGTCGAGTGACGGACGAACCAGAATTTCCCGCAGCATGAATTCCGATTCGCGCTCCGGGGGCTGCGCGATCCACTGCGCCTGGTCTGCACCCGTTGGCCTGCGCACGAGGACCGGCTCTCCTGCAATCTCCGTTTCGAGAGCCGGAAGGTCACGCAGTTCGCTGCCCTGCGAAACAATTTCATCCGCGGTCAGTTCGAACTCGCTCTCCTGCCCACACTCGGGCGAGGTGCACCGCAATCTCCAGCAGAACGTCCGGGAATCGGCAAGCGCAGCCAGACGGATGAGCGCTTCCATGCGGAGTCCTACAGGCATCTCGACCACGAATTTCCGCTCGATGGGAGTGTTCCCCGCCTCCCGAAGACAAAGCGCCAGCAGCTCCGTGATCAGCTCAACACGAGGCGCCAGCCGGAACTCGACCGCCAGATCTTCCATCGAACTGCCGAACGCGCGCATTTCGCAAGGGCGGTTGGCGCCTTGTGCGTCATGAAGCCACGCGGGAAAGCACATCTTTTCCGGTCGGTCGGTCATGCTTCCTCGAAGTGAAGGTCTCGTGATTCGGCTACTGCGATTCGTTCGGCTCGGTGGCGCTCACATCGCGCTCCCAGCCTTCCATCTCCAGCTTGATGGTTTCGATCGCGATGGCATTGGCGCTCGAATCCAGCGCCGGCATCGCCTGGTACTCACTCACCCAGCATCCATGCAGCAGAAACCGGCGCGCGACCTGGCCTTTTTCATTGAGCACTTCGAGCGCACACTCCTTGCGGAAGTTCGCCAGGTCCATGGCGGAATCGCCCGCGTAGGGATGCACCTTGTTGGCCCAGTTTTCAAAGTCCAGGTCCCAGGTGATCCCCCGCTCAAGTGTGACCGCGTCATACGTTGTGCGGCCGGGAGTTTTGTGATCGACGCTGTTCTCGCCGCCGCTGCGATGCGTGACCACATTGGTCGAGCGCTTCAACACGCTGGCCTTCATCACGCCCAGCACCGTCTTACCATCCCATTTCAGCTGGAACTTGAACGTCTTGTACGGATCGATGCGATTTGCGTTGACTTGAAATCCGTTCGGCATCTTTCACTCCCATTCTCTAGGTGAGATCGCCCGCGATCTGCTGGATCGTGATGACCACAAACTCCGCCGGCTTGAGCGGAGCAAACCCCACAATGATGTTGACGATTCCCTGATTGATGTCAGCCTGCGTCGTGGTTTCTGAATCGCACTTGACGAAGAAAGCCTGGTCCGGGGTCGCGCCTTGAAATGCGCCCTGCCGGAACAGCCCCATCATGAACGCGCCAATGTTCATGCGAATCTGCGCCCACAGCGGTTCGTCGTTCGGCTCGAAGACCACCCACTGCGTCCCGCGATAGAGAGATTCTTCGAGGAACAGAGCCATGCGCCTTACGGGGACGTAGGTCCAGTCGGTGCCGGAATTGTCGAATCCAGCAATCGTGCGCGCGCCCCAAATCAGGTATCCGGCGGGCATGCGCCGGAGGCAATTCACTCCCAGCGGATTGAGGACGCCGTTCTGCTTGTCGGTGAGAATGACTTCGAGGTCGATGACCCCATTGAGCGCAGCGTTGGTCCCTGCCGGAGCTTTCCACACCCCGCGCGCCGCATCGGTCGCGGCGTACATGCCAGCGACCATGCCTGAGGGTCCGACGTAGCGCAGGATTCCGTTGTCGTTGATCTCGACGCGAGGATAGTAGACCGCGCAATTGATGTCCGGATCGCCAATAGAACTCCGGAAGTTCTGAACCTTGCCGCTGTCCACCTGCGGCAAGCCCTGGACAGTCCAGCCGACGGGGGCATCCAAAACCAGAAACGCGCGGCGGCTCTGGCAATACTGTGCTGCTGCTGCGCGTATCGCTTGCCACTCCAACTCGGTGGCTATGCCATCGCCCGGCAGGACCATTATGTTGAAAAGGTCGACTGAATCGAGCGACCAGAAGCCGGTCCGATTTGCCTCAATGCCGGTGTAGTCGCTTTGTGCGGGCGGGTTCCCATCGGTGGGGGCAGGTAAGACCGCCTGATAATAAGTACCTGACGTTGCGATGCCAAGAGAGTAGGCCGCGACATTGGAGACAAAGTTGCCGGCTAATGGGGTTACGGCGGGCACGTCCAAAGTGTCGATTGTTTGTGCAGACCTGGGGTTCAGA
>WNFJ01012099.1_pt1 | contig 25105 bp, 23 predicted proteins | sample 5400461 | NCBI WGS metagenome assembly WNFJ01 (sample SAMN13153349, study PRJNA577476) | soil metagenome | isolation source: 115 cm saprolite on Douglas fir-dominated hillslope | place: USA:California | collected 2013-09-17
TGCTCGTAACTTCATTTGTCGTGCTGTCAATGCGGGCAGTCTTTCCCAATCCTTTGCCAAGGCACCTGCCGGTACCGTTCTGGGTAACCATCACCGTGATTAGTCGGGACGTCTTCATTCTGGTGGGGGCTGCCGCGATCAATATGGTAACTGGCTTTCGCGCATTTCGGCCTTCGACCCTAGGAAAAATCAGCACTGTAGTACAGATTCTCGCGGTTGCTACGGTGATTCTCGCGGCCCAAACCCGCGTAGGTACTGGCTACTATCTGCCCACGCTTTACGCTCTAGTTTTTGCTCTGACTGTGGTCTCCGGGGTTCATTACGGGTTCTTTGTGTCTCGGCTTTTTCGCCGATAGAAGCCCTTTCAAATCCCCCCAAAGGCGTCGCCGCGTCAACCGCGCAAGTAAAGTTGACAATGATACGCTCAGGTATTATTCTAAGCTCTCATTCAACCCTGCCCGTCAGTGAAGTGACGAGCGGAGACAAAATTTGGTGGAGTATTTGAAGAAATGAGCAAAATCATCGGAATTGACTTAGGAACGACTAACTCGGTAGTCGCGGTCATGGAGGGCGGCGAGCCGACCGTGATTACTAATTCTGAAGGCGGCCGGACGACGCCTTCAGTTGTTGCTTTCGCGAAGGATGGCAACCGGCTGGTAGGTCAGGTCGCCAAGAGACAGGCAGTTACCAACCCCGAAAACACAGTCTATTCAATTAAGAGATTCATGGGACGTCGCTTCAACGAAGTGAGCGAAGAGAAAAAGCAGGTTCCCTACAAAGTGCAAGGAAGCGGAGCCGGCGGTGATGTCCGCATTGTCGCCGGGGGGAAAGAATGGAGTCCGCCCGAAATATCGGCGATGATTCTGCAAAAGATGAAGCAGTCCGCTGAGGATTATCTCGGACAAAAAGTTGAAAAGGCGGTGATCACGGTTCCCGCGTACTTCAACGACTCGCAGCGTCAGGCAACGAAGGACGCCGGCAAGATCGCGGGTCTTGAAGTGATGCGCATCGTGAACGAGCCCACGGCGGCGGCGCTCGCCTACGGTTTGGACAAGAAGAAGGACGAGACGATCGCCGTGTTCGACTTTGGCGGCGGTACTTACGACATCTCGATTCTCGAAGTCGGCGAAGGCGTGGTCGAAGTAAAGTCCACGAACGGCGACACGCATCTCGGCGGCGACGACATTGACGAGCGCCTGATCGAGTGGATCATCGAAGAGTTCAAAAAGGATCAGGGAATCGATCTTTCAAAAGACAAGATGGCCCTTCAGCGCCTGAAGGAAGCCGCTGAGAAAGCCAAGATCGAGTTGTCGCACACGATGGAGAGCGAGATCAATCTGCCGTTCATCACAGCGGATCAATCGGGACCAAAACATCTGGTGATGAAGCTTACGCGGTCGCGATTCGAACAGCTCGTCGATCCGATTCTCAAGCGTCTGACTCCGCCTCTCGAGCAAGCGCTCAAAGACGCAGCCATCGACGCGAAGAAGATTGACGAAGTCGTGCTTGTCGGCGGCTCGACGCGCATTCCGAAAGTTCAGGAGATAGTGAAGAACTTCTTCGGCAAGGAACCAAACAAGAGCGTGAATCCTGACGAAGTGGTGGCCATCGGCGCTGCCGTTCAGGCAGGGGTGTTGTCGGGCGAGAAAACCGACATCCTTTTGCTTGACGTGACGCCTTTGAGCCTCGGTATCGAAACTCTTGGCGGCGTCTTTACGAAGCTTATCGAACGCAACACGACAATTCCGACGCGTAAGTCGGAAATTTTCTCGACGGCTTCAGACAATCAGACGTCGGTCGAAGTTCATGTGTTGCAGGGAGAGCGGCCGATGGCTGCGGACAATCGGACCCTCGGCAAGTTCCATCTCGTCGGTATTCCGCCGGCGCCGCGTGGCATGCCGCAAATCGAAGTCGCCTTCGACATCGACGCTAACGGCATCGTTAACGTTTCGGCGAAAGACATGGGCACCGGCCGCGAGCAGAAGATCACGATCACTTCGTCGTCCGGTCTCAGCAAAGATGAAATCGACAAGATGATGCGCGATGCTGAATCCCATTCAGCGGACGACGTTAAGAAGCGTGAGGAGATCGAAGCCCGCAATCGGCTCGACGGTCTCGTCTATCAGATGGAAAAGACGCTCAACGAGAATCGCGAGAAGGTGGGCGCAGTTGCAGGAGAGGTCGATACCGCAATCGCCGACGCGAAGAAGGCGCTCGAGGAAGGCGGAGTCGAGCGCATGAACAACGCGTTCAATTCATTGCAGTCCGTTTCGCACAAGATGGCCGAAGCGTTGTATCAACAGACGTCCTCGGCTCCCGGCGCTGAAACGACGGAACAGTCATCCGCAGCTGGCGCCTCAGGACAGACGGGCGGCGAAGACAACGTCATCGACGCTGAATACGTCGATGTCGACGAGGATAAGAAGTAGATTTTCGATTGCCGATTTTCGATTGCCGATTGGTCGCTGGCCCTAGTCGTTCTGTGATTCGCGCGAACTTCAAGCCAACGATCAATCGGCATTTGGCAATTGGCAATCGACAATGAAGTGATGGCCAAGGAAGACTTCTACAAAATTCTCGGCGTGAAGCGCGATGCCAAGCCGGAAGAGATCAAGAAAGCTTACCGGCGGCTCGCACGCAAGTATCACCCTGACGTAAATCCGGGCGACAAATCCGCCGAAGAACGCTTCAAGCAAATGACCGAAGCGTTCGATGTCCTTTCCGATCCAAAGAAGCGCGCCGTCTATGATCGCTTTGGCCAGTATTCGGACAATCTCGCTGATGCGGCGGCCAAAGGAGCCGGCGCAACCTACACGCGAGGAACGCCATTCGATTTTTCCGGCTTTGACTGGGGAGCGACAACTACAGGCGGAGGCGGCGCCGGCAGCAGCTTCCGCGACATCTTCGCCGATTTATTCGGTGGTGGAAAAACAGAGCGCGAACCGCCAAGGCCTCAGCCACAACGCGGCGCAGACATCGAAATGCCGCTATCGCTTTCCTTCGAAGAAGCGATCACGGGTCTCACAGCCAACTTGACAGTGAATCGATCCGAACAATGCTCGCGTTGTCATGGAGCAGGCGATACCGGCGGCTCGGTGATGACTTGTGCCACGTGCAAAGGGACGGGCCAGGTGCAGCGAGCCGGTGGTCGTCTACGCTTCACGCAAGAATGTGCCGACTGCGGCGGCACCGGGAAGCGACGACCGCCGTGTTCACTATGTAAAGGCAAGGGAACGTTGACCAAAACCGAGAATGTGAAAGTGCGCATTCCCGCCGGCGTGGATACCGGCTCGCGCGTGCGCATTCCCGGCAAAGGCGAAGGCGGGCGTCTCGGCGCGCCTCCCGGCGATTTGTACATCATCACGAATGTCGGTCAGCACAAATATTTCACGCGCAAAGGCGACAACGTGTATGTGACCGTTCCGATCACGGTGCCGGAGGCTGCCCTCGGCGCCAAAATCGAAGTGCCGACGGTCACCGGCAAGGCGCAGTTACGAATTCCGCCCGGCACACAGTCAGGACAAAAGTTTCGTCTACGGGCTCGCGGCGCTCCGTCACTTCGCGATCCGAACGCGCACGGCGATCAGTTTGTCGAAGTGCAAGTCACTTTGCCGAAAGTGATTTCGGAAGAGACGAAAGACTTGCTGCGTCGCTATGCGCAGATGAATGCGGAGAATCCGCGTGTGGTTATGGGACTGGAATGAGATTGCCGATTGCCAATTTCCGATTGCCGATTCGCAACTGGCAATCGAAGACTGAGAAACATTCCAATCGGCAATTGGCAATTGAAAATGAAAAGACGCGCCAAAACATACACGATTAGCGCCGTCGCCGAGCAGTTCGAACTGCATCCGCAGACGCTGCGCCTTTACGAACGCGAAGGCCTGCTAAAGCCTTCGCGGTCAGAGGGCAATACACGTCTTTACACCGATACGGATCTGGAGCGCCTGGAAATCATTCTATCTTTAACGCGCGACCTCGGCGTGAACCTCGCCGGCGTGGAGATCATTCTGAACATGCGCGAAAAGATGGACGCCATGCAACGCGAGTTCGAACGTTTCTTCGATTATTTGCAAAGCCACGTCGAAGAATTCTCCCACTTCACCGAGTCCCCGCCGCCCGAAGCCGGCGCGCTCGTTCCCATCAATCGCCTCAATCGTGCATTTCCTACCAGACGACGCAGTGCTAGCGGCAGGTCCATACGATGATTTCCCATCAAGAGTTCTTTGGCTTGCAAGTTGTTTGCCCCACCGCCCAAAGGCCTAAGTCTGAGCCCCTTACTTCGGGAGCGAGCGTAAATTGCTTGAGCTAACCAACTCACGATGCTAAAGTGTGCGGCCTAAGATTCGCCCAAACCCGTCGAATCGGATTGTTTTGTTTCGGTTTCCCCATGCGGCGTTCTGAACAAATCATATTCCCGCTTGCCTTGCTGCTCACGCTGCTAAGTATCAGTCCGCCACCGATTCACGCGCAGGATCTCGACAACGTCACGATTGCGGGTCGGGTTAGCGACCAAAACGGCGCGGTGATTCCGGGCGCGACGGTCACTGCTACGCTGGCAAAAACAAAAGTCGCACGCAGCGTGGTCGCTGACGGCGACGGACACTACAAGCTGATTCAACTTGAACCTGGCGTCTACAACGTCAAAGCGTCGTTCACTAACTTTGCGAGTGAGGAGAAGACTGATCTCACGACTGTTGCCGGACAGAACGTGCAACTTGATTTCACGCTGAAACCGGCGGGCGTGACTGCCGAGACCGTAATCGTCAGCGCCGCCGAAGCACCGCAGGTCGATACGTCTCGCACGGTTGTTGGAGGAACGGTGACGACGCACGAAATTGAATCGCTGCCGGTCAACAGCCGTTCGCCGATTGATTTGATCTTCACACTCGGGGGAGTGAGCGAAGAACCTTTATCGACTCGTGACCTCGCCGAAGATCGAACCAGCGCGCGCTCCTCGCCCGAAGAAGCAGGCAACTTTTCGCTTTCGGGAGGTGCTGCTTATTCCAACAACATCACGATTGATGGGCTTGACAACAACGACGACCGCGCCGCCCGCGAGCGCTTCACGCCTTCGATGGAGGCTCTGGAAGAGGTCCAACTCATTCGCAATCAGTTTGCCGCAGAGTATGGACGCGCATCAGGCGGGCGACTGAACTTGCGCACGAAAGGTGGCGCAAGCAAGTGGCGCGGACGTGCCTTCTATTTCTTTCGCGATGAATCGCTGAATGCGAATACATGGAAGAACAATTCGCTGGGACTGCCGCGGGTGCCGCTTCAGGAACATGATCCGGGTTTTACGCTGAGCGGACCGGTCGTGATTCCCGAGCTTTATAACGGAGGCAACCGTACCTTTTTCTTCACCGCTTACGAGTACGATACGCTGCTTGACTCGGCCGCGATAGATACTCTGGTACCGGTGCAGCAAAGCTCGCTATTCCCTTTGCCGGCGCCGACGAACCTTTCAGGACAACGGACTGAAAATGCTTCAGCGCCCGCGCTGAATGCAGCCGTTGCGCCATTCATCAGTTCGGTGAACACGCCTTCGCGCAACCACATTTTCACGACGCGCGTGGATCACAAATTCACTGACATGCACAACGGTCAGATTCTTTATCAGCTTGGCCGTTTGAAAAACTTGCGCCAGTTTGGCGGCGGGAACCGTTTGGCCCAGGCGTTGGAGGGCAAGACGCGCAACACGGATGCGATTGCCTACCTAGATAACTATGTCTTCTCGGCGAAAGCAGTCGCCCAAACTCGCTTTCAATATTCGCGGCTGACACCGGCAATTGAAGCCACTGGGGGAACTGGATCGCCAGTCGTGCTGATTGGAATCAACGATCCATTGAAACTCGTGTCGGGCACACTCGTGGCTGGAACGTCAACCAGCGGCGCTACCGATCGTCGCGAGACGCGCTTTCAGTTTCAGGAGATCTTTGCCTATGTCCGCGGCAATCACTCAATGAAGTTGGGTGGCGACATTCAGCGCATCAAATCGACTTTCATCGATCTCAGCGACGCCACGGGAACATGGGATTTTGATAGCGCGGGCGATTTTCTCGCGAACGTGCCCAGCCGCTTTCGCCAAAATTTTCTCACGACCTCGACCCAGCACAATACCTACGTCGGCATTTTCGCGCAGGATGAATGGCGGATGAGATCGAACTTCATGTTGAGTTACGGCTTGCGTTGGGAAAACGAAAGCATTGTGCGCGACGTAGATAACTTTGGGCCACGCCTGGCGTTTGCGTACGATCCTTTCAAGTCGGGTAAGACCGTGATTCGTGGCGGCGCCGGAATCTTCTACAACCGCGCTTTGCTACGCACGATAGATGATTTCACCCTCGGCACGCAACAGCTTTTCTTCGACACCGATACTTTGGTTGAGCCGGCCACGGGCAAGCTGATGTCCAAAGCCCAGCGCCGGGCATTCATCGCCGCGAATCTGCGCTTTCCGCAAACGCTCTCGCTTGATTTGCCGCTCGTCAAACAGTTTGGCGTGCTCAACTCGGGCTTTTCGCGGCGTCTTGATCCAAAGCTCCGCATTCCCGAAAGTTACCAGACCAATATCGGCGTCGAGCGACAGATCGGCAGTCATCTCGTCTTTGAAGCGAATTACACCTGGAACCGGGGCTTGCATCTTTGGCGCGAATTCAACGTCAACGCGGCACGCTTGCCGAAAGGATATAAGAACTTCACCGAATATCTGGCCTCGCGCGATTTTGCAAATTTTCTCAGCCGTCCCGGCGGCGTGCGGCCACTGCTTAACAGTTCGACTGCCGGCGATCTGGTGCGTTTCGTTCTGACACCGTCCGATTCCGCAAACCCCAATTCAGTGGTTCGCATTGTGGAATTCGGCGTGCCGATCTCGCTGGTAAATCTCAATTCTTTCACCTCGACCACATCAGTAAATACCGCACTAGCTGCTTTGAATTCGGTACGCCCCGATTCTTCAAAAGGCGAAGTCGAACAACTGATTCCCGCCGGCAATAGCGTCTATCATGGATTGACGCTGGAGTTGCGACATCGCTTTCGCTCGATGAAAAATGGCGCCGGCTTTTCTTTTCGAGCGGTCTACACGCTTTCTTTCTTGAAAGACGACGGGATCGTGAATACTTCCGATGCGCTGATTCCCGGTGATTTCCAGCGTGAGTTCTCGCACAGCCTGCTCGATCGCAGGCATCGCTTCGCTTTATCAGGAACGTTCGACACGCCCAAGCTACTTGGCAAGCTGCAGCTCTCGCCGATTCTGCGCATCGCATCGGGAGCGCCTTTCAATATTTCGATTGGTGGCGCCGATCGAAATCTTGATGACGTAGGCAACGACCGGCCAATCTTCAATGGCGACACAAGCGTGCTCAAATGGCGCAGACCTGGCCAGCCGATCGACGCTTCGATCCTCAATCAGTTCACGTTGCCGACGATTGGCCAGACTGGAACCCTCCCGCGTAACTCCGGCATTGGTCCGAGTCAATTCATTTTTGATTTGAACGTGACCCGCGAATTCAAAGTCACCGACAAAGTTCGTCTGCGGCCAGTTGTCGAGTTCGACAATGTCCTGAACAAGATCGTTTTCAGTTTCGGGAGTGAGTTCATCGACTTCAACGCCTTTGGCCCAACCGCTTCAGAGGCCACGCGCCAGGCCTTCCTCGATTCCTTCCTCGTACCCACGCGCGCGATGCGCCCGCGCCAGATTCGTTTGGGATTGCGCCTGGATTTCTGATTTTGATAAATCATCATTGTGTCAGAACCGGGAGCGGTAGCGACCGGATCACACGAGGCGACTCTGACAAACCCTCTATGATCCGGTCGCTACCGCTCGCGGTTCTGACACGTATTTGCGTTGACAATCTGTGCGCCCATAAAGTATTGTCGGCAAGTTAACTCGATGAATAGAAGCTCAAACACGTCCACGATCGTCCGTTGCGAGGCAGGCTGCGTGTGCGTGTGTTGTTGTTGTATGCCGTCGAACGAGCGGACTTCATCTTGTGGTATGGATTGACGTAATCATACATGCACAGATCGCGAAGGGCCGCTCAATTTCGAGCGGCCTTTTTGTTTGACGATAGAGCTTTTTAAACGCAAAGGACGCAGAGGTTTTCGCAGAGGAACGCAAAGGAAAGTTGTGGCGCTGCGCCCTCTTCGTTAACAGCGGCCTTTGACAAACACGACAGCGGAGAGAAACCAACATGACCACATCTAAACCAATCGCCATTTACTACGAACATCCCGACTGGTTCCGTCTGCTATTCGCGGAACTAGATCGACGCGGCGCGCCTTATGACCCCATCGAGGCCGGTCGTCATCAATACGATCCGGACGAAGACGAGAGTGAATACGCGCTGCTCTTTAACCGCATGAGCCCATCCGCGTACCTGCGTGGAAACGGCAACGGGATTCTTTACACAATCAACTATCTCGAACATCTGGAGCGCCTCGGAACGCGTGTGATCAATGGGCGAGCGGCGTTTACGATTGAAATTTCAAAAGCGCTCCAGCTTTCGTTACTAAAGTCACTCGATCTTCCTTACCCACGAGCGCGCGTAATCAATCATCCGTCGCAGGTTCTTTCAGCCGCGCGCGATCTGCGCTTTCCAATCGTGGTGAAAGCAAACATCGGCGGCAGCGGCGCCGGGGTCGTGCGTTACGACTCGCTGAATTCGCTGGAACGCGCGGTGGCTGCCGGCACAGTCGATCTCGGCCTCGATCAAACGGCGCTGGTCCAGGAATTCGTGCCGGCACGCGGCGGCCACATCACGCGCGTTGAGACGCTGGGCGGTAGTTATCTATATGGCATCAAGGTCTTCACTACGGGCGAGAGCTTCAATCTGTGCCCTGCGGACATCTGTCAAACAACTGACGGCGTCGAGTTGGCGCGCGCGGCCTGCCCCGTCGATGCGCCGCGCACCGGACTACAGGTAGAAGGCTATACGCCGCCCGTCGAAGTGATCAAAGCAGTCGAGCGGATCGTGCAGACAGCGAAGATCGACGTCGGCGGCGTCGAGTACATCATTGACGACCGCGACGGCTCGCTCCTCTATTACGACATAAACGCCCTCTCGAATTTTGTGGCTGATGCAACGCGCGTAGTTGGCTTCGATCCTCACGCGCGTTTGGTCGATTTCTTGGAACAGGAGGCAGACAAATGCGCTACGGTTATTGGTTACCGGTTTTCGGCGGTTGGTTGAGAAATGTCGACAATGAAGGGATGCAGGCGACTTGGGAATACAACAGTCGTCTCGCGCGGCGCAGCGAAGAGATTGGTTTCGACTTGACTCTGATTGCCGAGTTGAATCTCAACGACATCAAAGGCGTCGAGGCGCCATCGCTCGACGCGTGGTCCACGGCGGCGGCGCTCGCGGCGGTCACCAAACGTTTGGAGTTGATGGTCGCCGTGCGCCCGACGTTTCATCAACCCGCGTTGCTCGCCAAACAAGCGGCGAATATCGATCACATCGGCGGCGGCGGCCGGCTCTCGCTCAACGTGGTTTCATCGTGGTGGGCCGACGAAGCAAAAAAATACGGCGTCGAATTTGAGCAGCACGACGATCGCTACGCGCGCACGACTGAATGGCTGGAGATAGTGGATCGGCTTTGGCGCGAAGATCACTTTTCATTCAGCGGGAAGCACTACTCGGTTGAAGACGCGGTGTTACAGCCAAAGCCTGTCACACGGCCGCGTCCGTTAATCTATGCCGGCGGCGAGTCTGAGGCTGCGAAGCAAATGATCTCGCGGCTCTGCGATGCTTACGTGATGCACGGCGACGAACCTGCTCGCGTTCGCGAGAAGATCGCCGACATGTCTGAGCGGCGCGCGCGCTTGAATCTCCCGCCGATCGTGCGGGAGAGCGCGGAAGACGCGCACAAAGAATTAGCGCGCATCACAAACGTCAAACAATCGGCCGCCGGCTACCAAAATTATCAGCAGTGGCTGGCCGGCACGAAGCTGGAGCAGCAAGTCTCACTGGAAGATTACTCAGTATCGAATCGCGGTCTGCGCTCAGGCCTAATCGGAACGCCCGAGCAAGTCGCGAAGCGCATCGACGAATTCGCAGCCGCCGGCGTCGATCTGCTCCTGCTGCAATGCAGCCCGCAAATAGAAGAGATGGAACGGTTTGCTGAGACCATCATCCGCCCGTGCGCAATGGCGACGGTCGCATAAGGTGTAGTCACCACAAAAAGAAAAAGCCCGCGCCAACCGGCACGGACTCCTTCTTCTACCAGGCTCTTGGTTTAGTTAAATTCCAGGGTGAGACCCTTCTCGCAGAAATCAAACTTTACCGGCTCAGATTCGTCGCCACCCGCGAAGACTGCTTTGAACCACTGCTCGCAGTTTTCATTGTCCGTGGACTTGTCCCAAACTAATTCTTCGGTCTCGCCCGCCTTGATGCCGTCGCCGATATCGAAGTAGCCCCACTTCTTCCCATCCTGTGACACCATGATTTTCTTGATGTCGTGTTTTGTATTGTTATGGACTTTGAATTTGTATTCAGAGCTGGGCTGAGCCGAGCTAACGGTAAAGCTCATCAGCGCCAAAGCTGTTGCGATCATCACAATTCTTCCAACATTCCTGTAAATCCGCATGCATTCTTCTCCAGTGTTTCTGAGATTTGATTGACGTTCAGGGTCAATGCTTGTCGATGTAGAACGCTCGACTGAGGGATGATAAAGATTGGGCGTAGATTCCGCAATGCGCCAGGGCCGTGATCGGACCAGGTGCTAAGGGCAGCCCAAATTTCGGATTGCCATGATCCAGCGGGTCTGGAAAGGCGGCCCTTCCGGAGATCGCGAAGAAGTGGGGCAACGAGTACACTTCACGCGCTCGTCTTTTTCCAGATCACGGAATATCGCCACAAAAGATGCTTCCTCAGTTTTGCGCCTGGCAGAATCTCGGCGCAGAGTGCGCGGACTTCATTCATGGTTGGGTAAGTATCGTGCTGTTCATGAGCAGCCCAGGCGGCGCGCACTTCGCGCGGCGGTAGTAAGCGCCGGTTGTGAAGAAGTCGTAAGCTGACGCTCGTCGGGATGGCCACGGCGTTTAGAACTGAGTCAAATAATCCTTCCGGCTTGAATACATTTCTTTCACGTTCGAATAGATCGAGCACCAGCAGGACCCCGCCAATCTTCAGAGAATCTCTCATTCGCGACAGCGTCTCGCGCAGCGGCAAGTGGTGAAGCGTGGCCAGCGAGGCGATGCAATCAAACGTTTCACCTGGAAAGTTCCATGACATCACGTCGGCAATCTGGAACTCGATATTTGAAAACTGCGTCGAGCGCTGGCGGGCGATCCGAATCATTTCCGGTGAGAGATCGAGCGCCAAAACGTTCTGTGCATGCTGAGCGAGACGCCGCGAGAAAGCGCCGGTACCGCAACCGATCTCGAGTGCGCTTTCACATTTCGCCGGAACGTGCCGCAGCAGGAAATTGTCGTAGTGATTGTTTTGAGTCCAACCATCATCGGCGGAAAGCAACGCGATTCGATCGAAATCTGCTTGGATGGCGGACATGAAATCAGAAGGCAGTCGGCAGAAAGCAGTAGGCAGATGGTAGCGACTAATTCAATGAACATGAGCCTGGCCCGCGAGGATCGCCGCAAGAACCACATGGAGCCATCGGCAAATTGTCGCGGACGACGTTCGTGGTCGCGTTGCCCTTAGCGTTAACTGCGAAGACTGAGAGTTGCTTTTCCAAACGACGGCTTTGGCAAGATGGACAAGCGGCTTTGCGATTTCCGTTGACGATTAACTCGAATTGATGACGGCACTCCCGGCAAACGTATTCGAAGATTGGCATGACTTGAGTATACCTGTCTAATCCTGAGCAACCCAAACCATGCCGGCATGGCGTGAAGAAAATCGATGTGATCGGGCGCGGAGTTACCGGCGTAGGCCCGCAAATGAAAGTCTGATACATCCACCGCGCTCAGTTGCTGCATTCCCAAAGGTCCTTGGCGGAGTTGAGGTTGTCGTTTTAGGTCGAGTTGAGCCAGCAGATAGTCAGCGCATTCCGTGGTACTTGCGTACGTGCCGGGAAAAATCTCTGAGTGAGTGACAACGAAGGTCTTTCTGCCAGCCACAGCTTCCCGCGCGAAGCTAATGAACGCTTCAAGGCCGGCGCGGTCAATCGCACCTCCATCCGCCAGCGGCTTGCCCTCAGGCGCGTAGGAGGTGTGCATGCCGTCAAGCAGTAGAATATTATTGACCAACGCGAAATATTCCGGCCGGCTGAGGATCTCACGCACAGCGCCGTAGCCGGCGGAGAATCCACTGAGACTGATCGAAGACCAGCCGCGCTTGAGGCGTAACTGCTCGCCTGCTTCGCCTAATAAGTTTTGAAAGAGTTCCGGCTGTTCGAAAGGGCGGCGATAAGCACTCGAGCCGGCACCCAGTTGCACGGTAATCAAAGCCGCTCTTGGAAGTTTTAAAACGACGTGACGCTCAATCAGCCACGGCGCGCCATGGAAATGAATCAACAACGGCACGGGCTTGTTTGGATTCACGTGTGGGCCAATAAAGAGTCGGGCGCCCTTCAACGTCTTCAGCTCGATTCGTTGTCCGCTAAGCTCGATTTGTGTTAGGCGCGGATGTGGCCGAGTGTGATCGACCATTGGGGAGGGAGCCTGCCCTTGTTGAGAGACTCCGTTTATGTGGGCAATCACGAACACGAAAACCAATTCGATACGATTATCTGTTCTGATCGAGAACACAGTTGAGAAGTATAGCAGGCCGAGGAGTTGCGACCCTGCATTCACGCGCAAAGCGCTTGTGATAAACTTTTGCGGGCCTGGAACACGACGCTGGCAAACATGGGATGACTGAAATTCACAAAGACAAAGAGCCGGTTGGCGAGGTGGAAACGGCGTTGCTTGATGCCGACTTATTCCTCAAGTACGGCTCGCCTGAGCGCGCGATGAAGCGGCTAAAGACAGCGCTGGAACGGAGCCCGCGATCGATTCCTCTTCGTGAGAAGATGCGTGAAGTGGCGGCCTCGCACAACCATCCGGAAGAAGCTGCCCGGCATTGCCTGGCTTTGGCGAGTCTTTATATCGAGCGGGACAATCTCGACGCGGCGCACGATCGTTTGCTGGAAGCGAAACAACTCGACAATCGCATCTCGATCGGCACTGGGCTGGAAGCGATTCGGCGCGCGCGCCACCCTGAGTTGCAGGCGCAGCAGGCAACGAAAACTGAGCACAGACATGAGAAACGCGCGGTCACTTTCGGCGGCGACTTATCGGTGATCAGCGTGTTCGACGCGATACGCTGACCAACGATGCGCAGACGGGCCGCGTGCTCTTTAATGACGGACGGATTGTCGACGCGGAATGCGGCCAGCTTAATGACCACGAGGCATTCCGGCAGATAGTAGAAATCGCAGGTGGTGTTTTTGATTTCCGGAAATCGGCCCAGTCGTTTCCGGTGACGATCAAAGCCGCGAGTAATACGAATTTGATACTGGATAGCCTCAGGCAGGTTGATGAGAAAAAGGCGTGACTTGGCGATCAATCGTAAGCCCTACTGCGATACTAACCGTATAAAATCTTTCACTCACTCAGGAGCCCTTCTCTGCGAAGCTCGGCTTCAAAGTCTTCTAGCTTTATGCGAGGCTCGCCCGCTCTCTCTTTGGCAATCATAATGTCATACATGTCTTCCCAGAGCTCGCCCCACTCATGGAGATCAAGCAATACGCCAACTTTGTCACCTAAGCTATCAGTTACGAATTGAACGCCCTTAATCTCTTGCATATCGAAAACTGGTCTCCGGAAGATTCTACCGACTAATCCACCAACACGCGAGCATCTAACGCTTCAGCGCGTTCAATCGCTGAGAGCAGGCGCAGGAACTGCGCGTAGTTGCGACTGCGCGCGTGCAGACGACTTGCTTCAGATTCGCTGAGGTCGTTGCGCAGGACAAGGTCGAGAAAGTCGTAATAATCAGCGTTCGCGGGCACGGGAAACTCTCGTGTGTACGTGGTCAACTCCGCATCATCCGAGCGAAAGCCGGCCAACATGTCGAATACGTTATCGGTCGTCAGATGCGCTCCCTTGCGCGTCAGCCTGATCGGAATTCGCAATTCGAAGAAACGCAGGCCCTCAGCAGTCGTTACCCGCCGCAGTTCTTTGGTCGCTTCACCGTCAAACGGCGATTCGGGATCGACGAGAATGTGAAGCAGACGCGGCTGGTCTTCGCGATCCAGAGTATCCAGGAAGAGCTGAACCCGATCGGCCAGAAAGTTTTCAAACTGCGCATCAATTATCCCATCGATGCGCAGTTTGAAAACTTTCTGGCTGATCGGGTTCAGCTCTTCCAGGCCGGGCAATCTGCGCAGACCACGGTTTCTCTCTGCAGCGATTCGATCTCGTCGCCGCTGTCTTCGATCCATTTCAGCTTATCAGCGCTCGGCGCGTTCTGATCTCCAGTGGTCAAAATCGTGTGCAGGTTGCCGAGGCGGCCCCATTCGCGCAGGTGTTGCTCAGAGTATCGGGCGCGAAGCACGCAGGGATGGTCGATGGCGAATTCCAGAGACATCGTCAGTTAGCGGCAAACGAAACAACGTTTCTCACCCGAATCAGTACGGTCGCATCATGACTCTGTTCGTCACGTCGGAGCACGTTCACAAAGATTCCTTGGTAACGCGCGGGGTGCCAATCAATCGAGTTGAGATCGTACATGAAGCGTAAGAGCCTGAATCCCGCTTTGAGTCTTATGCGGGCGGGACAGTAGGATTATGATTGATAATCTCCACGATGGCGGAGAATGGCACCTTTACGACTTCGCCATCAGCGCGTTCAACTTTCACCCTTGGAGTCGACAGCGGTTGGGTGGTCTTCATGCTGCGGATGACGCCGCGCACGCGACGCCCGTCGCTGGTCACAATCTCGATGTTTCCTTTGCCATAAAGCGGCTGGAGCGCTGCCAATGCTTTGGTAACTTCCATGCAGATAGCCTTTGATAGCGATTAGTGTTATGTGAATATACTTGGTTCGCCGATAATCGTAAACTGCAAGAGCCGCTGTGACCCAGGCGGTACAGTTCTGTTACAAGGAATCTGAACACCGCGTAGCGGTGAAATGTCTATGGAATGCCAGTCATAAATTCACTGAGGAAGCTCCTTCAGGAGCGCAACCGACTCTCTCTTTCGCCCATAAATGGGCTCTGCGAAATCGATGGGTCACACTTTCTATAGACATTACATCCCTACGGGATTTGCTCGACAGACTCCTTCCAGCAATTACACGCAACCATTGGCATTCATCTGGCGTATAATGCTTCGCGAAGCGGTCTTTCGTCGAAATAATTTCCAGCGAGTGTTCATCATGCAGCCTCAGCACAATCTTAGCGGCGGCAATGGAGCGACCGATCAAAGCGCAATCGTCTGCACGCAGTGCGGCTCGCCGATGCCAAAAGAAATGCGCTTCTGTCGCTCGTGCGGCAACCGGCTGGGTGAAGGCCCGGCGGAATACACCGAGACGGTGCGTTTCCGAAATGCCGCGACCGCGAACGCACAATTCAATCCTGCCTACATCCCGCCGGCCGCGGCTCCGATTGCGCCGCCATCACCGCGTGATTTTACTCGATGCCGGCGCCGCGTGGGCTGGGGCGGCATGACCTGGATGTGGATTGTGCTCGCAGTTTTCTTCGCCAGTGGTGGCGCGATGAGTGTTCTAAAGGGCCCGCGCCGTGGGCGCGCAACGACTCCAGTATTTTTGGATCGTTCTATTTTCGGCGTCGATGGATTCAAGACTACGGAAGGCGGAGTGACCTTCGAGGACGTCGAGCCACCTGGTGCGCCTGCGGACAAAGCGGGCATGGTGGGCGGCGATATCATCACTGCCTTTGACGGCCGTGCCGTGAAAAAAGAAAGCGAGTTGATGGATCTGATTCGGCAAACGCCGACTGGCAAAACGGTCGAAGTGATTTATCTCCGCGATGGCGAGATCAAAAAGACGCAACTCACCATCATCTCGAGGCAGGAGAGCAATCAACTGGACCGTTCGTATGGCAGCCGCGCTGAAGGCAAGGGCAAGTTCGGATACGACGATGGCGATGCCGAGCGCGTCTTTATTCCAACCAGCAAAATCTTTGGTGTGCGTTTGGACAGCGTCGAACCGAATGAACCGGCCGACCTGGCAGGAATCAAAAGGGGCGACATCGTGATCGAGTTCGACAAAACCCCGATTCGCACTTCCGAGGAACTACTCTCGCGCGTGCGCCGCGGCTTTCCGTATAGCACCGTACCTGTAGTCGTGATGCGAGACGGGCAAAGAATCGAGATTCCAGTAAAGCTGGGCAAGCGATGATATATTTATGATTGCGCGGCGTGTTCCCTCATACGATTTTCCATCTCGCGCCGCGCTTCTTCTCTTTCTTCTTCGGTTTCATCAGACTCGAAAGCTTCAAACAGTGCGTAAGGTTGTTGGGCTAACAGCCGCAATTCCCAGGCTTCGCGATCTTGGTGCGAGGGCCGAGCAAACCAAAGCGCATCGAATTCCGCGTCGACAAATCTCGCTTCTTTCAAAAATTCACCCGCTTGATGGTTGATTTCTGCGCGCGTCGCTGGGCGCACCAGGACGCGCTTCAAATTCCAGCCGTGTCGTTGATAAGTGGCGATAACTTCCTCGATTAGCGCCAGCGTTTTCATCGCGGCCATAGTATATCGTTATCGGCTTGCATGCCGAAAGAATTGACATCGAGAAGAAACGCACTTCAGTAGAATGCGGGCGAGTGGTAACCTACATCAGTTTCAAAACCATATTGATTAGCGAAAAGACGTTTGACGTGGATCCGTGATTGCTTAATCCAGGAAACTGAACAGTGAAGTTATTTTGGTCTGCGAGTCTGATGGTCGCCTTACTTGTAGGCGCCAACGGAGCATCATCCCGTCATTCAAGTACAAAGATTTAGCTATTCGTAAAGGATAATGACGGCGAGGTGACCCATCTTCTCTGGCGTTATGGCGGCCGCGATTACCGGGCCCAGCGATTAGGGTCCGGATCTACGCAGTAACTCTACGATGTTTCGCGCGTCGATCCTCGAGGACCTCGATACTTTCTCTGACGCGAGTGTAAATGCCATCCGCATCAAGTCCGTACTTCGCCAGCAGGAGTTTCGGATCGCCGTGAGTCACGATCCGATCCGGAATGCCCATTCGCACCACTCGCACTCTGTCTTGCAAACCGTTCTCTTCCAGCAACTCGATGACGGCCGCACCGAAGCCACCGGCGAGATAGGCTTCCTCAACGGTCACGATCATGCGCTTCGTGCGAGCAAGAGCCAGCAACAAAGCGCTGTCCAAAGGCTTCACGAAACGAGCATTGACCACGGTCGTTTCGATTCCATCCTTCGCCAGATTCTCGGCTGCATGCAATGACGGGTGAACCATCGAGCCATAGGCAACGATTGCAATCTCGCCGCCATCGCGCAGCAGTTCGGCTTTGCCAATCTCCAGAAGTTCAGGATCTCGATCCAGCCCCACCCCGATGCCGTTGCCGCGCGGATAACGCATCGCGGCGGGCCCGACGTGCTCGACCATAGTAAACATCATGTCGCGCATCTCGGCTTCATCTTTCGGCGCCATCAAAATCATGTTCGGCACGCCGCGCAGGAAAGCGATGTCCAGCAATCCGTGATGGGTCGGGCCGTCACCTCCGGCAATTCCGCCGCGATCCAGGCAGAACTTGACGTTCAGATTTTGAATGCAGACGTCGTGCACCAGTTGATCGAAGGCGCGTTGCAGAAAAGTCGAGTAAATCGCGCAGACCGGCTTCAAGCCTTCAACGGACAATCCCGCCGCGAAAGTCACGCAGTGCTGTTCGGCGATACCGACATCGAAAGATCGTTCGGGAAACTTTTCGAGCGCCATGCAAACGCCCGTGCCGTCAGGCATCGCGGCTGTCAGCGCCACGATCTTTTCATCCTTCTCCATCAACTCGCAGAGCGTCTCGCCGAAAATCTGCGTATACGTCGGCGCCTTCGCCGGTGACTTGATCGGCTTGCCGCTTTTCAGATCAAACGGGCCAGTCGCATGCCATTTGTAGTAATCGCGTTCGGCCGCGGGATGGCCTTTGCCTTTTGTCGTCAGCGCGTGAACGATGACGGGACTATCTTTGATTTGCTGTGCTTCGCGAAATGCTTTAACCAGCGCGCGCGGATTGTGACCGTCGACGTAACCGATATATTTGAAACCGAGTTCGTTGACCAAAGCGCCTGGCAAAACCGCAGCCGCAATGGCGTCTTTCATGGTTTTCGCCGCGTGATGCAGCCGCTCGCCGACCGACGGGATCGACAACAATGTTTCTTCTACCTCGTCTTTGAAGCGATGATAACCGTGCGCTTCGCGAATGCGATTGAGGTAGCCAGTCAGCGCGCCGACCGCCGGTGCGATCGACATCTCGTTGTCATTTAATACGACAATCAAACGCCTCTTCAGATGTCCGGCCTGATTCAGCGCTTCCATCGCCATGCCGCCGGCGAGCGAGGCATCGCCAATCAGAGCCACGACGTGGTAATCCTCGCCTTTACGATCGCGCGCAATGGCCATGCCCAGCGCCGCGGAAAGGGAGGTCGAAGCATGGCCCGCGCCAAACGTGTCGTACTCAGATTCATCGCGCCGCAAAAAACCGCTAATGCCGCCGTACTGTTTGATCGACGGCAACAAATCGCGACGCCCCGTGAGAATCTTATGCGCGTAGGCTTGATGGCCTACGTCCCAGACCAAACGATCATGCGGCGTATCGAACGCGTAATGAAGCGCGACCGCCAATTCAATGGCGCCGAGCGAGGCTCCCGTATGCCCTCCCACACGGGACATTGTCTCCAGAATATATTGCCTGATCTCGTCGGCGACCTGCGGTAGTTGATCGGGGCGCAGACGGCGCAGGTCTGAGGGCGAATTGATTTGCTGAAGAATTTCCATCGCGGCGCAATTGTAAACTGACAAACGGGCTTTTGCTATCTCACAAAGTGCTCACATTTATTGTACTTAAACCTTTGACTTCACCGGGCCACGTCCAAGCCTAGGTGGCTTTGCACGACAAAGTTATTTGTACCGTAGAATCGAAGCCGTAGTCAAGGCTTATTTCAACCCTTCCTTTGAAGGGCCAAGCAAAAACGAAACTTCGGCTCACATCAAATCTGATGGATCAGCAATCCATCCCGCAGTTTCGGTTCGAACCAAGTCGATTTCGGCGGCATGATCTCTCCAGCATCGGACACAAGTAGGAGATCATCAATCGTTGTCGGGTAAAGCGAGAACGCCACGGCGGCCTTTCCTTCGTTCACCAGTTTCTCCAGTTCACCGGTCCCACGAATGCCACCAACGAAATCGATTCGCTTATCGGTGCGCACATCTTTGATGCCGAGAATCGGATCGAGCAGACGGTTCTGCAAAATACTTACGTCGAGTGAATCAACCACGCCTTGAGGTCCCGCGGCGTCATTAGACAAGGCCAAACCGTACCACTGACCATCGAGATACATGCTCCACTCGCCGCGCTGTTTCGGTGATGGCGAAGATTCAAAACTTTCGCGAACGCGGGCGAGAAACTCTTCCCGCGACAGGCCATTTAAGTCGCGCACAACGCGGTTGTAAGGAAGAATTTGTAACTGGTCGTCGGGAAATAAGACAGAGAGAAAAAAATTGTATTCTTCATTGCCGATAAAACCGAAGCCATGCTCCTTCAGTTCGGCGCGAGCGCGGCTGGCGCTGGCGGCGCGGTGATGTCCATCGGCGATATAGAGATAAGGAACTTCAGCAAAGGCTTCAACCAACGGCTGGTAATTCGGCACGCGCCAGATGGTGTGACGAATGTCGTCGTTCGCGACAAAGACGTAGAGCGGCGTATTACTAGTGAGCGCATCGGCAGCCAGAGAATCAATCCTCGCCTGTCCGCGATAGGTTAGAAACACCGGGCCTGTTTGCGCCCGCAGCACCATGATGTGACGCGTGCGATCGTCCTCTTTGTCGCGCCGAGTGCGCTCGTGCTTGCGAATGATATCGCGGTCGTACTCATCGACCGAACAGCAGGCGACGACGCCGATCTGCTCGTGGTCGCCCATGATCAAACGATAGAAATATAGACTCGGGGTTTCTTCGTTCTCAAGCGGGCATTCTTTGATGAGTTGTTCGAAGTTTGCGAGCGCCTTCGCGTACACTTGATCGTCGTAGATTGGCGTGCCGTCGGGCAAATCGATCTCAGAACGCGACACGTGCAGAAAGCTCCACGGGTTTCCGGCGGCCAGAGCGCGCGCTTCTTCCGTGTTCACCACATCGTAAGGAACCGCTGCGACCTGCGGCGCGCGGTCGGCTTGCGGACGAAGGGCATTGAAAGGACGGATGATAGCCACGCGTACTCCTAACTATTGGGTGTAATTAAGACTAACTGTGCGTCAGATGATTTGCAAAGCACGAACTTAGTGATTGATCATCATGGCTGAATTGAACGTTCATGAATTGCGCCACAGACTCCGCGATCTCGATGCGGAATTCGAGCGCCAAATGCGCGCGCGCGGGTTTGATCCGGCGCAGGCTGAAAACATCGCGTTGCCTTCAACCCTCGCCAAGCTTTACGCTGAGCGCGAAAGAACCAAAGCACAGCTTGAAGAATTGGAAGGTGGGAACAATGACTGAGATCGAGAGGATCCTGGATCAACTAAAACGCGCGTATGAAGGCAACGCCTGGCACGGTGAGCAGGCGACGAAGCGACCACTCACGAACGCCCACAGCATCTGGGAGTTAGCGCATCACATCGCCGTCTGGGAAGACGCCGTGCGTCGCAGGTTGGAAGGAGATCGGGCGCAAATCGCGTTGGCTTCGCCTGAAGATTGGCCGCCGGTAGGTGATCAGAGCGAAGCGGCTTGGGAACAGGCGAAGGCGGCGCTGGCTCGTGGACATAGAGAGTTGTGCGATGCGATTGCGCGGGTACCTGATTCACGCCTTGATGAGCCGATCCTGGAAGGCATGTCGACGGTCTATGTCACGCTGCACGGGATCATTCAGCACGATCTCTATCACGCCGGACAGATTTCGATGCTCAAGAAAGCGCTGTAGGAGCGCCGACATCTTGTCACGCAGGATGCGTGCGCTCCTACACGGGCTCGCGACCAAACTCCTTCAGCAGCGGCTTCAATTTCTCAATCACCATTTCATGCGCGGCGCCGTTGGTTGCCACGATCCCGTTACGATTGTCGATCCGAATTCCGTTGTAGCGCAGCGGCTGTCCAAACAAATCAGTGGAGCGTCCGCCTGCCCCTGCCAAAATTATTTCAGGAAACAAATCAGTCGAGCGTCCGCCTGCCTCTGCCAAAATTATTTCCGGCGCGCAGGTGTCCCATTGCTTGGTGCTCGGCGAAAGGTGCAGATAAAGATCGGCCTTTTGCTCGGCAATCAACCCAATCTTCACACCTACGGATCCGCGTCGCAGCTCATCTTTGAAACGAAAGGCTTCGACGACACGTTCCATGCGCGGGCTGCGATGCGAACGGCTGGATGCCAGCACCATTTCGGCTGGTTGAGTTCGGGCTGAAACCCGCATTTGCGTCGCCGGTTCGCCTGCTGCTTCGATCCAAGCCCCACGGTAGCGAACCGCGCGATAAAGAACATCGCGCACGGGTTGATATACGACGCCGGCAACGCTCTCGCCTCGGACGGAGAGTCCGATCTGCACCGCGAAATCTCCTTCGCGGGCGATAAAGTTTTTCGTGCCGTCCATCGGATCGATCAGCCACACTCGGTCCTTTGAAAGACGGCGCTCAGTGTCAGCGGATTCTTCCGCGAGGATGCCGTCATCCGGAAAGTCTTCCCGCAATCGGCTGACGATCAATTCGTTGGCCTCGCGATCTGCTGCCGTGACTTCTTCCAGTTCGTCCAGTGCATTTACTTTTTGTTCGACCAGAAACGGACTGTAATAGTGCGTCAGCAAGATGCCGCCCGCCACCCGCGCGAGTTTGGTCGCGACCTCGATTTCGCGTTGATAATTCGATTCAGCCACGCGTTTCTTAGCAGATCGGCTACACGCTAACACATCGCTCTTGATTGATCGAAGCCGGCTTGATCGTCGCTTAGTGAGCCGCGTATAGTCATCGCGCAAAGTAAGCCACAGAGGCACAGAGAAAAAGACTCAACGTCTTTGTTCAGATCTGTTTGAGCGATTCACACGAAGCTTCGGTATCCAGTAATAGAAGGTCGGTTCTGGTTGATCAACTCTCCTCTGTGACTCTGTGGCGAATCTCACATGACGCTAAACGATTGCGCAACATTGGAAGGAACTGCGCGCTATCGCGATCGTTTCAAAGACATCGCGGCTGAAGATCATTTTCGTCAGGCTCAGAATCTCTGGCTGTCGTCGATCGGCATCGGCACGTATCTGGGCGAAGCCGATGAAGAAAGCGATCGTCATTACACGGAAGCGATTGGGCGCGCGGTCGAGTTGGGCGTGAACGTGATCGACACTGCGGCCAACTATCGCTTTCAAAGAAGCGAGCGATCGGTTGGCGCGGCGCTAAGAGAATTATTCGCCCGAGGATTTGCGCGTGATGAAATTGTCGTTTGCACCAAGGGCGGCTATCTGCCTTTTGATGGCGCGCCGCCGCGTGATGTGCGGCATTACATCGAAGAAACCTTTGTGCGGCCGGGCATCGCTAGCTTTGCCGATATCGCCGGCGGCGCGCACTGCATGACGCCGCGCTACTTGCAAGATCAGTTGGAGCAGTCGCTGCGAAACATGGGAATTGATTGGGTTGACGTTTACTACGTGCACAATCCCGAATCGCAACTGTCGTCGGTTTCGCCGGAAGAGTTTTGGAAGCGTCTGCACGCAGCATTTGAGTTTCTGGAGCAGAGTGTAGTTCAAGGCCAGATCAAGAATTTCGGCGTGGCGACCTGGAATGGCTTTCGCGCCGAGCCCGACGCGCGCGAGTATCATTCGTTGGAGCAGATGGTAGGCCTCGCTCGCGACATCGGCGGCAACGATCACCATTTTCGTTTTATTCAATTGCCGTTCAATCTCGCGATGCCCGAAGCGCTGTTCTTTCAGAATCAGAAACTGGGCGATGAATATGTGAGCGTACTTGAAGCAGCCGGGGCGTTCGGGGTAACGGCAATTGCCAGCGGATCGATCTTGCAAGGCCAGGTATCGCGCGGCTTGCCGGAGGCGATTCGTGAACCGCTGGGCTCGCTTGCCACGGACGCGCAAACAGGTATTCAATTTGTGCGCTCGGCGCCTGGAATCACCACGGCTTTGGTAGGCATGAGTCGTGTGGCGCACGTCGAAGAGAACTTGCAGCTTGTGAGTGTCGCGCGGGCGCGGTCGGAAGATTTGATAAGTGTGTTTGATCAGGAGGAGTGAAGGGCGCCGGTCGAGCCAGTGGCGACTGCGCCTTTTCTCTAGCCCAGGCGTTCACGCCTGGGTCAAGAGTTCGCCAACCCTTTTTTTGATAGCCCCATTTATGGGGCGTGGATTGTCTGCCGAATTCGAAAACCTCCTGAAGGAGGTTAATTGATTCTGGTTTGTTCTTGTTCCCAGGCGTGAACGCCTGGGCTAGTGCGCCTGAAAGCGCGAGTAGTCAGAGAGGTGCAAGTCCTCTTCAGGTAAACGCTCTCCGGCCTGTAACCGAAGAGATTTCCTTTCAGCCTGACCTAAAAGATGCCGCACTGGTCGAGGGAATCGGGCAGCAGCAACCGGACGTGCTGGTCGTGCGCGGAACGAAAGTTTCCGAAGCGATGCTGGCCGCGGCGCCTTTGAAATTGGTCGTGCGCGCGGGTGCTGGTTACAACACAATCGACGTGGCAGCGGCATCGCGGCGCGGGATTTACGTGGCGAATTGTCCGGGGAAGAATTCAATTGCGGTCGCGGAGTTGGCGTTTGCTTTGATTCTCGCGCTCGATCGCCGCGTCGCCGATAACATAATGGCATTGCGAGCGGGCCAATGGAACAAGAAAGAACTCTCGAAAGCGCGCGGATTATTTGGCCGCACGTTGGGGCTGGTTGGCGTGGGCAAGATTGGCCGGGAGATGGTTCCGCGCGCCAGGGCCTTCGGCATGCCGGTCGTCGCGTGGAGTCGCAGCCTCACCGACGAGAAGGCTGCTGTCTTGGGAGTAGAACGAAAGGACTCACCGCTCGATGTCGCACGAGAAGCCGAGGTCGTCAGCGTGCATGTTGCTTTGAAGCGCGAGACGCGTATGTTGATTGGTCCGGATTTCTTTCAGGCGATGAAGGACGGCGCGTACTTCATCAACACGTCGCGCGGCGAAGTTGTCGATCAATCGGCACTGGTCGAAGCAATTCATTCAAAGAGAATCCGCGCCGGCCTTGACGTTTTCGCGATCGAACCAACTTCAGCCGTTGCTGAGTTCACCGACCCGATCGCTCAGGAAGCAAGTGTCTACGGCACGCATCACATTGGCGCTTCGACCGATCAGGCGCAGGAAGCAATCGCCGCCGAAACCGTGCGCATCATTCAATCATTCAAAGAAACCGGCCAAGTGCCAAACGTCGTCAACCTCGCGCGACAGACTCCTGCTACGCATCGCCTGGTTGTGCGCCATCGCGATCGTCCGGGCGTGCTGGCCCAAGTGCTCGACGCCATCAAAGCCGAACAGATCAATGTGCAAGAGATGGAGAACATCGTCTTCGAAGGCGCCGAAGCTGCCGTGGCGCGCATAAATTTGGATAAGGCGCCTGCGGCCCTAACGCTCGATCGGTTGCGCGATGGGAGTGCCGACATTATCGAGCTCAATGTTTTGGAAATCAGTTAGCTTCGGAGCTTGGAGATAAAGCTATGAACGTCTGGCGACTTATCACGCACCATAAAGATAAAGACGCTGCGCTTTTTTGGTCTCGTCAAAACGGCCGCATTGCGATTGGTTGGGGAGCGATCGGGAATATCCGCGACAGAGATTACGCCTCAGCAGACGACATTACTGCTGCCATTCGAATGGAGTACCCCGAATCGAACAATCCCCATTTAGGTGGATCGAGCTTGTGGGGTTTCTATGAGCAGATGAAAAACGGTGATCTAGTTATCCTGAGTGCCAGCAAGTCGCGCGTATTAGTCGTCGAGGTTGAAGGCGATTACGAGTGGATCGAAGAGTCACCATTCGAAGGAG
>WNFJ01003506.1_pt1 | contig 25100 bp, 25 predicted proteins | sample 5400461 | NCBI WGS metagenome assembly WNFJ01 (sample SAMN13153349, study PRJNA577476) | soil metagenome | isolation source: 115 cm saprolite on Douglas fir-dominated hillslope | place: USA:California | collected 2013-09-17
GTTTCGAGTTCGCCGGCGCGCGCGATGGCGCGTTCGACGCCGTCGCCCATCGCCGCGACCTCGCGGCGGATCGCCTGACCGACGGTTACCATCGAGTCGCTTGCCGCGCCCTCAGGCTCCGAAAAGCGGATCGCAACCTGCGCCATAGACTGCGCGATCATGCGCAATTCCTGGCCGCGCCAGGAAAGGCTCGCCAGGAAATAGAACAGCAACACCGGCGCAAAGAACAATGCCGCCAGGCCGGCCAGCACCAGCGTGCCGCCGCTGCCCTGACCAATAGCCGCCTGCAACGAGGGCAGGAAGCTGACGGTCAGCAGTGCCGCGCCGACAAGCCAAACCCCGCCAAAGAGCGTGGCAAGGGTGTAGACGTTGCGGGCGGGCCGGCCCTTCTGAATAGCCTGCAGAATCTGCCCGATGGTCTCGCGGTCGTCGTTGGCGGCGCGGCGAGCGGGGCGCGGCTCCTCGATGGGTTCGAAGATCGGCCGATCGTCGCTCGGCCGGGTATCGAATGCGCTCTCGCTATAGGCCGGCGCCGAAGGTGCGTTTGCTGGCGGGACATCGCTATGCACTGAACTCCGCGTGCTGTCGGCCGCCGCCACGTCGCTGATGTTCAAGGCTTCCTGAATGGCAGAAAGCGCGACTTCGGTAGGGTCTTTGACCTTCTTGGGATTGTTCGCCATGTTCAGTCTGAGCCCTCGTTTTACTTTTACGCATCCCGGAGAGTATTGCGCGAATGCCCCTCGCAAGCTCGAAGCCGATCCCATGCCCCACGCTGGTCGCAAAAACGCGACGCTTCCGCCGGCTTGTCCGCTACATCCGGAAACATCCTATTGGTTAGGCGGTGCGAATGAAATGCCCGCGATTAATACAATCTTAATCATCGTTAACAGCCCGGCGCCATAAGGCCTTACAGTTTCTCGAATTTCTTGTTCGAGCCAATCAATTGAGGCGACTTTTCGCCAAAAACACGGCGAACTTGCGGCAGATACCCAAAACAATCCGTTAACCATTTCCGTGGTTGGCTGACGAAAGCTTCGCTGCCGGATCGGTGGGCGGGGCAATTGGGTTATCGCCATGCCGCTTCATCAGGAACGGATTGCCTGGATGCCGTCGCCGCCGCTCGCCCCCGATGACGGCCCGATCGATATCGAACATCTCCAACGCATGACGCTTGGCAATGCCAGCCTCGAGCGCGAGGTGCTGGCATTGTTTTCGGCCCAGGCGGCCAGCCTGATCGGCAGTCTCGCCGCTTTGCCGGCCAACGCGGGTACGCTGGCGCATACGCTGAAGGGTTCGGCACGCGCGATCGGCGCATTCGGCGTTGCCGATGCCGCCGGACATCTGGAAGCCGCAGTGCTGAACGGCCACGATCCGTCCGAGCCGCTCGGCGACCTCACTGAGGCGATCGCGCAGGCGCGCATGGCGATCGACGCGATCCTGCGCCGGTCCTGATCTCGCCCATCGAAACCCAGCCTTGCAGAGGCGTGCTATAGGTTTTCGGCCCGACCGCCAGCGCCCCCGTTCTAACGTTCGCACTCCGGCGCGGCGGGGTCTTTGTTACAACCGAAGGGCACTAGCAAACCCCAGATTCTGGTGCGGGTTTTGGATTTGACATTCGCACGCAGGACTCGCGGATACGCTGATGCGAATGTCAAATCCCCCGCACTAGCGCGGAGCGGATCGACCCGTTATAGGACTGCCCGGACCTCCCTAAATCCGGCACCACGAGCAAACATGGCCAAAATCAGCTTTGTCGACCATACCGGCGAAACCCGCACTATCGATGTCGAGAACGGCGCGACCGTGATGGAAGCGGCGATCCGCAACGCGATTCCGGGCATCGAAGCCGAATGCGGCGGCGCCTGCGCCTGTGCGACGTGCCATGTCTATGTCGATGAGGCCTGGCGCGAGAAGGTCGGCTCCCCGTCGCCGATGGAAGAGGACATGCTGGATTTCGGCTTCGATGTACGGCCGAATTCGCGGCTGTCATGCCAGATCAAGGTAAGCGACGAACTCGACGGTCTGGTGGTATCGACGCCGGAGCGGCAGGCTTGAACCACCGCGGAGCGAATTCAGCCAATCGCAGTCAACGATCGCAGCGCGCTTTACGCGCCCCCACTCCGCGGCGAAGCCAGCGCTGGAAATTGCCGATGATTTCGCCGGTCAACCGTGTCGGTTTGCGCGTGCTCTCGTCGATCAGTACCGTCACCGATTGAGCCGACGCCACGCATCGGCCTTCTGAGAACACCACTTGATCGAATGTCACGGATGTTCGACCGAACTTCGCAACCCCAAGCCCCATTTCAATGGTGGCGGGCCAGCGTAGCTCGGCGCGGAAATGGATATCGAGGCGTACCAGCATCCAGCCCAGCCCCGGCGGCATCAGTCCGAAGCTGCGGTCCTTGACCAGCGTCACGCGGCCGGTTTCGAAATAGGTCGCATATACCGCGTTGTTGACATGCTGATTGGGGTCGAGATCGGCAAAGCGTACATTGTCCGTCAGCCGGTAGGGAAAATCTTCCAGGCGCGGCGTTGAATCGAGACGGGCTGGTGCGTTCACAGGACGATCTCCGAAAGTTTAACGCTCTTACAACCCAGTTGTCGAACTGCGGCAAGGGTTACCGGGTCACGAACGCCATATTTTGGCTTTCCTCTCTTCGCCCCGTTGGCTAGACAGGCGCAGCCCAAAGGCTGGTTCAAACGAAAAGAAGCGACATGAGCGAAGCGATCAAAACCGATGTGCTGATTATTGGCGCGGGCCCGTGCGGACTGTTTGCCGTTTTCGAACTGGGCCTGCTCGATATGAAGGCGCATGTTGTCGACATTCTCGACAAGATTGGTGGCCAGTGCGCCGAGCTCTATCCGGAAAAGCCGATCTACGATATTCCGGGCATCCCGTTCGTCACCGGCCACGGCCTGACGGATGCGCTGATGGCGCAGATCAAGCCGTTCAATCCCACCTTCCATCTCAACGAAATGGTGGAGACGATCGAGAAGATCGGCGAACCAGGTTTTCGCGTCACCACCGATGCCGGCAAGGTCTTTGAATGCAAGGTGGTCGTCATCTCAGCCGGTGGCGGCTCGTTCCAGCCGAAACGGCCGCCGGTGCCGGGTATCGAAGCCTATGAGGGCAGCTCGGTGTTTTACTCCGTGCGCAAGATGGAGCAATTCCGCGACAAGGATTTGCTGATCGTCGGCGGCGGCGATTCTGCGCTGGACTGGACGCTCAACCTGCACCCGATTGCAAACCGCGTGACGCTATTGCACCGGCGCGACGATTTCCGCGCGGCGCCTCACAGCGTCGAACAGATGCGCGCGCTGGTGGCTTCCGGCAAGATGGACTTGAAGATCGGCCAGGTCACCGGACTTGAAGGCGAGGCTGGCGTGCTGACCGGCGCCACGGTCAAAGGCAACGACAACGCCATTTCGAAGGTCGCGTGCGATACGCTGCTGCCGTTTTTTGGCCTGACCATGAAGTTGGGGCCCGTCGCGAACTGGGGCATTGCCCTTGAGAACAACCTTATTCCGGTCGAGACCGCAGCTTTTGAGACCAGCGTGCCCGGCATTTTTGCGATCGGCGATATCAACACCTATCCCGGCAAGCTAAAACTCATCCTGTGCGGCTTCCACGAAGGCGCGCTGATGGCCCAGAAGGCGCACCGTTACGTCTTTCCGGACAAGCGGCTGGTGTTCCAGTACACGACCTCGTCGTCGAGCCTGCAGAAGAAGCTAAGCTTGGGGTCAACTGACCCAGAGCGGCAATGCGGCTCAACGAGCCGCGGCAGGTATCTTTGCCGCGTCATCTTTGTGGCAGTCCGGCCCGCCCGCAACGCGCTCCGATATCCGGCCGCGCCACTGGAACCATCCGTGAAATGGCCTTAGTCTGGGGCCATTACTTTATGGATTGGTCGGGTGGTGACGATGCGGGCTGTAATAACCAGACTTCGACAGGCGCTGCCGTTGATAGCTGGCCTCGCGCTGTTGCTTGTCTTTGGCTCTCCGGGACAAGCCGCGGAGCCGTCAGCCGCGGGGCTGTGGCAGAAAGTCGAGAACGGCAAGCCTGTCCTGTGGATTCTTTTCGTCGATCACGATGGCATCTTCGAAGGCGTAATGGCCAAGACGTTTCCGCTGCCCGGCGAAAATCCCAACGAGGTTTGCGCCAAATGCACCGACGACCGCAAGAACGCGCCCTGGCTCGGAATTTCATTCATCAGAGACATGAAACGCGACGGGCTGAAATATGAGGACGGCAACGTTCTCGATCCGCGCGACGGCAAGATTTATAACGCCAAGATGAGCGTCAGCCCCGACGGTCAAACGCTCACGATGCGCGGCTATTGGGGGATTTCGCTGCTCGGCAGGGATGAGATGTGGTACCGGTTGCCGGACTCGGCCATCGCCTCGCTCGATCCCGGCGTCATCGCGAAATACCTGCCGGCGCAAGCGGCGGCGACGAAGTCGCCGGCAGGCGCCGCGGCGAAGTCGCCGGCGGGTGCGAAGAAGGCCGGCGCGCCCGCGCGCTGAACCGGCTTCCACTTTTCCGGATCATTGCTCTAGCCGCTTTTTCAGCGCGCCTCCGGCACAATCAGAACCGGCGCCGCCGGCGCCTGGGTGATCTCGGACTGAGCCGCATTGAGCTGAAGCACCGACGCGACCGCCGGCAAGGCGGCGTCCGCCATCGCGGCGTGGCCTTCGGCGCTTGGATGCACCGCGCCGCCATACACCGCCGAAAGAACGCCCCAGGTCGCGTCATGGATATCAGCGGGCTGACTGGAGGACGGCAGCCCCTGCGGATAGGTCATCGCCGCGAAGTAACTGTCATTGGCATCGCGGATCCAGCGAGCGCGTGGGAGGTAAGCGCGATAATCCCCGGCGCTGCGGCCGCAAAGCATCGGCTGGCTGGCTGCGGTGACGATGTCCGGATCGAAGCTTTCGCCCTTCGCGGAAAAACACTCCCGATCGAATTCCGGATCGTTTTGGGCGCGTGCGCAGAAGCCGTGATCTGCGAACGCTGCCTGATGGGCATCGACGAAGGTCATGCGATCGTTGCCGGGATCGCGGCACAGCGCACCCGACTGGCACAGTGCGAGCGCCTTCAGCTGCGGAAGGAATTCGTTCTCGACATAGCCGGACACGTTGGCCAGCCGTTGCGGCTGCGCGTTGAACGAGGGATGAATATCGAAGCCGGCGCGACCGCCGGGGCAGGGCGCGCCGCCCTCGGCGAGCGTCGGGTTGGCGTAGGACACGAAAACCACGTGCTGGAGGTCGCCGACCAGCGGCTTCAGCGCCTCTCTCAGTCTGCCGAAGCTTTGCGGCAGCTCCCGCGCCAATGCTGCGCGCGAATCGTCAACCGATCCCATCACGCCACTGCGCCTGAACAGCACGCGCTCGGTCGGGGTATCCACGATCACATCCGCGACCAGTCCGGAAAAATTGATGTCATTGGCGCCGATCGACAGCAGGATCAGATCGAGCCTGCGGTCGGGCTGACGGCGCTTCGCAGCGGTGACGGCTTCGCGCAGCTCGGCCAATTGCGCGTTCACCGTGCCAGAGCAAGCGCTTGCGGATTTGGTCGGCGGGCATTCCCGTGCGCGCTGGGCACCGAACAGTCCGTCGGCGATGGTGGCGCCGGTACAGGCGAGCGGCAGATAGGTCACCGCGATGTGCGGATATTGCACGGCGAGCGCCAGCGCGGTGCGGGTCTGATAGCTGTAAAGCGAGCGGTGGCAGGGCGAATTTAACCAGAGTGCGCTTTGGCGCTGCCACGCTTGCAGCGTGTCAGGCGCTTCGCAGGCCCGTCCGCCTTTATATCCGGCACGGCTCGGACGATAATATTGGGCAGCCGCCGTCCCCAAATAGTGGCGGAAGCAAAAACCTTCGTCCGACAATGCGATCGGCCGCTCCGGATTGCCTTCACCGGATGCGATGCTATCGCCGATGCCGGCGATGAAAATATCGCGCACCCTGATCTCGGTCGTGACGCGCTGCGGCGGCTCGGGCCCGCTGGAGACCTCGACGGTGGCGATTGTCGGGCGGCCATAGCGCGCCCGGAGATTGACCGGCTCGGCGCAATCGAACGTGGATTGCTGCGGACCTTCGCCGTCGTCGAACGACCAGGCGCAAGTCGCGCCAACCGGAATCTCGCCGTTCAGCCGAACGGTGACCGGATGATCCACCGGCGTCAGGTAGCTTTCCTTGACCTTATCGCGGGTGCAGGGCTCGCTGACGCGGCCGGCGAGGTCGATGCAGAGGCGGTTCACCATATTGCGCGCCCAGCCGCGGCCGTCACTCTGCAGTTCCAGCGCTTGCTCGGACGCGAGAATGCTGCGGCTTTGTGCGTTTTCGGCATGGAGCAGGAAATCGCGCTCTTCGCGGAATAGCCGGAAGCGGTTGCGGACCTCCCACGAAATCTGCATCGGGGCGTCCGGCGCGCCTTGCGCTGGCACGTCAGCAGTCTGCGCCGCCGCCCACTGCGCGGGAAACGCCGCCAGCGCTCCCGCGAGCAGCGCTCCAGGGATGATCGAACGGAGGTGAATTCGGACCATGGCGCTTTTGACGTTGCTGGTGGGGCGGAAATAAGAGGGGTTTTCAAAATCGTTCAGCATGCAAGGTGAACGCTTTCTCTCCTTTGTGCGAGGGGAGAAAGTTCTTAGCCTTGCGACTTCCGGTTTTTCACCGGCTGCGCCGACTGCCGGCTCTTCACGGGCTGTGGCGACTGGCGGCCTTTCACCTTCTGCGGCACGACGGCCGGGGCAGAAAAGCCCTCGTTCAGCCTGCGTCGTTCCTGCCAGGGCACCACCACGTTGAGCCAAAGTTCGCGCGTTCCCAGGATGGAGATCGCGATGCCGAACGGGATCACGAAATACAGGATACGAAACACCACCAGCGTGGCCAATAACTGCTCCCGGCCGAATTCAGGAAGCGCGACCAGCATCGCGGCGTCGAATACGCCGATCGAGCCTGGAGCATGGCTGGCGAAGCCGAGCAGCGTGGCCAGGATGAACACCACCGCCAGCGAAATAAAATCGATACCCGGCTGCGCCGGCATCAACAGATACATCGCCATCGCGCAGAATCCGAGATCGACCACGCCGATCAGGATCTGCACCAGCGTCAGCCGTGCCGAAGGCAACAACACCTTCCAGCCGTTCTGCCCGAGCTCGCGCCGATTCTCGCCCGAGGTCAGCCAGACGAAATAGGCGACGATGGCGGCGACAATGCCGAGGGCGATCAGCCGGTTGATGGCGGGCGGCAGCTGGTCCATCGCGGATGCGGCCCACGGGTGCCAGGCCATTCCGATCCCGAGCACGAAGGTGTTGCCGAGCCAGAATGTCAGCCCGGAGAGAAAACAGATTTTGGCGACGTCGATGGCGCTCAAGCCGTAGTCCGAATAGATCCGAAAGCGGATCGCGCCGCCGGTGAATACGGTGGCGCCGATGTTGTGGCCGATCGTGTAGCTGGTGAAGCTCGACAGTGCCGCGATGCGGTAGGGCACGTGCTTCTTGCCGATGGTCCGCAGCGCGAAGAAATCATAGAAGGTCAGCGTACAGAATGCGCCGACCACGCACAGCGCGGCCAGCGCGATGCGGCTGGGCGGTATTTCGGTCAGTGCAACCAGAATCACGCCGGTATCCACGCCCCTGAGGGTACGGACCAGCGTCGTGATCGCGAAAGCGATGATGAGGAGGCTCAGCGCGATCCCGAGCCGTTTCCAGCCGATCCGTTTCTTGAAGCCACGCCCCAGCGTAGTCAGCAGTCCGTGCATTCATCCTCCCGGCAGGGCGGCTACAAGTTGGAAGCCTGTTCGCCGCGATCGATGACAAGCGGCGGGCAATCGCTCCACATGCGATGACCCATAAGGCAAAAACGCGGCGTTGTGCAGTCCTTGACAAGGCCGGGTACACCCCCTCCGGTCGGCGCCGCTGTCACACGCCCTACATATGTCGTAACGCAGCAGATTCGAGTCATGCCAATTACGCATCGGTCATCCAACCGTTCCATCTCAGGTGATCTTCCGATGTTCCATTCCGACGTTTTCACCGCCGGCAGGAACAACCTCGCGATCTCATTGTTAGCGCTGGTATTGGCAATCGGGCACGTCGGCGCCGCAAAGGAACAGGCGTGCTGTTGTGTTCCCAAAACAAAAAGGATGCGAGCAATGGGACTGTTTACCAGAGACATCAAGATGATGAACGACCTGTTCGTGCACCAGCTGCAGGACATCTATTATGCCGAGAAGCAACTTGTGAAGGCGATCCCGAAAATGGCCGAGAAGGCGACAGATAAGCAGCTCAAGCAGGGTTTCCTGACCCATCTCGATGAGACCAAAACCCATGTGCAGCGGCTCGAACAGGTGTTCCAGATGATTGGCGCCCAGGCGAAGGCAATCGATTGTCCGGCGATCGACGGCATCATCAAGGAAGCGGAAGAGGTCACCGGCGAGGTCGCGGACAAAGCGGTGCTGGATGCGGCATTGATCAACGCCGCTCAGGCCGCCGAACACTACGAGATCGCGCGCTACGGCAGCCTGATCGCGTGGACGAAGCAGCTTGGCCGCAACGATTGCGCCAGCGTTTTGCAGAAGACTCTCGAAGAGGAAAAGGCAACCGACAAGAAGCTGACGACGCTGGCGGAGAGCAAGATCAATCTCCGCGCCGCGAGCTGATCTTCCGGCAAGAGATAGTTGAGACAAAACGTCGCGCTGGAATTATCCGCGCGGCGTTTTGCGTTGGCGATGGCCGGGTTCACCGCGTTGGGAACCAGCTCCTGAAGCAACTGAATCTTTTTTGGCGCCAGCGGATCGAACAGCATGGTCACGCCGGTGAGATTGCCGCCGGGGCGATCGAAACTTTGCGTCAGCCCAAAGACCACTGGATCAATCGCTAATCTAAAGATGATCGGGATGGTGGAGGGTCGCCGCTTTGGCCGCCAGCGCTGCGGGCAATCCCGAAGCGACGATCACCTTCACCCGCTTGTCGACCAGATCGGCCGCAAGTCGAGGTAAACGATCATAGTCGCCTTCGCTCCAGCGATAGGTGATCGCAACGTTTTTGCCGTCGACCAAGCCACGCCCCTCCAGGCCCTTGCGCGTGGCAGCGACGATGCCAGCCTCCGAAGTTGCGTTCTTGGCGCTGAGATAGCCGATCTGCGGGATTGCCGACGGTTGGCCGCGCGCCGCGAGTGGCCAAATAACAGCCGTACCGCCGAGAAGCGTAATGAACTGGCGCCGCCGCATGTGTCCCTTAAAAAACGCGTTGTGCGATGCCCGATCATAACAGATTGCGGCGCGCCGCGAGGATGCGAAATGCCATACGGCAGGATGACCGACGGCTCAGTCAGGAGTGGTCCTGACAGGCCGCGCGCGAACGTTACGCCTTGCGCAGGGCAAAATGCGCCCCGCAGAACGCCATCACTGCGCCAAGGCCCAGCGCCGCCAAACCCGCCAGCACGCCTGATATCGTCGGGATCGGACTTGGGGCGGAAGCCGCCTGGCCTGCGCCCGCCAGCACCAGCACGCCGACCGCAATCAGGAATTGCCGCATCCGCTGCGGAATTTGCCCCGACACCGCGCTGTGCATCAGCGTCGCGGTGAAATAGCCCCCCGAGAAGCCGGCGGTCGCAATCAGCCACCACGCAACGGCTGCTCCCGCCGGCATGAATTCGCGCGTATCGGATCGCCATAGACCGCCGAGATCGAGCCCGAAGCGCGCGCCGAGCATGTGCACGGCGAGCGCCAGCAGCACTCCGGAAATCAACGCGCCGGCAAGGATCAGGCGGCGTGGAAAATAGGTCGTCTCGGCCATGCTCCGCTTGTAAGATAAAGTCGGCGGTGCGCGCAAGCCGACGCCACGAATTCAATCGATGTTTGCAAAGCAGGCTGAAGCTATGGCCTTCGGACTTCTTGCGTTGATCGGCGCGGCGATCTTCGCCGGCGCAGCGCTTTACGTGAATGTCGCCGAGCAACCGGCGCGGCTATTGCTGGATGATCGCGCGCTGCTGACCGAATGGAAGCCTTCCTACAGGCGCGGCGCCGCGATGCAGGCGCCCCTCGCACTGCTGGGTTGCCTGCTTGGATTGATCGCGTGGTGGCAGACCTCACAGTCCGGATTTTTGGTCGGCGCCATCGCCATGATTGCGCCGTGGCCGTGGACGCTGATAGGGATCAAGCCCACCAACGATGCGCTGCTGGCGACCGAGCTCGATCAAGCGGGGCCGCAAACGCGAGCGCTTATCGTCAAATGGGGGGCTCTGCACGGCGTGCGCACCGCGTTGGGCGCGCTCGCAACGTTTGCTTTTTTGTGGGCATGCATACCGCGCTGAGCGCAGCGTACGGATTGCCGAGCGCTTGCGTCGATCTCGCGAGAATGGCGGATTAACCATGACGACCGGTTTGGCGAACGAGGCTGCAGCGGATGTCCGTTATGCCTACAAGGCCTCGCTGATTGCAGCTGCGCATCAATTCGCGGTGACGGACGAGGGGTTGTGGTGGCAGATCGGCAGCAAGTCCGGGGTCTGGCCCTATGCCGATATCGCGGCGATCCGCCTGTCGTACCGGCCGGTGTCCATGCAGTCGCGCCGCTTTCGCGCCGATATCGAAGGGGCAAACCGCCAGCGCATCGCCATTCTCTCCACCAGCTGGCAGACCGTTGCCCTGATGGCGCCGCAGGACAAAGACTACCGCGGCTTCATCATGCAGTTGCATCAGCGCATGGAGAAGGCGGAAAGCAAGGCCAAGCTGATCGGCGGCATCGGGCCGAAACTCTATGCCGCGGGCATCGTGTTGCTGGCGCTGGTTGCGATCGCGATCGCGGGACTTCTGATTCGCGCGATCACCACCGGCGAATTCACAGGCGCGTTGTTTCTGGTCGGTTTCGCCGCACTGTTTGGCTGGCAGATCGGCGGTTTTATTAGCCGCAACCGGCCGCGGACCTACACGTTTGATCGTTTACCGCAGGCGTTACTGCCTTAGGCCTTCACCCACGGACGCGGCGCAGCCCGCCGCCCTTACGTGGTTGCCAACCCGCCCCACGTAACCCCAAAGCGCCGATCATCGTCGGACCTATCGGAATCGGCACGGGGCTTTGTCGAACGCGCGGAGCGGCGCCGCTCACGCAGCCCCTTGATTCGCGAAACCGGCTGATGGATCGCGGCTCTCAACAGTTGCATCGTAAACAGAGCAAGCCGCGCTGCAAGGCGCAGCACCGCCTGAAAATGCTCCCTTCCGGCAATGAGTCGAACCATGACCACGAACTCAAGATACATCAGCGTGTCGCTTGCAAACAGGAATGCCAGTTCGATCGGAGCTGTTTGCGCAAAGGCCATCACCAGAATGGCGATGGCAACAAACTCCAGAACCCGCCGGATCGTGAGCCGGCTCAGAAATCGGCGAACTGCACGACCAACACCTCCCAAAGTGCATCGCCGAAGAGGAGTGGGACTTCGTACGACCACTTCCGCCACCAATTCTTCACCGGTCCCTCCGTCGTTCGATCCAGGGTCTAGTGCCGAACCACCAGCACCGAGCATTTGGCGTAGCGCACCACATGGCCGGCATTGGAGCCGAGAAAATAGGTCCGCATCGCCGGCCGGTGCGACGTCATCACGATCAGGTCGGCCTTGATCGCCGCGGCTTCTTCGAGAATCTCGTGATAGATGCCGCCCTGCCGCACGGCGGCGGAGATGCGCGAAGCATCGATGCTGGATTCGCGCGCCACGATGGCAAGCGCCTCCTCGGAGGTCTGGCGCTGCTGAGTGTCGAAATCGGCGGGGACATATTCCGCCAGCATCACTGGCGTCATCGGCAAGACGTTGAGGAGGCGCACCGTGCCGTTCCAGGTCTGCGACAGCGTTGCCGCCGTCGCAATCGCCGGTTTCGCCAGATCGGTATCGGCGAGATCAATCGGCACCAGAATGGAATTGAACATCTGCGCCTCCGTGTCCGACTCGAGCCTAGCATAAATCGACGGCTGGCGACGCGGCAGACGCATCTCTCAGTCGCCTGAAGTTTGCTTCAGTAGCTTTGGGGTGACGAACAGCGCGAGCCGCCCGCGGCGGAATGCCACCTCGGCCCAGTCGTCGACTGCAAAGTCGAATACCGCAAGGCCCGATGTCGGCAGATTGTCGGCGAGCGCCTTGCGCCCATTGGCGTCGGCGCTGGCGGTGAGCGCCAGCGCCAGCTCATGCATTCCCGGATTGTGTCCGACCAGCATCAGCCGGCGCGGATCTGCTTCGGATGCCGTCCGGATGGTCTGCAGCAGCTGCGACGGATCGGCGCCATAGAGTTCCGGCACGAGCTCCACCGGTGGCTCCGGGGCGAGGTCTATCATCGCCTCCCAGGCGATTTCCCAGGTCTGGTGCGCCCGCACCGCCGGCGAAACCAGCACTAGATCGGGAAAAGGCGGATGCCGGCCGATCCAGCCGCCGATCTCTGCCGCGTCCGCCTTGCCCCGTTTGTCCAACCGGCGGTCCTGATCGCGGCCTGAGGGCGCGTCATGCTCGGTCTTGGCGTGGCGCAGCAGCATCAAACGGCGCATGGCGCAATCTCGATTCGTTTCAGGCTCTCGGATTAATGTACAAGGCGACGCTTAGGACAAGGTGACAAGAGGCAGATCGGCCCGTAAGAAAACGATATGAGCGAAACCCTCACAAGCACCACCTACGGACCGGATGCCGGTGATATGCCGGCGCGCTCGGGCCTTTCGTTCGATCTGGACGTCGACATTTGCGTCGTCGGAGCGGGGCTGGCCGGCCTCACCGTGGCGCTGGAGTCCGCGCGGCTCGGCGCCAGCGTCGCCGTTCTCGAAGGCCGGCACGTCGGCTGGAACGCGTCCGGCCATCAACTCGGCACGGTGATGCCGGGCTACGGCCTTCCAATCCGCGACATCATCGCGCGCGTCGGCTTCGAAGACGCCCGGGAACTATGGTCGCTCTCGAAGCAAGGCGCCGAATATGTTCGGGCCACGGCCTCGGAAAAATTGATGCCGGGTATTGCGCTGAGCGAGGGAGCGCTGGAGGTCTCCAACGTCGATGTCGGCGATCAGTTGATCAGCCGGCTGCAAATGCTCGGCGAGGATTTTGAGACCGACGTGGAAGGATGGCAGGTCGATCGCGTGCGCGCCGAGCTGAAGACCGATCATTATTTTCACGGTGTGTATTATCCCAAGGCATTTCAGATCGATGGCCGCAAATACCTCCACGGCCTGGCAGCGCTGGCGAGGCGCGCGGGAGCGCGGATTTTTGAGGACACACCGGTCGTCAACATCGATCCATCGGGCATTCGCAAGCGCATCGTGACGCCTACGGCGCGTTTGCGCGCGTCTCACATCATACTCGCCGGCAACGTCCATCTGGGTGCGCCGTTGCGGCGGTTGTCGGAGACCCTGCTGCCGGTTTGGCGCTATGCCGCGGTGACCGCGCCGCTCGGCGAGCGCCTCACCGAGGCCATAACATTCAAGGGATCGGTGACCGACACCGACGGCATCGATCATTTCCGCGTCGTGCATGGCGACCGCTTGATGTGGGCGAGCCCGGAAACCACCTGGGCCGCACGGCCGCAACGTCTCGCGCCCGCCATCGCGCGCAGGATACGCACGGTTTTTCCCCAGCTCGGAAGGCCAGAGATTGCCGAGGTCTGGGGCGGCGCGGTCGGACAGACCGTGCACGGCATGCCGCAGATCGGCCAATTGCGTCGCGGATTGTGGGTGACAAGCGGCTTCGGCCGCCAGGGTTTGAACACGTCGGCGACCGCGGGGCAGCTCATCGCCCGCAGTATTCTATGGGGCGACGAACGTTGGCGGCTGTTTTCGCCGTTCGAGCTGGTCTGGGCGGGCGGCGCGACCGGCCGTGTCGCCGGATATGTCATCGGGATGTGGGGGCGGGGAAGCTCCGCCGCCGCCGGTGCGTTGGCCCGTTATCGGGAACGGGCGCGGACCAAGGAGCGGATTCGCGAGGCGCGTCTGGCCGAGGTAAACCGCCAGGCCGGAACGCGGCCGCCACGCCGCCGCCCGCCGCCGGGCTCCCCGCGCCCTGCGCGTTCTCGGCCGCCTGCCGCGGCGAAGCCGGAGGAAGGCGAGGGGGCCTAGGTCTGAGGTCGGAGCGCGGACCCGAGTGCGCTGCGCCGCGTCCGGGGCACGATACCTCGCAACAAAGTGAGGAATTTCCGGCCCAATCCGTGTAACTTCGGCTGCCGCGCCGCGTATTTGAAGGTGAACCAGCAAATTCGCTTCGCCCGGAGACCATCATGATCGACCGCCGTATTTTGCTCGCGTCCATTGCCAGTCTTTTTGGCCTTGCGGCCTTCCGCTGGCTGCGGGCTTCGCCTGCAAACGCCGGAGAGAAATTTGAAATCGAAAAGACCGATGCGGAATGGCGCGCGCAGCTGACGCCGCAGCAATATGAGATCCTGCGCAAGCAAGGAACCGAGCGCCCAGGTTCCAGCCCGCTGCTCAACGAGCATCGCAAGGGCATCTTCGCCTGTGCCGGCTGCGACCTGCCACTATTCTCCTCGGAGACGAAATTCGAAAGCGGCACCGGCTGGCCGAGTTTTTACCAGCCGCTCGAGAACGCCGTCGGCAAGACCGAAGACCGGACCTTCGGGATGTCGCGCACCGAAATTCACTGCCGCCGTTGCGGCGGCCATCTCGGTCACGTCTTCGACGACGGGCCGAAGCCGACCGGCCTGCGCTACTGCATGGACGGCTTTGCGATGGTATTCCATCCGGACCCGGCGTCGGCGACCTGATCACCGCTTGAGCCCGGCAATTGTTGCCCGCCCGGCAATTGTGCCCCGGTCTTTCGGACCGGGGTTTTTTATTCAAGTATTTGAAATGAAAGCGCTTTCTATTTTGGCATAGCGCTTGCGATGCTCTCCTTCGATTGCGGCCATGGTTTTCAGATCGGCGGGCCGTGCGGATCGAATTTGGAGACGATGCTATGGGTATCTTCGATGCTCTCAATACTTCCGTTGCAGGTTTGCAGTCACAGTCCTTCGCACTCCAGAATATCTCCGGCAACATCGCGAACGCGCAGACCACCAGTTACAAGGGCATAGGCACCAATTTCGTCGATCTCGTTCCGGACGCGACGACGCCGGACCGGCAAGTCGCCGGCGCGGTGACAGCCTTTGCGCGATCCACCATTTCCTCTCAGGGAACGGTCTCGGCATCGACGGTCGCCACTTACATGGCGATCAACGGCGACGGGTTCTTCTCGGTGCAAAAGGCAACCGGGATCACCGACAACGTGCCGGTGTTCAGCGGCATCACCGACTATACCCGCCGCGGCGATTTTCAGGTCAATGCCAACGGAAATCTCGTCAACGGTGCGGGATATTACCTGATGGGGGTCGCGGTCGATCCCAAGACCGGAAACCCGCTCGGCAACGTGCCGCAGGTTCTGCAGTTTCAGAACAATTTCGTGCCGGCCCAGGCGACGAGTGCCATTCAGTACGCCGCGAACCTGCCGACCACGCCAACCACGCCGGCAAGCAGCACCGGGGCCGCCGGCACGCTCACCGCCGCGGGCGGCTTGAACCCTTCCGATTTCAGCCAGAATCCCTTGCCCGTGGGCACGCCACCGACGCCTTTCGGCGACGCAACGGTGACCGGCTCCGCCGCCTTGAACAAGGCGGTGACGCCGGCTCCGATCTCGGCGGCAACGACGCTGTCGGGGCCGTCCCCCAGCAACTCGCTGACGACGAACTTTGCGGTCGGCGATACCATCGTGGTTGACGGCACCACGCTCACATTCGTGAATACCGGCACCGTAGGCAATTCAATCGACATCACGGACACGGTCGGTACTCTGCTTGCGAAGATCGGCTCGATCACCGGCGTTGCTCCCACCATCAATCCCGCTACCGGCGCGATTACGCTGCATACGGGTACGGCGCAAAATCTGTCCGTCTCCAGCACGGCGCCGGGATTCGGAGCGCTCGGCTTTGCAACCACCATGACGGCGGCACGCACCGGCGGTGGCACGGCCGGCACCGGCTTCGTCGTTGCCAACGACGTCGGGGTTTTTCAGAAGGAAACCATCAGCGGCGGCGCGGTAACAGCTTTCAACTCGGCTGGAACACCCGTTAACCTGCAATTGCGGTGGGCTAAAACCGACAGCGCCTCTCTCGGCAGCCCGCATCTGGATAGCTGGAATCTTTTTTATCAAAGCGATCCCAACGCAACCGGTACCCAGGTCGCCTGGGTCAATACCGGCACAACCTTTACCTTCGGCGCCAATGGCGCTTTGACGAGCCCGACGGGCTCGGCGATCACCGTGCCGGGTGTGACGGTCGGCGGTCAGACGCTTGGCAACATTACGATCAATGTCGGCTCCGGTGGCCTGACACAATTTGCCAGCACCGGTGGCACCGCGACCATCAACAACATATCGCAGAACGGTTTTGCCGCCGGGCAGCTTCAGTCGGTCGCGATCAGCAACAGCGGTCTGGTCGTCGGCACCTTTTCGAACGGACAGAATCTCGATCTCGCCTCGGTGACGCTATCGCACTTCAACGGCACCAACTACCTCAAGAGTCTTGATGGCGGCGCCTACGCCGTCACCGATCAATCAGGACCGGCAATTATCGGCGCCTCCGGCAGGATCAGCGGCTCGTCGCTGGAAGGGTCGAACACCGACATCGCCGATGAGTTCACCAAGCTGATCGTGACCCAGCAAGCCTATTCCGCAAACACCAAGGTGATCACCACAGCGAATACTATGGTTCAGGATCTCTTGAACGTGCTGCGTTGATAATTCTGCAAGAGGTCGGCACGGCTGATCTGAGGCGGCTAAGATGAGTTTGGGTTCAGCTCTCGCCACTGCGATGTCCGGTTTGCGTGCCAACCAGGCAGCGCTTGCGATCGTGTCATCGAATATCGCAAACGCGCAGACGCCCGGCTATGTCACCCAACGCATCAACCAGGTTGAGACGCTGACTGGCGACAATGGTTCGAGCGTCAGCGTCACCGGCGTCAACCGCGAGCTGAATCAGTTCATACAAGCTCAGTTGCGTTCCGAAACATCCGGCGGCGCCTATGCCGACCAGGTGGCAAGCGTTTTGACCCAATTGCAATCGGTCTACGGAACTCCGGGAGAGGCCGGGACTCTCGAAACCGCGTTTGCGAATTTTACCACTGCTCTGCAATCGCTATCGACAAATTCGGGGAGTTCATCGGCGCAGATCTCGGCCGTGACGGCGGCGCAATCGCTGGCGCAACAGCTCAACGCCACGACGCAGGGCATTCAAGCGCTGCGTTCCAATGCCGAGCAGGACATCAACATTTCGGTGGGTCAGGCCAATGCCGCGATGACCCAGATCGCGCAGATCAATAACCAATTGCAGGGAATGAGTTCGACCGATCCCACCGCCGCGACGCTGATGGATCAGCGCGACAAGGCAATCGACCAGCTGTCGCAGCTGATGGATATCCGCGTCTCCACCGATAACACCAACCAGACCACCATCTACACGACCAATGGCGTCGAACTGGTCGGCGCCCAGGCATCGCAGCTGATTTTCAATTCGCAGGGAACGCTGAACGCCAATTCGCAATGGAGCGCCAACCCGGCCAACTCATCCGCCGGCACGATCTCGATCAAGCTCGCCAACGGCGCGGTGATCGACATGATCGCGACCAACTCGATCAGTTCCGGCCAGATCGCAGCCGATCTGACGCTGCGGGACAAGACGCTGGTTCAGGCGCAGGCGCAAATCGATCAGCTGGCGGCCTCGATGGCGAGCGCGCTGTCGGACAAGACCACCGACGGCACCGTCGCTCCGGCCGCGCTCGCGCCAAAGGCGGGCTTCGATCTTGATCTGTCGAACCTGTTGCCGGGCAATACGATCAATCTCACCTACACCGACACTGCGACCAACACCCAGCACCAGGTCACCATCGTGCGCGTCGATGACCCGGCGGCGCTTCCATTGTCGAATGCCGGGAATGCTCCGAACCATCAGGTGATCGGCGTCAATTTTTCGGGCGGAATGGCGTCGGTCGTTTCGCAATTGAACAGCGCTTTCGGCGCTGCCAATCTGCAGTTCTCCAACCCGGTGGGGTCGACGTTGCGCGTGCTCGACAACGGCACCAGTACGGCGACCGTCAACGCTGCCTCGGTTACGACAACGGTTTCATCGCTCGCGAGCGGCAGCGTTCAGCTCCCGGTGTTTACCGACGCGAATTTGCTGTACACCGGTTGGATCACGCAGAACGGATCGCAGCAGACCGGATTGGCGGGGCGCATAAGAGTCAACGCCGCGCTGCTCAGCGATCCCTCGAAACTCACCGTTTACAACACATCGCCTGTGACGAGCGCCGGCGACACGACGCGTCCGGACTTTCTCTATTCCCAACTGACATCCGGCACCTTTACCTACTCGCCTCAGACCGGGCTCGGCACAGCCGCGACGCCGTTGAAGGCGACGCTGACCAGCTTCATGCAGCAGTTCCTGAGCCAGCAAAGCAATGCGGCGACCTCCGCAACCCAGCTTCAACAGGGCCAGGATGTCGTCGTCAACGCCTTGCAGGAGAAATTCAAATCCTCATCCGGCGTAAACATCGATACCGAGATGGCGAACCTGATTTCACTGCAGAATACCTACGCTGCCAACGCTCGCGTGATGTCCGTGGTTCAGACCATGATGACGAGCTTGATGCAGGTCCAGCTGTAAGGCGGTCGACATGGCAATAAATAGCGTCAGTTACGGCCCCACTTTTCTCAATCAGTCGCTGCTGAACCTCAACAATCAGCTGACGACGCTGCAGTCGCAGCTGACAACCGGAAAAAAATCGACGTCCTATGCCGGGATGGGAGTCAACGAGGGATTCGCAATAGCGGCGCGGTCACAACTCGCTAACATTTCCGCGTTCACCGATACGATGGGCAACATCAACACCAGCATCAACATCGCCAATACCGCGCTGCAGGGCATGGTCGATATCGGAGCAACCGTTGAAAACAGCGCGAATAGTTCGTCGCAAACCCTGAACAGCGCCGGACAGACTGTCGCCCAGCAAACCGCTACGTCTCAGCTGTCTTCGATGCTGGGAATTCTCAATATGCAGGCGGGCGACCGCTATCTGTTTTCGGGCGGTGCCATCAATACGCCGTCGGTCGCCACCATGGATGATATTCTCAACGGCACCACCACCCAGGCCGGACTGAAGACGGTGATTTCCGAGCGCCGGCAGGCCGACGTCGGTACCAGCGGTCTCGGACGTCTCGTCATCACTTCTCCGACGCTGACCTCGGTGCAAGTCGCGGAGGATGTCGCCGGCTCGCCGTTCGGCCTGAAGCTCAAGGCGATCTCATCGTCGCTGACGGGCGCGACCGTAACCGGCCCTGCAGGAACGCCGGCAGCCGTTTCGGTTAACCTCGGTGCCACCAATCCCAACGATGGCGACAAGGTAAGCTTTGCGTTCAATCTGCCCGATGGTACGACCGATTCGATCGAGCTGACGGCCTCAAGTGCAACGCCGCCGCCGGCCGGAAGCTTTGCGATCGGCGCGAACTCGACAGTGACTGCGGCCAACCTGAAGGCGGCATTGAACACGGCGATCGGGACGCTTGCCAATACCTCGCTGGTCGCCGCGTCGGCATTCGAGGCCGGCAATGATTTTTTCAATTCGGCCGGCACAGCGACAGGAAGCGTGGTCAACAACAAGGCTGCGATCCCTGCGCCAATCACCGGCGCGACGTTATTGTCCGGTGCCCCGAACACGGACTCGCTGGCCACTAACTTCGCGGCTGGCGACACCATCACCGTCAACGGCACGCCCATCACTTTTGTCGCCGCCGGCGCCGCCGGTAACCAGCTCAATGTCACCGACAGCATCCAGACGCTGATGACAAAAATCGACTCGATCACCGGCACCTCGACCCCGTCGACCATCAGCGGCGGCGTGACCACACTGCACACCGACAACGCCGCGAGCCTGACGGTCACGAGTTCGAACCCGGGCGCGTTCGGGGCGCTCGGCTTTGGCGCCACCGTGACAGCGACGCTGCCGCCGCTGCGGGTCGGCGGCTCCCCGTTAGGCGCAGCGACCTCGCTGGTTAGCGGCACGCCGGCGAATACGATCTCCTGGTACACCGGTGAAGCCGGGCAGGGGTCTGCCCGTGCAACCGCGACGGCTCGCGTCGATCAGTCGGTGACGGTGCAGTATGGGGCGCGTGCCAACGAGACGGCGATTCGTTCGCAGCTTCAAACGCTCGCGGTTTTCGCAGCCGTCACGACCTCGGCCAGCAATCCAAATGCGGCCGCGCAGGTTCAGGCACTAAGTCTGCGGGCGACGCAAAATCTCTTGCCGCAGCCGGGACGCCAAACCATTCAGGATATTCAGTCGGATTTTGCAACGGCGCAGCTGACGATGAAAGATGCCACGGCCCGGCAAAAGCAAACCAAGGGAATGCTGCAGGGCATTGTCGACCAGGCCGAAAGCGTTTCCTCCGATCAGGTGGCCAGCCAGATTTTGGCACTGCAGACCGCCTTGCAGGCCTCATACCAGACGACTGCGATGCTCGCTCAGCTGACCCTGACCAAATATCTACCGGTCGCTTAGGCCGCGCAGAATCAAGCCGTTAGCCGTTCGTTAACCACGTCTTTTTACTATTTGGTCACCAATACACTCAGCGCCCACCGCTTCGGAGCTTCTCATGACCGACCGAATTCATCTTATGGTGGCCACGCCCTGCTTCGCCGGGCAGGTCTCCAGCATCTATGCCGGCTCGATCTTCCACTTGCAACGAGCCGTTCGTTCCAGGCCCAGCATGGATCTCACGGTTCTGATGCGGGATGGCGACGCGCTGATTACCCGGGCGAGAGCCAATCTGGTGACGCTTTTCCTCGACGACCCCTTGGCGACGCACCTTCTGTTCGTGGATGCCGATATCGGCTTTGAGCCCGACCAGGTGTTCCGGCTGATTGAATCGGGAGCGGACGTGGTCGCCGGTGTCTATCCCATCAAGCGGGTCAATTGGGACAAGGCCGAACGCATGCTGGAGTCCAATCGGCCGAAACTGCCGTCGGCCGCTCTCGACTACGTGCTGGAGATCGACGATCCGGATCATGTCGTCGCCATCAACGGATTTACCCGTGTACGCTTTGCCGGCACCGGGTTCCTGATGATCAGGCGTCACGTCCTCGAAACGATGTGCCAACATCCAACCTACGCATCACTGCAGTTCTTCCGCGAACATTCCCTCGATGCGCTCGCTGGAAGTCCGAACCGGTTTGCATTGTTCGAATGCATGATCGACCCTAAGACCGGGACTTACCTGAGCGAGGATTTTGCATTTTGCAAGCGCTGGACCGATATTGGCGGCGAAATCTGGGCTGATCTCGAAAGCCGCCTCGATCATGTCGGCCCCTCGGTCTTTCGCGGCGATGTCTCCTCGCAGTTTGCCGCGCCGGCAAGGGCGGCAAATGCCGCGTGATTTCCAGGATCGGATCGGATTTGCCGAACCGCCATGCGCGGATCGGATCGGATTTGCCAGGCTTACGACGATGGCGTTTCGCGGCACCGATCTTCGTCCGCTGCGCGATGAATTGATATCGAAGGTCGCCGGCGGAACGGCCGGTGCGGGCGATGGGCTCGATCTTTCGCTGATAACGCAGCTGTTGGGCGACAGGCAGACCGGAATTGCAATTCAGGCGGAAGTACTCGCCTATCATCAATTGTTTCGCTCGCCATGTCTTTCGGAACAGCCGAAACTGCGCGTTCTTGCGCTCGCGGCCGCAATCGACATGGGCGGCAACACGCCGATTGAGTTCTTGCTGGAGGAGTCCGGGATCGAACTGCTGACGCTCTATGTGATACCGGGAATAGATTTGCCGGTGCCGCTGCCCGATCACGACGTTGCGATCGTGATCGCTTCGGACTCCGAAGAATGCCGCGATGCGCTCGGCATTATTGATCGAATCGCGGCTCGCTGGCCGCGGCCGATCCTGAATCCACCGCGCCTGGTCTGCAATCTGGATCGTGACAAGCTGCATCGCCTGCTATGCGGGATCCAAGGATTAGATATCCCGTCGACCGCATGCGTGACACGCTCGCAATTGTCCGAGCTAGCTCGGTCGAGCCTGTTATTTGCCGACATCGCGGCCGAGCTCCAGTTCCCGATCATCGTTCGGCCGCGTGGTTCGCATGCGGGCGCCGGACTGGCCAAAGTCGACGATCGCGCCGCGCTCGACCGATATCTCGCGGAACGAGCGGAGCAGGAATTTTTCGTCTCGCGTTTTGTCGATTACGCCAACGATGATGGTTTGTTTCGCAAATATCGCATCGTCGTCGTCGATGGTCGGCCCTTTGCTTGCCACATGGCGATCGCCGATCGTTGGGACATCTGGTACCTCAACGCCGACATGGCTTTCAGCGAAAGCAAGCGCCGCGAAGAAGAAAACTTCATGTGCAACTTCGATCGCGCCTTCGCAGCTCGCCATCAAAGCGGACTGGCCGCCCTGATCGATCGAATAGGTCTCGACTATTTTACGATCGACTGCGCGGAAAACAAACGCGGAGATTTGCTGATATTCGAGGCGGACAATACCGCTGTTGTCCACAACATGGATTCGCCGGAGGTGTTTCCCTACAAGCCTCCGCAAATGCGCGCGATTTTTGAGGCCTTCGCAGCGATGCTGTACCGACGCGCCCGGCATGGCCGGGAGCAGGCGGCATGACAAGGACGCTGCGCGACGTATCGCTGCAATCCGAATCGAGCGAGACGCTCGATCCGCGAAATTGGGACGAGATCCGCGCATTGGGTCATCGCATGCTCGATGACATGCTCGACTACGCCGCCGACATCCGCGATCGCCCGGTGTGGCGGCCGATACCGGATGAGGTTCGCGCGCGGTTTCACTCAACGCTTCCGCGCGAGCCGTCCGATCTCGCCGAGGTCTATCGCGAGTTCAGCGATTTCATCGTGCCCTATGCGACGGGGAATGTTCACCCCGGCTTCATGGGATGGGTGCATGGCGGTGGCACGGCCGTCGGTATGCTGGCGGAGATGCTGGCGGCCGGACTCAATGCCAATCTCGGCGGGCGCGATCACATTCCGATCGAGGTCGAACGTCAGATCGTCGAATGGACGCGGTCGATGTTTGATTTCCCGAACGGAGCGAGCGGGATTTTCGTCACCGGCACGTCGATGGCTAATCTGATGGCGGTGCTGGTGGCGCGAACATCGGCGCTCGGACAAGGCGCGTCCCTGACCGCCTATACCTCGAGCGTGGCGCATGGCTGCATCACCAAGGCAATGGACGTCGCCGGCTTCGGCAGCAACGCTTTGCGGTGCATCGAGGTCGACCGATTCCATCGCATCGACGTGGCAGCATTGCGCGCGCAGATCGCTTTGGACCGCAACGCCGGCTTGAACCCTTTCCTGGTCGTCGGCTCGGCCGGAACGGTGGATATCGGCGCCATCGATGATCTCCGGGCGCTGAGCGCACTGTGCCGCGAAGAGCAACTCTGGTTTCACGTCGACGGCGCCTATGGCGCTCTCGGAATTCTCTCGCCGATGCTCGCGCCGCGGCTGGCCGGTATCGAAAGCGCCGATTCGATTGCTTTTGATTTCCATAAATGGGGGCAGGTGCCTTATGACGCCGGCTTCCTGATCGTGCGCGACGGCGATCGGCATCGCGACACTTTCTCTGCGCCGGCAGCGTATCTGCGGCGCGAGACCAAGGGGCTCGCCGCAGGCTCAGCCTGGCCTTGCGACCTCGGCCCCGACCTGTCGCGCGGCTTCAGGGCGCTCAAGACATGGTTCACCTTGAAGACCTACGGGACGGAAAAGCTGGGAGCGATCATCACCCGCACTTGTGCGCTTGCCGGATATCTGGAGGCCCGCGTGTTAGCCGAGCCGCGGCTGGAGCTGTTGGCGCCGGTCCAGCTCAACATCGTCTGCTTCCGCTATCGCGCTGCCGACGCCAACAAGGTGAATGGCGATATCGTCATTGACATCCAGGAATCCGGGATCGCGGCGCCATCGACGACGCTTCTCGACGGCCAGTTCGCGATACGTGCCGCTATCGTCAATCACCGCACCGATACCTGCGACATCGATGCGCTGATCGCTGCGGTACTGGATTTCGGGGCGCGGCGATCGTCTTCTGACGACGGCCCGGTGCTCAACCTCGAGCTGTCTCCGCCACTAGAGCATGATCCGGAAAAGTGGGAACCGGTTTTCCGAAAAGATCATGCTTGAACAAAAGAGATGAGATCATGATCCGATTCAATCTAATCGGATCATGATCTAGCGGTGTAAGCGAACCCGCCTCAGGCGGAGCGCCGCGCTTCGGCGCCGGCGTCGTGTTGGCCCCGATTGTAATCCAGGAGCTTCTTCTCGTAGGCGACGAGTTTCCGGGCTTCTTTCAGCGCTCGATACAGGTCGCCATTCAGAATATGGTTGTTGATACCCTCGATGATCGGCCATGCACTCGGCACAGCGGTGACGATATCCCGCACCAGGTTGAAGTAAGTGCCGTGATTGAGTTGCGGATCCGGCGAAATATACATCAACTGCACCGCCAGATAGACCAGCTTGGCCGGCGTATCGGCGGTGTCCGGCGTCAGGATGTCCTTCTCGCGCAGAATCGGAATCTTGTCGCCGTCGATCAATAGCCGGGCACGCTGATCGGTGTTGGTGATCACACAGGCGCCAACGATGATCCGTTCGTGCGGCTTGAGCTCGACTTTCAAAGCCATGGCTGTTCTCCGTTGCCGCTTCTCGCGGGGGCGATCACTACATCGAGTTCGAATGAGTGCCGGCTTTTGGGCGCGCCCGATGCGCGCCGATGCTTTTTTGTCGATGCGGCCGCAATCCTTTCTGATTGCGGTTAACGCCTGGTAAACGAGGCAAGATGCCGCGTGAATGCTCAGTATTATCAACGTTATTTTCAAATCGCGCGATGACGAAAACGCAAGCCGGCGCGTGGCTGACGTGACCGGGAGGCCAATAGAGCGGTACCGATTCATATTTCCTTAGAAGCTTGGTTCCACCGTCCACCGGTCACCCGATCAGAAAAGGTCGGGACGTTCGCGTACTCCAATTTCACACCAGAAAGGTATGAAAATGTCCGGCATTGTTCTCTCGGCCTCGGTTCG
>WNFJ01262892.1_pt1 | contig 25055 bp, 22 predicted proteins | sample 5400461 | NCBI WGS metagenome assembly WNFJ01 (sample SAMN13153349, study PRJNA577476) | soil metagenome | isolation source: 115 cm saprolite on Douglas fir-dominated hillslope | place: USA:California | collected 2013-09-17
CAGTGGGAGAGCGGGAGGGCACTGTAAAAGAAGCGAGCTTGTTCAGTTCTTAAATGTCCTGAATTAAGAGAGATACAGTGTCTAGCCGCCAAGGGGTGGCCTCTGACCGAGCGGAAGCGAAGGGTATGTTATCGTAACTGCTCTCTCTGTTTCGATAGGCGAGAGTAAAGGCGGATTTCTGGCAAAGCGTGCGTCCAATTCGGCAGCGGATTCCGTGGGGGCGAAGGTCAAGCGTGCGGCAAAGACTACCGGCGGGTACGTGCCCTTCGAAGATGGCCCCACGGCAGGCGGAAGCGCACCGGAAGGCGTCGCCGCGGCGGCTGATAAGGAATCGGCGAAACCCTCGATGCAGGAGGTATTTGGCCCGGGAGGATTCCTCGAAAAGTGCATGCTGGCGGGCTTTGACCGCACAGCGGTCGGCGCCGATTACGAATACCGGCCGGCGCAACTGGAGATGGCGGAATTGGTACACGATGCGTTCGAGACGCATCATCACGCCATCGTGGAGGCGGGCACGGGAACGGGGAAAACGCTGGCCTACCTGCTGCCGGCGATTTGTAGCGGACGGCGCGTGGTGATTTCCACGGCGACGAAGTCGCTGCAGGAACAGCTTTACCAGAAGGACATTCCTTTTCTGCAAAAACACTTTGCGCCGAACCTGAAAGTGGCGGTGATGAAAGGGCGCGCAAATTTTCTGTGTATCTCGAAGCTTAATCAGATGCAGGACCAAGCGCTGCTAAGGGGCATGGAGGAGCTGGATGCCTTCCGGCAGATCAAGGATTGGTCGAAATTGACGGAGACCGGCGACCGCGCGGAGCTGACGTTCCTGCCGGATGATTCGGAGCTTTGGGGGAGACTGGACGCGAGAAGGGACACGTGCACGGGCAAGAACTGCCCGTCGTTTAATCCCTGTTTTGTGACGGGCATGCACCAGCGCGCCCAGGAAGCCGACCTCATCATCGTAAATCATCATTTGTTTTTCGCGGACCTGGCGCTGAAGCAGGACGATTTCGGCAGCATCCTGCCGGAATACTCGGCGGTGGTATTCGACGAAGCGCACGAGATGGAAGACGTCGCCAGCGATTATTTCGGGCGGCAGATTTCGAATTTCCGGTTCGAAGAGCTGGCCCGCGATGCCGACCAGACGCTGCGCTTGCTGCAACTTGGCACGCCCTCACTGCTGCGAAAGACGCAAAGAATCCGGGAGCGCAGCCGCGGCTTTTTCGAATTGTTTCCGCCGCGCGACGGACGGTTCTCGTTCCTGAGGAACGAGCGCGAAGCGTTTCTGGAGCAGAACCGCGAAGCTTACGATGCGCTGGTGACGTCGCTGAAAAGCATGGAGACGGAATTTGCAGCGCTCACGGCGAAGCCGGAGGAGCTGACGCGCATCGCGCGCCGGAGCTTCGAGCTGCGCCAGGAGCTGTCCTTTTTGTTCGAATCGAATGAGCGGAATTTCGTCTATTGGTACGAGCGGAGAAATAAAGGCGTATTCCTGACGGCGACACCGATCGACGTCAGCCAGATTCTGCGGGAACGGCTCTTCGAAAAATTCGACACGGTGATTCTGACCTCCGCGACCCTCACGGTCGGAGGGCGCTTCGACTTCATTCGCCAGCGCCTGGGAATCGATCACGCAAAGGATCGCGCGCTGCCGCCGGAGTTTGATTTTCCCAAACAGGCGCTACTCTACCTGCCGCGCAGGATGCCGGACGTCCGCGACGCGGGGTTCCCGGCGAAAGCCGCGGATGAAATCGTGCAATTGCTGGAGCTGAGCCAGGGCCGGGCGTTTTGCCTGTTCACCAGTTATTCGCAGATGAATGATTTGTTCGAACGGGTGCGTTCGCGCGTGCCGTTTCCACTGTTGCTGCAGGGCACGGCGCCACGCTCAGTGCTGCTCGAACGATTCAAAAACACCGAGGCCGCGGTGCTGTTTGCGACGGCGAGCTTCTGGCAGGGCGTGGACGTGCCCGGCGAACAATTATCTTGCGTCATCGTCGACCGGCTGCCATTCGCGGTGCCGAGCGACCCGATCGTGGCGGCGCGAGTGCGCGCTCTTCAGGAAGATGGGCGCAACCCGTTTGCGGAATTTCAGGTGCCGCAGGCGGTCCTGGCGCTGAAGCAAGGATTTGGGCGTTTGATTCGAACAAAGACGGACCGTGGCGTGCTCGCGCTGCTGGATACGCGCCTGCAGCGCATGCCCTATGGTAAAATTTTCCTGGAGTCGCTGCCACGATACGGAATGACGCACGAACTCGCCGATGTCGCCCGGTTTCTCGACGTGAAAGGTACGCACAAGCGGTTGGGGGCCCAGTCGGCAAGTCCCTTCTGAAGGGCCACGATCCAGGGAGATCCGCCGCAAGCGGGTCGCGCCATTTTGGAGAGCAATGTTTCAAGTCAGCGTAGAAGAGACTTTTTCGGCAGGTCACGCCCTGCGCGGATACCGAGGCAAGTGCGAGAATGTGCACGGACACAATTATCGCGTGCGCGTGACGCTCGAAGGGGCGCAACTGGATTCGATCGGGCTCTTGGTGGACTTCACACGGCTCAAGCAGGTGATCCGCGAGATCATGGGGAGGCTCGACCATCAGTTCATGAACGATCTCGAACCGTTCAAGACCGTGAACCCTTCGGCGGAAAACGTGGCAAAATATTTTTACGATGAGGTCACGCGGCAATTGAAGGAGCTGCCGCCGGGTGCGCGCGTCACGGAGGTCATTTTGTGGGAAACGGATACAAGCCGGGCGCAGTACCGGCCCGGGGCCTAGCTGCATGGAAAACGGGTGAGCCTATGAATCGATCGTTTTTTATCATTATGATTCCTGCGCTGCTTGTGGCGGCGGGCTACATTGTTGTCCTGCGATTCATCGGAATAGCGCCGGGCTATCCGCGGCTGATTATCGCGATGGTTCTTTTTTTCGGAATGATTTACTGGTTGTCGCGCCGGAGCGGGCGCAAGGCGAATTCCAACCGGGCGTAGGTTGCAAAGGCCGGAGTTGCCGCTTTCCAAAGTCATGGTTATCACGGAAATTTTCAAGTCGATTCAGGGCGAAGGCACGCGCGCGGGCCTGCCGTGCATATTCGTGCGTTTGACAGGCTGCAATCTGCGGTGCACCTGGTGCGATACCGCGTACGCATTCCACGGCGGGAAGAAGATGAGCGTCGAGGAAGTTTTGGCGCGCGTGGATGAACTGGCTGGGCGCCGCGGAGAAATGCCGGGCTCACAAGCTTCCGTTCCACTGGTGGAATTGACGGGCGGGGAACCTTTATTGCAGGAAGAAATTTATCCGCTCGCGGAGAAACTGCTCGCTGCGAGGTACGCGGTCATGATCGAGACAAGCGGGGAGCGATTCATCGGAAGGCTGCCGCGAGAAGTCATTAAGATTGTGGATGTGAAGTGCCCCGATTCAGGCGAGCCGGATACCTTCGAAATGCGCAATCTTGAGGCGCTGTCGGAAAACGATGAAGTAAAGTTCGTGCTGTCCACGAGGCGCGATTATGAGTTTGCGCGGGAGTTTACGTCGCAACACGGCTTGGCGCGGCAGGTGAAGCAGGTTTTGTTTTCGCCGGTGTTCGAAGATCCGCAAGGGAAGTGGGCGGGCCTCGAGCCGCGCATGCTGGTGGAATGGATACTGGCTGACGGACTGCCGGTGCGACTGGGACTGCAACTGCACAAGTTCGTTTGGGACCCGGCAACCAAGGGCGTTTAAGGAAAAGGAAGTAGATGAGGTCAATGAGGTAAAGGAAATAAAGGATGCGAGGCGCGGAGGGAGTGGTTGAATTGGTGACAGGAACGGAGCAAAGAAAAGCGGTGGTGCTTTTGAGCGGCGGGGCGATTGCGCGCGAAGGCCACGGCGCATCAAACCTTGCGTTGCTCCACGCCAGCTACGGCCAGCTCACTCAGGAGCGCGAACGGCGCGCGTTCGATGATATTGCGAATTTCTACCGCATGCGCGAACGGCTGGTGGTGCAACTCGATCACTTTCGCGCGATCGGCGGATCGGCGCTCACCGACAAGAGCATTTCCGTTCCGGAAAATGAATTGGGTGCGCCCGGCCCGCATGGCAGCGCGATTCCCGTGACGTACGTTCCGTTTCGGAATGCTCATTTTCTTTCGATGGCAGTGAGCTGGGCGGAAGCGATCGGCGCGGAAGCAATTTATATCGGAGCGGTGGCGGAAGACAGTTCGGGGTATCCGGATTGCCGGCCGGAATATTACCGCGTGTTCCAGGAATTGATCCGCGTGGGAACGCGGCCCGAAACAGAAATCGAAATCGTAACGCCGGTCATCACGCTGAAGAAGAGTGAGATCATACGACGGGGCATCGAGCTGGACGCGCCACTGCATCTAACCTGGTCGTGCTACCAGAGCGAAGATACCGCTTGCGCCGCGTGCGATAGCTGCTTGCTGCGCTTGCGCGCATTTACGGAAGCCGGCGTGCCGGACCCCATTCCCTACCGGCGAACGGTTTCTGCCGGGCGCTGAACTTGGAATCTGGCCCGAATGAGAGATAATGGGGCGCACATAGCCCGGAAACTCCGGGCGGGGCTCCCCCGTGAAAAAGGAGAATGGAGCATGAAGAGTTTTCATAAGTCGTGGGTGCTCGCCGCAATCCTGGTGGCCGCGCTAGCCACCGTACTTGCACCGGGTGCAGCGGCCCAAATGGGGTCGGTCAGCGGCTCCATCATGGATGTGAATGGGAAACCCTGGGCCGAAGTTACCGTTCGAGCGGTCAGTGACCAGGGCGCAAAGCAGGAGATCAAGACAGATGGTGGAGGCAAATTTACCATTCCGAATCTGCGTCCGGGCATCTACACCCTTTTTATCTTATTTCCGCCGCCTAATGACAAACAGGCTCCCTATGAAGCCCAGTGCAGAGTTCAAAGCGGTGAAGACGCGAAAGTTGATCTGAACTTCAAGGACATTGTTGGCAAGCAGGGTGCCGCGGCGCAAGAACAGGTGAAGAAGGCGGAAGAGGCGAAAAGTAAAATGGAGGGGCTCAAAGCGCACTTCACGGCGGGCAACGCGCTTATCGATCAAGAGAAGCAGGCGAAGATTGATCTACAGAAGGCGCCTGCGGATCAGCGCGATGCGCTCAAGCAAAAGTTGAATGATCTTTCGGATCAGGCAGTCAAGGAATTCCAGGAGGCTTCGAAGAACCTCGTAGAGAAAGGTGGTTCAAACTCGGAGAAGCTTACGACACCGCGGGCCGTAACGACGACGCCGCTCAAGCGTACCAACAGGCCATCGCCGCCAAACCCGATGTGCCGGGGTATTACAACAACCTGGGCAACGTGCTGGCACGCGCGGGAAAGATCGACGAAGGCAAGGCCGCGTACACCAAGAGCGCGGAACTTGATCCGCCCAATGCCGCGACGGCGTGGCGCAACTTTGGGATCAGCTTGTACAACGCGAATCGCCTGGGCGATGCCGTCGAACCGCTAAAGAAATCCGCGGAACTCGATCCAAAAAACGCGCAGACGTGGTATCTCCTGGGTGCTTCGCTGGTTTACAAGATGACGACGAAGAAAGTCGGCGATAAAGAAGAGGTGCAGTTCGCGCCGGGAACCATTGAAGCGTACCAAAAGGCGGTCGAGCTCGACCCCAACGGAACATGGGGCCAACAGGCTAAGCAGGGGCTCGAACAGCTTCAATTGATGGCTCCGGGCATCGACACCAAAGTCAATCTGAAGAAGAAGAAGTCCTAATCAAGATCGAGGCGGGAGGAGCAGTGCCGATGGTTTCATTCACGGACCGAGCCGCTGCGCCGAGCCACGTGCTGGTGCGCATTTTGGATCGGGAATCGGTTTTGCTGAATCTCGAGACGGAGCAGTATTTCGGTTTGGACGAGACTGGCACGCGAATGTGGCAGCTCGTGACGGGTTCGCCGAACATTGACGCGGCCTACCAGGAGCTTCTTGAAGAATTCGATGTCGAGCCGGAGTTGCTTCGCTCCAACCTGACGGAACTTCTGGGCCGGCTCGTGGATAGCGGGTTGCTCCAAGTTCTCCCAGCTGATGTGGGAACGGCTCCGGCGGTTTAGCGCGCTGGAGCGCCCGGCGCGGGGACTTTTTCTGCGCGCCGTGGTGCTGCTGCCGCTGGTCGCCCTGAGTCTGCGATGGCGCGGTTTCCGAGAGACGCAAGCGGCGCTGCAGCGATTCCTTCCGAAGGCAAATCCGGAGCCTGACGCCGCTCTTGCGAGCAAGATTACGGCGTTGACCGCACACATGGTCAATGCTGCGGACCGGCACGGGCTGGTCCATCCTTCCTGCTTGGCGAAATCCCTGACTCTCTGGTGGCTTCTCGGGCGACAGGGAATACCGTCGCAACTGCGCATTGGCACTCGAAAGGAAAAAGAAAAGTTTGAAGCGCACGCCTGGGTGGAACGCGATGGAACGGCGCTCAACGAACCGGATGAGCCCCACCATCACTACGCCGCGTTCGATGCGTCGCTCTCTGAGTTGCCACCGGAAGAGACATGAACGCGTCCGCGAGCTTCGGAGAAATCGCACGGACAAACTCGATCGATTGAGATTGAGCCGACTGTATTTGAGTGCGGAGTCAGTTTCCGCCACGTGTGGATTCGTGAAAAAACTCGGAATGAAAAAGGCCCCCGACAACACCGCCGGGGGCCTTCGCGAATGTGCCTCTGCTACTAGATGCTGGTGCGACGCGAGACGAGGCGTTTGGTATGCGCGGCGGGTGCCGGCAACTCAACAGTGAGCGAAACCTCACTCTTGTTGCGCAAAACGCCCAGCTTCACGGTGCGATCCTTATCTTCGCGCTTCGCCGAGAGTTTTTCGCGAAGCTCGCCGGCGGAACGGATACGCTCGCCGTTGAGCGAGACGATGACATCGCCTGCTTTCACGCCGGCCTTTTCCGCAGCCGAACCGGAGTTGACATCGCGTACGAGTATTCCCTCGCCATCGGGAGCGCCGAAAAATGCGCCGAGCTGTCCGCTGAGGTCTTCGGCATCAATGCCCAGCCGGGGCTGCCCGTCGAGGAACCTGCCGCCGTCCCATTCCATCGAAGGGATTTCGGGGATCTCCGGCATGCGGAAAGCAAAGGTCCCTGGCGTCGGCGCCACCATCTTCATGGAGTGATGACGCTCTTCGGATTTACCGAGAGTCGCGCTAATGGTTTGCGCGCGGCCATCGCGCCACACGGTGAGCTGGATGCTGCGGCTCGCAGGAATCTCATGGATCATGCGGCGAAATTGTGCTGCGCCTTCGACGCGCTGTCCGTTGATTTCCGTCACCACGTCATTTTCCTTGAGGCCGGCCTTGGCCGCGGGACTGTCCGGAACGATCTTTCCCAGGACCACGCCGCGCTCGGCTGAAAGTTTCAACTCCTTAGCCTTGTCGGCGGTCACTTCGTGGGTTTCGACACCGAGCCAGCTCGAACCATCGTCGCCGAACACCATATTAAACTGATCATTTTCGATGCTTGGCAGGACTTCGATATGTGTCGGGTCTTGATCTTCTATGACCACAGCCTGCCCCGACTCCTCGAGCGCGTCCGCGTCGGCGAGTTCCGCCACATGATTTTGCCCGTTCTCAAGCTGCGCCTGCAATTTTGCCTGCAGCTCATCGATCCTTTGCTGCAAGCGTGCGATCGTAGAATCGCCTGGCTTTTGTTGTCTTGCGGATCTAGCCGGCAGGGCCATGAGCACTAGCCCGAGGGCCACAGCTCCCACCATAACAAGCAAATTTCGTTTGTTCATTTTCGTCCCATCCTCCCTCAGCGGTTAGACGCAGCAAAGGGAAAAGCGTCAGACGGTCGACCTCAGAATGACTACGCGAATCCCGCCATTCACGGTGCGCAAATGAATCGGAGCGCCGCCGTGTCCCAATTTGCCATGCATCTCCCGGGGCCGCTGGGAACTCTCCATCGTAATAGGCAGTTCGGAAAAGAAGTTTCCATTCAGGCAGCGAGCTTCGACGTCCGCTTGCATGTCGGACGGCACGGCCAGAACCAGAGAGCCGTTCGTCGTTTCAGCGGTGGCGCCGGTCTTCTCCGGAAGACGCGCCAACTCCAGGTGGACGTTGCCGTTGGTAGTGTGCGCATGGACGCTCCCGCCGGCCTCAAACACTTCGATATTACCGTTTACCGTGTGCAGATCTTCCACGGTTTCAACGCCGGCAACGCGCAGCGTGCCGTTCACCGTGCCGATATGCTCGACGCGCGCACCGTGCGGAACGTGGATGGTATACTCCACCGCTACTTCCACGCCCTCGTTTTGTGGATAGCGAGTCGCGATGGAGATGGCGTCCGGCTTGGCGTCAACCTCGATGGAAACACGTTCAAGATCGGACTCCTTGTGTTTCGCCGTCTTTACCGCGTGGACTTCGATTTCGTTGCGGTCCCAGCCTTGCACGTCGACGGTTCCGTTGACGTTCTGCAGCTCAACGGAACCGCCGGGTTGCAGCGGATAGGATTGATTGAACTCCTTGCTGATGGCGAAGCTGGGAACGGCCCAAACAGCGGCTAGAAGCAATACACATAGAGCAGTCGCGCGGAGAGATGGACGAAGCATAACGTTCTACCCCCTTCGAGTACGTGCTACCAACTAAAAATCGAGGACCCGAACGAAACTCGCTGCGCCGAGGCGGCTGCCGCTCAGTGCAACTGAAAATTAAATGTCACGGTCGAAATAACTTCGACCTGCTTGCCGTTAATCGAGGCCGGTTTTGCCCGCCACTGCTTTACCACCGCGATGGCGGCATCGGCGAGCGCCGGATCGCCTTCAAGAAGTTTCTGCACCTCGACGCTGCCGTCTTTTTTCACGCGCACCTGGAGCTTCACGATGCCTTGCAAGCCAGCGCGTTGCGCAAGCGCCGGATACGAAGGCTTTGGAAAATTAACCAGCCGCTTCTGGAAATCCCCCGGATCCTCGGTGATGCCTCCCCTGAAGGTGATTTCCAAATTGACGAGCCAGCTTTCGAGCCAGTCCGCCTTGGCTTCGGGGGGAATCGGCGCTTCGGGCAAGGCCGGGGCGGTTGGCCCTACTTCGCCCGGAAAAGGCGGCTGCGAGAACCCAATTTCCGTCAGTCTCTTGTTGAGGCGGTCCACCTGCTCGCGGACGAGCGATTCGTGAAGAGCAATCTCCGAATCCAGGAACTGCAGGCGAATTTTCCCGGACGTGGTCCGCAATTTGAGCGGGGCGCCGCCGCCATTCAAAACAGCCGTGGCGTGCAGGGGACCGGAACCATTTGTGGACGCCTGCATCGTCAAGTGCAGTGCGGGATCTGCTTCGATGTGGCGTTCGCCCCCGTTTGCCACGGTGGCGTCGATAGTCGCGGCGAGATTCCGCGGCAAAAACACGAGGATGTCCCCGTTGCCGGAAGCCAGCTGCGAGGCGCCCGCGAGCCGCACGTTTCCGCCTCCGGAAGGCGGATCTGGATTAATCCAGGCCGTAATCGTGCCGCCGGAAGTTGCCGCCTGCAAGGCGCCGGCAACGCGCGTCAGACAGATGCTGCCGCTGCTCGATTCCAATTCCATCGGACCGGAAACGTACATGACGCGAATCCCGCCCCCGCCGGTCTGGGCGTGCACCGAGCCGCGCACTTCGCCGAAATCGATCTGCCCGCCACCGGTGCGTACGCTGACGAAATTCCCAGCATGAGCGACGGTGATGTTGCCGCCGGCGGTTTCCAGATCGGCACGCCCTCCGATTTGGCCGGCGCGGATATGGCCGCCTCCGGTGCGCAACGAAGCGTCTCCCGCAATGTTGCCCACGTTGATGTGCCCGCCCCCAGTGAAGGCCGTGAGGTCACCCGCGACATCGAGAACCTGGATGTGGCCGCCTTCCGTCTCCAGTTTGGCGGCGGAGCGCCCCGACGAAGCGTCGCGGGATCCCGAACCAGCGATGCGCCCCGTCTTAATGTTTCCGCCCTGAGTGTGAAGAGCGGCCGTCCCACCGATGTCCCCTGTCGTGATGTCGCCCGCCTCGGTGTTCACTTCGATGTTGTAGCCGCGCGGCACGGCGACCTCAAACTGCACCCAGAACTGGGCATCAGCCGAGCGCGCGGCGCGCGGCGAAAGCATGCCGGTAATTTCCACGCCCGAGGAAACCGACTTGGCCTTGAGAGAGTAAGTATCAAGGAGTAGCTGAGCGGCCGGACCGCGGGCATCGGTTTCGATGTGCACGGTATAGCGCACGACGGGCGCGGCACCGGCCTCCAGTGGAACGATGTTTACGGACCCGAGATCCGTCGTCAGCCGCAGCGTCAGCTCATCTTTGGTACCCAGCATGCCGCTGCGAACAACGGAGGCGTGCTGCGAACCCGGCTCAGTAGGTTGGGTAGGCTCGGTGGCCGCTGGTTCTTTGGCTTCGGCCGCAAAGACTGGCAGCGCGAGCGGTGTCAGAAAAAAAAGGATCGCTAGGACGCGGAACAGCGCCAAACGGCGCACGGCGGAAAAGAACTCTTCTTGGGAACGTTTGTTCATCGTCGAACGAAATTTCCGACCGGTTACTGCACTTCGCGCGGGCCAATCTGCCGCAAGGCAGCGGCGCTGCGCAACCGCACGTAGCGGCTGGGATCCCGGTGCTGCAACTGCTGCAGAGCGCGAACCACTCGCTCCACGGACTGGTCTTCTTCCGGACGGTCTAGCTTTATCACTGGGGTGGCGTCGGAGACTTCGGGCGCTGTCTCTTCCGATTCGCGGTGCTGCAAAGATCCAACAAGAACATTGACGGCTTCAACGCGAACGCCTGGATTGCCGTCATGCTGCAGCGCATCGAGCAAAGCCTGTCGGACGTCATCATTCGATGACGCATCGCGGAGCGACTCTAGGGCCTTCATGCGCACTGCGGGATTCTGATCCTTGCGAGCCGCGGCGATCAACGCCTGGCGCACTTGCTGATCCCGAGAAGCGGCCTTCAGCGCTTCGAGGCAATCGAGGCGCACACCAGCGTCGAAGCGCTCGCCATTTTCAACCACGTAGGTGAGTACGCGGCGCATATCGCTGTCCTGAACATTGCCGTTCAGAACCAGCGGCTCTTCGGCACTAAGCTGAAGTTGCACGTCAGGAGAGCCCGAGCCCGTAGAAGGCGGAAAATTGATGCCTCCGACGACCATCTTCGAAAGCTGGTCATCTGTAAGACGAGGCTTGGCCATGACGTTCATGGCCTGACCGTTGGCGTTGCCGTTGTTGCCGTTCCGCAGCCACGGAAGAACTTGTACTCCAACCACGATCCCGAATAGGACCAGGAGTGCGCCGCTCCAGGCGGGACGCAGCGCCATCCAGCGGCCCAGCCATCCGAAGGGACGCCAGTGTTCCTGGATGGGAGGTGCAGAAAGATCATCGAGGGCTTCGGCAAGCTCGCTACGGCACTGCGAGAGCAGGATACCGGAAGAATCGAGTTCATCGGCGGGTTGCGGAGCAGCGACCATGGCTTCCTGGAGCTGGCTCTCTTCGGCAAGCTGGGCGGCGCACGCTGGGCAACTCGCCACGTGTGCATCAATCTGCTTGCGTTCCCTGTCGCAGACTTCATTGCAGGCATAGAAAACCAGGAGCGGTGCAATGTCTTCGCACTTCACACTCTTTTCAAAAGCGCTCATCGCAAGCCTCCCAATTCATGGCGGAGTTTGCGCGTGGCGCGGAAAAGCGAATTCTTCACGGTTTCCTCGGTCGTTCCCAGGGCGTCACCGATGGCCCGGAGCTTCAGGCCCTGATAGTGCTTCATCTCAAAAACAATGCGTTCGCGAGGGGACAGGCGCTCCATGGCTAGGGCAATGCGCGCCTTGATTTCCTGGCCGATGAACGTTCGTTCCGGGTCCAGCGTCGGACGTTTTTCACGCTGGCGCTCGAAAAAATCAGTGATGCCCTCCTCGTGGAGGCCGGAATTCAACTCGGGCGCCTGATCCTCGGGGCGCGCCTGACGGCGGCGCAGATGGTCCAGGCAAACGTTGGTGACGATGCGGTACAGCCAGGTGTAAAAGCTGCACTCGAAGCGGAAACGGTGGAGATTGCGGTAAACCTTGAGGAATGCTTCCTGGTAGACGTCCCGGGCGTCTTCGGGGCGCTTCATGAGATTCAAGGCCAGGCGCAGGACGTCCCGATCGAAGCGGCGCACCAATTCCTCGAAAGCCGCACGACTTCCCGTTTGCGCTTCCGCAACCAGGGCCCGCTCGTCGAGGTGGGACAAGGAGATCACCGATGCCAGGGTGGCGTCTGTGCTACCCGAGCGTCCGTTGTAGTCGGCCAAAGCCAAAGCCCAATTGGGGAGCGGCATATTTCGCTTTCTTTTCGCGTGCGCCGGTGTTGCCGCTTGTAAAACAACACCTTAACTCAAATTCCAACACACGTCCAAACGCTGCGCACCACACGACCACCCAATTTGGACGCACGGCTATGCCCTTGGGTGAGCACCGCTTCCCACTATAACAACGGTCAAGCTGTGGATTTTGTTTCAAGAAAACCAATCAAATGGGACTCGCAAAGCCAGATTTGAGCCCTCAATTGGTGGCCAGCGGCCTGAGCCGGCTGTTCAGACGACCCTTGCCGAACCGCGCATACGCCACGTCACGCAGGGCCAGGCGAAAAAGAGAACGAGCACGAGCAGAACAGCATAGCCGTTCGCGCGGTAGAACGAATCCGGCTGAGAGAGCAATTCGGCGGCGCCGCCGAACAAGGAAGTGCCGGCGATGATGAGGAAGCAGCCGAGAATGTTAAATCGCATAACGTAGCGCACGCCGAAGGCGAAAACGCCCAGCTGGATGAATTGCGTCAGGAATCCTTGTGCAAGGTCGGCGGCGCTTCCCCAGTTTCCGCCCGTGAGGGCAAGAGCGCCCAGCAGGAAAATTAATACGCGAAGCCCAGGCTGCCGTATTTGTGCCGCAACGAAAGACGCAACCGCAGCGGCTAGACCTGTGTAAAACAAGCTGCGCACCACCGTCCCGCCAATTATCGAGCCGAAGGGGAAGATGGCGTCAAAGTCATGGCCGAAGGACGCCCCCAGTGAGCGATGCACCGTCGGCCAGTGGTTCGCAGCAGCCGCAAGGAGGTGTTGCAGGCCGAACAGCCCCGCGGACCCACCCACTCCGATCCACAGCGCATCGCGATAGTAAGCCGGTGGCATCCCGGACCAGCCCGGCAGACGTTCTTCGCCGAACGCACGGCTGCCGAAATACCACGCCGTGCCGAAGAGTAGCGCGATACCGCCGACGTACAGCGGAGCGCCGAGCAGCGCGAGGATGGCAATCCCTGCATACGTCAATTTGAGCGGATTGCCCGTGTCGTAAGCGCTCAACGCACTGGGGAGGATATTTCCAAGAGCGAATACGGCGAGATATCCGGCGAGAGCCCAAATCGACCAGAATGCGATTCTTCTCCAGGGGATCGAGCGCGCAAATGGCGACCGCAGGTTTTTCAATAGCACAATCAGGGCCGTCAGGGCCAGCCCGGCATAAAACAGGATAGGAATTAAGACGGAGATGATGATCCGGGAAAGGCTTCGCTCCTCTTGTTTGCGCTCCCAGCTCTCCGGGATGTGGACGTAGGTTCGATAATTTGTGACCTCCTCTCCCAATACCTTCAACTCGACCCGTGCATGAGCGTGATCTTGGGAGTTTGCGGCCGGCGCTTGCGCGGAGTCGAGGGGCTGCGTTTGCTCCCAGGTCAGGGTGTGATCGATGCGGTGCGGCTGCTTCTTTGATTCGTCTCCAACCAAAGACCAGCCCTTCAGGTCGAGGTTTTTTTCCCGGCGAAGAAACTCTTCGGCGCGGGTCAGGGCTTGGTCCTTGTCGAGCGATGCGCCGGGCGCCTCTTCGGCAAGTTTATGCCACACCGAATGAAGCGACCCGTCGGGCTTCAGAACGACCGCGAATTCTTCCGTTTGGCTGTCGCGGAAATAGCGCACGCGCCAAAGAGCAGCCGGAACTTGTCCGGAGTAGATGGCGTTGACTCCCGCAATGCCGATGCGCTCCCGTAGATATTCGTTCGCATACGGGTCAGCATTGTTGACGAACACGGCGGCCTGGTAGTGCGCCTTTGGATCGACGCCATGCTGGCGCATGACTTGATCGGCGCGCGCGCGAGCCGTTCGCGCGTCGATGGACAGCTTCAGGTAACCGCCAATGGACTCCGGCTTGAGCCGCCACGCCAGCGCGCCGCCGGCAAGCAGGCAAACGGCAAGGAAAGCGATCATGCCGGGAGAAAGGGCGTCGTAACCTCTTGATTTGACCTCAGAAGTTGCACTTGCAGGTTCGTTGGTCAGATCGATTTCCGGCGCGGGCGCCGCGCGATTGAGAAGGTCTTCGCCGGTTTCGAATCCGCCACGAGTCAGGTAGGAAACACACGCAAAAACCAAAGGGGCAAGAGCGGCGGCGCCCACCACCACGCCGGATATTTTAAAGTAAAGACTGTTCGAACGGACCAGCAGCAACCCCACCAGCGACGCATCCACGGTGTAATGCCAGATGAGCGTCGCGAGGATGCCCCAGCGCAACATCACAATTCCCGCAACAATGCCGATGATGCCGACTTCAATCCCGCGAATGTAACCAGGCTCTTGCGGATAGGCGCTGTGGAGAAAACTCCAGGAAAACGCCGGCAAGATGACGGCAAGGATTCGGGACTTCGTCACGCGCTCCACGAACGGAATCGCAAAAAGACGAAACAGAAATTCCTCGCTGGTCGAGGCCATCAGGCCGATCGCCACGCCCGCGATCCAGGGGAACGTCGTGTTGACCGCGTCGGAGTAGTTCAGGTCCTGTGGCGCCCAAACTCCAAAACGGCTGCCCACCATATAGAAGGCCACGATAAAGCCGATATGCGCCGCTGCCAATGCCAGCCCGACAACTGCCGATGAGAAGAATTCTTTCGAACGAAGCCCACGCAGCGTGAAAGCCTTCGAAAGCTGCATCCGATTCGGCAGGTAGGAGCGATAGAGCGGCTCCCCGCCAGGGAGCACCAGCGTCACCATTAGCGCCGTGCCAAGTGCCGACAACAAAGCGATGCCGAGCCGGAGCAGGACAAAGCCGCTATAAGGATCGTGGGTATCATAGCTGGCGCGCGTGAATTGCCACTCATTCAGCTCCATCAGGAAAAAAAGCGCCGCGACGATTGCGCCCAGCTTGATGGCCCCGCCCCAGCTTGTTTGCCCGTGCTTCGTGAGCGTGATGCCCACCCACAGCGCGCTGCCGAGTAGCAAAATGTACGGAATGATGGCGATCTGATTGTAAAAAAGATTCGAGGCGCGAAGTTGCTGGTAACTGCGCTGCCATGCTTCGGGAACGTGCAGGAACTCTTCGCTGCCGCCGACTTTGTCGCCTTGCAGGGTGACTTGCAGGCGGTAGGGCGCGTCCTTCGCGCGGAAGCCGTGCTTTTCCCATGTAAATTCCCAATCCAGGCGGTTCGGCCGCTTGTTCGAATTGGCTTCCTCCGGGAGTAGGTCCCAGCTACTCAGATCGAGTCCGAGTTTCGCGCTGAGATAGTTCTGCGCCGTAGATTGCGCGGTGGCGCGGTCGAGCGACGCCCCAGCGCGTGATTCCTGGATTTTGTGACCGTAGCCCGCGATCTCTCCCGCCGGGCTCACGCGAACTCGGAATTCTTCTACTTGTTGCGGCTTGAAGAAACGCACGTCCCAGAACCAGATATTCAGCTCGGAGGACATCAGCTTGTTGGCTTGTTGTAACCCGAGCTGGCGCTCCAGGTAGACCTTGGCGTTGTCGTCTACCGCGAAAACAATGGTGGATTCGTAGCCGCCGGCGTTCTCACCAAGGCCGGTGACGAATTTCTGCGCTCTTGCGAGGGCTTCTTCGCGGGAGACTTGAAAATTAACGGAGGCTTCGGGGAAAGCGCGGAAAAAATATTTGTACGCAAACAACGCGCCGAAGATTCCCGCCACCACCCAAAGGAGCAGCGCGCGCTTGTCGGAACCTGTCAGACGGTCGCCCGTCACGTGAACCTCCTCGTTTGGGACACGGAGCCCTCACTCTATCGGTACGGATGGCCGGGGCGCAAGTTTCGCGGCTGCCTTATCTTCGCAGCGGGAATGATATAAACATAATGTCAATGACGATGAATCTTGGCACCGAAGTACGCATGATCAAAGGCGTCGGCCCCCAGCGCGCCGAATTGCTCGCGCAGCGCGGGATTTACTCGCTTGAAGATTTGCTGGGCTACCTCCCCTTTCGCTATGAAGATCGCATCCATTTTTCCAAGGTGAAAGACATTCAGCCAAACGGCACGTATACCATTCGCGCGCGTGTGATGAGCGGCCAGGCCATCCGCAGCATGCGCGGCGGCCGCGACGCCATCTATCACCTGCTGGTGCAGGACGACGCGGGCGGTTCGCTGCCGTGCAAGTTTTTCCACGGAGGCTATCTCGAAGGGCGCTTGAAGCCTGGGCAACTGCTCATTCTTCATGGCAAGGCGGAGGTCGATAAGCTGCGGCCCGCTCGGCTCGAGATGATCAATCCGCAGATCGAAGTGCTGAGCAGCGAAGAGATGGATTCCACCGAGGTTGGCAGAATCGTGCCGATCTACGAAGCGATTGGCACATTCGGTTCCCGGCAGATTCGCCGCGCCATGTACGCCGCGGTGCAGCTCATCGATCACAGGATGCCGGATATTTTGCCGGAAGGATTGCGAGCGCGGCTTGGCTACCCCTCGCGCGGCGAAGCTCTGATTCACACGCACTTTCCCGAACCTGGAGAATCCCTCGAGGCCTTGAACACGTTCCGCTCACCAGCCCAACAGCGGCTCATCTTCGAGGAATTTTTCTTGTACCAACTCAGCCTCGCCCTGGACCGCAAGGCCACTCGCAAGGAAAACGCCATCGCCTTCCGCGTGCGCGAAGAAGCCATCCGCGAAGCGCTGAAGCGCATCCTGCCGTTCAAACCCACGGCGGCACAGAAGCGCGTTCTCGCCGAAATCGCCGCCGACCTGGAAAAACCGGCTCCGATGAATCGTCTCCTCCAGGGCGACGTCGGCAGCGGCAAGACCATCATCGCGCTGCAAGCGGCGGTGATCGCCATCGAAAACAGCACGCAAGCGACGCTCATGGCGCCCACCGAAATTCTCGCCGTACAACACTTCCTCTCCGCGCGGCGCATTCTCGCCAAGGCGGGTTACCACGTCGAATTACTGATCAGCGGCCTGAAAGCCTCGGAGAAGTCCGCGGCCCTCGAGCGCATTCGAACGGGCGAAGCGCAACTCGTCATCGGCACGCACGCGCTGATTGAAGACAACGTGGAATTCTCAAGGCTTGGCTTCGTCGCCATCGATGAACAGCATCGCTTCGGCGTCCTCCAGCGCAAGCGCCTGATGGACAAAGCCGCGGCGCATGGCCACGCCCCGCATGTTCTCGTGCTGACCGCCACGCCCATCCCGCGCACGCTGTCGCTCACTCTCTATGGCGACCTCGACGTTTCCGTTCTCGACGAGCTCCCGCCCGGCCGCACCCCCATCGTCACGCGCATGACCACCGAGCAGCATCTCCCCGGCGTCTGGGAATTTCTCCGCCGCGAAGTCGCCGCTGGCCACCAGGGCTACGTTGTTTATCCGGTCATCGAAGAATCGAAGCTCGAGCTGAAAGCCGCCATGGAAGAATATGAACGTCTTTCGAAAGAGGTTTTTCCGAAGCTCAAGCTCGGCCTGCTGCACGGCCGTCTCTCTAGCGAAGAAAAAGAAGAAGTCATGCAGCGCTTCCGCAAGAACGAAGCGCAAATTCTCGTCGCTACCACCGTCGTGGAGGTCGGCGTCGACGTCCCGAACGCCACCGTCATGGTCATCGAACACGCCGAGCGCTTCGGCCTCGCCCAGCTCCACCAGCTTCGCGGACGCATCGGCCGCGGCGCGCAAAAATCCCATTGCATCCTCGTCGCCCCTTTTCGCATGACGGACGAAGCTCGTGCCCGCCTCGAAACCATGGTGCGCACCTCCAACGGCTTCGAAATCGCCGAAACCGATCTCCTCCTTCGCGGTCCCGGCGAATTTTTCGGCACCCGCCAGTCCGGCGACCTCGGCTTCCACATCGCCAACCCCTTGCGCGATAAAGAACTCCTCGAACTCGCCCGCCGCGAAGCCTTCGCCCTCGCCGCCGACTCCGCCCAGCACGAAACCATGCAGCGCCTCCTCCGCCAACTCCCCCCCGAATGGCAGCGCCGCTACCACCTCGCCAGCATTGGCTGACGCGTCACGGTAATCTCATTTGCCCGATGCGTTTGTTGGCTAAGCATCTCACGGGTGCGTCCGCAAACAGGCATATAATGCAACCCCATATGAATGCCCACAAAAGCGTCGCTTTCATTTTCGCTTTCCTGTTCCAGGCGAATGCTGCTTGGTCCGCGAACAAGGAAGAACCAACGAGCCCCGAAGTACTAATTTCCAGGGCACGCTCGCAAGAGGAGATTTGGACGGACGGAACACCACCAATGTTGATGCGAGCGGAACTGCAAGTTTTTGATGCCAAGGGCTCTCCTGTGCACGGCGATTACTCTCTCGATTGGGTTTCCCCTTCTAAATGGAGAGAAGAAATTCGATTCGGAAAATATGAGCGGTTCCGCGTGGGTAACGCAAAAGGATATTGGCAGACGAGCGAACTCAGCTACCAGCCCGAGATCATTTTTCAGCTGGATACTTTGTTGCACCTAAAGAACGCATTTAAAGTCAGGTCGAAGCAAAGCCTCGGAAAAGTAAAGGATCGTGAGAAGGCTGGACTCCGGCAGAAGTGTACAGAAGTGAAATGGACGAAAGCCACAGAGCGGATCATGTGCTTCGATGATGCTAACGGTGCTCTGTTAAGCGTTGATTACCCCAGAGGTGAGAATCAAAACTCGCCCGAGATCTCGCGAATTGAATATAGCGCATTTAACGTCGTGGGTGGAAAGCTTGTTCCCTATGAAATCCGAGCGCTCCAAGATGGGAAAGTCATTGCGGCTGTAAAGATACTGAAAATTACAAAAATCACCGAAGAAAATCCAGCGCACTTCACTGTACCTGTGAATGCCGAACTTTGGGCACAGTGCGATGATCTGCGGGAAGCAGACCCAGTAAGCCGTATTCAGCCGACATACCCACCCATCTCGCGCGCCAATCATGAGCAAGGAAGAGTGATACTTTATGCAGTACTCGAGGTGGATGGATCGCTTTCGCACTTGACTGTCATTCGTCGCGCGACGCCTGACCTAGAAGCAGCAGCGATTGAAGCCGTTCGTCATTGGCACTACAACCCGGCCGCATGTGGGCAGATCCCGATCCGCATGGAAACCTCAATCGAAACGGACTTCTGGCTTCAGTACTAAGGTGAATACGCAGCATTTTGTCCAGACGCTACAACCTGCTCAGATTCTTTGCTCCTTGACTAGAAACCAAGAACTAACAACTAATAACTGCACTTATGCGCGTCATCGCCGGAATCTACCGAAGCCGCATCCTGAAAAGCCTCAAAGGCCTCGCACTGCGGCCCACCAGCGACCGCCTGCGCGAAACGCTCTTCAACGTGCTGGCCCCCAATATAGCCGGTTCCCGATTCGTCGATCTATTCGCCGGAACCGGCGCCATCGGCATTGAAGCCCTCAGCCGCGGCGCCGCCGAAGTCGTCTTCATCGAGAATCACGCGCCCGCCGCCACCTTGATTCGCCGTAATCTCGAATCATTGGTCATCAACGCCGGCGTGACCGTGCTTGCCGTCGACGCCCTTCGCGGCCTTGCCATGCTGGCCTCCCGAAAGCAGAAGTCTACCCCCGGCTTCGATTACGTTTTTCTCGATCCACCCTACAGTGCTGCTGAAGACTACGCCCGCGTGTTAGAATTTCTAGGTTCTGCGGATCTTCTCGCGCCCGGCGCCATCGTGGTCGCCGAGCATCGCCGCAACTTCGACTTGCGCGAAGAAGCCGGCGCACTACGGAGGTTCCGCGTTCTCAGACAGGGCGATGCCGCCCTAAGTTTTTACCGCCGTCGCGGCGCGGCTGCTGGCGAAAATAACTCTGCCGAGTAAACCCCCGCCCGCAGAGTTTCATCTATGATGAGGTGCCTGCGCGCATCCTTGGTCTAGCGAAGCCTAAGCGTCTTGTAGTGGCGGGTCTTTAGACCCGTGGGGTTAACCACGCTAGGCCGGATGATCGCATTTCACTACGGTAGAGGGGGGGGAAGTCTCTTTGAGCCAGGTCGGCAGAGCGCTCGATCTCTTAGGACAGGCCACCAAGCCTGCTGCCCCCGCACGTCTGCGCGCCGGATACGAACCGAAGCTCGAAGTCGCCTGGGGAAGCTTTCACCAGGGCATCGGCAGCAGCCTGATCGCTGTCTTCACCAGATCAAGCGTCCCCAAGCGTTTTCTGCGTGGAGGATTTTTTAGAGATAGCTGGATCGAGGGGCGCATTCCCCGCCGTGCCCTGGTTGCCGCCGCCTTGTGGCACTTCGTTTTTATCGTCATGCCGTTCCCGCAGCTCCCCGCCGCGCCGCCCCACTATCCCGCGTTCGAGAACACCCAACTCACATGGTCGGGCCCGATCGATGATTTTCCTTTGGTGGAGATGAAAAGTCCCAGAGCCAAACCAAGCCCGCGCGGCGAACCCACGAAGGCTCCCCCTCCCGAGGGCGCCGACGCCTTCCATCCGCGCCAGCGCATCTTCACCGATCCCGTACACCCGAGGCATCCGCGCCAGACGCTGATCAATTCCGCCGCTCCTCCGGAGCCGCCGAAGATTCTTCCAAACCTTCCCAATATCGTGCAACTCCAGCACCTGCCCGGCCCACCGCGTCCGCGCCTGCAGATCAGCCAGGAAACACTTTCCAAGTTACGCCCGCGTGAGCTTCGCAAAGTTAAGTTCACCTCCGCGCCAGCTCCCGACCTTCCAACTCTCGACCAAAAACTCTCGGATATCGCACCGGCAATGCTGCCAAACGCTCCCGCGCGTCCAAAGTTGGAATGGAACGCTGGCGCCGCGCCGCGCGTCGCGTCCCGTGCGCAGGCGGGTGAAGCGGAACCTGCGCCGGAAATTGGCTCTTCCCAATCCGCCGTTGCATCGCCCTCTCCGCGACACCCGGCCCTCCCGCGCCCGTCGCGCAACCGCCGCAAGGGAATCTCGCCGCCCGCGTCTCCATTTCACCCGAAGGCAAGCAACCTGGCGTACCCGGAGGCTCGCCGAACGGGATGCCCGGCGCAAACGGAAGCGCAGCCGGCGGACCGGATAGCACCGGGGGAACCGTCACGGGCAACGGCGGCAAAAATGACATAGACGTAAGCATTAGCGGAGGACATCCGCCCGCAAACAATGGAGTTTCCGTCCTGGGTGGATCGCCGAAAATCAGCGCACCCGTTCCTCATGCCCTGATCACTAGGCCCGATCCGCACACGAAGATCGACGATGCGCCCGAGAGAGCCGGTCCGCCGAATTTCGCGGCCCTCCCGGCCAGCGCGCAGCCGGAGCAGATCTTCGCCTCGAAAAAAGTTTATAAGATGCTCGTAAACATGCCCAACCTGAACAGCGCGACGGGGAGCTGGATTCTGAATTTTTCCGAGCTGCGCGTGAATTCCGAAGGCCCTCGGCCGGCCTCTTCGGACGTTTCCGCCCCCGGGCCTTTAAGAAAGATCGATCCGAAGTATCCACCCACATTGATCAAAGAGCATGTGGAGGGAGAAGTAGTGCTCTACGCCGTAATTCGCCGCGACGGCTCGGTCGACAGCATTCAGTTGGTGCGCGGCATCGACGAGCAGCTCGACGCCAACGCCATGGAAGCGCTGAGCCAGTGGAAGTTCCGCCCCGCCACCAAACAAGGCACCCCGGTCGAGCTCGAAGCCATAGTCCACATTCCCTTCCACGCCCCGCCCGACCGCTAACCGCGCCCCCCAGTTGAAACGCGCAAAATCCTCTTGACTGCCCTTTGCTCTCTTGCTACTGCACTTACTGAGTAAGTCTGTGCCATTTCTTGGAGTGCGGCGGCTTTCCGCCGCTTTTCGTACATCCACCGCCCACACCAATCTTGTCAGCTAGAACGCCGTTGCTGCGGTCTTTCCTGACCCGCAAGCGGAGAGCCAACTGCAGCGCACATTTTTCTGCTGCCAGGGAGTTCTACTAGGGTGGATTGCGCTAAGTCATTTAGAATCTGCACTTGCGAAAATGCGCCAAAGTTACGCCTCTAACTCCCTTTAGAATCAACAGTTATAGAAATGCCCGTAAGTGTTGATTCTAAACCACTTACACCACCACTAAGTCCTTTAGATGCAACCTATGAAAAACATAGGGGGGTGGCCCTGTTATGGTTAACCAGGACTCCGACGAGGATTCCTGCCTTGAGGAGTCCGCCGCGCCGGACGAGGAAGGATCCAGGTCTACGAACGGCCTTCGGCCAGCTTCACCAAGGCGAAGAGAGCGTGGTTTACAGGGGTGGGTACTCCGAGTTCCGTAGCCCGGCGAGAAATGTAGCCATTCAGCGAGTCAATCTCGGTGCGCTTCCCGCGATTCAAGTCTTGTCCCGTCGAGGAAAGCGCTTCCGCCATCTGCGTGGCAATCTTAAGCGCCCCCGCCAGAGCCGCCTTCGGATCTTCCAATCCGGGTGGACGAATTCCAGCAGCCCTAGCGACGGCCAGCACCTCATAGACAGCCGTCTCGACTACTTTCCATGCATCCGCGCTGGAGGCGATTTGGCCGTACTTCGCGCGGCCTAGGGCGGAGACGGCGTTCAGCGCGCAATTCCACACCAGCTTTGTCCAGAGCTCGCCTTCGATATTTTCCGAAATGCGGCATGGGGTTTGGGCGCGCGAAAAAAGTGCCGCGATGCGCTTCGTCTTCTCGTTTTCCGGCCCGACGACCAAATCACCGCGGCCCACGTGTTTCACGCAGCCGGGTTCGGGCACGGAAGCTGCGACGTAAACGACGGCCGGAAGCGCGTCGATCGGAGCCGCAGCGCGAATCTGCTCGACGTTGTCCACGCCGTTTTGCATGCTGAGGACCAACGCGCCGGGGCCGAGCAGCGGAGCTAGCGCGCGCGCCGTCGTCGCGTTGTCCGTTGTTTTCACGCAAAAGAGGACAATTTCCGCACCGCGAACCGCGCTTAGTTCCGTGGACGCCTCGACTCGCACACTCTCTTGAAACTGCAACGTGTCGAGGAAAAGTCCGTTCTTCTTCACCGCTCCGACAAAGGCCGGACGCCCGATCATCATCACCGGCGCACCCGCACGCGCCAGCAATCCGCCGAAGTACCCACCCACAGCCCCCGCCCCAACGACGGCAATCTTTGGCCAGCCGGGCTGCTGGGTCACGGAGTAACCACGCTGATGAGCCGGTCGATGTCGCGCTCCGTGTTATACAAGTGCGGAGAGACGCGAATGTTGCCTTCGCGCAGACTTACGACGACATTCTCCTTCCACAAGCGCTGGTAAACCTCCGCGGTTTTCTCGCGGCTCCGTGCCGCAAAACATCCATACGGGCCGCGCCGCGCGGGATCCGTGGGACTCGCCAGGACATAACGGTCTCTGGGCAGGCGTTCAAACAGGAGTTCAATTAATTTGCGGTTGTGCGCCGTGACCACCTCTGGTCCCATGCGCACTACAAAATCCACGGAAACGTCCATCGCCACCAGGTTGAAATTGAAATAGCTGGCCCACTCCGGCGAATCCCACCGCTTCGCGTTTGCCGCGGGCTTCGGATCTTCGAAGTTCAACGCCGCGAAATTGTGCGAGCCCTCCACTGCCATCCAATTGAAAGGCCCCGGCCGGACGATTCCCAGATGTTCGCTCTTTGCCCAGAAGAATCCCGTGCCGAACGGTCCCAGCAGCCACTTATAGCCGGCGCATACCATGAAGTCGGCTCCCAGTTGATTCACATCCATAGGTAATGCGCCGCAGCTCTGGCTGACGTCCAGCAAGAGCAGCACGCCATGTTTGTGACACGCATCAGCAACGCGCACGGCATCCAGCAGCGAGCCATCGTCGTACCTCACCATGCTCACCGAAACCAACCGCGTCCTCGGTGTTATTGCCGCAATTAGGTCATCCGCTGTGATGAACCGCTCGCGCGGAGAAACAATTTTCAGCTTCAAGCCCTCGCGCTCTTCCATCGGTCTCCAAGTGGTGTATTGCAGCGGGAACTCTCCCTTTGCCGTAATGACTTCGTCGCCCGGCTTCCACGTCAGCGCGTACGCGACCGCCGCCACACCCGCGCTCGCTCCGCTCATCAGTGCAATCTCTTCCGCTTTCCCCCCGATCAGCTTCGCGATGGATGTGCGGATGCGGTTGGGCACTTCGAAGAACGTGGAGTCCGGCTTATGGTGCGGATATTTTTTTGCTTCGAGCGCGGCCTGCACCGCGCGAATGGAAACCTTCGGCATCGGCGATTCGCCCGCCAAATTCAAATACGTCGCGTCTTCAATCTCGAACCACTCTTGCCGCCAGTCGGTTTGAGGAGAAATTGCTGTGGTGGACACGGGTAGCTCCTTTCCGAAAATTACAAGAACTTAGATTGGCGCCGACATCCACGGGTACAACGTCCAATTTGGGCAGCCGCTCCGGGCGAGACCCAGTCTAGGCCATGTTTAGAAATGACCGCGAAGTTCCCGGAAGGCAGGCAGGATCACCAGTTTTCCGGAGCCCGCCACCACCGGTTCGTGTTCCAGTGTCCAAGTGTGCTGGTGCGGAATGTACACGGCGTTGAGGCCGATCTTCATTGCCGGATTGATGTCGCTGCGCGGGCTGTTGCCGATCATCCAGCCGTGGGTCTTCACGATTTTGTGTTTGTGAACCAGTCCGCCATAAGTCTCGGGATCTTTTTCCGGAACGATTTCGATGAATTCGAAAAATCCCTGCAGGCCGGATCGCTCCACCTTGGCGGCCTGTTCCGCGGGCTCGCCCTTGGTAAATAAAATCAGCCGGTGCCGCTCGGTGAGATACGCCAGCGTTTCCGGCACTCCGTCCAGAATTTTCGGCGGCGTTTGCTCCAGGTCGATGACGCGGCCATGAATCAGCGCCAGCGTTTCGCGTTTCGCCATCTGGTCCGCGAGCTTTATATACGTTTCTTCGAGCGAGCGCCCGAAGCTGCGCACCCCATAGCCATACTGCCGTATATTCTTGCGTTCCGTTTCATTGAGGATGTGGCGAATGTAAGCGCGG
>WNFJ01553104.1_pt1 | contig 25053 bp, 19 predicted proteins | sample 5400461 | NCBI WGS metagenome assembly WNFJ01 (sample SAMN13153349, study PRJNA577476) | soil metagenome | isolation source: 115 cm saprolite on Douglas fir-dominated hillslope | place: USA:California | collected 2013-09-17
CAGGAGAGGGAATGTCTGGATCGGACGCTATCTCGAGGATGTCGTGGAGAACGGAGCTATCCGGAGGAAACATCGAACGGTGACTCTGGCTCTCATTCGGGGGTTTGACGGGAAAGCCGTGTCGGAGCGTCAAGCAAGAAGGCTTTTCCAGCCTTACCTGGACAAGGTCAACTCGGCTACGAATCAAGCACTGCAGCCGAAGAAGACCATTCTCTTCTCTGATTTCTCTGCAAAGTGGAGGGCGCTGATCTTGAATCAGAAAAAGCCCTCATCCCAGCCCACAATTAACGGCCATATCGACCACTATCTGCTACCAACTCTTCGAGACCGAGAGGTTCGTTCGATTCAAACCGAGGACATGCAGGTGATCCTCTCGAATCTGCGAGCGTGCCTTCAACCCAAAACACTCCGCAACGTCAAGGCGACGATTTCGATGATGTGGAGAATTGCGAAGGCTTGGGGATACACGGAACGAGATGTAACCTCTGGCCTCGACCTTCCTTCAGTCCGTCGGCCCAAACAGCCTTTCTTCACGGGGGCACAGATGGGCCGAATCATCGGCATCGCCGAGGAACCACAAGCGACGTTCTATTGGTTGGCAGCAGAAACGGGACTTCGCGCCGGCGAGCTTTGCGGACTAAGCAAAACTGACATCGACTTGACCAATCATTTTCTTTCAGTCGGCCAGAGTATCTGGCGAGGTAAGGTGCAATCCCCAAAGACTGAGAGTGCTGTTCGGACACTCGCTATCTCCACTCACTTGGCAGACCAGCTTCACAAACATCAGGCGAGGCAGGTCGATAAGAACACGAAGTTTCTTTTCTCTGCTCGCAGCGGATCGCCGTGGGATGCAAATCTGCTTGTAAAGCGCAAGTTGCACCGCATCCTTGATGCCCTGGGACTTCCGCGCTGCGGTTTACACGCATTTCGCCACGGGAATGCAACGCTCATGGACAATTTGGGGGTTCCCCTGAAGGTCAAGCAGCATAGACTGGGCCACAGCAGAGCGGGTGACATAACGACGGACGTTTACACCCACTACCAAATCGGGGATGACGCTCATATCGCAGAGAGGCTCGGAGCAGAGAGGCTCGGAGCGGTTTTGAGCAAAGAAGGCCTGAATTCTTTGCCCTTAACTTGCCCACAACAAGAAGGGCTTCCCGTTGGAGTTCAGGAAGCCCTTATAAACAAACAAGAAAATGGTTGCGGGGGTCAGATTTGAACTGACGACCTTCGGGTTATGAGCCCGACGAGCTACCAGGCTGCTCCACCCCGCACAACCACTATAGCGGAGGCGCGCACCCCCGTCAAATCAGCATGGGTCACACCCGACATTCGTGCCATGCGTTTCGATGCCGGGAGGATACCTACCATTCGTTGTACGGAGTGTTGTCAAAGGGAGAAACTCGCGTGGAACTAGAATGCACGTCGACCATCCCGGTAGTGGTTTGTTCCGGGCTTAGAACTACGCTATCGAATTGCGGGACCCAGTCTTTCGCTCCGGTTATCGGGTCCACGGGGACTTTGCGCAGGTACCCTGCTTGCACTAAATCATCGAGAGACTGCGGCGCGGCCTGTTTGTCCAGCGTGTAATTATCGATCGATTGCCGCATCACCATGAGGTCCTGTTTCATTGTTGCTTCACGCGCGTGCTGGACCGATTTCTCATAGCGCTGTGCTGCCATCCCAATCAGAATCAGGATAATCGTAATCACGATCATCAATTCGATGAGCGTAAATCCAGCTTCCAACATCACGCCACGCCGTCTTCGCAATAATACGCCGCTTTTGGCCGGCCCGAATTTGCGAGAGTTTTTTCATTGCTAATCCTCGTGCTCTACCAATCCGAATACTTTGTCCCATCGAGTGCCGTCCCGGTCGATTTCGAGCTCACGTCCACAATTCCTGTACTAGCCTGATCAGGAATCACGTACACGCTGTCATACTTTGGCAACCATTCTTTTGTACGGGTCATGGGATCCACAGGAACTTCACGGAGATAGCCCGCGTGACTCAAATCTTCAACTGACTGGGGCGCAGTCTGCTTGTCCTCCGTGTAATGATCGATCATCTCTCGAATAGTACGGAGGTTGTGCTTCAAAACGGCCTCTCTAGCCTGCAAAACAAATCTGCCATAATTCCCCGCAGCCATCCCAATCAGAATCAGGATAATCGTAATCACGATCATCAATTCGATGAGCGTAAATCCAGCTTCCAACATCACGCCACGCCGTCTTCGCAATAATGGCTTGCCGGCCCGAATTTTTGAAAGTATCTTCATTCTAATCCTCATCCGAATTACCAGTAATTCGAATCCGAATACCTGGTGCCATCGAGTGCTGTCCCGGTCGACTTCGAGTATACGTCGAAGACGTTTTTCCCTCCCCAGCTCGTCGAATCGGGATCGTCCTGAACGGCACGCAGGCCCCATTCGGCCTGCCCGGTCATGGGATCGACGGGAATCTTCCGCAGAAAACGAATTTTCTTATCGCCGCTGGCGCCGATCTGCACTCCCTTCACCAAAGTCGCCAGGTCTGGCGGGTAGTTTTCGCTCCCCAGCTCCACGCGGATCTGGCCCCGGTCGGCGGTGTCCTTGTACCGGTCGATCGCATCGCGCATCTCGCGCAGATCGCGACGAAGCTCCGCTTCTTTCTGTCGAATGATGGTGTATTTAGCGATCGGAAGCGCGGCCGAAGATAGGACAAGCAAAATGGCGCAAGCGATGATCAATTCCAGCAGCGTCATCCCCGCCTCGGCGGAACATGACGGTTTCCTGACGTTTCGCCTGGGAATTCGTCGGTGGTATGAAGTCTGGCGTAACATCGCTCGCGCAACCCGGCTACTGTTGGACTTGCAGCGTCGCTTCGCTGCTGATTAGCGGTATCGGCCTCTGCTGCGAATCTTTCGCATTCACTTGCACGATGGACAGGTTCGATGTGCCCGGCGCTACTGCCTTGACGACGATTCCCATCAGCGTTCCGCTCCCGCTTACTCCTTGCGTGTTCGGCCCGCGCGTGGCGGAAATAATCGCCTGTCCTTTGTCTGGGAAAATCTGCTGCACGTAGGGGACTTCCTGCGTTCCCCCGGAAAGGAATCCTCCGTGCTGTATTTCTTCGATGCTGATTACTGCGGGGTTGTACTGTAACAAAAGCGGAATGGAGACAAGGTCGTTCACGTTGTCAATCAATATGCCGATGGTGGCTTTTTGCCCCGCCTTCAAGGTCAGGTTCTGCGGTTCAAAGCGGATCTTGGCCGTCGCAGCTCCCTGAACCGCTCCAGCCGCGGGTGCCGCGGCACCCGGCGGCTGCGTGGCCGCAGGCGCTGCCCCACCCATGTTCTGATTCGTGGGAGCCGGTGCCGTTGCCGGCGGTTGCTGCACGGGCGCCTGAGTAGCGCTTTCCCGCATTACCTGCACGAACGTCTCGGAGCCCGAGTAAATCGGCCGCAGATTCGCTTTCGTCCATTCTGGCATTCGCACGATGCGCGGTGTGAGCACAATAAGTACTTCATCTTCCTCGCGGTCCGTATTATCGTGAGAGAAGAAATATTTCAGCAGCGGAAGTTTCGCGAGGCCCGGCCAGCCTTCGATGGTTTTGCGGTCGGTACGTTGGACCAATCCCCCGAGAATGCTGACTTCCCCTTCCTTCATGCGAATGTCGTCTTCGATGATCCTCTGGCTGATGATCGGCTGCGTAATTCCGCCAATGGACTGATCGCCGGTATGCGAGGAGACTTCCACTTTCAATTTCAGGCTGACGTCGCGATTCGGATGCACCCGAGGCGTGAGATCAATAATCACGCCAACGTCTATGTACGTGAATTGCGTATTCACCAGCGGACTGATGCCGCCCGCCGCGGTTGCTCCGCCGATACCAATGCCGGACGAAAAACTACCCGTAGCAATTGGGATGCGATCGCCGATCTTCAGTTTGGCAGTCTGGCCATCCACCGAGCGAACTTCCGGGTTCTGGATAATTTTCGTATTCGTGTCGGTCAGCACGGCATTCGCCGTCAGGCTCGGCAGGGTAACGTCGTAAGAGCTTCCAGTTAGATGCCGCAGTTGGTTCAGCGTGGTTGGAGTGGTTGTCGTGCTGCTGCTTGAACTGGTGGTGTTCGGGTTGATCGAGATGCTCGCATGTTGCCCGGGGAAGATGCCCAGGTCGCGCAAGCGATCCGTGCGCGCCTCCAGAACCTCAACCTGTATCACCACTTCAGGCTTCGCTCTGTCAACATCCTTAAGCATTTTCTCTGCCAGGAGAATCTTGTCCGGAGTGTCCCGCACCACGATGGCATTCTGCGAGTTGAGCGGTTGCATGCGCTTGATATCAAGCAATTGGCGCAGCGCGGTCACAATTTCGGTGAGATCCTGCGGCTGCACGGTGTTTGAAATATATAAGGTCTTGACTATTTCCTCGTCGTAATCGCGGCGCTTCTGCGGTTGCTCCGGAATGACTAGAATGACATTTTCCGTCACCGGCTTGACGAACGCCTTGCTTTCTATCGACACGATTTCCAGCGCCTGTTCCAGCGTTACATTGTTCAAGTCCACGGGAATGCGACGGGCAGGGAAGTCCGGATCATAGATGACCGTTAGCCCCGCGAGCTTCCCAATCGTGTCAAAGACGAGCTTCGCGTCATTGTTCATCTTCAGATTAATGGGAGCACGCGATAAGGGTTTCAGTTGTGGCGTTGACGACGCCAGCGGCGCCTCGTTTGGGTCGCCGGGTGGCACAGCCGCGGCATCGGCCGCGCGATTCTTCTCCGCGATCATCTCCACAGTCGCCCGCAATTCCTGTTCCGCCACGGGGTTCGAAGGATCGATGGCCTGTGCGCGCTCGAATTCGCCTGCGGCGCCTTGCAAGTCGCCTTTTTTTCGAAACGCAACGCCCTGTTTGACGTGCAGCTCGCTCGCTTCGAAACGCGCTTTGTTCAGCTTGATTTTGTAGCCCGCGTTGTAGGGGTTGGCCTTGACAGCTTTTTGGTAAAACACGAACGCGGCGTCGTAATCCTGAAGAGTTTCGGCTTTCTTACCTTGATTGAAGTCGGGTTGGCCCTTGGGGCAACCCGCCATCAATGCTCCCAAACCGGCACATACGAATAACCTTTCCCAGCGACGCATGCACACTCCGAGGCCTCGACATGAAGCTAAAGCAGTCTAACATCCGCTTTAGAATCCCGGCAAGGATACTAAGGTTGGCTGTCCCGGATGAAATAACGGCATCCCGTGGCCGGGAGTGACAAGTCTTAACACAGCAGCTATGATGAGAGATTGTGGCTAAACCCGCGAAAAAAACAGAGAATTCCGCGAAGTCCGGCGAGCGCATCGTCGCGCAGAATCGTGCCGCTTCCTATAACTATCATATTCTTGAGAAACATGAAGCCGGCCTGGTGCTTCACGGCACCGAGGTCAAGGCTCTCCGGGAGGGCAAAGCCAATATTCGCGATGCCTATGTCGATTTCAAGCCCGGCGGCGCTTGGCTCGTTAACGCACACATTGCACAGTACTTACCGGGAGGCCCTTGGAATCACGAGCCTTTGGGCGCGCGCAAATTGCTCCTCCACAAGAGGGAAATCGACAAACTCTCCGGCCGCACGGAGTCCAAGGGTTTGACCGTTATCCCTCTGAAGATCTACTTTCGGAACGGCATCGCCAAGGTCGAAATCGCGCTGGCGCAAGGCAAGAAGTCCTGGGACCGCCGCCAGGACGAACGCACCAAGGAAGCTCGCAGGGAAGTCGAACAATCCATGTATCGCAATCGGAGGCGATAAAGCACCCATGCAGATAACGCTCGCGACCCAGCCGTTTGCAGCACTCGAGACCGAAGCCCTGGTCACCTATGTCTTTGAAGAAGCCGACCCCGTCCAGGGCCGCATCGCGGAAATCGACCAGGCCGCCGAGGGCATCTTACGCAAGCTTGCCAAAAGCGGCGAACTGACCGGAAAGATGCTGGAGTTCACCTTAGTCCATGCGCCGGTCGGGCTCAAGGCCGCGCGCTTGCTCCTCGTCGGAGCAGGGAAGCGCGAACAATTCAGTGGCGCGGCCCTTCGGAAAAGCGCCGGCGCTTCCTTGCGGTATCTCAAGGCGCGCGGCGTCAAGAGTTTCGCTTTCCTGGTCCGCGAGGGCGAAGCCAGGGAAGACACCGCTCAGACCATTGTCGAAGGCGTGCTCGCCGCCGATTTCGAAACCGACAAATACAAGACCGACAAGAAAAACGACAAAAACATCGAAACCGTCCTGGTCGCCGGCTACTCTGACGCCGAACGCGCAGCGGGAGAAAAAGGACTTTCGAAGGGCCGCATTATCGCCGATGCGCAAAACTTTGCTCGCGATCTCATCAACGAGCCTTCCAACAAACTCACTCCGCGCATCCTCGCCCAAAAAGCCGAAGCCATGGCCAGGGAAGCAGGCCTTGCCGTCGAAATTCTGGACGAAAAGAAAATCGCCGACCTCAAGATGGGCGCGCTCCTGAGTGTTGCGCAAGGCAGCGTCGAGCCGCCGCGCATGATTATGATTACCTATAGTCCGCCAAACGCGAAGCCCGGCGCACCGGTGATTGGCCTCGTTGGCAAAGCGGTCACGTTCGACACTGGTGGCATCTCCATCAAGCCCTCCGAAGGCATGGAAAAAATGAAGTACGACATGGCCGGCGGAGCAACTATGATTGGCGTCATGCGCGCTCTCGCGGCGCTCAAGCCTGGCGTGAAGGTAATCTGTGTGGTCCCTTCCACGGAAAATATGCCCGGCGGCAAAGCCCAGAAGCCCGGCGACATCCAGACCGCCATGTCCGGCAAAACCATCGAAGTTCTGAACACCGACGCGGAAGGCCGCCTCATCCTCGCCGACGGCGTTCACTACGCCAAGCAACTCGGCGCCACCCATCTCGTTGACGCCGCCACCCTGACCGGCGCCATCGTCGTCGCCCTTGCTAACGTCAACGTCGGCGTTTTTGGCTCCGACCAGCCCTTCACCGACAAACTTCTAGCCAGTGCGAAAGCCGCCGGCGAAAAAATGTGGCAGATGCCCATCGACGACGACTACCGCGAATTCATCAAGGGCACCGTCGCCGATATCCAGAACATCGGCAGCGGCAAAGGCGGCGGCGCCATCACCGGTGCCATGTTCATCAAGGAATTCACCGGCGACACGCCTTGGATTCACCTGGATATCGCCGGCACTGCCTGGAACGACGACGCTAAGCCCTGGCTCGCTAAAGGTCCCACCGGCGTCGCCCTCCGCACTCTAGTCCATCTCGTCCTGTCGTATTGAGGTGGGACAGACATTCCTGTCTGTCCTTCAGTTTCCATGCCTGATCATAAAGCGGACAGACAAGAATGCCCGTCCCACCTACTACATCTTCTCCGGCGCCTCAATCCCCAACAATCCTAGCGCCCGCACCAACTGTGCTTCCACCAATTCTGTCAACCGCAACAAAAACGCACGCTTCTGCTCATCCGCTTCCGACAAAATATGGTGCTTGTGATAAAAATTGTTAAACGCCTGCGCCAATTGAAACGCGTATTTCGCCGCGAACGCCGGCTCCTGTGTAGCAATCGCCGCGTCCACAGCGTAATCGAGCGAACCCGCCGAAAGCAGAAGTTCCCACAAATCGTTGTTTTCAGGACCGTCCAGGAACCTCAGTGCCGCCGCTCCTCCCGACATCTCAACGATTCGTGCGGCCTCAGCGACCGAGACATCGCCGGTCATATCAGGCGAACGCTCCGCCCCTTTTCGCCAAATACTTCGTGCGCGTACAACCGCGTATTGACAATACGGACCCGTCTCACCCTCGAAGCTCAGAGCATTTTTGAAGTCAAAGGCTATGATCGCGTTCCGCGTGAACTTCAAAAGAAAAAATCGCAACGCGCCGACGGCTATTGCATGTGCTATTTGCCACTGTTCAGATGTCGCTCTTCCGGGCGGAGCTTCGGGACTCGACTCTGCTGGATGACGCTTGACCACTTCCTCGAGCGTCGCCGCCTCCAGCTTGTCCAGCAAATCATCCGCTTTCACGCCAAAACCTTTGCGCCCGCTCACTTCCACGTACGGCTTCTTCGCTTCTTCCGGCGTAAGCTCGTAGCCCATTTCCCCCGCGCATCGCGGTGTCAGGGCCACAATCTCATAGGACAAATGAATCGATTGCTCCGCCGCCTTAGCATGTCCCAGAGCCCGCAACCCCGCCGCCACCACCTTCTGCAAGTACGCCTGCCTCGCATCAATCACGTTGTAAACGCTTGTTGCCGGCTCCCCAAAGTGCGGCGCCTCCGGATCACTCGCCCCGCTAGTCGTGCTCCAAACCGTTTGCCCCTCCGCCGCATCCGGCCACTTCCGGTAATGAAAATCTTTCCCCAGTAGGCCGAACTTCCATAGCTGGTACGCAATATCCTTTCCGACGTAAGTCACTGTCCCATTCGACCGCACAATAATCTTGTCCTGCGAATTCTCGTCCTCATCCTCGGAAGTCTCTTGGTTTACTTCCTTGACCTCCTTTGCCTCCTCTTCCCAAGGCATAATCCAGCAGCCCGTCATCTTCCCGCTCGTCGCCAGTTGAATCGCGCCTGATTTCTTCAGCATCTCGAAAGCTGCATCCCAGAATTTCAAGTGTAGAATCTCGCTCTCCCGCGCCAGCAACTCGTACCGGATACCCAGCCGCGCCATCGTCCCCAGATGGCATCCGACAATTGCATCCGCCACCACCTCCGCCACTTCCGCTTCCTCCCCGCGTCCTTCTTCAATCGCCTTGAGCGTCTCCCCCCGCAGTTTCGCGGCCCGCTCTTTGTCCTCCGCGAGAAACTGCGTAGCTTTCGCATACAAATCCCAGCAGTGATAATCGAACCTCGGCTCCATCGCCATCATCTTGACGCTGACGGGCGTCCGCTGCTCCATGTGCAGAAATCCGATTACCACGTCCGCCACCTGCACGCCCGTGTTATCAATGTAATTCTGAATCTGCACCATGCTTCCAGCGTGCCGAAGGATGCGCGCCATTGTGTCGCCCAGCACCGCGTTTCGCACATGCCCGATGTGCGCCGCCTTATTCGGGTTAATGCTCGTATGCTCGACGATGATTTTGTGGGACAGCCACTCCTGGCTGTCCGCCTTCCCCTCCGCTCCCTGCCCTAACGTCTCCCAAAACGTCCCCCGGTCGAAATACGCGTTTAAATACCCCCCACTCGCCACTTCGACCTTGGCAATCCCGTCGACCTTGCCCAATCCATTCGCAATCTCCTGAGCAATCTGTCGCGGCGCCTTCTTCAGCCGCTTCGCCAACTCAAAACACACCGGCGAAGCCGCCTCTCCCATCTCAATCTTCGGCGGCCGCTCCAGCGCAATTGCCAGCTCCACCCCGTACTTCTCGCGGATGTACCCCGCCAGCGCCTCGCGCAACCGCTCGGTCAATCTCTGATACATGGCTCTCCGTTCTTTCCAAAGTCCATCGAGTATAGGTGACTCGTACGACCGAACACCAGTCTCCCAAGACCGCACTTGTCAAAGCGTGTTCAGATTTCCTGTGTAAATTGCCATTTTTGCTTTCAAGTTTTCCTTCGGAAATTTCCTTGACTTCCCTCTATCCCATACTATAATTACTTTTGTAGATAACTTCGTTTGGAGGCTGAAGCGTGGTCCAGCTGTTCTCTTCTACGGGCAGCCTTTCCGGCTCCTCCCAGCCGGAAACAACCAAGAATCGCACCCTTTAGAATCAATAAATTACGAAGTGCATATTTTGTAAGTCCTTTCCTTTGATATTCATGCAAATTGGTAGGGGGTGGGGGGTACCGGCTTCGTTTTCATCGCTACCGCTCTTCCCAGACCTCCGGTTTGACACCCTTGCCCTCCGCCGATAGTATCAATCTGCATCCGGCGGAGAGACGTTTCAGGCGGAAATCTTACCCGCACGGCGGCATCCCATGAAACTCGCCTATTTCGATTGTTTTTCGGGCATTAGCGGTGACATGACACTCGGCGCTTTGGTAGACGCCGGCTGCGACGTGGAACAGCTCCGCTCGGAACTGCGTGGCCTCCAGGTCCCCGGCTGGGAGCTCACCGCCGAAAAGGTGTGGAAAAACGGCATGGCCGCCACCTACGTCAAGGCCAAGACCGAAGATCAATCGAAGCATCGATCCCTCAGCGCGATCCTAGAGATTCTGCAGAAATCGCAGCTCGCGCCCGAGGTTCGGCACCGCGCCGCTGAAATTTTCGTCAAGCTTGGTGAAGCCGAAGCCCGCGTTCATGACGTGCCACTCGAAAAAATCCATTTTCACGAAGTTGGCGCCGTTGACGCCATTGTGGACATCGTCGGCGCTTGCATCGGCTTCCACGCGCTCGGAATCGAGAAATTCGCTTGCTCCGCTTTGAACGTTGGCGGAGGCACGGTAAAAATGGCCCATGGAATTTTGCCCGTCCCCGCACCTGCCACGGCAAATTTGCTGCAAGGCAAGCCGACATACTCGAACGGCGTGCAAAAGGAACTCGTCACCCCCACTGGTGCCGCTATCGTCGCCACTCTTTGCGATTCATTCGGACCGCAGCCTCCGATGAGCGTCACCGCCATCGGCTATGGAGCCGGCACCGCGGACCTCGAAGGCCAGCCCAACGTCGTCCGCATCATGATCGGCGAAGCCGCGGAAAAAACTGTCGCCGGCTTCGACGAAGAAATCGTTGTCATTGAAGCGAATCTCGACGACATGAATCCGCAAATCTACGGCTACTTTCTGGAAAAAGCCTTGGCCGCCGGCGCTCTCGACGTTTACACCACACCGGTTCAAATGAAAAAGAATCGTCCCGGGACGCTGCTCACGGTCTTGTGCAAGCCGCAGGATACGAACGCGCTGATGTCACTCATCTTTGCCGAAACCACTACCTTTGGCGCGCGCACCTATCGCGCCCAGCGCCGTACGCTTCCTCGCGAGTTCGTCAGCGTCGCAACAAATTTCGGGGATGTGCGCATCAAGATCTCTCGTGTCAACGGGCGCATCCTGCACGTCGCGCCCGAGTACGACGACTGCCGCAAACTCGCCGTCGAAAAAAACGTCCCTCTCCAGCGCGTGATCAGCGAAGCCCTCCGCGCCTACGAGGCGACGAGTTGATTTTCTTTGTGGGGGCGCCCCCCGCGGCGGGCCGCGCCCCAGCTTGGCAAGGTTTCATGAAGCGAAGGGCCTGTAGCGGCAGCTTTACGCCGCCAGTCTTTTCCTACTGAGAACTGAAGACTAAAAACTCAACGATGCCCGCCAAACCAAAATACTACCTGACCACGCCGATCTATTACACGAACGGCTTGCCGCACATTGGCCACACCTACTCGACCATCGTGTGCGACACCATCCGCCGCTACAAACGCATGCGCGGCTACGACGTGGTCATGACCACTGGCACCGACGAGCACGGCGTCAACGTCGAGCGCTCTGCCAAAAAAGCCGGCGTCCCCGAATCTGAATTCGTAGCGAAAATGGCCGCCGAATGGAAGGCGCTCTGGGATGAACTCGGCGTTCAAGGCGACGAATTCATCCGCACCACGGATCTGAAGCACGCGCACACCGTGCAATGGCTTTTCAAGCAGTTCCGCGACAATGGCTTCGTTTATCCCGGGCACTACACCGGGCAATACTGCATCTACGACAACGCCTACGTCGACGTGAAGCCCGGCGAGAACTGTCCCGATTGCGGCCGTCCCACGGAAACCGTTACCGAAGCCAATTTCTATTTCAAGCTATCCGCGTTCCAGAAACCGCTTCTCGATTGGTACGCCAAGCATCCCGATTTCATCCAACCTGAAGCCCGCCGCAACGAAGTTCTCAGCTTCGTCGAAGGCGGCCTCCGCGATCTCAGCATCACGCGCACCTCGGTTCGCTGGGGCATTCCCGTTCCCCCCGTTCCCGGCGAAGAGCCGCACGTCTTTTACGTCTGGTTCGACGCACTGACCGCCTATCTCAGCGCCGTCGGCGGCCCACAGTATGAAAAAACGGGGTTCTGGCCTGCGAATGTTCATCTCGTCGGCAAGGAAATCATCCGCTTCCACGCCGTCTACTGGCCCGCCTTTTTGATGGCTGCTGGACTCCCGTTACCAAAACAGGTCTGGGCGCACGGCTGGCTGCTCATGGACAGCGCCAAAATGAGCAAGTCCCTCGGGAATGTCGTTCGCCCGCGGCCGATCGTGCACGTCCTCGGCATTGACGCGCTTCGCTATTATCTTCTGCGCGAAACCGTTTTCGGCCAGGATGGCAATTTCAGTTACGACGCGCTTGTCCAGCGCTACAACAGCGACCTCGCCAACGGCCTCGGCAACCTCGCCAGCCGCACCGCGGCAATGATTGAAAAAAACTCCGGCGGAAAAATTCCCAAGCCCGCCGCGTTTCAACCGCAGGACACGGTGTTAGCTACGAAGGCGCAAGAGACGATCGGAGAAGTCCTGGAGCAATACGAAAAGCTGGGATTCTCCCTCGCGCTGGAAGAAATCTGGTCGCTCATCGCCGCAACGGACAAATACCTCACCACCGAGCATCCCTGGTCGCTTGGCGAGAGCGAAGCCGACCAACAGCGCCGCGCCACGATTCTCTGGACCACCGCGGAAGTTTTGCGAATTGCGACAGCGTTGACGCATCCCGTTTTGCCGGAGAGCACCACTAAAGTATGGTCGCTACTCGGCCAGTCCGGGCAACCTGGATCTATTGCCCTGGATGGATTGCGATGGGGACAGCTCGCCCCGGGCACGCCGCTTGGCAAGTCGCAACCGCTTTTCCCAAGAATTGAAAAAGCCGAAGCAATCGAGAGGATGGAATCCATGGAAAAGGAAGAACAAAACCAACCGTCGCCCGTTACTGCACCTGCGGCCGTGCCTGCAAGCGCGCCAGCCGCTGGCGGCGCTGCTGCTGCCGCCGCACCGGCCGCAGCGGAAAAGATCGGCATCGAGGACTTTGCCAAAGTCGAGATGCGAGTCGGGCAGATTAAGACCGCTGAACGCATCGTCGGCGCGGACAAGCTGCTGAAGCTCACCGTCGATATCGGCACTGAGATTCGCCAGATTTGCGCCGGCATCGCGCAATACTACGAGCCGGAAAAACTGATCGGCCGCAAAGTCGCCGTGGTCGTGAATCTTGCGCCGCGCAAGCTCCGTGGTGTCGAATCCAACGGCATGGTCATCGCCGCCACGGTCGGACCCGAAGGCCGCCCCGTCCTCGCCGGCTTCCCCGACGAAGACGTCGAAATCGGTGCCAGACTGAAGTAGGTTTTGTGGCACAGCCAATCCTGGCTGTGCAGCCTTACGGCTTCAGATTGAATGAAGAGCATAGGCAAGATTGCCTGTGCCACTAAGGGCAGATCGCTCTCCATGGAACTGATTGATTCACACGCGCACATTGATTTTCCGCAATTCGCGGAAGACCGCGAGGCCATGCTTGATCGCGCTCGCGCCGCGGGAGTAACGACACTCCTGGCTATCGGCACCGGTCCGGGTCCGGAAAAACTCGATGCGGCCATGCCGTTCGCCGAACAGCACGATTGGATTTACACGACCGTGGGAATCCATCCCCACGAGGCGAAAGAAGTCACGCCACAACATTTGGAGGAATTAGCCCGGCTGGCGAAGCATCCCAAAGTCATCGCGTGGGGCGAGATCGGTCTTGACTACTTCTACGATCATTCTCCACGCGACGTGCAGCACCGCGTCTTCCGCGACCAGATGGCGCTGGCACAGCAAGCAAAGCTGCCCATCATCATTCATTGCCGCGATGCCTGGTCCGATTGCTTGAACATGATCGAAGAACACTGGCGGCCAACGGGCCTAGGCGGCATTCTGCACTGCTTCACCAGCACGCTCGAAGATGCGCGGCGCGGAATCGAAATGGGTTTCCTGATTTCCTTTGCGGGGAATTCAACCTATCCGAAAACACAGAACATTCGAGACGTTGCAAAAGCATTGCCGCTCGAGAAGATTTTGATTGAGACGGATTCTCCGTACCTCGCGCCGCAGCCCTGGCGCGGCAAGCGCAACGAGCCCGCCTACGTTGCGGAAGTAGCGCGCACGCTCGCGAATGTGAGAAACTTATCGCCAGAAGAAATCGCCTCGGCCACATCAGGGAATTTTCGACGATTCTTCGGACTCGCCCAACCGGCGAGGCTCGCGTCCTCGGGGTCACAAAACAAGTTTAAGTAGGAGAGAAGCCATCGCGCTGCTTACGGCTAAAGAGATTTTCGATCTCGTCCGCGACGATCTCGTTTTGGTCGAGGAAGAGCTCGCGCGCCAAAGTGAGACAGCCTTCCCCGCTGTCTCTGAAATTACTGCGTATTTGCTGGGCGGCGGAGGGAAGCGCATGCGTCCCGCGCTTTTGCTCCTTTCCGCATATTATGCGGGCCGCAAAGACCGCAGCGCCATCCGCCTGGCCGCGGTCGTCGAGCTTTTGCACAGCGCCACGTTGATTCACGACGACGTGATTGACAGCGCGGACACCCGCCGCGGCCGTCCTTCCGCCAATTCCAAATGGGGCAATCATCGCAGCGTGCTCACCGGCGACTGGTTGTACATGCAGTCGTTTCAGATGGCCCTGGAAGAGCGCAATTTTCGCATCCTCGATATTCTGATCGACCTCACGCGGAAAATGGTGGAAGGCGAGCTGATCCAGCTCGAAAAAATCGGCCGCATTGACGTAACCGAAGAGGATGCGCTACGGCTGGCCACTTACAAAACCGCATGCCTCTTCAGCGGCTGTGCGCGGCTTGGCGCCGTGCTCGGCGGTCTCGAAGGCGAAGAGGAAGAAGCGCTTGCCGATTACGGGCGGTACGCGGGGCTGGCGTTTCAACTCGTCGATGATTTGCTGGATTTTACCGCGTCAGCCGAACAGCTTGGAAAACCGGTGCTGAGTGATTTGAAAGAGGGTAAGGTCACACTGCCGCTGATCTATGCGATGGAAAATGGCCATCGCGATGCGCGCGAACTGGTGGCGCGCGTGCTTGCGGAAAAAGAATTTCATTCCGTGAGCCCCGAGACCATCGTTTCGCTGGTCCACGAATCCGGCGCGCTAGACCGCGCCCGGAATCTCGCGCACGACTACGCGCAACGTGCCAAGGCGTGCCTTAATGGCGGCGCCGATTCCGAATATGCGCGTGCTCTTGCGACGCTTCCGGATTTTATTCTGGAGCGCGAGAATTAAAGTATGAGGATTGCCAAGTAGGGGCGCAGCCCGCCGCGGCGGGCGCCCCTACAACGAAAGCCTCGAACGTGTGAACTGAGGGAAGTTGACAGCCGACAGTTGAATGTCAAAAGTGAAAAGAGCGAGAAAGAAATTCTGAATCCGGTTGATGAGAGCTCTTCTTCCATTCAAGCTTGTCTATCACGAGCGGTATGATTTGAATCTCGGACCGCACGTTTTTCCCTCACAGAAATTCCGGCTTATTTACGAAATGCTTCTCCGGGATGGCATCGCTACCGAAGAGGATTTCCTTCGCCCGAATCCGGCGAGCGACGAAGATATCTTGCGCGTGCACACGCCGGAATGGGTGCGCAAGTTGAAGACCGGCACGCTCAGCGCCAGCGAGGTGATGCTGCTGGAGGTGCCGTATTCGCCAGAGCTGGTCGAAGCAGTGTGGCTTGCCGCAGGCGGAACGATTCTCGCCACGCAGTCGGCGCTGCGCGACGGATTCGGAGCGAATCTCAGTGGGGGATTCCATCACGCGCATCCTGGGCATGGCGAAGGCTTCTGCGCGATTCATGACGTGGCGGTGGCAATTCGAAAGCTGCAGGCGGACGGATCGGTCAAGAAGGTCATTGTAGTTGACACCGACGTGCACCACGGGAACGGTACCGCGGCGGTCTTTGGAAGCGACCCCACAGTGTTCACGCTTTCGATTCATCAGGAAAATAACTATCCGGCGCACAAGCCGCCATCGAGCGTTGACCTCAACATGGCCGACCGCGTGGATGACGACGAGTATGTGGGCGCGCTGATTCCAGCAGTGCAGCGGGCGCTCGACGAATTTCAGCCGGAGATTCTTTTTTACGTAGGCGGCGCCGACCCGTACTCCGAAGACCAACTCGGCGGGCTTTCACTCACGAAAGAAGGATTGAAGCAACGCGACCGTCAGGTTTTCGAAGAAGCACGCTGCCGCAGAATTCCGGTGGCGACGACACTGGCGGGCGGATATGCGCGCCGAGTCGAGGACACCGTTCGAATCCACGTCAACACGATTTTGGCCGCTCTGGAAGTCGCTGAGAAATATCCGCAGCGTTCATCGATGGGTGTTTAGGACTTCGCGGGTTCAGGGCGAGGGACTTCCCGCAGCCGCTGAGGCGGCGGGCTGAGCCAACGCACGGCGGACGGCAGCGGTCAGATCAGGCTCGAAGTTATCGGGTTGGAATCCATCGGAGCGATAGGCAACTTTCCCGGCGCGATCGAGCACTAGCACAGTTGGGAAAGCGTTGACAGTGAAGAAGCGGTCGAAGCCGTCAGCAAACACGACCGCGGTGCGAGGCTTGTCCTCTTCCAAATAGCCCTTCACCAGAGATTCATCTTCGTCACAATTGGCGGCCAGGAATAGAACATCCGCGTTGGCCTGAAAATCGGCGGCGACGCGGGCGAACAAGGGCTCAAGCGCGTGACAAGGTCCGCACCAGGTGGCCCAGAAATTTACGACCAGAACTTTTCCCTTTAGACCTTGCAATGGGAAAGGCGTCCCTTCGGGAGCTTTCCTGAGCGTGAAATCCGCAGGATCGTGAGCGTCGGCGTTTTTCTTTGGCTTTGGTGCGATGGAAGCCTGCGAGACCTCATCGAAAGTGAGAAGCAAATACTCGCCCAGCCCCACATCAGAACCGTGGGAGAGCCGCCAGACATTGCCCAATTTTTGCCGTATCTCGTGGCGGCCGGCAGGGCCGGTGGATGAGTCCGCCAGCGCGAAGGCGCGCGCGTACTGCTCGATCGCACGGTTCGAATCTTTTTTCATTTCGGCGATTTCCCCGAGCTGCTCCGCGGCCGTCGCGCCGGGCAAAAGGGAATAGCTCTCCTCGAAGTCTTTCTGGGCGGCAGCCGTGTCCTTCAATTTGAGTTGCAGCCTTCCGCGCAGCGCAAGCACGGAGATGCGATCACGCTTCTTCTCGGCCGCCCAATCTTCCTGAGAAACCTTTGGCGACTTCTCCCCGGAAGAGCTGCGATCAACAAAGTCGAGCACGCGCGTGGCATAGTTGGTGGCGCGGCGCAGAGCGGCTTCGTCGCCGTTTCGCTCCAGCAACTGAATGGTGAGAACGGTTATGGAGATATCGTCGGGGGCAAGAGCGACGATGCGTTCGGCGTAAGCGGCCGCGCGGGCGTTGTCGTGTAACTGCAAACTGGCTTCCACAAGTGCGCGGTAAATCTGGGGCCGTTGTTGCGACTCCGGATGTTCCTTCAGGAACGCCTCCAGATTGCGCACGAGCGCGGCACGGTCGCTCCCGGAGTTGCCGACGGCTTGCTGCAATTCTTCGTCAAGGGAAGGATGTTTGGCGGAAGCGGCGGGTTTCGACGAGGGGCTCTGGCTCTGATTTTGCGCCGCAGCTCGAGCGGAGAACGAGCAAGCAACGGCAAAAAGGAAAGTGAATATGAGAGCGCGCGAGGAGAAGACTCGGGATGCCATACAGCGGAATTCTAACTCGGATTTCTCAGCGGCCGAGCGTATTTTCAGTGAAGCGCAAGAGCGGCCGCAAGAACGGCCCGCCTCCCCGACAAAGAGTCGGGGCAAACGCCAGCCGGGCCCTACAGGCCGGTTACGCGGATCTGACCCGAGACGGTATGCACTTCCACGCGGCCGCCGCCGCTGCCCATATGGGCTCGAAGGGAATGCTTGCCCTGCTCCTCGACAACGATGGGAATGTCGGTGCGAATTTCGCCGGAGGTTGCTTCCGCAGAAAAATGCAAATTCGCCGCGGCGGGGACACGCAGCTGCACTCCGCCCGAAATCGACTTCAGATCCCAGTAGCTGTCGGCGCCGGGATTGCCTTGAACAGAGACCAAGCCGGAGATCGCATGCGCTTTAACGTCATTCGAAGCGCCCTGGATTTCAACTTCGCCACTGGTGTTGCTGGCTTCGACGCGGGCGCCCGGCTTTGTGATGTGAATCACTCCAGAAACGGCATTTGCCCGCACATCGCCTTTGACATTCGAGATACTCACGTCACCCGAAGCAGTAGAAGTGTGAAGTTCGCTTCCGACATCGCTTGCGGAAATGGTCCCGCTTGCAGTGGTCACCTGGGCATCGCGCTCGATTTTCTCGAGGCGGATGGAACCAGAGGCGGCATGCACGGTTACGGGACCAGTTACATTTCGAATGGTCTGGGCCCCGGAAGCCACGGTTGCGTTAATTTCGGTATCGTGGGGAACTTGAATGTTGTAGGAAATGGAGATGTTGCGCAAATTGGAGAATTCTTTCCCGATGCGGATGGTAGAGCCCTTTTGCTCGATGGGTGGATTTGCAATGGTATCGTCGAGGCGCTTCTGCGGGTTGTCAAAGCCAAATCCTGAAGCGCGCACGTCGCCGTGGATGTGCACCTTGCCGTCGGCGCTGCCAGTGATGTCCACGTCGCCAGAGGCGTTGCTCAGTTCGAGACGAACCGGACCGGTCACGTTGTAATTGCGATCAAAGGCGCCGCTGACGGAGGGTCCCGTGTTGCAGCCGGCCAAGAGAAGAATGGCCGAAAGCAGTACAGGCGGTAAGCAGAGTTTGCGATGGCGTGCCATTCATCCTCCCTAAGAGAGCAGAGACATGCGCTGAACCGTCCCCATTATAGCTACGCAAAAACCGGGAATTATGTTCCGCGGGCAGCCTTGGAGGGCACTTGGCCGACGGGCGGAAGAGTTTCGTTAAGAGAGCCCTGGCGATAGCCCTCAAGGTCCAAAGCCACGTAGGTGAAGCCAACGGCTTTGAGGCGCCCTGCAATCGCGGCGGCCATTTCGGGCGCGAGGACGCGGGGCATTTCGTCAGGCGAGATTTCCACGCGCGCCAGCTTGTCATGGAGGCGCACACGGAATTGGCGGAATCCCAGCGCGCGAAGCTCGGCTTCGCCGCGTTCGACCAGGCCAAGGCGCTCGGGGGTCACCTCTGTGCCGTAGGGCAAACGAGAAGCAAGACAAGCGGAGGCGGGGCGGTCCCAAGTGGGCAGCCCGGCACGATGGGAGAGAGCGCGAATTTCTGCTTTGCTGAGGCGGACTTCGAGAAGCGGAGCAAGAACCTGGTGCTCCGTGGCAGCACGATGGCCGGGGCGAAAATCGAGCGTGTCGTCAGCGTTGACGCCGTAGGCCACGGCGGCAAAGCTGCGCGCAAGCGCCAATACGTTCAGGGCTGAGAACAATTCGTCTTTGCAGAAATAACAGCGGTCGGCGGCGTTGGCGCGGTAGGCAGGATTATCCATTTCGTACGTTTCGATGAATTCGTGGCGCAAGTCGAGCTTGCTCACTAGCTCTTCCACTATGGCGCGGTCGTGAGCAGAGTAACTCGGGGAGAGCGCAGTGACGGACAGAGCGCGGCCAGCGAGCGATTGGTGGGCTGCCCAGGCAAGATAGGCGGAGTCCGCGCCACCCGATAGCGCGACAATGAGCGAAGGAATTTCCGCGAGGCGAGCGAGTAGCTGGGTTTCTTTTTGCTCAGATGAAAGCGCTGTCCCTTCGGGAGGCCGGATGTGAATTAACGTTGTCATCTCAAGGTCGAGTATATCTCAGAGTGCCGCCGGCCTTGCAGATTCCGCAGCCCGGTGGATCACTTGAAGTCCAGCAGCACGTCCACCGTATTCTTGCTCGCATCGGGCTGCAGCCAGTGCCCGACGTTTTCATAGTGCACCGGTAATTCGCCGAAGACTTGTTCCTGATGAGTCTGCAGCTTCACCAAGAGTTCTTCGAATTTTGCCTTGTCGAAAACCTGGCCGGACGTGAACGGCCAGGAGGCGAGGAGTTTTCGTTCAGCGGCGGGCGAGATACCAGTGAGGATCATTTTGCCGAAGTGGTACTGCGGCCCTTCCTGGATGCTGACGGAATAGGAGACGGTGTGCGCCTGGTCGTCATAGGACGGAACTGGATCGAGCTTGGCCTCGAGATAGCCGCGATGGGCGTATTCTTCGCGCACGCGGTCCCAGGTCGCTTCGATCTGCATGCCGTCGGCAAGATCGCCGGGCTTGGCGCCGAGCAGTCCGTTCAGCGTGAATTCGGAGACGAGGGAGTTTCCTGTCCAACGGAATTCCTTCCAGCGGGCACGTACACGGGAATTTGCGCGGGGAGCTTCTGACTGGGATCGCCGGTCAATCGCACTTCCGGCGGACCGAGTTTGGCGCGCAGAAATCCTTGCTGCAAATAGATGGGCCTTATCGCTTCGGAGAGAAAGAGATCGATGGTCATTCGCGAATAAGGCTTGCCCAAGATTTCGGATAGATGTTGCTGGACGGCTTTGGAGGCTGAAAGGGAGGTATCGCTGAATTCCAGCTTTGCGATATGGAGAGCGGCGCCCTCGATGCGGAATTCCTGCACATTGCCTTCACCGGCGGGATTTGCAACTACCGAGTGCTCCAGTGAAACTTGCAGTCCGTGTGAAGAGAGCAATTCCTTCACGGCGTCACCGGCCAGGTCCACTGCGGCGCCGGCTTCCGGCAGTGTGCCGTCGAAGAAAGGCAATTTGGTGCGAATGGCGTCGCGCAACTCGGAATCCGAGAACCACGGAATGTTGTCGAAGTAGGCCGGAATGCGGGATGATTCCTCGACGTGATAGGTCACCAGAACGCCCGCGAGGCGTGTCTGGAAGTTGTAACTGACTTTGGCAAACAGACCGCTTTGCACGAGCTTGTCGGCAGCGGCTTGCAAATCATTGCGGCCGATTTGGGCTCCAGGGATCAGGCCGGGTAGGGCGACAACCTGGGCCTGGGTGAGGAGTTTTTCGCCTTCGGCGTGGATCTCACGCAGAGCGGCGGCGTCCGGAGTCTGCGCCGAAGCCGGGAATCCCGCCGTCAGCAGCAGCAGCGACAGAGCGCCGAGAGAGGCTCGAAAAAAATAGCGACGCATGTCTCTATAGTAACGGAAACGGGCCGGGCTACTCCACGGTGACGGATTTGGCGAGGTTGCGAGGCTGGTCGACGTCGCAACCGCGGCGTACGGCAATGTGATAGGCGAGCAATTGGAGAGGGATGATCTCCAGAAAAGGCGCGAGCAGTTCCGGGGAGGGCGGAAGTTCGATGATGTGGTCGGAGGCTTCGCGGGCGAGATGATCTTTGGCGGTGACGATGGCAATGACGATGCCGTCGCGGGCCTTCACCTCCTTGATGTTGGAGACGCTCTTTTCGTAGCGGGTCATGGCGTCGGGATCGGATTCGTCGCGGGTGGCCAGAACTACGACGGGCAGATTCTCGTCAATCAGCGCGTTGGGGCCATGCTTCATTTCGCCGGCGGGATAACCTTCGGCGTGAATGTAGGAAATTTCCTTGAGCTTCAACGCGCCTTCGAGCGCGATGGGGTAGTGAATGCCGCGGCCAAGATAGAGAAAGTCGGTATGACGGAAGAATTGCCGCGCGAGAGTTTCGTAAAAGCCCGATTCATCCGCCTGTAAGATGGTCTCTATCTTGTGCGGAATGCGAGTGAATTCCTGCATCAGACTTCTGGCGGCGGCTTCGTTCATCTTGCCGCGCACCTGGCCGAGATAGGAAGCGAGCAGGAGAAGCGCGGTCATTTGCGCGGTAAAAGCCTTGGTGGAGGCCACACCAATCTCCGGACCGGCGTGGGTGGGAATCGTACCGTTGGCTTCGCGCGTGATCATGGAACCGATCACATTGCAGATCGCAAGAGTGGGCGAGCCCTTGAGTTTTGCTTCGCGCTGGGCTGCGAGGGTGTCCGCGGTTTCGCCGGACTGGCTGATGCAGACCGTCAGAGTTTTTGAATCCAGAATGGGGTCGCGGTAGCGGAATTCGCTTCCATAATCGACTTCGACGGGGAGACGGGCCAGGCGCTCAATCATGAATTTTGCGGCTAGGCCGGCGTGCCAGCTTGTGCCGCAAGCAACGATGCGCACTTGCTGAAATTCACGAAACTGTTTCTCCGTGATGGCCATTTCATCGAGAAACACTTTTCCAGTGTCCTGGGAGATGCGGCCGAGCAGGGTGTCGCGCACGGCGCGCGGCTGCTCGAAGATTTCCTTTTGCATGAAATGTTTATAGCCGCCCTTTTCGGTCATGATGGGGTCCCAAGCTACGTGATGAGAAGGGCGGTCGACGGGGCGGCCGTCATGGTCCATGACGCTCACGCCTTTCGAGGTGAGAACGGCGATGTCACCATCAGCCAGGAAAAAGATCTGGCGTGTGTGCTGAAGAAGGGCCGGGATGTCGCTGGCGACGAAGTATTCGCCATCGCCCAGTCCAATCACTGAGGGCGGGCCGAGGCGCGCGGCCACGATCTTTTGAGGGTCCTTCGCGGAGAGGAAAACCAGTGCATAGATGCCACGCAATTCCTTGAGCGACAGACGGACCGCTTCTTCGAGCGGAACGCCACCTCGCGAATTCTTTTCGACAAGATGCGCCACGATTTCGGTATCCGTTTCGGTGGCGAACTTGTGGCCTTCCGCCTGCAGCTTTTCTTTCAGCTCCAGATAATTCTCGATAATGCCGTTGTGAACGACGACGATTTGCCCGGTGCAATCGCGATGCGGGTGGGCGTTCTCTTCGGTGGGGCGGCCATGGGTGGCCCAGCGCGTGTGGCCAATGCCATAGGCGCCTTCCAGAGGAGACTTGGCGATGACCTCTTCGAGATTGCGAAGCTTTCCCGAGGCGCGGCGAATTTCCAGCTTGCCGTGGCCATCGACGGCGGCGATGCCCGCGGAATCGTACCCGCGATATTCAAGCTTGCGGAGACCTTCGATGATGACAGGAACAACTTTTTTGGGTCCGATGTAGCCGACTATTCCGCACATCCGCGGTGACTCCTTGGAGAGTTTCTAGAGGCGTAGCATAGCAGGGGCGTTATCAAGATGAATTCCCCCGAGGACTTCGCGAATCAGAATGCGGCGGGCAGACAGAAGCCGCGGGAGCCATTGGTGAGTCATCTCAGTCCACGATCTCGAAGCGGTATTCTTCGATGACTGTGTTTGTAAGCACTTCTTTCGAGATGTGCTCGAGTTGCTTCTGTGCTTCCTCGCGGCTCCAGCCTTCGAGATTCAAAACGAAGAATTTTCCCTGGCGGACGTCCTTGACGGGCGTGTAACCGAGGCCGGCGAGGGCGTGCTGGATCGTTTGCCCCTGGGGATCGAGCACCGTGCGTTTTGGCATTACCCAGACGTGAGCTTTCATGCAGCAAGTATAACATCGGCCCCGGCGGCGTCATCCGGCGCGCTTTGCGACGTCGGGGAGAAAGGCGTGTTCGAAACCCATGGCGACGATTCGGGCCAGCTCGTCTTCGCGGAGGCCCATGCGGGCGGCGTTCGCATATTCCTCGCGCAGGGTGGTGTGAAACATGGCCGGATCATCGGTGGAGAGCACGATGGGAATCCCGTGGCGAAAGAGTTTGGGAAGCGGATGATCTTCGATTCCTGGTTCCTTGACACCGAGTTGGAGAGCGAGGGCGGCAGTTTTTATGTTACTCGCCGGACATATTTCGAGGGGGATTTTGCGTTCCGCGAGCAGGTCCATTAGAGCCGGATCGCTGATGGCGGCGATTCCATGGCCGATGCGCTCGGCTCCCAGGAGTTCGATGGCTTCGCGAACTTTTTCCGGACCGCCCACTTCGCCGGCGTGTATCAACCGGTGAAGGCCGATTTCATCGGCGCGATCGTAGATGGGACGAAATTCTTTTGTGGGGACACTGAGTTCGTCGCCGCCGATGCCGAAAGCCACGATGGCTTTCGAATTGCAGCGCTTTGCGGATTCGACGACTTCCATCGCTGCATCCGTGCCAAATTGGCGCGCCGCATCGAAGACCCATCGGAAACGGAGGCTGCGGCCTTCGAATGGCTCGGTGGCGCGAAGGAGAGCTTCAAAGTTTGCTTCGGGGCGCTGCTTTCGCAGAAGCATCACGCCGATGGACAAGGTCACTTCCGTGTAGACCACGCCTTGTGTGAGCAAATGCTCGGCCAAGTCGCGGGCGATGAGCGCATAGTCTTGAGGCTCACGCAAGAACGAAGTGACCCATTTGAAGGCTTCGATGAATTGAGGGAAGTCGCGGTAGGCATAGCGCTGGCGCACTTCTTCTTCGGTGATAATGACGCCGTGGCGTGCTGTCAGCGCGCAAACGGTCGCGGGCTGGATGGAGCCTTCGAGGTGCAGGTGGAGTTCTGCTTTAGGGAGGGAAGCGATTCGACTGGAGAGGGAGGAGGATTCCATTCGTGAACGATCAGTGCGGCAATGGCGGACTGCCGGCGTTTCTCCAGGCCGTCAGCCAGAAGGAGCCCACGTCGGTGGCGGCGTCGGAGAGCTGGCGAATCAAAATGGCAGCGGCTTGATTGTAGAAGCGTTCGTAATAGTCGTCGGTGAAAGAGTTCTCGCCGCGGCGCGCTTTGCGATCGGCCATGAGAATGGTTTCCAGCCAGCTATGAGAACTGAGGCAAGCCTCGAAAGCGCGGTCGGTAGGGTCGCTGACGAAAGTTGCGTCGTTCGGCCGCATGGGAAAAAACGAAGAGTAGCGGTCGATCAGCGCGGTGCCGAAGCGGTCGTTGACTCCCGGTTGCCCGCTGAGGCGCCCGTCAAAATTGTCCGTCGTGTTGAAAGGATCGTGAGCTTCCGCGACATAGTTTGCGAGAATGGCGGCGTCCAGCCGCGCTTCTTCCCATTTCCCTGCCTTCATCGCTTCAGTCAGTTTTTCGCTGTACACGCCAATCTGCCAGGGAAGGAGACCGTTGGCCTCGAGCTTCAGTTTCCCAAATTTGGTTACCGCAGCTTTATAGTTGCGCGGCAAAGCTTCGAAGGGGAATCGCCCATATTTATCGAGAAGAATGAAGTGGTTGTGCCGCTCAGCAGGAGACTTGGCGATGGCATCGAGGGGGTCGGTAACGTGCTGCAGCAACAACCCGCGGCCTGATTCGAAGAATCCGCGAAACTCCGGTGGAAGTGTGTCGATGGCTCTATTGACGACCAGCCTGTG
>WNFJ01360886.1_pt1 | contig 25013 bp, 24 predicted proteins | sample 5400461 | NCBI WGS metagenome assembly WNFJ01 (sample SAMN13153349, study PRJNA577476) | soil metagenome | isolation source: 115 cm saprolite on Douglas fir-dominated hillslope | place: USA:California | collected 2013-09-17
GACGCTGGCCCGCGACGGGCGGGTCACCACCGCGGGCGCCGCGTTCGCGCACATAGACCTGGCGCTGTCGATCGTGGCACAGGAGAGCCCGGCGCTGGCGGATCTGGTCGCCCGGTGGCGCTACGCGCAGTCTTGAGTGTGATCATCCCCAGCAAGATCCCGGCGCCTGTCAGAGGACGGGCGAGCGTCGGGTCCGATGAGTTGTGGCAGCATGCCACCAAACGAACTGGTAAGACCTACTGAGATGACGTCCGATAGGCAGGGCCGAATGGCGGCGTGGGTATGGCTGGCAATTGCCGGAGGACTGGCATTCGCAATGGTGGCCTGGGGCGAGTATGCGCACTTCCGGGCTTCGCGGCTGGGGTTCGGAACGGCTCAGCCACGAGTTCCGCGATCCGAAGCGGTCATTGTCCTGGGCTTCAAAAACAGAAGGTCAGATCGCGCGAACGCTCTTAACCGATGGCGGGTGCGGGCAGCGGTCCGGTCGGCAGACGTGAACTTGGCCCGCAGCTACTTCGTTTTCTGCGGCGGCACGACCAGTGGCGCAGCTATCGCATCTGAAGCTGCGCTGATGGGCCGGTACGCCATGCAGGCATGCGCCGTTCCAGAAGATCGCGTGTTCCTGGAGGAACAGTCACGCTCAACCTGGCAGAACATCAGCAACGCAGTCCCTCTGATGGAGAACGCCGACCAGATCAAGATCGTGTCCAACTCGATACATGCGCTCCGAGGACGGCAATACCTGCACCGCCAGCGGCCAGACCTTGCCGCGCGGCTGGTCCGTGCGCGTGACTACCGGCCCGGTGAACTCTGGGCACTCAAGCTATTGCTCGCGCTGTATGCGCACCGGCACTACGGACCGCGGTTCTTTGCCTCGAGCCGCCGTGAGCTGGCCGCCATCACACAACAGCAGGCTGACGCAACTCGTGATAGTTCAAGTGATCCGGCTGGGCAGACTCGAATCCATGATCGTGCCTGATACTCGCCGCTTGAGGCAGAGCTGGGACGCGAAGCCAGTGGAGTTGGCCGATGGTTCGACACCTCAGCGTTGACCGCTGAGGAAACGGCTGCGCGGATCATCAGGGATGCGCCGCATCGTGCTGTCCTGGCATGACCAGGGTCGATCGGTCTTCGCTGCCTTGAACGCGCCCGGTCTAGCAGCGCTGATTCAGTTGGGCGGGCTACGCGGCGATACCCTTATGGGGTGACCGAAGACGTGCTGACGCTCGAGGGGCTCCGCCGGCGCCGACCTGAGATCCTGCGCGTCGCGCAGAAACGTCGCGCGCAGCGGATCGCCGTGTTCGGCTCCGTCGCTCGGGGCGAGGCTCGTCCTGACAGCGACCTCGATCTGCTCGTGGACTTTGAGCCGGGTACTTCTCTTCTTGATCACGTCGGCTTGTTCCAGGACCTCGAGGAACTCTTGGGCATCGAGGTGGATGTTGTCGCGCGGAGTGCGCTCAAACCACGAGACGAGCACATTCGTGCTGAGGCCGTGGATCTGTGACCAGGGGAGTCGACGACCTCCTAGCAGATCTCGCCGAGGCAGTCGATGCGGCAGCCGAGCTTGTGGATCTGGGAAAGGAACGCTGGGACGACCAGTCAGCTGGCTGGCCGGACTCATAATCCGCCGGTCGTGGGTTCGAGCCCCACCCGCCCCACTCCCACTCCTCGAGGCCGCAGGCAAGGGCCTGCGACCTGCAGAATTGCCGGACCGTATCGATCTTGGATGTCGCAGGCATGTGCGGCTGTGTGCGGCGCGTTACTAGCCAGCTAATTTGGTGTCGGCGAGGAAGCTGAGCAGTTGGGGCACGATCCGCTCGTGGGCGTCCTCTTGGACGAAGTGGCTGGCGTCGTCGAGCTGGGTCACGGGCGCGTCGGGCAAAGTCTTGCGCCAGTCCTCGAGAACCGCGGGCGTAAACGCCGGGTCGCGCCGGCGACCGGTCCGGTGGGGCTGGCAGGGTTAGGGATCTCGCGCGGGAAGACGAGCTCGCCGGTGCGGCTTGACCACGTCGGGTGGGGCGCCAGGTACGCGCGGCGCACGTCGGTCGTAAGTCGTTCGCGGTGCACGACGCCGTCGCGGAACAAAAAGCCCCGGACGAACATGTCGAACCCCTGCACGAGCACCTCGCCAACACCCGGCGTCCGGAACAGGTGCAGCGGCACGGGAAGGGTTTGCTGCGGCCCGTCGAAGGTATTGAGGATGAACAGGCCCGATACGCGCTCAGGGTGCGCGACCGCCCACGACAGTCCGATCGGCCCGCCCCAGTCTTGCACTACGACCACCGCGTCGCGCAGATCGAGCGATTCGAGCAGCGCCTCCAGGCGCGCCACATGGCGTGGGATCCGGTAGAGCTCTGGATCGGCAGGCTTGACCGAGCGGCCGAACCCAAGATGGTCGGGCACGATCGCACGGTGACCCGCCTGCGTCAGCGGGCCGACGAAGTTCCGGTACAAAAAGCCCCAGGTCGGGTTCCCGTGCACCAGCACGACCGGGCGGCCATCCCGCGGCCCCTCGTCGACGTAGTGCATCCGCCCGTCGGAGGTCTCAAACCAGCGCGGCTCAAACGGCCACAGCCCCCCGAAAGTCCAGTCCGTCATCACAGCCGCAGGAGCCCCCGTTGCCGCACTAACGCCGGTCGCGGCTGTCTGACCGGGGGCCACCAGCTTCTGGCCTTCAAGGTCCACGTTCATATGAAGCGCTCCTTCAGCTACCGTAGTCGCGACCGGAATCGCCGGAGTCATGCCATCATGTTGCGCCGCCCCCTGCTTGGGCAGCCCCGTTCCTCCGTATGTCTGCGAAGACGTGCCCGGTTTCGCTGAGATCACCTACCTGACTGTCAAGCCGACCTCATAGCGCTAGCCGCTGTGAGACCGCCGCAGACCCTCCACGAATGCGCGGACGGCCTGGCCGATCTGATCAGGGCTGTCCTCTTGTACGAAGTGCTTTCCGGCCACGGTTACTTCGGTCTGGTTGGGCCAGGTCCGGCAGAACTCTCGGGGCCTTCCGGTGAGCAGGCCACCAGGTTCCGCGCTGATGAAGAGCTTGGGAACATCGGAGCGGGCCAGCCGCCTTCCGTAGTCATCGACAATCTTGACGACGTTGGCCGGATGCCCGCCGTTTAACCTGTTCCGGGTGGATTTCCATGCCTGGTTGACCGCCCCTGGTGACGAGCTGTTCAAGCTGGCCGATGCGGTGCTGTGCGCGGGCGGAGGTGAAAACGCTGGCTCGGCTGTTGCTGCAGCCGCATACAAAATCAATGCTTGCTGCCTCGCCCCCGCCACACACCGTCAGGTCTTGTAGTTCGTATGAGCACTGGTGGGCCACGAGATCCAACGTGCCTCGGCGGACGTTGACGGCTGTCCCGCAGACGCTCGTGGTCAGCCAGCTAAAATCCGATGGCTTCGCGGAGCAGCAGGACGGTGCCGCGCCCGGGGTGCGGTTCCGCGTTGAGGATGAGCACGCGGTTGATGGCACTGGGCCGCCCGTAGACCTTCATGGCGCGTTCGCTTTCCAGCGGAAGGCAGTAGTCTTCGATGCGGCGCAGCGCGGTGCTCAGGTCGGGCACCACCTTCTGCGCCCCGACGACCCAGATCGCCTGGGCGGAGCCGCCGGCGTAGCCGGTTAGCTGGCTTCCGCTGGCGGAGGCGACCACCAGGCAGCCGGTTTCGGTGACCGCGGCGACGCTGCCCACGATGACGTCGGGGCTGGCCAGCAGCCTCCGGATCTCGTCCATCTGGGTGGCGCGGTCCATGGTCGTGCCGCGTGACCTGAGCGCGTCGTACCGCCCGCTGTTGTTGATGTCCTCCTCGATGCCGGACAGGCGGAGGGTCTCGCTGGCCCCGGTGAACACGCTGGCGCCGTCGGGAATCAGGTCTTTGATGCGGGTACGCGCGGCGGCGGCGTCATCGAGGATCTCGACGGCGAAATTTTTCGCCGCCAGCGCGGCGGCCGCCCGCCCCATCCGCTCGACGGGCGCCGGGTCAGTGAACGGTGTTGCCGGAACCGAGGTAGTCATGGTGCCTCCTGGCTGGTCGTGTGTGGCGGGTCATAACGGGCAGGCGGTGCCGTCCCAGCGCGATCGCAGGGGACCGAGAAGCGGGTGGTGTCTCCTGAGCTTCCCGCTCGCTGGATGATGTGCTCGTCTCAGCAGTACGACAACGCAACCCCCCGGAATGTGAGGCGACGCGCCAGCCTCACATCTTGGTGCGCTGTGTGGTCGGACTGGTGAGGACAGACGCGAGCCAGGGAGCCGCCGGCATCATGACCACCCGATCCGAGCCAGATGCTGCTGATTCAGGCCGGGGCCGGCCCGATCCGGGCCTGGACGCGATCATGAGCGAGCGGCGCCAGCTGATCAATCTCACCTACCGGCTGCTGGGCTCCCTGGCCGAGGCCGAGGACGCCGTGCAGGAGACCTACGCCCGCTGGTACGCCCTGTCCCGGCAGCAGCAGGACGCCATCGCATCCCCCGGCGCCTGGCTGAGCACGGTCGCCAGCCGCGTCTGCCTCAACCTGCTCGGCTCAGCCCGCGCCCGGCGGGAGACCTACGTGGGCGAATGGATCCCAGAGCCGCTGCCCGAACCTGCGGAGTGGGTCAGCGGGCGGCCGGGCGGCACCACCACCGACCCAGCCGACCGGGTCACCCTGGATGAGTCGGTGAGCATGGCCTTCCTGGTCGTGCTCGAATCGATGACCCCGGCCGAGCGCGTCGCGCTCATCCTGCACGATGTTTTCCGCTACTCCTTCGCCGAGATAGCCGAGATCACCGGCCGCACGCCGGCGGCGTGCCGCCAGCTGGCCTCCTCGGCGCGCCGCCGCGTTCGCGCCTCCCGGGCTCCCGCGACCCCGGCAGCCCGGCAGGCCGGCATCATCAGGGCCTTCAAGCAGGCATGGGAAGCCAAGGACATCGACGCCCTGATCGGCCTGCTCGACCCCGGCGCCACTGCGATCGCCGACGGCGGCGGCCTCGCCACCACCTTCCTGCGCCCCATCGAAGGCGGCGAGCAGATCGCGCGCGCCTGGGTAGAAATCGCCAGCCGGGCACCCAGCAACATGACGTTCCTGGAACGCACGGTCAACGGCCAGCCCGGCCTAGTGGCCCAGCAAGACGGCGTCACCGTGACAGTGTTCGCATTCGACGTTGCAGGCGACCGGATCACGCACATCTGGGTCGTACGCAACCCCGAGAAACTCCGTCCCTGGACGACGGGCTGACGCGCGTCTCCATACCATCAGGTCCGCTCTGAGCCGCCGCCACCCAGCCTCCTTGCCCTCCCAGGCGAGCCGGGCCACTACCGCTCCGCCGCACAAGGGGACCAGCCCGCGGCGGCGTCCTAATCTAGGATCGCTGAGCGGGCGCTGAGGACGATGTTGCCGTAACGTCGCTGGTCTCCGCGTAGGTCTTGCGCGTGACCGCGGCAAACAGGGCGCTGGATACGAAGGCGGCGACAAGGACAGCGGTGCTGACCATCGCGGCGGCGCTGTAGCCCTGGTTGGTTGAGATGGTTTGGTTGCGCGGGATGGAGAGCACGAGCACCGTGGCGCTGAGCGCGCTGCCGAGCGAGTAGGCCACGGTGCGCATGAGCTGGTAGAAGCTGATGGCGCTGCCGGTTTCGCCGGCTGGCACGCTGCGGGTGATCTGCAGCGGGTTGACCGCGTATACGCATCCCACGCCGAATCCGTCGATTGCCATGGCTACCGCGATCTCCCAGTAGGCGCCACGGGCTAGGAGGAACATCACCATGGAGGCAATGAGCACGACGCAGCTGCCGGCTACCACCGTTTCGGACGATGTGCGCTCGGCCACCCGCCGGACGATCTTGGAGGCGGCGAAGCTGGCGAGGGAGAACGGGGTCAGTATCAGCCCGGCGGCAGCCACCGGTGCGCCGAAGCCGTAGCCCGCGCTGGCGGGCGTCTCAACGTAGCGGACGACCAGAGAGGCCAGCGGGTAGAAACCGAGCGCTACCAGGAAGCCGGTCACGTTGGCGGCAAGCACCGGGCGGCGGCGAAGCAGACGTAGCTCGATCAGGGGACGGGCCACCCGCACCTCCCAGAGCACCCACGTAATGAGCAGCGCCACGGCAACGGCCGCGGAGGCAAGGATCGTCGGGGAGGTCCACCCCCATTCTGGTCCCTGGGCGAGCACGAGGATCAGCGCGGCGATCCCGAGCCCGACGAGTGCCACACCGGCGGCGTCAACCTGGGCTGGTCGAGGGGGGCTGGGAGGCAGGACTGCGGCGGCGCTGGCCAGGGCCAGGGCGCTGAGGACGGCGGCGAACCAGAAGGGGGCGCCCAGGCCAAGGTACTGGGCGAGCAGCCCGACGAGGGGGTAGCCGATACCGATCCCTACCGCAGTGGTCCGATCGCCGCGATGGCCGGGCGGGAGCGCTTGTCCGGCAGGCTGTCGCGGGCCACCGCGGTGACTAGGGGGACCAGGCCAAACCCGGCGCCCTGGAGGCCTCTTCCGATCAGGAACACGGCGATGCCGGCTGGCAGCGCGGACAGCACGCAGCCGATCAACATCACCGCCACGGCGCCGAGGGTGGTCTGGCGGCGTAGCCGCCCGTCACCGAGGCGCCCCATGACCGGCGTGGCGACCGCCCCCGTCAGCAGCGAGATTGTCAGCGCCCACTGCGAAACGGCCAGCGACACATGGTCGACCTTCTCGACCGTGGGCAGCAGCGGCGTGCCCAGGCTCGCGACCGCGGTGGACTCCACCGCCAGGAACACCAGCACCGCCGCCAGCAGTGGCGGAGAGCTACGCATCCGGCCGACGGCCGGCTTCTCGCCTGCCATGAGGCCGAGCCTAAGAGGAATGATGTTATGCCGTCTAAGACCAATACATGCATGTACTTATGCCTGTCAAGCATAAACTGGGCCATCGTGGACCTGCTCCAGCTGCGGTACTTCCAGGCCGTCGCCCGTCACCAGCACGTCAGCCGCGCCGCCGGTGAACTTCGCATCGCGCAGCCGGCACTCAGCCGTTCGATCGCGCGCCTGGAGGCCGAACTGGGGGTCCCGCTCTTTGACCGGCGCGGTCGCCGGGTGGTCCTCAACCGCTTTGGTGCCGCGTTCCTCCACCGCGTCGGAACCGCTCTCGGCGAACTCGACCAGGCCCGCCGGGAACTCCATGACGCGGCCGGGCTGGCGCGCGGCAGCGTGGCCATTGCGACCGAGACGCTGCGCACCATCACTGACCTCATCGCAAGGTTCCTCGCCGAGCACCCTGAGGTGAGCTTCCAGCTCTACCAATCCCCAGCACCCGAGATGGTTGCCCAACTCCAGGCCGGTCAAGTTGACCTCTGCTTCACCTCCCAGCCGCTACGGGGACCGGCGTTGCGGTCGGCGAAGCTGCTCAGCGAAGAGGTCCTCCTCGCCGTCCCCCGAACCCACCGCCTCGCCCGGCGCAGGCGGGTCAAGGTCGAAACCCTGGCCGGCGAGCCCTTCATCACCACCTGCACCGGCTACTGGCAACGAACCCTGACCGATCAGCTCTTCGCAACCTCAGGCATCCATCCCGCCATCGTCTGCGAGAGCAACGAACCCTACGCCATCCGCGGGCTGATCAGCGCCGGAGTGGGCGTCGGGCTGATGCCGGAGATCGCACGCCAGGCCACATCCCACCCGCCGGTCGCCTGGCTTCACCTCGACACCACCGGATGCCGGCGCACCTTCAGCGTCGTCTGGCGCCAGGACACCTACCTTTCCATCGCCGCCCAGCGGTTCCGAGACTTCGCCGCCAGCCACGACCTCTCGTGGTCCCCGGAGTGACGCGCCGTGCCCCATGGGTGCCCGTAAGAGGAACCCAGCATGAACACCCGGCGGCCCGGGCGCGCTGGCGCTGGAGACCGCGCAGGCGCGCTAGGGCGGTGACTCTTCGTCGCTCGGATCATCCGCGCCGCGTTCGTGACCTCGTACCAGTGCCACGACCTCGTGCTGATTCCGATCGATGGGCCGCCGATCAACTCCCATGCCCGGTCGATCCCAATCAGGAAGCAAAACGCCACTAGGATCGCAATCGTATTCACCGCGCCAGAATCGCCCGGACGGGCGGTCACGCTTATTCCCGCGATCAACTGGATCACGAACGTGACTACCAGCCCGATCAGGAAGAACGCGTCACGCAATGTGCACCACCGTACCTGACGCAGGCGGATCAGCGACAGCAACGATGCCGTGACGAACGCGAGTCCGATGATTGCCACGGTCGCTGCAGTTGGTCCGATCTTGTGCCCGGGAACCAGCGCGAGAAGCGATACCATCAGCGCGTTGATGAACGCCGTCAGCGCCGCCGACGCCCGGATGCGGTGAACTTGTGTCCCTTCCTCGGTCCGGGCTAGCCGCTCCGAGGAGACCGAGATAGCGACGAATAGCAACCCGATCAGCGCGCCGGCCGCGCTTCCAGTCGCTATGAAGAAGTCATGGATGCTGTCCGGAACCACCTCGCGATTCTCGCATCCCCGACAGCGAGTGAGTGAGCATCGGCCAAACGCGGCCAGATCCCGGTGGTGCAGGTCACCGGCGTGGTGGTCAAGACTGTGGGCGTGGAGTTCTTCTGCTACCACCGCGACCGGCCCGGCTCTGCGACGTTGCGCGACGAGTTGCTGGAAGAGCACTGGTCCTACATGGACCGGTACGAGGCGCAGATGATCGCCCGCGGCCCGACCCTCGACGGCGACACGCCCACCGGCAGCGTGCACATCGTCGACCTGCCCGATCCCGCTGCGGCCCGCGCGTTCGCCTTCGACGAGCCCGGCTACCAGGCCGGTGTGTACCGGGACGTGCTGCTGCGCCAATGGCGCAACCTACTGGGGCGCACCATGTGGGACTTCCCCGGCGGCCGGACCGGTGGTAATCGGTACCTGGTGCTCGGCCTCGGCACGGGGCCGGCCACCGACCTAGCCGTGCCGCCGGACCGGGACGAGCTGATCGCCTACGGGCCGCTGTTGTCCGACAACGGCGCCGCCTGGCTGGGTACGGCGGTGCTGGTCCGGGCCCGGGACCCGGACACGGCACGCGCCATCCTGACCCCGGACCGGTACGCCGGCATCGAGGTGCGCAGCTGGCAATTCGGCGGGCGGCCGTCATGATCCGTGGACGTCGGCCAGCCGATGAGAGCGTTCCAGGCCCTGCCCTCCTGCCGCGGTCGCATTCCTGGGCCTTCTTCCGGAACGGAGTCTCCGCTCCGGTAGTGTGATCAGCGACGGGCGGAAACTTCGCTGCGCAGACGAGACGGGATTGCTGATGACTACGCCGATGGTCGCCGCGCGGGCCCGCACCCACTACCGGGTTACCTTTGCGGTGCTTGCCGCCGCTGTGGCCGCCTATGCGCTGCTGCAGTCGCTGGTGATACCGGTGCTGCCGACGATCCAGGCGGGACTGCACACATCGCAGAACAGCGTGACCTGGGTCCTGACGGCATATCTGCTGTCGGCGTCGATCTTCACGCCGATCATGGGGCGCCTTGGTGACATGCGGGGCAAGGAACGGATGCTTGTCGCGGCGCTGATTGCGCTGACGGTCGGCTCGATGCTCGCTGCCTTGGCCGGCTCGGTCGCAGTCATGATCGTGGCGCGGGTGATCCAGGGCATAGGCGGAGGTGTCCTGCCGCTGTCTTTCGGCATCATCCGGGATGAATTCCCGAAAGCCAAAGTGGCGGGCGCGGTCGGCGTGATTGCCGCGCTGACCGCGGCAGGAGCCGGGCTGGGTATCGTGCTGGCCGGCCCTATCGTCGAGGCGCTGGATTACCACTGGCTGTTCTGGCTTCCGGCCATCATCCTCGCGGTGGCCACGGCCGCGGCGAAGGTGGTGGTGCCGGAGTCCCCGGTCCGGGTCCCCGGTCGGCTGAACTGGGCCGCGACCGTCCTGCTCTCGGGGTGGCTGGTGGCTCTGCTCGTGCCGATCAGCGAGGCTCCCAGCTGGGGATGGGGATCGGGGCGGGTGCTTGGGCTGCTTGTCCTCGCCGTGGCGCTGGCCGCGGCCTGGGTCGCGGTGGAGTACCGTTCGTCGCAGCCGCTCATTGCCATGCGCATGATGCGGATACCTGTCGTGTGGACGACGAACCTCGTGGCGCTGTTGTTCGGCGTGGGGATGTACGCGACGTTTGCGTTCCTGCCGCAGTTCCTGCAGACGCCGCCGTCCGCGGGCTACGGGTTCGGTCTCAGCATCACCCGTTCCGGGCTGATCTTGTTGCCGGCCAGCGTCGCGATGTTTGCCGTGGGCGTCGCGTCGGGGCGGCTGACGATCCGCTTCGGGGCCAAGGCGGTGCTGGTCGCAGGCGCGCTGATCACCATCGTTCCCTTTGTGCTGCTGACCGTGGCGCACGGCCGCCAGTGGGAGATCCTGGTGGCGATGGTGCTGCAAGGTGTCGGGTTCGGCCTGGCGTTCGCCGCCATGTCGAATCTTGTCGTCCAAGGTGTGCCGCCGGAGCAGACCGGGGTGGCCAGCGGCATGAACGCCAACATCCGGACCATCGGCGGTTCCATCGGCGCGGCCGTGATGAGCAGCATCGTTACGTCCACTGCACGTGCTGGCGGTCTGCCCCGGGAGTCGGGCTACATGCACGGCTTCGAGTTGCTGACGGGTGCGACCATGGCGGCGGCGCTGGCCGCGATGCTGGTCCCGCCGACTGTGCGCAGCCTGTCCCGGCCCAGGCGCGCCGAGCCGGTGCCGCATGCCGAACTCGGCCTGCTCGCTACGGGGAGGCTGGCGGGCAGCGAGCCGGAATGAGATGAGGTGGGCTGGTGTCCGCGGAGGCCGATGACCGGCCGATGCGCCGCGATGCAGTGGCGAACCGGCAGCGTCTGCTGGACGCTGCCGCGCAGGTCTTTGCCGAGCGCGGGCTCGAGGCTGGCGTCGAGGAGATCGCCCGCGTCGCTGGAGTGGGGATGGGAACTCTGTATCGCCGGTTCCCGACCAAGGACGCCCTGATCGCCGCCCTGGTCCACGACATGATGGCCACCATGCTGCGGCTGGCCAGGGAAGCCTCCGAGCGTCCCGACGGGACCGGCCTGGAGTACTTTCTCGAAGCGGCCAGTGCTTACCAGGCCGCCCATCGCGGCTGCCTGCCGCGATTGTGGGAGATCGGCACGGCGGACGACTCGGTGCAGGAGGTGCGGCGCCTGATCGCCGGCATGCTCGACAAGGCCAAGAGCCAGGGCCGGGTCCGCGCCGACATCGCGAGTACTGACCTGAGCATGACCTTCTGGTCCATCCGGGGAGTCATCGAGACCACCCGGGGTGCCGCTCCCGAGGCCTGGCGGCGCCATCTCGACATACTCGTCGCCGGAATGCGGCCCGCTGCTGAGCCGCTCGCCCACCGCCCGCTGACCACAACCCAGCTCGACGAGGTGATCGCCAGGGCCTGACCGGCGGGAATCTTCGCCGGGCGGGCCTTGCGGGGCATCGTCACCCGAGGGAATGCATCTGACCTGCGGCATTCCCGGATGCGGTGCTCATGTGGCTATGACGGCGACGCCGACACGGCCCCCGTCGACGTCGATCACGGCGCCGTCGACGAACGCGGCTTCCTCGCTGGCGAGGTAGACGGCGGCGTGCGCGATGGCGTCGGGGGTGCCGCTGCGGCCGGCGGGGGTGCCGCGCATCATCGCCTCGGCCGGATGCTCGCCGGACTGATCAGCCCTGGGTGTGCGGATCACGCCCGGCGAGATGGCGTTGACGCGTACACCGGCGGGGCCGAACTCGGCAGCCCAGGCTCTGGTCAGGGTCTCCATCGCCCCCTTCGTCGAGCTGTAAAGCGCACCGACCGGGATGCCGAGACGGGCGATCCAGGAGCCGAGATTGATGATCGCTCCGCTGCCGCGCTCGGCCATGGCCGGGGCGATGGCGGCAGTGAGGAAGAACGGGGCCTTGACGTTGACCGCGTAGACCTCGTCGAAAGTCGCCTCATCTGTGGCCGCGGTGCCCGGACCGGGAAAGATGCCCGCGTTGTTGACCAGAACGTCGATCCGGCCGCCGAGGGCTCGTGCCGCCTGTGCCGCGAGGTCGCGGGACGCCTGCGCGGAACCGTCCAGGTGCGCGTAGACAAAGTCTCCACGGCCGCCCGCAGCACGGATCTCCTCAATGACCTCACCGCCGCGCTCCTGACTGCGGCCGGACGCCACGACGTGCGCTCCCTCAGCGGCGAACGCGATCGCGATCGCGCGGCCGATGTTGCTGGTCGCGCCGGTGACGAGCGCTGTCTTGTTTTCCAGCCGTGCGCCCATGCCGCACTCCCCTTCATCGTCAGCTGTGAAATCAGCACCAAATGGACCGTACGGTCCATAAGGCTAGCACGGGCAATGGACTTGGCGGTCCATAAACACTACGGTAGAGGCCGTGCCCCAGGTCAGCCAGCTCACCACGAAGGGCGCTGCCACGCGCGCCCGCATCATCGAGACCGCCGCCGACCTTCTACTCGCCCACGGCGCCGGCGGCACAAGCCTGGACGACATCCGGGCCCGGACAGCGACCAGCAAGAGCCAGCTGTTCCACTACTTCCCGGGCGGCAAGAACGATCTGATCGCCGCGATCGCGGCGTTCCAGGGCGAGCGGGTGCTACAAGCGCAGATAGCGCCGCTTGAGGCAGCGCTGGACGGGGCGCTGACTGCCCTGCGGGCGTCGGCGGCCTGACCGTCCAGCCAGCGCGGAGGCTCCGCGCACCCGTGCGGATGCCGTCCGGGTGGCCGGCGCCCGCCAGTGCGCGACGTGCGCAGGGCCCGCAGCTATGCTGGCCCGCGCACGCCGCTGGGGATCTGCCAGAGCGAGTGCACCATGTTCCGACCTCAAGGAGGCAGCAGGAGTGGGAGCGGCACAGAACGTCTTCAAGCGGCTCGCAGATGGCGAAGTCGTCGTGATCGACGGCGGTACCGGCACCCAGCTCCAGGCGGAGGGGGTGCCCATGGATGACGAGATCTGGAGCGCCCGGGCCAACCTGGAGCACTCCGATGTGGTTCAGTCCGTCCACGAGGCGTATATCCGCGCCGGCGCTGAGGTCATCATCGCGAACACCTTCGCCGCCAACCGGGCTGCCCTCGAGCCCGGCGGCCTCGGCGCCCAGGTAGCCGAGGCCAACCGCAGCGCCGTCCGGGCTGCGCTCCGGGCTCGCGACGCCGCGGCCGGGCGCGCGGTTGCGGTTGCGGGCTCGATGTCGTCGTTCTGCTCCATCGCCATGCACGGCCGGGGGACTGACGGCCACGGTGGGGAGGCCGGGGAACCAGGCGCGGCCTCGGAGGATCCCCGCTTCCCGAGCCTCGCCAACTTCCGCGAGCAGGCGGCATTGCTCGCCGACGCGGGCGTTGACCTCATCGCGCTCGAGCTGATGGAGGCGCCGGGCTACGGCCGGGCCGCTATCCAGGCCGCCACCGAGACCGGGCTTCCGGTCTGGCTCGGCATCGCGCCCGTCCGCCTCGACGACGGCTCGCTGGGCACCGATCCCGAGCTGGGCAGCGGGCTGAGCTTCACCGAACTCGTCGCGCAGCTCGCCACGCCGGGCCTCGCTGCGGTCACCGTGATGCACGCGAAGCCCGACGTTGCCCCGGACGCCATCGGCGTCATCCGCAAGTACTTCACCGGCCCGATCGGGGTGTACGCCGAGTCGGGCGACTGGGCCGCGCCGAACTGGGTCTTCAACGGCCTGAGCCCGGATGAGTACGTGCTCGAGGCCGACTCGTGGGTCAGCCAGGGCGCGCAGATCATCGGCGGATGCTGCGGCGTCGGTCCCGGGCACATCCGAGTGCTCGCCGACAGGCTGGCGAGCCCGTAGATCACCACGTCTGCCGTGGCGATGATGGGGTCACAGGTGGCGCAGGAAGGCGTTGGCGATCGGGCCGGCGCTGTCGGCCCCGGTGCCACCGCCCTCGACCAGCACCGCGAAGGCCAGGTCGCCGCGGTAACCGATGAACCACCCATGGGACGGCGGGTTCCGGCCGGCTCCGTACTCGGCGGTCCCGGTCTTCCCGTAGACCCCGGGCGGGAAGCCGACCCCGGCCGCGGTGCCGCTGGTGACCACGGCCAGCATCATCGGGCGCAGGGTGTCCAGGATCGCGGGGCCGAGCGGGCGCGGCTGGGCGGCCTGACGGGGCGCGGGGCTGGTCACCAGCTGCGGGGGCCGCCAGGTGCCGTCGTCGATGGCGGCTGCCACCGATGCCTGGCTGAGCGGGTTGACCAGGTCGGTTCCCTGGCCGAAGGCGTCGGCCGCCAGATCGACCGGCTGGTGCGGGGTGGTGAACTGCCCGAGCGTGGCCGGGATGCCGAGCGCGGGCTGGATGTTGAAGCCCAGCGTGGCCGCCATCGACGCCAGCGCCGTCCCGCCCAGCCGCTGCGACGCGAGCATGGCGAACGTGGAGTTGCACGACACCGCGAAAGCTGTCTGCAGGCTGGTGGTGCCGAGGTGCTCGTTGTTGTCGTTATGGAAGGTCCGGCCCCCGATGGTCACCTGGCTGGGGCACTGCACCGCGCTCGTCGTGCGCAGCCCGGCCCTCGCGAGCGCCGATGCCGTTACGACCTTGAACGTCGAGCCGGGCGGGAACTCTCCCTGGAGCGCGCGGTCGAATCCGCCAGGACGCTCGACCACCGCGAGCACCTGGCCGGTGGACGGCTGGATGGCCACCAGGTCGACGGGCTTGCGCGTCGGCGCCGCGCTGACGGCCTGCGAGGCGGCCTGCTGCACCCGCATCTCGATGCTGGTCCGGACCGGCGTGCCGGGTGTGGCCGGGAACCGGGCCGCCGTCGCGTCGAGGCGCTGGCCGGGTCCTTCGATCCGGATGGTGAGCGAGGGCCGGCCAGCCAGCTGGTCCTCGTCGGCCTGCTCGATCCCGCCCTGGCCGATCAGGTCACCGGCCTGGTAGGGGGCGCCGAGCGCCCTGGCCTGGGCCGCGGTCGCCGCCACCACGTTGCCGGTCAGCAGCGAGATGGAGCCGGACTGCGCGATCACCTGGGGTGAGCTCAGCACGGTCCCGTCGGCCGCGAGCACCGGCGCCCGGCCCAGCCAGGCGGCGCTGAGCACGAACCGCTCGCCCGCCCGGAGCCCGGGGTAGATGGCGGCCGGGCTCCAGTTCACCCACCACCTGCGGTTCCGCTGGACCAGCTGCAGCTGACCGGTGTAAGTCCAGGCGTGGCCGCCGGCGAGGTCGGCGGTGGCAGTGAACCGAGCCCGGGCCGACCCGCCGTCGGTCGTCACCTTTCCGGGGACCAGGCGGATACGGCGGATGCCGAGCTCGGCATCCGCCTGGCGCAGCGGCCCGGCCAGCCCCGAGCGCGGCGCGTTGACGCTGACCTCGTCCATCGCGGCGTAGTCGCCCCGCTGCCAGCCGTTCAGGTAACTGGCCGCCGTCTGCTGCGGGGTGCCCCTGGTGCGCAGCAGCAGGTAACCGCCGGCCGCCGCCGCCGCTGCGACGACCAGCACGGCCACGACCACCCCGGCTAGGGTGGACCGCCGCCTTGGGCGGCGAATGCCGCTCTCGTGCATGGATCAACCTTCCCCCGCGGTTCCGGGCCCCAACAATAACCGCAATTGCCGCGAGACGATCGCAGACTACCGTCCGCTGCCCGGTGATAGCCCCGAGATGCCCGGGGGATCGCCGGAATCGCCCGGGGTAGCCGCACAGCTCCGCCTGCTCCTTCTGCCCGTTTTGGATGATCGTGAGGAATGGCCCTGACCTGGGTACTGGTAGCGGATATCGTGCACGGGTGGGCTCAACCGACCGGACCTGGGGAGCGCCGTGACCACCGCCAGTGACCCGGCTCTCCTCCACGCGGACACGATCGCGCCCGCCCCGCGCCGCGGCGGCGGCTGGCTGCTCGCCGCCGGCGCCGCCGCGTTCGGCGCGGCCCTGGGCGTGTACATCGCCTACGCCCTGACCCATCCCCTACCCAAGTGGATAGACCCGGTCGATCTGCGGGTGTACCGAGATGGCGGGCTCATCGTCCGGCACCTCCGGTTCTACCACCCGCACCGCCCGTCGCCGCTATATGACTGGCCCGGGTTCGAGGGCCTGCCGTTCACCTACCCCCCGTTCGCCGCGATGGTGTTCACGGTCTTGACGTGGATCTCGTTCTGGACGTTGTGGAAGATCTCGATCGGCGTCAGCATCGCGGCCCTGCTGGCCACGATCTGGATGACGTTCGGCGGGCTCGGGTACCGGCCGGGGCTGGCCCGGCTGGGCGCGACGCTGCTGCTGGCCGCGGCGCTGTTCTGGACCGAGCCGGTGCAGCGAACGCTGTACGTCGGCCAGGTCGAGCTGGTGCTGATGGCGCTGGTCATCTGGGATCAGTGCCAGCCGGACCGGCGGTGGTGGAAGGGCGCGGGCATCGGTCTCGCGGCCGGCATCAAGCTGGTACCGCTGATCTTCATCCCGTACCTGCTGCTGACCCGGAGGTTCCGCCAGGCTGCGGTCGCGTCCGGGACCTTCGCCGTGACGGTCCTGCTGGGATTCGGCGTGCTGCCGCGCGATTCCCACAGGTGGTGGCTGGGCGGGCTGTTCGCCCACGGCGGCCGGACCGGATTCGCCGGCTGGGAGGGAAATCAGTCGCTGCAGGCGACCATCACCAGGCTCACCGGGAGCGTCTCGGGCGCGCAGCCGACGTGGCTGGTGGCCGCGGCGCTGACGGCGGTCGCCGGACTGTGGTGCGCGGCGGTCCTCGACCGGGCCGGTCACCGGATGGTGGGGCTGCTGACCTGCGCGCTGACCGGGCTGCTGATCTCGCCGGTCAGCTGGGATCACCACTGGGTGTGGATCGTGCCCGGGACGGTCGCCGCCGCGGTCTACGCGGTGCGGGCGCGGCGCGCGGCGACCCGGTGGGCCGCGGCGGGCCTGGCCGCCGGGATCGTCGCAGCGTTCGGGGCATGGCCGGGTAGCCTCTGGGGCCTGCCCGGTGCTACTGGCGGGTACTTCGAGGGCCTGATCTGGGTACCGCCGGTTACCGACCCGGAACTCTACTTCAGGCTCGGCGACCAGCGGTGGTACGCCGAGTACCACTGGCACGGGCTGCAGCTGATCACCGGCAACCTGTACATCCTGGCGGGGATCGCGCTGTTCGCGCTGCTGCTCGTGTTCGCGCTCGATGCGGCGCGGGCGGCGGGACCGGGGGCCGGCCGGCTCATACCAGCAGCCGCACCTCCGCCTCGCGAGGCGTGAGCGAGCCGGAGGGCCTTAGGGCGCCCCGGAGGTGAGCGGGGGACGCTGCGTGAGCGGGCCGGCGGGCGCGGCGCCGGCGAGCGCGGCGCCTCAAGGCGTCACGGAGACGAGCGGTGGAGACTGCGTGAGCGCCGGGCCCATCTTCCATCGGCCGGAGAGGCCCAGCCCGACCAGGGCCACCGCCGCGGCGAGCAGAACCGCCGGGGCCACGTAGAAGAGACTGTCGCTGGTGATCACCTTCAGCAGGTGCTGGGGCGGGAAGCCTGCGTTTCCCGGCATCAGCGCGAACGTGCCGGCGGTCACCCGGGCGACCACCAGCCAGTCCAGGCGAGAGGCCGGGTACAGCACGAGCAGGCAGATCAGCATCGCGTCGTACCACGGCAGCTGATAGGGCCAGACGAACAGCCAGGCCGCGCTGACCGCCAGCGCGGGCCGGACGGCGGGCCAGGCGAGGCCTCCGTCGGGAAGGCGCCACAGCATCAGCGCCGCGAGGGCGGCAAAGGCCAGCCCGGCCACCAGCAGCTGGTGCGGGAAGACGTTTCCGTGCGACCCGACGAACAGCTGGTAGAAGTTGTCCACGGAAGCCTGGCCGTCACGGGCGATCAGCGCCTTATCCGCAGGGGAGCCGAACCACAGGTACGTGGGCAGCAGCACGAGCGCCGCACCCGCCGCGGCGCTGAACCAGGTGGCCACTGAGCGCCGGGCCGCCCAGGCCAGCCCCAGGCCGAACAGGATATAGGTGATCTTCAGGTCCGCCGCCACCCCGACCAGCAGCCCGGCGGCCAGCCCGCGGAGCGCTCCTGGCTCGTCGGCCGGCCCGCGTTTGCGCAGCGTGATAACCCCAAAGAAGCCGAAAGCGGCGGCCAGCAGGTCGAGGTGCCCGGCGGCGACCAGTATCCACAGCAGCAGCGGGTTCGCCGTCCAGAGCAGGTGCGCCCGGGCCCGCCGGGACGGATCGGAGCGCAGCATTCGGTCGAGGGCGAGCACCACCGCCCCGAACGCGATCGCGTTCCAGAGCTTCAGCCAGAAGACGATCCTGGCTGCCGAGGTACCGCCCAGGCTGGCCGCCGCCCACTGCTCGGCGGTCGCCAGCGGCCCGTAGGACGTCACGTGCTCGCGCCACACTCGGGACACGTCCCGGCCGATGGGATCACCCGCTCGGAAGAGTTGCGCGGGGGTCATCACGTACGGACTGTGGCCGAGCACGACTATCCGGCCGTACGCGGCGTAGTCGAGCGCGTCGGTGGATCCAGTCGGCGGCAGCACTGTGAACACCGCGGCCGCGGCGAGCCCGACGGCCAGCAGCAACCGGACCGGCGGCCGCGCGCCGCGGCCGAGGGCGGCCAGCCCCACAACCACGCTGCCGCCGGCCAGGAGCGCCGTCCCCCACATGGCCCAGGTCACCAGGACCGGCGACACGCGCAGCGACAGGGCCCACGGCGGTCCCGTCGCGGGCAGGACGACAAAGGGATGCTCCCAGCTATTGCGGACGGCGCAGGCCGCGAGCATGATCAGGGTCGAGCTGACGATGCCGGCCGCCGCCAGCCAGGCCAGGCCCCGACCCCCGTGAGCGGGGGCAGGCTTCGACGGAACGGGTCGCGTGATGAGCGGTTCGCCAACGTCCGGGGCGCTGTCCGTCGTGCCGCTCATCCTGATCTCAAGCTCGCCTTCAGCCAGTCCCCTGCCCGTTGTTAGCTCACAAGCTACTTCCCACATGGGGAGGACCGCACGCACTTGCGGGTCGGCGCCGCCAGAACAGGAAGATGCCGATGATGGCCGCGACGATCATCGCGGTGAGGTGGCCGACCGCCGCGAAGTCCCGGTCAGGGCTGCTGGAAGTCGGGCTGCGTCCAGATCCGCTCACGCAGATACTGCCTCACCCTGGTGATGTACTGCTGGGCCGGCGTGGTGTGCCAGCTCCCGGCGAACCAGCGCCCCACGCAGCCCCACACGTCGCCGGCCCGGTACGGGCTGCCGTGCGGCACGCTGTCCAGCCAGGTCTCGTACCCGTCGTAGCAGGACCGCCAGATGGCGTAGGCGGTGTCAGCGTTCATCGCGGTGGACTTGGCGATCCCCGGCCAGCTGGCCCGCTCGAACGGGTACCGGTTCTGCAGGATGCCGTAGCTCTGCGGGCACAGGCCCGGCTTCCCGTTCGCGCCGAGGCCGTGGCCGGGCGGGCAGGCGCTGGCGTCGGTGCCCCAGTCACCCAGCGTGGTCTGGTTCCACCAGCTCTCCACGGCGGCCTGGGCGAAGACGATGTTCTGGCTGATGCCCCATTTGCACGCGGCCCACCGCAGGATCTCGCTGGTCGTGCCGGTGAAGTCGCCGTTGATGCGGGGCGCGAGCAACCGATCGGCCTGAGGCGTGTCGCCCGCCGGGAAGAAGCTCCCTCCGATGTGCTGGCCGGTGGTGCGGTTGAAGGGCCGGTTCGCTCCCTTGTTCTCCCGCGGCGTCGGCCTGGCCCGCACCCACCGCGCGCACTGCGCGCCTGAGGGCAGCTTCGCGCCGGGCGGGAGCGTCCGGAAGAAAGCCGGCGCCGTGACGTCGGCAGCGTTAAGCGCGAACCCGGCCGACGCCGCTCGCCTCGCCCGAGGCGATGCTGACGAGATTCCATAACGCGGCGTCGCGGGCCGTGTGCTGTTGCGTAATGCCGCGGTATCCGCGCGGTGCGCGCCTGGGCCCGCCGGGCTCGTGCCGCCCGCTGGCCCCATGCCCGCTGGCGCGGTGCCCAGGCTGGCGTAGTGCACGATCGCGAGGGATCCGGCCGTGACCGTGACCAGCAGGACGGCGACCACTCCGAACAGCAAGCCGTGCCGTCCCGCGCGGGACCTCACGCCGCGTCTCATGAATCGTTACGTGTACCGCCGTGGCGTGACAAATGTCAACCCGCGGTGCCCCGGGGCGGGCCGGGGCTGGTGAGGCAGGCCTGGGCGGACTTGCGGAAGGCCGGCTCGCGACTGCACGGCGCCGGCGAGGAGGGCGTGCCGTTCCGGGAGATCGCTGAGGCCATCGGCCGCCAGCTGAACCTGCCGGCTGTAGCTTTCGACGCGGTGAGCTGGGCCGTTCCGCTTGACATTGGTCGAATCTCTGTTCGATAGTGTTTCTGTGGGGGCGGATGTTGCGGAGGTTACGCGGCTATCTTGGCGACATGGCTCCGTGCGGCACGGGGATGACGACCCGCTGCCGGGCGATGGCGTCCTGCCGGTGCTCCCTGCCCTCCGGGAGCTCCTTCCGGCCGGAGGCCTGCCGCGTGGCTCGGTGGTCGCGGTGGGGCGCTGGAGCCTGCTCTGCCTGGCGCTGGCCGCGGGCGCATCGGCGGCCGGGGCCTGGTGCGCGGTGGCCGGGCTGCCGCAGCTCGGGGTGGTAGCGGCGGCCGACGCGGGTCTGGATCTGGACCGGATGCTGCTGATCGCGGAACCGGGGACGATCTGGCCGCAGGTGGTGGCCTCGCTGCTCGACGGCTGCGAGCTGGTGCTCCTCCGGCCGCCGGACCGGCCGTCCGCCCAGGTGCGGCGGCGGCTCGAGGCCACGGTGCGCCGATTCGGGGGTGTCCTGGTGGTAGCGGGGGAGTGGGATGGCGCGCAGACCCGGCTGCTCGTCGCCCGCCAGGAGTGGACCGGAATGGGGGCCGGTCACGGGCGGCTACGGGCCCGTCGGGTCCAGGTGGTGACGGACGGCAGAGGCGCCGCGGCCCAGTCGCGGGCCCGGTGGCTGTGGTTGCCCGGCCCCGACGGGTCGGTGACAGCCGCGGACGAGGCCGACGCTCCCCGCGGACCATCCTGGCCGGAAATGCGAAGCACAGGGTGACGGCAGCCGGTGGCGTGCCGCGGCGGGTGCTGGTGGTGTGGTGCCCGGCCTGGCCGGGCCTGGACGCGGCGAGGGCGGGGGATGCGGACCGGGCGGGGGGTGCGGAGTCGGGTGCACGGGCATTCGAGCAGGTGGTGACCGTGGTGGAAGGGTTCTGCCCACGGGTGGAGGTGCTTTATCCGGGGGTCTGCGCCGTTGGCGCCCGCGGGCCGGCCCGGTACTTCGGCGGGGAAGAAGCCCTGGCCGGAAAGATCATCGAGGCTGTGGCCCGCCGCGGGTTCGCCTGCCAGGTCGGCGTGGCCGATGGCCTGTTCGCCGCGCGGCTCGCCGCGCGGGCCGCGCGCCGAGCCCGGGCCGCGGTCGTGGCCCCCGGCGAGACGCCGACCTTCCTGGCTCCGCACCCGGTCAGCTCCCTGGAGAACCCGGAGCTGGCCGACCTGCTGCCCCGGCTGGGCATCAGGACGCTGGGGGAGTTCGCGGCGCTGCCGGCCGCCGAGGCGGCGAACCGGTTCGGAGCACAGGGAGCGCTCGCGCACCGGATGGCGCGCGGCCTGGATCCCCGGCCGCTGGCCCCCCGCCCGCCCTCGGTCGACCTCTCCGTTTCCGTTGAGTTTGACCCGCCGGCCGGGCAGTCCGAGCCCGTGGTGTTCGCCGCCAAGGCGCTCGCCGAGCGGATGCACGCGGGCCTGGCTGCCAGGGGGCTGGCCTGCGTTCGGGTGCAGGCCCAGGTGATCTGCGAGAACGGGCAGGAGATCACCCGGCTGTGGCGGCACGACGGGCTGCTTTCCGCGCTGGCGGTGGCCGAGCGGGTGCGCTGGCAGCTGGCCGGCTGGCGGGCGTCCAGGGGTCTGGACGGCGGGGTCGAAGGCGAGGGGGTCACGGACGAAGGCATTGCGGCCGGCGGGATCACGCTGCTACGGCTGATCCCGGACCAGCTGGTTCGCGACGAGGGCCGCCAGCTCGGCCTGTGGGGCGACGCGGTGATCAGCGACCGGGTCGCCCGCGCCGCCGTCCGGGTCCAGGCCATGCTCGGGCACGGCGCGGTGACCCGCCCGGTGCTCGCCGGCGGGCGCAGCCCGGCCGAGCAGGTGACCCTGGTGCCGTTCGGCGACGCTGCCGATCCCCGGTACCCCGGAGGCCAGCCGTGGCCCGGGCGGCTCCCCGCACCCGCCCCGGCCACGATCTGCCCGGTCCCGGTGCCGGTCAGCGTCACCGACGACTCGGGGGCCACGGTGACCGTCAGCGGGCGCGCGATGGTCTCCGCGTTCCCGGCCCGCCTCTTGGCTGCCCGGCTTTCGGCAGAGGGCGAGCCGTGGCTGGCGATCATCTCCTGGGCCGGGCCCTGGCCGGTCGACGAGCGCTGGTGGCGTTCAGCCAGCGCGTGCCGGAAGGCAAGGTTCCAGCTGGTCACCGGGGACGGGAGCGCCTGGCTGGCCACGGTCCAGAACGGCCGGTGGCTGATCGAGGCCGGCTACGACTTACGAAGTCGCGCTGGCCGGCGGCCCTGGCTCAGCCGAAACGGATGTGACGCAGCTGAACGCTGATGCGGCGGACGCGGCGCCTGGCCAGGCCGTCGGCGTCAGGTTCAAGAGTGAGCCCGGCGTGGCAGGCAATATCGCTGGCCACGGCACCGATCGGCAAGCCATCGGTGTTCAGGTGCCGGGCGAACTCCGGTGCCTGCAACGCCTCCAGAACGTGATCAAGCTGACGCGCGGCAGGGCCGCGCGTTGTCTCGAGGCGCGAGCGCCTGCGGCGCAGCAGCACGTCCCCGGAAGCGAGCAAGGTCACGTGATGGACCGCATGCCCGCCGGCACGGAGCGGGCCGATGATCCCGGCGAGAGCGTCAGGATCGAACACCGTCATCGGGGTGATCACCGGTCCGGCGGCAACCGGGAGCACCGCGCCCAGCACGTCGCGGACGCCGTAGCGCCACAACGGAACACCACGCAGATCAGTGCGCAGCTTCTTTTCCGGCAGCATCCGGTGCAGCCCGGTCACCAGGTGCTCGGGGTCGCACACGACACTGCCCGGGAGTCTGCGGTGCAGCTCGAAGGCCACCTGCGTCTTGCCCACCCCGTGCGGCCCGTTAAGCCAGATGAGCACGGTCAGCACGCTAGCCGGCCGGGGACGCCGATCTGGGGTTCGAGCTGTGTTATCTCGAGGTGCCGGACGCATGCCTCGGATGCCCGATCCCGATCCAAGTAAGTACTCATTTACATTTAGCCACTCGGGAGCTACCATGACCCGGTGAGTCGGACGATCGACATGACGAAGTTCGGCCTGCTCACGCCCGCCTGTCCCTGGTCCCGGGCGAGCATGCCGAGTGGGAGCGCGATGGCGGCATCGATGAGGTGCGCCGCGTCGCCGAGGCTGCCGACCGGCTCGGCTACGACTACCTGACCTGTAGCGAGCACGTCGCCATCCCGGCCTCGGGAGCCGGCCTGCCCGGGCCGCGGTACTGGGACCCGCTCGCCACGTTCGGTTATCTCGCCGCTCACACGAGCCGGATCCGGCTTACGACCTCGGTGCTGGTGCTCGGCTATCACCATCCCCTCGACATCGCCAAGCGCTACGGCACGCTGGACCAGATCTGCGGTGGGCGGCTCAACCTCGGCGTGGGCGTTGGCTACCTCGAACCCGAGTTCCGGTTGCTGGGCGTCCCGTTCAAGGACCGCGGCGCGCGGGCCGACGACGCCATCCGGGCGCTGCGCGCGGTGTTCGGCCGGCGCGAGCCGTCGTACGAGGGCCCTTACTACTCCATCGCCGACGTCATCGTGGACCCGCACGGGGTTCAGCAGGACCCGCCGGTCTGGATCGGCGGGCGCAGCCAGCGATCGCTGCGCCGGGCGGTGGAACTGGGTGACGGGTGGTACCCGTTCGCCGTGTCAGCCCGCCGGGCCACGGCCTGGCTGGCCGAGGCGGCCCAGACTCCGCAGTGGCAGCAGCGAGCCGAGCCCCTGGACGTGATCCTGGGCCCGCGCCACAAGCTCGACCCGGTCGGCCATCCCGACAAGGCGGCCTCCGGCGTGCGCGAGGTGGTCGACGCGGGTGCCACGAGCGTGTCGTTGCGGTTCGTCCACGACTCCCTCCAGCACTACCTGGAACAACTCGACGCGATGCGCGGGGTCATCGCCGCGCTCTGACCGATCCGACCATCTGACCCAGCTGACCAGCGGTCGCTCGCATTGGAGGAGTCATGGATCTGCAGCAGCTCAGTGACGTGTGGGAGATCCAGAAGCTGAAGTCCCGGTACTTCCGGTGCATGGATCTGCGGCTGTGGGACGAGTTCCGCGACGTCTTCACCGACGATCTCGAGCTGTACATCGAGGACACCAAGACGCCGCAGGCGCAGACCCCGGCCATCAGCGGGGCCGATGCGCTGGTGGCGTACCTGTCGGCGTCTGACCCGCGCAAGGTGACGATCCACCAGGGCCACATGCCCGAGATCGAGTTCATCGACGCCGATCACGCCACCGGCATCTGGGCGATGTTCGACTGGGTGGACGACCCCGGGCGGGGCTTCGCCGCGCAGGGCTTCGGGCACTACCACGAGCGCTACCTGCGCTGCCCGGATGGCAAGTGGCGCATCTCGTCGGTGCGGCTCACCCGCCTGCGGGTCAACAAGGTGCCGCATCTGGAGTCCGGCCACCAGATCAGTCTTGATCGCGACACCCTGGCCGCGGTGGCCATCCCGGCGACGACCGCCGCGGCGACCAGCGTCAGCACTACCGCCACCGGATGATCCCGCCCCTGCCTGACACTTCTCTCCGCGCGGCCGAGCTGACCGCCTCAAGGGTACTTGTCAAAAATTTTTTCTATAAATCTCTGACAAGCTGCTCAGACACAGCTGTTTTGTCGGTAGGGGCCGATAGCGTGGTCACAGACCAAGGATCACCGGACTGCCCATGCGGAGGAGGTGAACCCGATGACCGCCCCGATCCCCGAGCCACGGCCGGAAGAAGAGCAGCCGGCCGGCCCGCAGCCGGCCGGCCCGGGCCCGGACGGGTTGCCGGCGGGGCTGGATTACGCGGCGCTGGTGGCGGCGCTGGCGGCGTCCGGCGCGCTGGACA
>WNFJ01131668.1_pt1 | contig 25006 bp, 23 predicted proteins | sample 5400461 | NCBI WGS metagenome assembly WNFJ01 (sample SAMN13153349, study PRJNA577476) | soil metagenome | isolation source: 115 cm saprolite on Douglas fir-dominated hillslope | place: USA:California | collected 2013-09-17
AAACTCACAGGCTCGGCGGCCACGTTCCTGTGTCGAGCCGTTTCATCACTCGCCATCTGAGAAGAGTTTGCAGCGCGGCGAAATGAAGGATCGTTTGCCGCTAGCGCCAATGGCGTTAACTGGCTCGCGAGAAGCAGGTAGGAGAGCAGGCAGGCAACAGAGCTTCTGACATTACGACCTTTTGAGTTCGTCGAGTGATGGTGCATAACTCTCCTTGGGGATCGCGTGTGCGCGGGTTGCGAAAAGCTAAAGCGGGAGTGACTCATTAAAGAGTTTTCTAGAGACCTGCGGTGGCCGCAGTTCCGTCACGTTTCACTTGCATGTTGCCCCTAGCAGGCTGCTGAAAAAGTAACTTTTGCGCATGGACCAACGTAATAGGAGCGAGTTGTAGAACCTCGCCACCAGGAGAAAGAAAGCCAATGCGCGGAGACGATCTTCAGCAAGCCGGGATGTTTAGTTATGTGTCGCCAGAGCAGCGCGTACCGCAAGACCATCCGCTGCGAGCGATACGCAAGCTTTCGGACGCCGTGTTCGCGGAACTGTCGCCACAGTTCGATAAACTTTACGCGCGGATGGGGCGACCTTCGATCGCGCCGGAGAAGTTGCTGCGAGCGCTGTTGCTGCAAGTGCTCTACAGCGTGCGCAGCGAGCGACTGCTGATGGAAGAACTCGATTACAACATGCTGTTTCGCTGGTTCGTCGGTCTGAACATGGATGATCGGGTCTGGGATGCCACTACCTTCACGAAGAACCGCGAGCGGTTGTTGGGCGGGGACATCGCCGAACAATTCTTTGCGGGCGTATTGGACCAGGCGCGCGGGCACGAATTGCTCAGCGATGAACACTTCACGGTTGACGGCACGCTGTTGGAAGCGGCCGCGAGTCTGAAGAGTTTCAAGTCGAAGGATGAGACAGACGAGCCGCCGCCGGATGATCCTGGTAATCCGACCGTGAACTTTCACGGCCAGAAGCGCTCGAACGAAACTCATCAATCTACTACTGATCCGGATTCGATGTTGTGCCGCAAGGGCAAAGGCAAAGAAGCGAAGTTGGGCTACGCCGGCCATCTGCTGATGGAGAATCGTAATGGCCTGGCGGTTTCTGCTTGCGTGACGCCGGCGACCGGCACCGCCGAGCGCGACGCTGCTCTGGACTTCGCTGAAGAGATGAGCGGCAACGGCAGAGTAACACTGGGCGGCGACAAGAACTATGATACGCATGATTTCGTGAAAGACTTGCGCGCACTGCAGGTGACGCCGCACGTGGCCCAGAACGACACCAATCGCAAATCGGCCATCGATGGTCGCACGACGCGCCACGAGGGCTATCAAATTAGTCAACGGAAGCGCAAACGGATCGAAGAGATCTTCGGTTGGCTGAAGACGGTGGGCTTGCTGCGCAAGCTGCGCCATCGCGGCACCGAACGCGTGAACTGGATCTTCATCTTCGCCACGGCCGCTTACAATCTGGTGAGAATGAGGAAGCTGGTGACCGTTTAGGGAGCAGTGTGCCTGGCGGCCCGAAAAGATCGTTCCGCCAAGCAAGAATGAATCAAAAGCGCATCGCATAGTCATGAAACTTCGCAGCTAAAACCCCATCGAACTGAAAAGTGACTCAGGGAAAACGAAATTAGTCCCAAACACCGGTTTTTCAGCAGCCTGCTAGGACTCTTGGCGTCGACGGTCACTGTTATCGCAGATCAGCAGCAACCCATTTTTCACACTGCTCTAGGTGCGGGGTGGGAAGACGCCTTGGAGAGCAATATTAAAGTTCAACGTCAGGTATGGCATAAGGTTGTTGTGCGGTTGATCACCGCCAGCTGGCGTCAATGTGCTGGAATTAAGTTGCACTATTGAACTCGGGGCGGCGTACATGGCTATGCCTCCAACTCCACCTGCGAGCAACTCCTGGACGGGGCTCTGATCGGTGCCGTCCTGGTTCGAGGCCGTCCAGCTATGCGAATGCGCAGGCATCTCTGATTGGAGCAAGGTCACCGTGTCGGAGCCGCTCATTTCGCCTAGATCATGCAACGAGAGACCCGGCCCTTGGCCGGGATGCATGGGCGCATTGCCCTGCATGTTAGGAAGCGCGAACGTTGACTTACCGTCACCACCGTAGGTCGTACCGAGTAAACTGAAGAGCGCTGTATTCTGACTAATCGGCATCAATTGCCCATCACAAAAGGCCCAGCCCTTCGGCGGGAAGTTGAATGGGAAAATGCGAATCTCAGCGACGAATGGATCTGCCATAATTGAATCTCCTTAGGTCGCCGACGGGAAAATCCCGAAGAGGGAAATGATGAAGTCGACGCACAAGTACGGCTGAAAATTAGAGTGCGGCTGGCTGCCGCCAACTGAACCGACCGATTGTGGACTGAGTTGCACAAGTGGTGCGTCCGTACCGTAAGGCGTTATTGTGGGCGCCTGAGTCAACGCCGGCAGTTGGTTTGTGGGACTATTACTAGACGCGGGACTAGTGGCACAAAGGAAGGCGTGGCTGTGCGCAGGAATCTGGTTAACGGTAAGCGTTATTTCCTCGGCGCCACCTGTTTCGGCGAGGGTAAAGGCATTGCAAAAATGTATTGGGAGCCGTCCACGAAGATCTGGGAGTGCGAACGTTGACTGCCCATCGCCGCCGTAAGTCGTGCCGATAAGGTTAAACAAAGTCGCGTTTTCGGATATTGGAAGCAACTGTCCATCGCAAAACATCCACCCTGCTGGAGCGAAGTTCCCAGCAAATATTCTTATTTCGCCAATATATGGCTGTGCCATCAGTTTCGTCTCCTTAATTCGGGCTCGGAAAGATTCCCTGAAGAGCTATACAAAACGTTAAGGTCAGGAAGGGTTGCATGTTCAGATGCGCCTGGCTACCGCCCACATTCGCGATAGTATTGGGAGCCATTGTCTGAAGATTCGACGCCCCAGCGAAAAGGGTTGACCCCGACGATTGCGACAGCATTCGGACATTCGAGGGCGCACCGGATGTCGCCGGCACGTTAGCCGCGTTCGCCGAGTGGATGTGCGTGGGTAGTTCGCTGATGCTCAGAGTGTGCGCCTGCTCGCCTCCAGTTTCGCCGAGCGTGTGGCCGCTGCCGACGTGTATCGGCGTTTTGCCCTGCAGATTGGGCAAACCAAAATTAACTCGCCCGTCGCCGCCGTAGGTCGTTCCCAGCAAGCTGAAGAGCGCTTGGTTCTGGTTGATTGGCAACAACTGTCCGTTGCACAGAGCCCAGCCCTTCGGGGCAAAGTTAAAACTCATAATTCTGATTTCACTGAGAAAGGGTTCAGCCATAGTTCACTCCTGGTGCGGTTAACGGAAAACGAACTCGGTCGGCGTGGAAGGAGAGTGATTCAGCATTAGATCCCAAAACGGAAGGTATTTCAGGAAAACTCAGACTCGCTCTTTGGAAACCGACTGTTATTAATGCTATGAAGTACTTAAGGTGCGTCTCATCTTGCAATTCAAAGCTAGCAAATTTTGGCCGTAAGGAAAAGGAAATTCATTCAAGAAGCGCATAACATCAAGAAAATATGTGCCGGGCGGCGCGGTGGACCAGACTCACCTTTTGGCCCAATCGGTGATTGGTTAAACGACAAACAGCCTATGCCGTGCCTAAACACAGTCATCTGGTCCTTGTGACGCAAGGCCCTGGACAGAACGATTTATCTTGGCAGTTGATGTTAACTGAAATAGACTGAACTTTACGCAGTCATGCTTATGCAGCTTGAGGAGAAGGATTCAAATGAGCTTACCACGTCGTAGTTTTTTGAAAACAGGAATAATGTCAGCACTTTCGGTGGGCGCCATACTCAGCTCTGCTCGTTTCGGTTTTTCCCAGAAGTCCAGGCGAGTTCACACCACCGTTACGACCACAGAAATCCCCTTAGCGGCCCAACGGGACCCTGTTTTTCTTTTCGCGCGCGGCACGTTTGATCCCTACGTGGGTGACATCTTTCAGGCGCCCAACGCTCTAGGCCAAATGGTTAGCCTCACGCTTATTAGCGTCACCGATTACAAGCCGCAATCCGCTACGAAGCTTTCTACCTTGAGGCCATTGGCGACGGAATGCTTTTCGCTTATGTTCAAGGCGTCAGACCAGTTGCCGCCGTTTACCTCGATTCATAAAATCAGCCATCCGGCACTCGGTAAGTTCGAGCTGTTTCTGACTCCGCGCGAATCCGGAGACGGCGTGTTTTATTACGAGGCGGTCATAAACCACATTCGCTGACTGAACCCCTTCCCTGGTAAACCGATAAGTTTTTGAACTGGCGAAACTAGCCGCCGGTTAGGGTGGAGTCCGAGTTACATAGGATGGTATAAAGGCTTTAATCCTACGGGGTTCGCCACGCTATGACCATCAATCCCGGTAACGGGGACGACCTCCCTCATCGCCGTGTGCATATACAGCTTCCGCTGCCTGGCGGAGGCACCATCGTTTTACGTCCGGTTACAAAATTGGACCAGGAGTTCTTGCTTTCTGTCTATGCCAGCACTCGCGAGCAAGAACTCTCGCAAGTTGAATGGGGAGAAGGACAGAAGGAGATCTTTCTCCGCTGGCAGTTTGAGACGCAGAAACGTGAATACGAGACGCGTTTTCCCAACGCGAGATATGATGTCATTGTAGTCGACGGGCAGCCCGCAGGAAGAATCTGGGTAGGCGCGGATAATGAAGAGATTCGACTGCTTGATATCGCAATCCTGCCTGGCTTTCAAAATCGCGGTGTTGGAACAGCACTTCTCAATCAGCTGATCGAGGAGGCTCGTAGCTCGAATAAGCGTCTCCGCCACATGGTCTTCGTACTCAACCACGAAGCCCATCGTTTTTATGAGCGGCTGGGATTTGTAATTATCGAGGAGCTTGGGGCCTACAAGCACATGGAATGGCATAACCAGTAAGCAGGAGCAGCAGGCAGGAGCAGGAAAGCCAGAATCCTGCTCCTGCCTGCTGCTCCTGCCCCTGCTTCGGGTGCCTATTTGAAGTAGTTGAAAACGGCTTCGTATCGGACGCTGTTCCCCCTCCCGCCTATGGGAACGATGAAGATCTCACAAGGACTCATTAGCTCGTGGTCCATCGAATACAAGCCTTGCGGGAGTATCGGTTCGCTCGGTCCGTTGAAATAAACCGAGAACCGTTCCATGCCTTCGTGCTCCTCCCGTTCGCTCTTGTAGTCTTTGACTTCCGCAAGTTCTAACTCCACTCTTTTCTCACCCAGCGAAATGAAGAATTTCGTGTTCAGATGTTGAGCAAAGTTCTCTTTTGTTAGTCTTTCACCGCGCATAACAGTAGTCGTCCTTCGACTGGAGTTACTCGATTTGACACCTCTCGCAAATCTTCCCTGGTGTCAAACTACTTTCTTCAACTGTTCTCTCAAATTCAAGTTTCTGATTAGCCGGTGCAAATAGTTTGGATGAACTCCAAGCAACTTTGCGGCTTCCGTGTAGTTTCCCTTGCCCTGGGTCATCGCATCGAGGATGATTTGTCTCTTTGTGCGGGTTACGGCTTCATGATACTTCAGCGCCGTTGAAGCATCAGGCAGGAGGTCCGTTTCCAAAGCTGCCTCTGGCAAGTCTTCCGGTAAGATCAAATCCGTGGTGCCGAGCACAACTGCTCGCTCTATAGCATTTTCCAGTTCGCGAACATTACCAGGCCAATCATAAGCACTCAGGCAAGCGCGTGCTTCGGCAGATATACCTCTCAGCCGCCGATTACATTTCACACTATACTTGTCGGCAAAATAAGTCGCCAACAGCGGAATATCTTCACGCCGGTCTCGCAAGGCGGGCATCTCAAACGAGACGACGTTGAGCCGATAAAACAGGTCCTGACGAAATTCGCCTGCTTCGATTGCTTCTTCGAGATTCTTATTTGTTGCCGCGATCAACCTGATGTCGACCTTGATGCTAGTTGTACCACCGACCCGTTCGAACTCTCGTTCCTGCAAGACCCGGAGTAATTTAACCTGCAGGGTGGGTGACAGTTCACCAATTTCGTCGAGAAAAACCGTACCGTGATCGGCGACTTCAAGCCGGCCCTTCTTCTGGGCTACGGCGCCGGTGAATGCGCCTTTCTCATGGCCAAACAACTCGCTTTCCAAAAGCGATTCATTGAGGGCCGCGCAGTTCACCGCCATGAAGGGTTTTCCGGATCGTTTGCTGTTGCGGTGAATCGCTCGCGCAGCAAGCTCTTTACCGGTGCCGCTTTCTCCTGAGATCAGCACGGTCGAATCGGTGGGTGCGACTTTCGAGATAAAGTGATAGACGCGTTGCATGGCCGCGCCTTCGCCCACCATGTTGTGTTCAATATCTACATCCTCAATCAACCGGCGGTTCTCGTCTTCGAGCCATTCGAAGTGGCGGGCATTCTCAATGGCTACGGCGGCGATTCCAGAGATCGCAGTGACGAGTTGCAAATGATCTTTATTGAACTCATCACGTATCCAAATAAAGCACGCCGAGCTTACGATCGAGCATTATCAGTGGCACACACATCACCGATTCCACCCGTGCTCTTATCAGGCTTTCTGTTGCAAGGTTAGGTTCCGTAGCCGGATTGTTTGCCAACAACGCTATCCCATCACGCAATACTTGCCGCGCGATCGTTAGACTCACAGTAATTGTTTCATCTTTTCCCTTAGTGCGGTCCAAGCCAAAAACCGAAGCGGCTTCTATTGAGTCTTCTTCGGTAAGGAGAATCGCTCCATGCTGCGCGGGAACAACCTCGAACAGAAGCTCCAGCAAACGCTTTTGCAGCTCTCCGAGTCCGCGAATAGCGTTGATCGTCGTGCTGATTTTCATTAGGGCGCTGAGATCGCGCGCCATTAGGAAGAGTGCGTCATCGAAGCGGACCTGAACGGTGGCTCCGCTGAGCACCTGCCGATCGTCCATTTGCACTTGACTGGATGTCGAGCTGATGTCGCCATCGTGAAGCAAGAAGAGAAATTGCGACTCTCCAATACGAACGCGATCGCCGTGTTCCAGGGTTCGGGTCTTGACCGGAACGTCGTTGATAAAGGTTCCGTTAAGACTTTCCAGATCTGTTATCACGAAGCGCTCGCCATTTTTCTCGATAAGCGAGTGGCGGCGGGACACCGAGGCGTCGGGTAAGCAGAGGTTTGCAGCTATCTCGCGGCCAATAACAACCTCATCCTCGCTGATAGTGAAGATGGCTCCTTTGAGTTTGCCGGAGATAGCTGCGAGTCGCGGCTGCATGTCTTGGGGTGTGTTGTCAGGCTTTCTTCAGCCAAAGTCTACGCGCCTGCCTGTTTTGGAGCAACTGTGTTCAGGTCTATCCAAGTAGATAGTTGGCTATCCGTTCAGATAGCAAAAAGGCCAGACATTGCTGCGGCTCGGATTTAGCAAAAACATTTCTCATGAGCATTTCGAGCCTTTCCTGCTTTTAGAGCGCTGAAAAATAACTCTGGCACAAACGTCGCAATGAGACACGCCAGGTCAAGCGGGAAACAACAGTTGAGAAAGCCAAGGGGCTAGAGGAGGAGTCATGGCAAAAGAGATAATCAAAGGTTTCACGATGTTGATGATAGGAGTCGCCTTGGCGTTCGTTACGACAGTGGCGCCTGCTTACGGCCAATCGTCCCTGCACACAGTTGCGAAGATCCCATTTGAGTTTGTGATTGGTGGTAAGACCTTGCCCGCCGGAGAATATGGCGTAGCAGGTATCGAAGGAAACAGTCAGTTAGTCAGAATACAAAGCAAGGAAGATAACCAATCGGCTGTCAGGCTGACAACAGTTATCACCAGCGCCTCGGCACCCAGCACAGGCAAACTAGTATTCCATCGGTATGCAAACCAATACTTCCTGACGGAAGTCTGGATGCCTGGCGATAACAGGGGCCGGCAGTTGACGAAATCCAAACAGCAGCGCGCCATCGAGCGAGAAATGGCAGCTACCTCATCGAGGAGCGAACGGGCGCAGAGCGGTTACGAAATCGTAGTGCTTGTTGCGACCCGCTAACATTCCCATCCCGCGCAAGAGGAGGCGAGCACTGGAGACTTGAATCGCTTCCTTACCAAAGCAGAACGGCAACCCAACGCCCCGGGTTGCCGTTTTGGTTTTTGTAACGTTAAATTTACTTGATGGACAATCTCGTCGCCTCGAACATTCGCCAAAGACCGATTCGTACGCTTGTGAGCGTTGCGGGAGTTGCCCTGGGGGTGTGTCTCATCATGCTCTTCACGGGTCTTGCCCGGGGCATGTCAAACGATCTGCAGCGGCGCGCTTCGAACGTGCGCGCGGAAATCATCTTCATGCGTCCAGGAGCGATGCAGATAACTGCCTCGACGGCGAATCTCAGCACGCAGTACGTAGCTCTCCTTAAGGCCATTGAAGGCGTCGACGATGCGCTACCAATGATTCGGCATTTCTTTCAGGGAAACAAAGGATTCGGTTTTGAGCAGATTGATGGTGTTGACTGGGAAGGTTACGCTCGGATGAACGACATTCGTATTGTCAGCGGCCATGGTCCGCAGGATTTGAATGATATAGTCATTGATGAGACGAAAGTACGGGAGAATCACCTCGCGGTTGGCGACACACTGAATCCCTTCGGTGAAAAGGAATATCGCATCGCGGGCATCTATTCGCCCGAGTCGGGTGCGCGCGTGAAGATGACCCTTGCGGCGCTTCAAGACGCACTGGAGGCGAAAGGTAAGTGCACGTTCATTTTCGTCAAGCTTCACGATCCCGATCGACTAGTCGAAGTAGCGAAAAGGATCGACGCTAAGTATCCAGGCAACAATATTCAGCCTACCCGCGATGTGTTTAGAAGTGTTGAGAAAAGCATTCCCTACCTCGGCGTTTTTCTGCGCGTGCTGGTCGGATTGGCTGCAGTAGTAAGTGCGCTTGTAGTAATGCTGGCGATGTACACGACCATCACCGAAAGAACGCGTGAGATTGGCATCTTGAAAGCGATGGGTGCTTCCCGTGGTTATATTGTTGGCATCATCGAGAAGGAAGCGATATTGATCAGCATTATAGGCCTGATAGCTGGTTTTGCCCTCTCAATGGCCACTGGATTCTTGATCCATCGTCTCTACGGCCTGGTGTTCGAATACAGTTGGGTATGGACCCTTACTGCAACGGCTATTGGCCTTGGTGGTGGCGTCCTGGGTGCTCTCTACCCGGCCTTGCGAGCTTCAAATCTCGATGCTGTCAGCGCGCTCGCCTACGAGTAAGCTTCTCCTCATTCACTGATGACCACAGTTTTGGGCGTCGAGCTTGCTTCCTTTACACTCTCGGCCGCGTCCTCTCCCAGGTGTCGAAGCGAGATCCCTTTGTATAGGAGCAGCGCTACACCGATCGCGGACCAGAAAATGTCGCGGCCTTTCCGAACGATGGCCAGCGTCACACCGATCGTCGTAGTAAAACCAAGCACCTTCGAGAGCAGGCCAGTTCCGGCTTCATCAACGCCCGTGCGCAAAGGTACAAATTTAAAGAGCACGTTAATAATTCGATTGACTGATTCCAGAATGAAAGCAGTCAGCAAGGTTGGAGCAATCGGGCTGATGTAGCTGAGCGTAGTATAAATCTCAACGACGCCTGCAAAATGGAAAGCCAATTCCAACAGAAAAATGGAAAGGAAGCTAGCTTGATTTCTTTCATAGAATCCGTAGATACGATGCTCCAGAGTTTCTGCTCGAGCCGTCATTTTTGTCATCCAGTCGTGTGCAATTCCACGGGTTCCTAGAAGACTCAATGTGCCACTGAGGATTTTCCACTTCCGTCGTATAACAAAATAGCCGAGCGGCATAATCACCAGCGTCATTGTGAGGGCGCCGAGGCTTCCATAGCGCAGCGCCTTGGGCAGAGGGAAGGTGAGTAATAGAGTCGCTGTGCCGGAAAAGACAAAGATGGCTATGGACAGGCCATAAAAAATATCTTCCACGGCAAGCGCGGACAGCCCGACCATTAGTGGAACCCGATCTTTTACAAAGACTGCCTTCGAAGGTTCACTAATTGCCACACTTGCAAGCGGGACGATATTTCCGAGAGCGTCTCCCATTATCCGGGCGGCAAGAGCGTCGCGAAACCGGAGTCGGAAGGGGGGTTCGAAACATTTCATCCAGGCGATCGAGCGAACTATCTGACGGATAGTGGAGATGGCCAGGATCAGAACGAAGGCGGCTCCTAATCGCCCAATCCCCGCAATGATTTCGGCCAATCCCGCCTTTTTTACAAAATAACCAAACAGCAATAACCCGAGCAACGCGAAGATTATCCCAACCGGTGCAAGATTTCGATTACTAATCCGCTTCTTGCGCGAGTCGCTTATTGAATCGGTGTTTTGCATTGAAGTACGGTACCACACGGATGACTACTGCCTTCCAAAAAACCGTCTTGCAGTCTCGTTAGCGACCAGGCCTTTTGCCTTTTTAGTTTTGCCTTGATTATGATGCTACGTTCAACTCCGGTACATAAACGAATCAGGTGAAGATGAGTCCATCCCAAACAGCTGTTGACCAGCCTGTCGGTCGTCCGCTTACGACGCTTTCTGAAGATGAGCAGATGTTCCGCTTGAGTGTTCGCGAATTTGCCGAGGGTGAACTACGCCCGCGTGTAGTGCAAATGGATGAAGACGGAAAGCTCGATCCGGCACTGATTAAACAGTGTTTCGATCTCGGCTTGATGGGCATTGAAACACCGGAGGAATACGGCGGCGCCGGGGCAACCTTCTTCACCGCCATTCTTGCCGTGGAAGAACTGTCGCGCGTAGACGCTTCAGTTGGGGTTCTTGTCGATGTGCAAAACACGTTAGTCAACAATGCTTTGATTCGTTGGGGGACACCTGCGCAGAAAGCGAAGTATTTAAAGAAGCTTGCGAGTAAAAGCGTAGGCGCTTATGCATTGAGCGAAGCCAGCTCTGGTTCAGATGCCTTCGCCATGCAGACTCGAGCGGTTGAGAAGAGCGATCATTATCTGATCAACGGTCAGAAGCTTTGGATAACAAACGGCATCGAGGCTGACATCTTCGTCCTGTTTGCCAATGCGAATCCCGGCGCTGGTTATCGTGGCATTACCGCGTTTGTGATCGAAAAGGGCTTCCCCGGTTTCTCGGTTGGCAAAAAAGAGGACAAGCTCGGCATTCGTGCTTCTTCAACAGTCGAGTTGATCCTGGATGACTGTCAGGTGCCAAAAGAAAATATTCTGGGAGAACTCGGTAAGGGTTACAAGATTTCCATTGAAACATTGAACGAAGGCCGCATTGGGATTGGTGCACAAATGATTGGCATAGCTGCCGGCGCGCTCGAAAGCGCGATCAGTTACACCGGTGAACGACAACAGTTTGGCAAGGCAATCAATCAATTTCAGGGCGTGCAGTTTCAATTGGCGGAAATGGCCACAGAACTTGAGGCCGCACGGCTGATGGTTTACAACGCCGCGAGGATGAAAGACACAGGAGTCAATTTCGTAAAAGAGGCGGCAATGGCCAAGCTTTATTCATCACGAGTGGCCGAACGAGTTTCCTCGAAAGCGATCGAGTTGTACGGCGGCTATGGTTACGTAAAAGACTACCCGGTCGAAAAATACTGGCGCGACTCGAAGATTGGCGCGATCTACGAGGGCACGTCGAACATGCAGCTGCAGACAATTGCGAAGCTCGTTATCGAAGGTAAGTAGTTGGCGGTGGCCGCCGCTTTGACGTCCTGAATCTCAAAGGTTTGTAATTTTAATAGCCGTACCGCTATGTCTACATCAAGAATTGATATTTTTAAACAGATGCTCCTAAGTGACCCGAGTAATACTAGTGTGCTTTTCGGTCTCGCCAAAGAGTACGAAAAGGCCGGCCTTAACGAAGATCTGATTGAAACCTTAAATCGTTATCTGGAGATTTCGGAGGATGAAGGAAACGCCTATGGCATGTTGGCATGTGCTTACGAGCGGACTGGCCAACGAGAGAAGGCACGTGCGGTTTACCATCGCGGCATAGAAACGGCACAGCGTCACGGACACCCGTCCATGGCGGAAGAATACCGCATGACCCTGGCAAGCAATTATGAAGACTGATACCAAAGTGCTGAAGCTGGTAAGACGACCGCTCTTGGAGGAGCGTTCCGCCAAACCGGAGACGTCTTCTGAAGCAAAGCCTTCTCGTGAAACGGAACCGTTGAAAGAAGCAACGCAACCAGCAGGTGGGAGAACAGCAACTCAACAGCCGGTGAAGACAGCAACGCAACCGGCCGCCCCCCTTGCAACGCCGCGTCCGACACCTGTCCCGAAGATCAGTGTGCAAGCTCGTCCCAGTCGGAAACTGTTACTCGAGATGTATCGCACGATGTATCTTTCGCGACGGCTCGACGACAAAGAGATACAGCTAAAGGCACAAAATAAAATTTTCTTTCAGATCAGTGGCGCCGGCCACGAGGCTGTGCTCGTTGCTGCGGGCAGGGTATTGAAGCCGGGTTACGACTGGTTTTATCCCTACTATCGGGACCGTGCCCTATGTTTGCAGCTAGGCATGACACCCTACGAGCAGTTGCTGGCAGGCGTAGGCGCCGCCGATGATCCAAGCTCGCACGGCCGGCAAATGCCATCACACTGGGGCAATAGGAAACTAAATATCGTCTCGCAATCTTCACCTACAGGAACGCAACTATTACAGGCTGTGGGCTGCGCCGAGGCGGGCTATCGCTTCAAGTTGATACCGGAACTCAAAAAACGGCTAAAGAACTTCCATGATGACGAAGTCGTCTACGTCTCGCTTGGTGACGGAACCACCAGCGAAGGCGAGTTCTGGGAAGCGCTCAATACAGCGTGCAACCTGAGATTGCCAGTTCTCTTTTTGCTGGAAGACAACGGCTACGCCATCAGTGTTCCAGTAGAAGTGCAAACAGCCGGTGGCGACGTTTCTAAACTGGTGGAAAACTTTCCCGGCCTCTATTTGCAGCGGTGTGACGGCACAGATCCAATCGAATCACTTGAGACGATGCAGCGGGCCGTAAAGTACTGCCGGGAACGCAAGGGTCCAGCGTTTGTTCACGCCAAGGTCATCAGGCCTTATTCGCATTCGCTTTCCGATGATGAGAGGCTTTATCGTCCGGACGAGGAGCGCGCCGGTGACGCTGAGCGCGATCCAATCAAGCGCTTTGGCGGGCTTTTAATCGACGAGGGCTTTATCGATCAGGCTGGATTGCAGCAAATTAAAGACGAGATTGACCGCGAGGTGTCCGACGCCGCCGATCGCGCCCTGACTCGTCCACAGCCAACACGGGACACCGTTACGCGATTTGTCTTTTCCCCCGAGGTAGACCCAACCTCCAGGGAGTTTGACACAGAAGAAGGCGTCCAGCTTTCAGGGAACGCCGGCACGATGGTCGATTTAATCAACCGTTGTTTGCACACCGAATTAGCCCGCGATCCACGCATCGTGGTTTTCGGCGAGGACGTTGCAGATTGTTCTCGCGAGCAGTTTCTGGGAACAGTCAAAGGCAAAGGCGGGGTCTTCAAGGTCACAGCTAATCTACAAAGAAAGTTTGGTAGCGCGCGCGTCTTCAATACGCCGCTCGCCGAAGCCAACATCGTGGGCCGCGCAATCGGCATGGCTACTCGTGGGTTGAAACCCGTAGTCGAGATCCAGTTTTTCGACTATATCTGGCCGGCCATGCATCAGATTAGAAACGAGCTCTCGTTAATTCGTTGGCGCTCCGGCAACGAGTGGAAAGCGCCGGTTGTAATTCGCGTGCCTATCGGGGGCTACCTAAAAGGGGGTGCCGTTTACCACTCTCAATCGGGCGTATCGACCTTTACTCAGATCCCCGGACTAAGAGTTATATATCCATCGAATGCTCTGGATGCCAATGGCCTGTTGCGAACCGCAATCCGGAGCGACGACCCTGTCCTGTTCATGGAACACAAGCATCTGTATCGCCAGGCTTACAACAAATCACAGTATCCGCCCGACGATTTTATGATCCCGTTCGGCAAAGCGAGGGTGGCGCGTGAAGGAAATAATCTTTCGATCATTACCTATGGCGCACTTGTGCAACGATCAATCGTGGCCGCAAAGCAGGCTGAACAGGAAGGCATCAGTGTGGAGATTATCGATCTGCGTAGCCTGGTCCCCTATGATTGGAACGCCATTGTCGCGACGGTGAAGAAGACCAACCGAGTGATCGTTGCTCACGAGGATGCACTTTCATTTGGCTATGGTGCTGAGATCGCCGCGCGTATTGCCTCCGAACTCTTCGAGCATTTGGACGCTCCAGTCCGGCGCGTCTGTGCCCTGGATACGTTCGTGGCCTACGCGCCCCAGCTTGAGGACGCGATCCTGCCTCACGTGGCAGACGTGGCAAAGGCTATTGTAGATCTTCACTCCTACTAAAGTTTGTCAAAATGGTGCTTTGGACCCACTCGCTGGACCCACCGAGCGAGTTCCGCCGGCCCGATTAGATGCAATACAGTGGTGTATTGTTCTGTGTCGCGTTATTCTCGATTAGTCTTCATATATCGTCCAGAAAAGCTCTCAGTTGCGTTCCTGCATACTGTTGTTTGCCTCTGGTTCCCGGTCGAATAATGGCATAATGGTTGCCAAATAATCCGCTGAATTCGCCTATAAAGCGTCTTCCTGAAACAGTTCCCCCTTTAAATTAATCGCGATTAATCAAAATGAGGGAGGTAGAACTATGAGCAAGTATGCTTTGAGTGTTCTGACGGCAGTTATTCTCGGTCTCGCTACTGCCGCTTTCGCTCTGGGACAGACTACAACGACCACGGTTACAAAGACCGTACAAAACCCCGACGGCACCTACAGCATTATTGAGTACCCGGCACACAAGGAAGTGACTGTTCAGTTGAATCCTATAACCATCACGGGAGCGAAGGGCGTCGCAACTATTCTTCGCGACGACTATGGCACCAAGATCAAACTAAATCTGACAAACGTGCCTGCTGAGGTAACTGCGCTGAATCTCTACGCAGTTGATGATAGCGGCGCTGTGACGCCGCTTGGCCCAATCGCTATTAATAATGGCGTAGGAACTTTGGCTACCACTGCACCGATGACAAAGTTTATGCTCATTGCATCAGCGGAAACTGATCTGAGTGCTTACAATCCGGAAACCAAAGTCTTATTCCGGAGCGGCGTGCCTGAAGGTTTCGCCGTTGTTCCGCTTACAAGCGCAAGAGGTGAGAAAGTCGCGGCGGTATCAACTCCGGGCGGCACGCCCGCTACTCCATACAACGTGCCGATGCTGAATATTCCGTCTTACAAAAAAGGTGACGATACCAAGATCAAAGTGGACTTCAGTGGCGCGTTGACGGGAGCGCGAGCAAACATCTTCATTACGCCACGAAAGGGCGGGCCCACGGAAGTCAATATGCGGTTCCATGACCTTAAAGCGGTTCCCTCCGGACAAACGTTCATTCTGTGGGCGGTTGCGCCTGATAACAGTTTTGTCAAACTTGGTCAGGTTGTAAACACACCGGGACGTAACGAAGCGGAGATTAAGTCTGAAACTGCTCTGCCGGATTTTGGGCTCTTGGTAACAATGGAGGACGCCGGCTTGAAAACGTGGGTATCGCCCGCGGGTCCGCCAGTTGGAATAATCCACATCGTTCCGTAGTTGTGGCAACGGAGGTTTCTTAACCTAACTAACAGGCATTTGAATCCTTTCTTACGGGCCGCCTGCGGGGGCGGCCCTATTTCTGTTCAGGATTCTTAAAAGATGACGGGGAAAAGGCCAGGAACCCCGAACCGGTCGCCAACGAGTCTTACCGTGAAAATCCTCATCCGCCGGTCCTTTTGGTAAAAAAACCTACCACTTCGACGTTTCCTTGCGCTAAGATGGAGATGCTGGACTTGCAATATGCCATGTCACCAGCTTCCCAACGGGCTCAAGTTCGAGCCGAAACTTAGTCCATCACTGTGAGATTCCCCCACCTTCGATTTTAAATGGAGGCCGATTCTCCCCTTTATTTCAGGTAGTAAACGACTATGTACAAAATTATCCCCCGGTTGCTCCCCGTAGCCCTTCTCGTTCTTTCCGTCCAGGCCGCCCACTCGCAAGACAATCTTCCCGAACTTGTCAAACGAGTCAAACCCGCCGTCGTGGCCATTGCGACCTACGATGCCAACGGCGAGGCGTTGATGACCGGAAGCGGTTTCTTTCTTCATCCCGGACAAGTCGTTACGAACCTTCACGTCATTCGTGGAGCAGTCCGCGCTGAAATAAAAACACTCGACGGGAAGGGAAAGATCTATCCAGTCGCAGGTGCTGTGGCAATTGATGAGGACGGAGATCTTGCACTTCTTAGCGTTGATATGCCCGCCGAACACGCGCGCTCGAGTGAACTTGCCGCTGAACTTCCTGACGAAGGAGAAAAAATATTCGTTATCGGCAATCCGCTCAAGCTTGAAGGCTCAGTGAGCGATGGGATTGTCTCGGCTGTTCGTGAGGTGCCGAATGTAGGTCGTATCATTCAGATAACGGCTCCTATCTCGCATGGCAACAGCGGTAGTCCTGTTTTCAATTTGCGGGGGCAGGTTATCGGCGTCGTTACGGTCAAAGTCACAAATGGTCAAAACATCAATCTGGCAATTGCCGCGGAACGCGTGGGTGCCTTACGGGCTGAGAAGCTACGACCGCTGGCAGCCTTGTTTGGAAAAGGCAAAGGTGACATGTCGGAAATGTTGTATCGCACCGGTCTCGAGTCTCTTTGGCTGGGTAACTACGACAACGCGGTCGGCTACTTTGAGAATGCGGTCAATAAGAATCCGAGACGCGCTGAGGCTTGGGTCCAGGTCGGTTATTGCAAAGTGAAGCAAGGCAAAAACCAGGAAGCCATCAGGGCATATCAACAGGCGTTGCAGCTCAAACCGGATTCCGCTGAAGTAGTCAACAAACTCGGGGATGCTTACTACTACGCCGGCCGTTTGCGTGAAGCGATTGAATCGTATACGGAGGCGGAGCGTTTACGGCCCGATTGCGCGGAAGTCCATTACAATTTGGCCATCGCCTATTTCGAAAGCGGAAACCGCAGCATGGCGGCAACAGAATCTGGCGTCCTGCAGCGACTGGATCAAAAGCTATACGAGAAATACCTCAGTGAAACCAGGTAGAGGAACCAGACAGTGGCAGACGGCAGGAGCAGGCGCTAACGCGGAAACCTGATTGACGAACAAATAGAGAAGGGCAGCGAAACTAATTTCGCTGCCCTTCTGCGCTTCTGTCTTCTCCCTGCTCCTGCCGTCTGCTCCTGCCGCCTGACTATCCCGCCTGACTAGTAAACACAGTGGTATCCACGCTCTTGGGATTGCCTATGACCACGAAGCGAATGTTGCGCATGTATTTCTGCGTGACGTACTGAATGTCGGAGGGCGTAACAGCGTTCAACTTCCCAAAGAAATCGATCGAATTGCGCCAGCCCCCACCTATCAGTTCGTATTGCGCCAACTCGCTTGCCTGGGCAGCATTAGTTTCTTGTCCCAGATAATATGTAGTCAGATATTGTGCGACGACTGACTGAATGTCTTCTGCACTTACCGGCTCGTGCTGCAACCGCGCAATCTCGTCGAGCATTATGTGAACCGATTGGTTGGCATCAACCGCCGTAACATAAATGCCGCCGATATTTGCCGCCTGGCTTCGCAGAAAAGCGTCGGGAGCATAGGAGAGGTTTCGCTTAATGCGCACTTCTTCAAAAACCCGATCGCGCAAGAGTGAGCTTGCAACGCGCATCGCATAGATATCAGCCGACGTAAGCGGCGGCGCGGCGAAAACGCCTTGAACGTAGTTCGTAGGAAGCTCGCGGGCTGTGACGTCCACTGACGATTTTTCAAACGACAACTGAGGCACCTGTTCCGCCTTGTAACTCCCGCGGGGCAACTTACCGAAACTCGCCGCGACCAGATCCCGCACTTCTGATGAGTTCAAATCGCCAACAATAACGAGCAAGAGCCTGGAAGTCTCCATAACTTTATCGTGGTAGCGGCGCAGGTCGTCAACGGTCAATTGCGAAACCGTTTCAGCCGTACCCTCGGCGCGGTTCAAATAGGGATGGCCCGCGTAGGCAACACGTTCCTGCAGCCGTTGCAGATAGGTATCCGGATCGTCTGTATCGTCGCGGAGTGAAGCAACGAAACGGTCCTGAACCAGAGCCACATCTTCTTTTGTAAACGAAGGTCGCAACGCGACATCTGTAAACATCTGCCACGACCGGTCGAAGTTTACGCGTGTGCAACGGAGCGACAAGACCGAGTAGTCGTTGTTTACATCAGATCCGATTACGGTTCCCAGGCGTGCGGTTTCGTTGCGCATGCGATCGCGCGGGAAAGTAGCAGTAGCTTCAGTAGAGCTGGCCAGCATCAGCGCTTCGATACCGGCATTCGCGGCGGTGATATTTTTGGACCCACCGCGAATAAACAGACCGGCGGCCACTGTCAAACTCCCCTCGCGACGCTTCACCAGGACCTTTAACCCGCTGACCTCAAACTCGCTTACCAGCGCAGCCTGTTTTGCAACAACGCTTTGCGTACTCTGCTGAGCTCGCGAGACGAGTGTCTGTTTACCCGGTGGCGTCGCCCGAGAGGATTCCATTCCTGCAAACATCAGAGCCGTGATGGCAAGTAGCGTGGCGATGAATCGGCGTACCTGACGGCCCCATTTTTCTGGCTTATTCATTTCGAACAAGTCGTCCGGCACGGTCCCAGCTTCCTCTTTGCGATTGATAGGTTTTTTCTTCATTGACCGATTAACTCTTCTGGTTGAATTTTGGTTTTGGCTTGCGCTTCGGCTGACAACAAGGCCAGACCGACGTGCGGTTTTGCTTGAATATAAGTTGTGACGTAGCGACTAATGTCGGCTCGGGAAGTTGCCCGCAGCCGTCCCAGGTAACCGCGGAAGTACTCAAGCCCGGTCGAAGCCCACCAAAAGCTAAGCGTGTGGGTATAGTCGCTCAACTTTTCGCGAGAATAGAGATCGTCCGCCTCCAGCAGGGCTTTCGCGCTTTCAAGTTGCTCGTCTGTAAAGTAGTCCTTGTCGTTGAAGTGGGCGACTTCGTCGTAGATAGCCTTAATGGCCGCGTGCGCCTTTTCTGGTGTTGTCTGAGCAATGATCGAAATAGGGCCGACGTTGCGTTGCGTGTAATATCCGATGCCGACTCCTGTCACCAGGCCGGTGTCGACGAGCGCCCTTTGGAAACGAGAATTGGGTTGAGTCAGGATAAATGAGAAAACGTCAGCAGCATAGGTGGCTGGATTGTCTTTACCAATCGACGGGCCATGCCAGCCGATATTGATGATCACATTCTGGACGGGTTGCGTGATCACAGCGCCCTCACTTTTTGGCAACGGGGGGTGTTCGACGAGCGGAAACTCAACGAAGGGATCCTTCTCACGACGCGCCCAATCACCATATAGATCCTGGGCCATCTTAAATACTTCTTCCGGGTTGACGTCGCCGGTCAGAACGAGTGCTGAATTATTGGGAACATAGTAACGTTGCTGAATAAGCCGTATCATTGGAGTCGTCGCGGTCGCCACGGTTTGCCGATTACCCAAAGGTGTTTTGCGGTAAAAAGCCGGCTCGTCATTTCCTGATTCAGATAGAAGAAGGGATTGGATTCGTTGCGATCGATCTCGCCAATCACTACTTGACGCTCGCGGCTAAATTCACCTTCGTCAAAAAGGGGATATCGAACCGCATCTTTCATGAACCGCATCGCGGTAGGAAAATTCGGGCTGGTAGTGGTGAAATAGTAGTCCACAACTTCTTCACGCGTGCTGCCGTTATAGGCAATACCCATCTGCCCGATTTTGCGCAAATAGTCTTCCTGGTTGGCAATGGCCCGGTTGGCTTTGAAAAACATATGTTCATAGAGGTGAGAGAGCCCATTGAGTTCAGGAGGCTCGGTATAAGAACCGTTCTTGACGGCCAGTTCTATGGTGACAATCGGCACCGAATGATCTTCTAGTACGATTACTTCGAGGCCGTTTGCCAATACGCGGCTAACGAGTTTTGCTTCGGGGAGTCGCGCCGCCGCTGTAGCAACCGCGCCCAGCCGTGCACTGTTGGCATCCGGCGCGCGCTGTTGCCCAGCCAACACAGCGGTCGGCGACAATAAAGAAAACAATAAAAAGAGAATCAATAGACTGCGTTTCACTGAAGGCTCCATTTTGTTGAACTTAAACCTGGTTTCGAGAACTGGAAATACGAGCAGCTTCGATGTCAACTGACCGCCAAATAGATGTCAGCCGGCATAAGAATCGTCCTGCTCAATCTTTGATAATACCCAATCAAACTCACCTGAGGTTATCTTGCCGCCGCAGAATTCACAAATCCCGCTTGCATTAACCTTAAGTGGCGAACCGCAGTTTGGACAATTCAGGTCGGTGTGAGCAGGACCGTGTTTGGCCTTCCGGTTTCTTACGAATGTCCAGTATTCGCTCCAGCGCCGCAGATTTTGTTTCGAACCCGAAACGATATGGGCATTTGCGTCCACAGTATAGTCGCGGCCCTGCGCCCAGATACGCAAAGTAATGCCCTGATAAAACGCGTCTTCCTGCAGTCTTACGGGCTGCATGGCGGCGACGGCGCAGTCGTCAATAAGGTTGCGCAAGTGCTGACGCCTGTATGCCTCGATCCAATACTGATGCATCTGGAATAAGTTGTCGGTTTCATGTGGTCGCGCTCTTTCCCAATTCAATGTCGACCATGCAGCTTGCAGCTCGTTGAAGATTAGTCGTGCGCGCCCTTCAAAGTCACCCCAGGAGAATTCCGGATTGTTTCTTTCAAACTCAGTGCGAACACCGGCAAAGTTTGGTTGCACCACGCTCGGAAAATCGGTGCCGACCTCCGGAACATCGGATGTGAGCAACGGTCCGCGGGCTTCGCTGCTGACGAGAGCAATGTTGCGCACAAACCATTGGAATTCACCGCTATCGATCTTGGTGCCGCAGAAGGCGCAAGCGCCGACGGTGTCTCGCTGCAACGGAGCGCCGCAGCGTGGGCAGTGCAAGGCTGTCGCTTGAGCCGGTGGTGGAGAAAGCACGTCTCGCTTGCGTTCGAGTTCCCAACGTTCGTTAACGTAGTAAGACATCTCGGCAGTCTTACCGTCGCCAGTCTTTACAACTTCGGTGTAATTCGTTTCAAAAATCAGCGCCACGCGTACCAAAGGTGTTTCCAGCCCGTCGATCTGCGCAACTCTCATCGCGCCGACAATGATGCCTTTTACCTCCTCAGTCCCTGGCGCGTTGCGCTGCAATAATGATTTGCGCGCGATCTCGCTGAGATAGGGCGAAAACAGATCGAGTGCCGCAGTCCCATGGCCGCGCGCATCGTGTGCTTTCGCGTAAAGCGCATAACAGAAATCCGTGAAGACAATTTCGGAAAAGTTTGGATCAAATTTGCGTAGACGATCGAGACTGCTGGCAATTACTTCAGGACGCGCGCCGGCTGAAACTCCTGCCGGCGATGCTTCGATTGAAACAGATGAGAAAGCTTCCGGGCCACTCCGTTGACGCTTGACGAAATAAAAAACGATCCCGCCAATAAGAATCATGTCGAGCGGGATGCCAATGATCGGATATTCAAACGTCAGATATACAAGCATTCGAACGAGTTGAAACACCAACCAGATGATCGCACCGCCTCCGCCGCCTCCACCACCGTTGCTGCCACCGCCTCCGTACGACTGACCACCGCCGACTCGAGCAAAGACTTCCGTGGGAAGGAGGAGAAGTCCAGCTAGCAGTGCGGCAAGAATGGAAACCCTGGAGAGAACTCTGGCGGAGTTTTGTTTCATTTGAGGTCAAACTGCGGCATGTCGGGCAATTCGTTCGGATTCTCGCCCGTCGGAGGAAGGTGAGTCGCAAGCAGCTTACCCAAACCTTGCAGCGCTTTTAGAAATAATTGAGGCTCCGGGGTTTTTCCTGTTTGTTGTAGCTCGAATATTTCATGATTCCACTCTTGTGACGGGACACCCTTTAGTACGCCTCGATCCGCAATCAGCTCAAGCCTTCGTTCGAGCAAAGAGAGATAAATCAAAACGCCCATTTCAGCGTTGGTGTTGGCGATGCCTGCTTCGTAAAACATTGCCGCGGCCGCCGTGCGCACCGCCTTTGAGCGAAAGGTTTTACGAGAAAACAGGCGCCTCAGAAAATTACTGCGTGAAGAGATTAGTGCGCCCAGTAGAAAAAACAAGATAACGTCGATAGGAACCCAGTAAAGGTGAAACGTGAATGGGGAGAAAAGGACAAACAGTAGCGCGGCGAAAGCGAGTAACAAGCCAGACAAATAGTCTGCGTGTGCGTAATTTCCGGAGCGCGCTCGAACAATGATTACGACCTCAGCATCGGTGCTGCTCTCAATTTCCTTTACACATTCGGCGAGCGATTCACGCGTGGCTTGGTCAAATCGGGCATGGCTCATGGGGAATTTGGGGAATAGTCGGTGGTCAGTAGTCAGTAGTCAGTGGTCAGCTGTTGGTCTTTGGTTCTTGGAGCAAATGTAAAGCACCAAGAGCAAAATACCAAGAGCTACTGACCACGGACTACTGACCACGGGACTTCTTCACCGATTTTTCGCCACTGCCACCAGAGCCCGGGCCTTTTGTCGTAAAGCAGTCCGATAAGGGGCGGCGTCGAGGCCCGCGGCATTTGCCAACCAAATGATTCGCGGTGTGCCGTTTGGACTGGTTTCGCCCGTCATGAGCATCGAATAAGTGCGGCGTTCATTTGGCACGAACAGAATTAGTCGCCGCTGAGTGCGGCTCTCTCGCGAATCCCTGCCGCTGAAAAGTACCTCCTGATAGCCGTCTTCATCAGCGTCTATGACCTCGGAACTCCAGGTCGCGCGGTGGAAGCCCTGGCCATCGAGAGGGCCGCGCACGGTGATCCGGTACTTTCCACCGTGCTTTTCCAAAACAAAAAAGTGGGTCGTGCCAGCCTTGCGTTCATTCTGCACTGCAACGATGGCCGAACCACCATCGGTGTCCACAACCTGCACCGCACCAAGGGACCCATGAGCAAAGGCTGCTGCGGTCCGGCGAGCTTGTTGAATGGAAAGTTGCTCCGCAGTCTGCGGCTTCTTGTCCGGCTGTACATTGCCAGCGTCGCTTGCCCGAAGTTCGCTGTGGAATGAAGCCGGGGTTATCTGCAACGCCGAACGCGCAGCGGTGGCCGGCGTTGAGCTGTTCAGGGGTTTCGACGCGCTTTCGCCTGTGTAGCCCCAGGCTAGCAGAGCCCCAAACATCAAAACCAACGCCAACGGGGCTCCCACACGAAAAAGAATGCTGCGGCCATGATTGACTGCCGCCACTGTAGACGACAGCGGCTCGATATCCGGTAGCGTTCGCTCATTTTGCACAAGGCTCCGTTCGAGCAAAGCTCTAGCTGCAGCTGCCGTGCGCGGCCGATCCTCCGGACGCTTTGCCAGCAAAGCGTGAATGGCGAGAGCAAGTGATCGGGGAATGTCCTGGCGCAGCTTTGGCAGTGGTGGCGGGGGAGCAGTTGCTTGTTTTACGAGTAGAGCGGAAGGCATTGGATCGATAAAAGGCGGACGACCCGCAAGCATTTCGTATAACAAGACGCCGAGGCTATAGAGATCGCTGCGCGCTCCTACTCGTTGTCCCAAACATTGTTCCGGCGACATGTAACGAGGCGTCCCCACCAACTGACCGGAACCGGTGCTGGCATGTGTGGCAGTCGCCTCGGCGGAGGAAGCGAGCACCTTGGCGACTCCGAAATCCAGTACGCAGACACCGCGTTCATTGAGCATGATGTTTGACGGCTTCAAGTCGCGATGAACGATGCCTAGTCGATGCGCCTCCTCCAGCACTTCACAAATCTGCATGGCAATTCGCACGGTCCTCGCTGCGGTAAAGCGACCCTCGCGAGCCAGTGCTTCCGAAAGCGTCTCGCCTTCGACAAACTCCATGATGATGAAGTGACGTCCGTCCTGGAGATTGCCGGCGTCGAAGATCATGGCCGCGTGAGTGTGTCTCAGTTTGGCCATAGTTCTCGCTTCACGCAGGAAACGATCGGCGACGTCGCTATCACCAGCAAATTCCGGCTTGATGATCTTTACCGCGACGGGACGCTCGAGTCCGAGATGAATTGCGCGATATACAGTTCCCATGCCGCCGGTTCCGATTTCGCGCTCGATCCGGAACCTGCCGGCGATAAATTGAGGGACATCCATATCAGACCTTCTTTCGGGTTAAAAGGTCGCTCGAAGCGTTAGCAAACTGATGAGAGGAGAAGCGTGCGCTCGCGCGGCATCTTCGAAATGGGCTCGAAAAATTTACTGCGGGGAGAAAGAGTCTTGACTATAAGGCTCGACGGCCAGTTAGTTTAGCACTTTTGCCACTTCCAGGAGAATAGCAAAAAGAGAAGGTAATGGGGACTATAACTTCTATCGAATTCATTCCTGGATTCGCTGTACTCCAGCTATGGAAGCAGCTATAACCAAGCAGGTATGGACGCTTGCCGATCTGCTTACGAATTAGCACGAGAGACCGCGGTCATCATCGTTGGCGCGTCTGCCAGGATGATTCTTTGCCTTATGCTTCTTGAGCTTGGGGTGTTAATGCTCGGGGTCTGTTATTTGTTTCTTGAATTGATCTTTACAATCTTAATAAGATTCTTCACTTAGTACATTGGTCGTTTTGAAAGCGCCGCACGATTGTGAGGGCCGCGTGAAAATCAAAACCGCCCGCCAAGCACGAATCTGCCGAGCGGGCGGCTCAGTTTCTGGTCGTATCTGCCCGGCTTAGGCTTCTCCGCTCTTGATAGCTTTGGGTCTGCGGCGAACCTTTAACGCGAAACCCGCTAAGCCTGTGCCAAGTAACAACATTGTCGCGGGCTCGGGAGTCGGTACCAGGAAGCCGCGGATTTCGCCACCAGGGAAGTTGGTGGTGTGAATGTTGAGGTAAGCCGTGCCGTTAAACAGACTGAGAGCAAGCGCTGTTTCGGCACTGGCTGCCGTCCCGACATTCGCCGGTTTTCCCCTCGGTGTCACTAGCGGGAGATACGATAGCACGCTCGACCTGACACAG
>WNFJ01419604.1_pt1 | contig 24989 bp, 15 predicted proteins | sample 5400461 | NCBI WGS metagenome assembly WNFJ01 (sample SAMN13153349, study PRJNA577476) | soil metagenome | isolation source: 115 cm saprolite on Douglas fir-dominated hillslope | place: USA:California | collected 2013-09-17
CCTCCACAGGCCGAAGAATTCAGGTCCACTGGCCCCTCGGGTATAGGACAAGAGCTGGCCTTGGAAAACTTTTTGGACAGATTCCCTACAGATCGTCGGCGATGTGAGAGCCCGACCCCAGCGGCACACATGTGAAGGTGAGCTCGCCGCCGGGAGAACTGGCCAGCGCGCGCAGCTCGGAATCGGTGCGCGGTAGATCGCCGGAACGTCGGCGTACAAAGGTGCGATCCGAGATCGAGTAGAGGAAACCGGCTGCCTGACCTGCCACCCTTCCCTTCACCACCAGGTCGCACTCACCGACCGCCGCGCGCGCCTCCAGTTGTTCGATTCGCTCTCCGACCGATCCTCCGTTATCGCTGGTCAGCGTAACCTGCTGCCCGACGATCGGAGCCAAATTGCTGTCGAAGGCCAACAAGTAGGCTTCCAGCTGCCGCCGGATCAGTCGGCCCTCATCTCCGGGAGGAATGCCGCCTGGGTTGATGATCGAGCGGATGAACACGCTCGCTCCGTGGAAGCGGAACAGCGTATCCGTGCTTCCATCGTGCAAAAACCCGAAGCCTCGAACCTGGTCCCCCATGAACGGGAAGGGATCCGAGGGAAAGAATGAATCCGGAGACATCCCGAACATCCCGACCTTCTGATAGAGATTTCTGAGGTGGGGAATCTTGAAGAGCTGGGTCTCGTTCTCGAATGACGAGCGGCCGTCGCTACCGAAAAATCCCGGCCGCGCGACCCCGAATTCGCGATTGCCGTCGGGGTCCAAGACGTGACAGCCATTGCAGGTGACGAACGTATCCGACGGCAATCCTCCCATGGTCACGCCCAGGAAAAAGTCCTGACCAGCCTGCTGCTCCTCAGTCAGCGAATTGTCCAGATTTCGAATTGGGTTCGGTGGATACATCAGCTGAAGAATGAAATCGGTAAAGGCCTGCATCTGCTCGTCGGTAAGTGGATCGCTGCGGCCGAGCAGGCCGGGAAAGGCGACATTGAACTTCTTGAAACCCGCCACCTCGTCGAAGCTTCCGGTATCCGGCTGTTCGCTGCGTTCAACGTCATTGCCGCCGGTGCGGTCCCCCCGCCAATGCATTGGACCATGGTTGTCCATTCCGCGCAGGCTCTGGGTGGTCATCGGTCCTTTGAGTGGATGGAAAATGGGAGCCTGCAACATCGGGCCGACGACGAACGGGCCGGGATCATTGAACGGGCTGTTGTCCGGATCGCCCAAGTCCCACGCCAGGCTGTCAAAGTCCCCAAACACATGGCAGCTCGCGCAGGCAGAGTCGCCGTGACTCGACGTGTTGGCGGCGTCATAGAGAAACGGACGCCCGTTGACCACCGAGGGCGGCTCGGGATTGAACATCGCGAGGTGAAAGATTTCCGCGCGGATTGCGAGATCGACAATCGAGATCGAATTGTCGAACCGGGTGAGCACGTAGAGAGCCGAGCGCCCCTCATCGAGCACCACCCCGCTCGGTCCACCACCGGTTAGCGAAACCTGATTGCGCGTGTCTGGAACGAAGCTGTCGTCTTCGAGCTGGGCGGTGTTGAAGATCCCGAGCTTGCTCGAGCCAAACGCAGTCACGTAAAGCCAATTGCCGTCGTTCGAAACCGCCATCGAAGTCGGAAACGCGAGGCTCTTTACGCTTTCGGCGTTGGGCGTGGGATCGCAGCAATGGGTGTAGTCGATATGCTTGTTCAGATGTCGCGAAGCAGGGGGCGCCGCCCCGTCGAGAATGGTGATTCGGCTCTCCACGATGTGGCCGCGCACGGTGCGCATCCCTGATTCCTGGTACGCGTACTCTCCAGGGCCTTCGAAACGGGTGTCGTTTTGGGCATCGGTGTTGGAAACATAGATCTTCCCGCTCACTGGATTGACCGCCAGGTTGAAGAGGACGGTCCCGACGCCGCTGTAGCTCCCCTGCCGCGCGACCGGCGGATCCGCGTCGGCGTCGATAGCGAAAACGTCGCGATCGGGCAGTGAGAAACGGATCGCGTCGTCCCAAATGCGATCCAGCTTGTCCAACCAGTGTACCGACCCGTCCGGGCCCTCGCGGTATTTCACAATCAACCCGACATCAGGGCCTTCGACATGCTCAAAATTGTCACGCGGCGCCGGAAGCGACCCGGAGGGTACCGAGCCTCTCGCGATGGTCGCGGTTCGATTGCCGGAATGGAACGCGGCGGCGTAAACCGTCGCACCATCAGGGCTCACCGCCAACGCCCGCGGCGTATCGCAAAGCAGCGTGACAATGCTGAGCATCGCGCCATTCGCGTCGAACGCCCAAACATCCGCGCGGCCAACGCCCGGAGTGGTGAGCTCCGGATCGACGGGTGAATTCTGCCCTCGGTGAGCGGTGGTGACGAAAGCGCGGTTGCGCCCCGAACCGGCGAACATAATGTCGCGGGGTTCATCGCCCACCAGAATCGTGCGCACCACCCGTGCCCGGGCAAGGTCACTCAGGTCCACGACGCTGACGCTATCCGAGAGGTGATTCACCACCCACACTTCGTTTTGGGTCCTTGCCGCGACCGCGACCGGCTCCAGCCCCACCGGAATCGAGGCGACCGCGACCAGCGTGCTCTCTTGAATGCTGAAGACCTCCAGCCGGTTGGCGGGAGTGTTGGTCGCGAACAACAAATTACCTTGCGGCGAAAGCGCTAGCGGGCGGACCTGCCCCGATTCAAAGAGCGTGAACGGGGATGCGCCCGCGGGGGAGAAGGAGCTTTGGGTAGATGGAGTGGCGCTCCTCTCCGGTCGACAGCCCAGACAGGCCAAAAACGCCGCGCCGAGCGCGCACAACCGATGAGTTGCCATTGCTCCCTCCCCGGACGTGCGCGACTGTAGCGAATGGTTTCGCGAACAGCCAGCCGAACCTCGGATCGTTAACCCGCGACCCGCAACCGGATTCGCAGGTACAGGTTGTGCACTCCCAGGTGGCGCAACGGAACTTCGTATACGCTCTCGCCCGCAACGGCCTGGGGAAGTTGAAGCTCGACCAGTCGCTCTTCTTCGATCACTCCCTGCGCGCCGCAAGGAATGCACGGAAAGAGCCACTCTCTTCCGGACCCGCCACAGGTTTCACAGCGTCGGAGCGCTGGAAGCGCGATCGACAAGTTGGTGCCTCGCTCCGCTTCCTCCGGACTGAGGATGACGTCGAGATCGAGCGGTTTCATCCGCTCCGCCTTCGGCACTCCAAGGTGGGTAAAGTTCCGGCTCCAACGATCGAATACTTCCCGAATCTCGGACTGCGGAGCGTGAAAATCGTTGAACAAAGACAGCGGCTCCGGGCTTGCCATCCTCGGTGAAACGTCGACGACCGGGAAGCGGACGCCCACTCCCACTGATCCCACCGGGCTTGGATGGGCGGTTTGATTGTAAGCCTCCCGTTGAGCCGGATCCGAGAGCACGCGGTAAGCCTCGACGATCTCCTGGAAGCGGCGAGCCTCCTGCGCCGAAGCGCGATCTGGATGATATCGAACCACCAGGCGGCGAAAAGCCCGGCGAATCGCAGCGGGGCTCTCGGTGCGCCGGATGCCAAGGACAGTGTAGTAGTCCGGTGAGAGTGCCATCGTCTTCACCTCCAACGCTTCGTAGAAGGTAACAGGCGATGGCAAAACCTGGAAGGCTTGCGCGGACGAATTGGTCAGCTTCGAGCAGCTTCCTCGAGCGCGACAAAAAGTGCGCGGGCTTTGTTTCGCGTTTCCCAGTACTCGGCGGCCGGGCGCGAGTCGTATACGATTCCAGCCCCCGCCTGCACGCTCAAGCGCCGAGCCGACTGAAGCAGGGTGCGAATCACGATGCACATCTCCATATTGCCGTAGCGATCAAAATAACCGACTGCTCCTGCATAGGGACCGCGCCGTGCGGGTTCGAGCGCATCGATGATTTCCATTGCCCGCACCTTGGGAGAACCGGTCACCGTCCCCGCAGGGAAGGCGGCGCGCAACACGTCGAGCGCGTTCATCCGCTTGGCGATCCGGCCGCGCACCTGAGATACCAGGTGCATCACGTGCGAGTAGCGCTCGACGGTCTTTAGAACATCCACGCGCACGGTGCCGACCTCCGCGACACGCCCCACGTCGTTTCGGCCGAGATCAACCAACATCACGTGCTCCGCGTTTTCTTTCGGGTCGGCTCGCAGCTGTGCCTCGAGCTTGGCGTCCTCGAGGGGCGTTCGTCCTCGCGGCCGCGTGCCGGCGATCGGGCGCACCGTGACTTCGCCCTCCTCCAGCCGGACCAGGGTCTCGGGCGAGCTGCCGATCAGCGAATTGGCTCCAGCTTGGAGGAAGAATAAGTAGGGCGACGGATTGACTCTCCGAAGGGCGCGATAGAGCTCGAAGGGCGGCAGGCTGGTGGTCGCGTCGAACCGCTGAGAGACGACGATCTGCTGGCAATCCCCAGCGCGGATATAGTCGCGCGCCCGTCGGACCGCGGCCTCAAAACGGCTGCGGGAAATCCGAGCCTTGAGCTGGGTCGGGGCCTTTGCGAGAGAGGACGGTCTCGCCGTCAACGGACGGTGGATTATCCGCAAGACGCGCCTGATTCGTCGAAGCGCAGTTTCGTACGCGGCCGCGGGCTTGACGTGCTCGGCGCACACTGCTTCGGCAATGACCTGGACGGTGTGGCGCACGTTGTCGAAGGCGAGCACCGTGTCGAAATCCATCATCATCACGTCGGGAAATCCGAGCTCGTCCGGCTTTCCCAACGGAACGCGAGGCTCAAACAGCCGAACTGCATCGTAGGAGATGTTGCCGACCAACCCACCGGCAAAACGCGGCGTTCCGTCGATCCGGATCCCACGGGCACGCTCCAGACGGCTCGCGATCCAAGCCATCGGATCGGTCGAATCGCCGAGACGCCACGACAGCACCCCGCGCGGGCGAACTCCCAGAAACGACCATCTGGCCTGATGCTCTCCCCCCTCGACCGACTCAAACAGGAAACCGTGCTTCTCGCCATGTGCCAGCTTGAGGAAGGCTGACACCGGCGTTTCCGTATCTGCCCGGACCTCCAATCGGATTGGAATGGTGGATCCGGGCCGATAAAGCCGGCGAAATACGGAGAACTCCGGAAGCGCGTTCAACGTCCTACTCCACGAGCTGCCTGTTTTCGGCGGTTCTGTTCGCCGTTTCCAGCAATCCGCAGCAAAAGCACCGCCGAGAGCAGGCCGAAACCCAGCGACGCCAACCAGAGCGTTTGGCTGCCAAAGCGCTGCATCACCGCCGTACCCAGCCACGGCGCTACGGCGAATGCGATGCCCCACGCCATCAGGTAATAGCCCATGTACTCGCCCGCGCGACCTCGAGGAGCCAAATCGGCGACGTAAGCGGAAAGGGTTGGTAGAAAAACGATCTCTCCCGCCGTCCAGATCACCACCGTGACGATGATCGAGCTTATCGAGTGCGCAAAGGCCAAGGCTCCAAAGCCTATTCCCAACAGCAATGCCCCCAATCCCAGGGCACGCCCATGCGGCCAATGTGCCATCGCCGCATTCGTGCGCACTTCCGCCAGGACGATGATCAGCGTGTTGATCGTGAACATCAACCCATAAGCCGCTTCGGACAGGCGCAGCTCGTGAACCATGTACAGAGACATCGCGCCTTGGTGCTGGAAGAATGTCACCATCACCGGAAGCAAGGCGAGCACGAAATAGAGCAGCCGAGGATCGAACAGCGCCAAACTCGGTAGATGCAGATGGCTTACGGTCTGAGGCTCTTTGTGAGCCGAGTCGCGAAATCGAGCCAAGAGGACCAGCCCCGCTGCGATCGACGTCGCGCCATCGACCCAGAAGAGAGACTTGAAGGAGTAGGTGGCCAAAAACCCGCCCAGCGCAGGTCCGACGCTAAACCCGAGGTTGATTGACAGACGGTTGAGCGCGAAGCCTTGTTTGCGCAGCTTCGGCCCGGCAAGCTCTCCCACCAGGGAGAGGTTGGCCGGGCGAAACGCCTCCGAGGTAAGGGCGAGAAGCGTCACTCCTGCCAATACCTGCGGAAGCGTCCTCGCGAGCGGCAGCAGCCACAGAGCCAATCCGGTGCTGAACAGAGAGAGCCTCATCACCCGAAGCGCACCGAGGCGGTCCGAAAGATGTCCGCTCACCGCCACCCATAGCACCGCAACCACTCCATAGGCGCTCAATACCAGACCGGCGCGTGCAGGCTTGAAGCCCAGGTTCTCGGTCAGATACAGCATCAGAAACGGCAGCACCATCGTCCCAGCACGGTTGATCAACGAAGCCGCCGCCAGGATCCAGGATTCCCTCGGAAGTCCACCGAGCTCTCTCCAAGGATTGAACGGGGAGCGGGCCAAGCGAGCAAATGAAGTCATCGACAATGGCCGCCTCTTCTAGCACGTCTATTCAGATCTTCTCGCGCGTGCGAAGAGGCGCTTGTGGCGAGGCTTCGGATGGGGACGAGACTGGAGCGATCAGTTGCTCGTCTCGGTTGACGGATTCGAGCGCATCCGCGAGCGCGCCGACTTCATCGCCCAGGCTCTCGAGACTCTTCTTCAGCCCCTGACCCGCCACCTGAGCCGAGGCACTATCGGCCGACCGGACCCGAAGCACCTGGGTATAGAGGCTCTCCAACACATAGGAAAGCCGAGTTCGTTCGGCTTCCATTCGCGAGGCTGCGGTCAGCAATTCGGCGCGCTGCTTGCGCTGCTCGTCGAGCGCCACCAGCGCGGCGGAAAGCCTTTGACGAGTAACCTCGTCCGCTTCCGATTCCAGGCGTTTCACCAGCGCGTCTCGCTCCTTACTCAGCCGAGCATCATCTTCAGTGGTCACCAGTGCCCGCAGCTCGGCCTCGCGCTTTGCGAGTGCATGGCACCCCTGCCGGATTGCCTCGACGGTCTCTTCGGGTTTGCGAAGCACATCGCGCAGCACGTCGGGGCCGCGCTTCACTTCCGCGAGCAACCGGTCGCCCCACTGATCGACTCTTGCCAAACTCTGCTCGATTTCGCCTGGCACTTTCTCACCGGCCGGTGCCTGGATGCTGCGATCCTCGGCCGTGTTGGCGGTGTTGTCCTTCGGCTCAGACTGGTTCTCGACAATTCTTCTAATCCCGGAGATTGCCAGACCTATCGCGGGCAGCACCAACCACCACAGGTTGGGAGACCGGAACGCCATGACGCCGAGGAAAGCGGCAGCGATCAGGCGGATTGCGCCCTCCAGCGGAGCGCTTCGGCGGCGCGCCGCGCGTCGGGCCTGGCGCTCCAGTCGTCTTTCCCAGCGGCGGCCCTGGCCAAAGCGTTGCAGCATGGCGACGTGTTGCAGCTGGCCCTGATCGATCGCCGCCTGGATTCGCTCAAGCGCTTCCTCAACGGTCTGGCGTCGCTGCTCATTCATCGGCCGGGCCCAGCCGGCCGTATACAATTATTCCAAGGTGCGTGCGATCGGCTCGGCGCCAAACCCCGGATCCCCGGGTGCCGCGTCAGACGACGCGGTCCCGCCCAGGGATCCAGGCCCCACGGAAAGCTATCGGCTCAGTGCGTGACCGGGACTTCGGGGGACGCGGCCCCTGCGCGCTCTACGGTGCCCGGCAACCCGAGGTCCAAGCGCTGGACCATCTCGTAGCGGGCCTCCACGTCCTGCCAATTCCACAGACTCCACAGCGCCTCGAAAAACTTCGCCTTTTCGTTCTGATACTGCAGGTAATACGCATGCTCCCAAGCATCGATGACCAGCAGCGGAATTCCAGCCTGGATGACTTCCGATTGATGGTCATGGATCTGAATTGTGCCGAGGCCCCGCGTCAGCGGGTCATAAACCAGGGCGGCCCAACCAGAGCCCATGATCGTGGAGGCGGTCTTGATCATCTGCTGCTTAAAGAGCTCAAAACTGGTGAAATCGCGGTCCAGCGCCGCACTCAACGGTCCACTCGGTCGACCGCTGCTATCCGGGGTCAGATTCTGCCAGAAAATGCTGTGCAGGACGTGGCCCGACACATTGAAAGCCAAAGCACGCTCGAGCGAACCGATTTGCGCAAAGTCGTCCCTCGATCTTGCGTCGAAGAGTTGCTCCATCGCTTTGTTGGCGCCCTCCACATACGCGCGATGGTGCTTATCGTGATGCAGCTCCATCACTCGCCCGGAGATCTCGGGTTCGAGCGCGCCGTAGTCATATTGCAGATCGGGCAGCACGTACTTGGTCAAGGTCGTCTCCTTTTGGCAGAACGATGATCACTCTCGTATCTAGAGGGAATGCCCGCCACAGCGTTACTAAGGCTCGAAAGCTGGGCGTGCCGCTGAGCCCAAGGCACGTATTCGCAAGGCACCCGCACAGACAAAACTGAGGAACATCAAGGTTGCGAGCCTTTGCAGCGCCGGCAACGTGATAGTGTTCTCGACGGGAGTTCTGGTCACCAGATGTATCACGTAGAGAACACTATCAACCGAGGCAACCACGAAGGTGGCAAGACCGAGCGCCCAAAGAGCCCGCCACGGTCGTCCGCATCGGGAGAGCCCATAGATACAAGTCCCCGCCGCAACCAGTCCTGGGACGGTGGAAATGAAGACCACCACCGGGTGAAACCAGAGCAAAGGCGCCCAGCGGGTAAGCGGTAGGGTCATCATTGCGATGGAGGAGGCAGTCCCCGTCGCGCGCACCACGCTGCGCGCTCGGTGCGCGAGCGCCAGTCCCGCGAAGGTCCACCAAAAGAGGACCAGAGCCACCCCCAACAGCAGGATCGCCAGACTCGCAAGCGTGGCCCCCCTCGGATTCGCGGCGCCGTTCAGAGCAACTGGCGCGGTAAGGTCGCAAAGAAAATTGCGCAGCAAATCGTGTCCCGGCGCACTTCGGTCGAACGAAGTTCCCCCGGGGTAGCTCGCGATTGCCAGGACGAGCAGCGCCACCGAACCGCCAATCAACCCCAGCACCGCGGTCCCTACGGCGCGCAGTTGGTGCTCCCCGACTGCAACACCGACTCGACCACGTGGCGCGCGATCGGATGGTAGATGCTGCGAAAGCGTTCGAAGAACTGCACCGCGAGCTGCCGCGTCCCGGCGTTTTTGGTCAGCACGGTGTAGATCGGGCGCAGGTACTTCATCCTTCCTACCTGGGCGAGCACCCTTTCCACCGACGGCAGAGCGGGTGAATAGTTGGAGCAGACCGCCAAAACCAGCCATGCGACCAGAATCTCGTAGTTCCGGCTCTGGCTTAGCTGGAATTTCGAGTCGAGCGCCTCGCAAAACTGCAAAGAAGCGGGCCGCGGCACTGACTCGAGGTACAGCTGCCATTCAGTGGGCGTCCAGGTATTCGCCAGTCCTTCGGAAGGAAGGTCTGCTCCCAAAGTCGCGAGTGCTTCCAACCGCGAGGAGCGAGGAGCAGGCGCGCCAGCTGGTACGCCCTCCCCGAAGATCCAACCATCAATGTCTACGACCTTCCGCGCCTGTGGCAAAAGCTCGTCCAAGGTCGCGACGAATTCTTCGCTGGTGATCGACTGGAACGCGAAGCGCTCGAGGTACTTTCTCAGGAACGAATCGAAGGCCGAGCGACCGACAGTCTCCTCAACCGTCCGAAGAAACAAGTACCCCTTCTCGTAGGGAACAGTGGAAAACGCTTCATCGGGATCGATCCCGGCGAGCTGGGTCCGAAGGCGCGTCAACTGAGGGCGTTCTTTGAAGCGCTCGATTGCCTCGTCCAGCGCGCGCCGGCCCAGGGCGGCGTGGAGCGCGCCGACTTCCGGACCCTCCAGCCCCTCCAAGATGCGGCGCTCGGCGAACACGGTGAAGCCTTCGTTGAGCCAGAAATGCTCCGCGGATGCATTCGTGACCAGATTTCCGGTCCAAGAATGCGCCAGCTCGTGCGCCAACACGTTCACCAAGGAGCGATCGCCGGCCAAAACGGTAGGGGTGAGAAATGTGAGCCGCGGATTTTCCATTCCTCCGTAGGGAAAGGAAAGCGGCATGGTGAGGATGTCGAACCGCTCCCAGAGGTATGGACCAAACATCGCCTCTGCCGCGCCCAACATCGATTCGACTCCCGCGAACTCCCATGCCGCGCGATCGACGATCGAAGGTTCGGCCCAAACCCGTGAGCGGTTGCTCAGATCGCGAAATGCCAGCTCCCCGACCGCGAGCGCAAGCAGATACGGTGGAATCGGCTCCGCGGTCTCGTAGCGCTCGACAGCCGTCGTACCGATCTCGCGCCTCGCGATGAACCGCGCCGCCATCAGGGCGCGCAAACGTTTTGGAACTGTCAACTGGGCGCGATACTGGATCCGGATCCGAGGAGTGTCCTGAATCGGGATGATCGATCGTGCGTGGATCGCTTGGCACTGGCTGAAGAGGAAGGGTTGCGATTTTCCAAACGTCTGAGCTGGCTCCAGCCATTGGAGGGCGCTTGCGGAGGGGGCCGTTCGATAGCGGATGCGAAGCGCGGAGGAGTTGGAGGGAAGCTCAATCCGCAGTCGCGCGCCGATAATTTTCTCTGGCGCCGAAAGAGCGTGGGAGAACGGTCGTCCATCCAGACCCGAGACTTCGTCGATTTGAAGCTCGCGGGTATCGAGGTCCAAAACGCCACTGCCAGGCGTCTTGAGCGTCAGGATGGCCTCCGCTTCGAAAACCCTGCGGTCGAAGTCGATACGGGCGTTCCAATCCAGCGAGGCTATCTGCGGTTGCTCGGAATCGGTGTACGAATGCGGATCCAGTCGAGCCATCGGCGAAAGTATCCTAAACGAGACTTGACCGCAGAAACTATGGCCTACAAACCGAGGTTCGCATTTGCGTCCATCCCGTATGAAGGATTTCCTGCCTTTGATCGCCCTCAGTTTGTGCCCTGCCATCGCTCGCGCGCAGGACCGCTTCGAGATTCAAGTCTACGATTCTGAAACCGCGCCGCCGCTCTCCCCGGGATTGGAAGTTCATACCAACTACAGCGCAGAGGGCACGCTCGACCGAACCAGTGAAGGCGAGCTACCGACAAACCATGTGGCACGGATCACGTTTGAGCCACACCTGGGACTCAACGAGTTTAGCGAGCTCGGCGCCTACTTCCAGACCGCGCTGCAACCGAGCGGCGCATACGATTACGCCGGCGTCAAGTTGCGTTTCAAGATGCGGTATTTGCACAAGCTATGGGACTTGGTCGGGCTGGCGGTCAACTTCGAGGTCTCAAGGGTTCCCCGTGCCTACGAGTCGACTCAGTGGGGAAGCGAAGTCCGGCCGATCGCCGATATTCACTGGCGCTGGCTGTATGCCTCGGTCAACCCAATCTTCTCAATCGAATTCAAGGGCAAGGACGCCGGCCTACCTCAGTTGCAGCCCGCGGCGAAAGTGGGGATTAACCCCCCCCCGGGTCTGCAAATCGGCGCCGAATACTACGCGGGCTTTGGGCCACTCACCGCCCCTTTAGCGGGACCGGAGCAGAGGCACACTCTGTACGGCGCAATCGACTTCACCAGCAGCTACGTCGATCTCAATCTTGCGGTTGGACACGGGTTCGCTGCCTCCGACCGCTGGGTTATCAAAAGTATCCTGGCAATTCACCCCAAGCCCTAGCGCCTACCCAGGCTACGCAAAATCTCTTTCGCGGCGCGCTCGCCGGTTTCGATCGCACCATGCACGGTTCCCGCATGCCCGCTGACGTGAGTCGCTTCTCCAGCGAAGAACAGCGTATCCGCCACGGTTTTCGCCAATTCCTCCTGCAGCCTGAGGCCTCCGACCGGAACCACGCAGTAGCCGCCAAGTGAAAATGGGTCCGACTGCCAGTCGGTGACCCAAAAAGCGTCGAGAGCGGACTCGACGTAAAGGCTTCGAAGACCAAGAATCGTGGCGACGCACTCGATTGCGCGCTGCAGTACCCATTGCTGTGGCCGATTCGACAGCTTCGCTGCATGGGTCCCGCCAGCCCAACCGACCAGGATTGGCAACTCGCACGGCAGAGGGCGCCACCAGGCAGGGATTGGCATCTCCCGCGCGTGCAGAAACGCGAACTGCTGTCGGGACAAAATGCGCCGAGCGCTGCGCGACCACGGCCGCTCGCGGAAGCGTAGTACCACCTTGACAATCGGGCCCATTTCGAGCGACCGAAACGCCTCCGCCTTTGAGGCCAGGGCGGGCGAGAAAGCGATCCGACCTGCCCGAAGCACGCCAATCGGCACGGTGATCAGAGCTCGGCGACCACGGAAGGCGGGAAGCCAATGGCCGAGGACCGTCCGGGCCTGCAGCTCCACCTGGTGAAGTTCCCAGCGGACGCGCTCGACCCGCGTGTTGAGCCTCAATTCGGCAGAATCCTTGCGCAGACCGCGACCGAGCCAGGCCGCAAGCCGATCATATCCCTCGATGATCCGCCGCACCTCCTCTCCCTGGGTCTCACGCGAAGCGCGAGACATCCGCCCGATGAACTCGGCGCTGACGCGATCGATGTCCGAGGCGTAAAAGCCTTCAGCGAATGCAGTCGCCATCCGGCCCAACGGGCTGTGCAGCCCGGTATGCTTGGCGATAAAGGCGCGGATGCTCTGCTCCGGATCGCCTGCCTTCATCAAAAGCTTTACTGTCTCCTTGAATCTCTTGTCGGTCCGCTGAAGCCGGCCTCGATTCCATTCCCAATGTGGGCCGTCGGCATTTTTCGCGCGCAACCGTGCCTGGGCCACTTTGCGCCAGATTGCGGGATGGCGGCCGTGAACGAATTCCGCGCCAAGCTCGATCGGCAGGTTCAGCTCGCCTGGGCGAATCGTCCAGATTCGGCCTCCGATCCGGTCCCGCGCTTCCAGCACTTGGACCGACACACCGGCGCCGACCAGTTCGCGCGCGGCGGCCAACCCGGCGGCGCCCGCCCCCAAAATCAGAACGTCCGCTCGATCGGAAGGCATGAAAACCCCCGCCTTGGTTGCCCATTCGACGTTCGCGAGCACCGATGTGTTGCAGCCTAGACAGTGCTCGCTCCGCCTCTTGCCAGCCTGCTCAGTTTGAAGCCCGAATGGAAGGCCTCTTCGTAGGCTGCCTAGCAGTAATGCACGGTATCGCCGACGTTGGACTCTTATGACGTGCCCTTCTAAAAGGTCCGTCTTTTCTGTCAGGAGCGTGCCATGGAGCTGAACCCACCGAAGAGTTCGAAAAACGGTCACTCTTCGGCACAGAGGAAGAAGGGGGTGGGCCCAGGCGTCAACCACAAGCGAGCACCGGGGGCCGGAACCCGCGAGAACGCACCCGCCACTGCCGCCCCAAAGGGTCCCGTAGAAAAGGTCGATTTTCGTACCCTGCTGCAGGCGATCCGGGCAGCTCAGCGCGGCGATTTCTCGGTGCGTCTCAATGAAGACAACGGCGACCCCCTGAGCGACAAGGTCGCAGAAGCGTTCAACTTGTTGATGGAGAAGAACGAGGGCTTGACTCACGAGATCATCCGGATTGGCAGGGTGGTAGGCCGCGAAGGTCGAATGATGGAACGAGCGATCGTTCCCGATGCCAAGGGCTCTTGGGCCCGGAAAATTGAAGCGCTCAACGCCTTGATCGCCGACCTGGTGCAGCCGACGACCGAGATCGCTCGGGTAATCGGCGCCGTTGCGGCGGGAGACTTCACCCAGAAGATGAACCTGGCGATCGAAGGGTCGGCAGTGAAAGGAGAGTTCCTTCGGATCGGCAAGACGGTCAATGGGATGGTGGACCAGCTCAGCTCGTTCGCCGCAGAAGTGACGCGAGTTGCAAAAGACGTCGGCACCGAGGGAAAGCTGGGCGGCCAGGCCGAGGTTCCCGGCGTCTCCGGCGTCTGGAAAGATTTGACCGAGAACGTCAACTCGCTGGCCAACAATCTGACCGCTCAGGTGCGCAACGTGGCCGAAGTGACGACCTCGGTCGCCCAAGGTGACCTGTCCAAGAAGATTACCGTCGACGCGAAGGGTGAGGTGTTGGCTCTCAAGAACACCATCAACACGATGGTGGACCAGCTCAACTCATTCGCATCCGAAGTGAGGCGGGTCGCGCGGGAAGTGGGCACTGACGGAAAGTTGGGCGGCCAAGCGGATGTAAAAGGCGTTTCGGGGGTGTGGAGAGATCTCACCGACAACGTCAATCTGATGGCCTCCAATCTCACCAACCAGGTGCGCGGCATCGTCAAGGTGGTGACTGCGGTGGCCAATGGGGATCTGAGCCAGCGATTTAAAATTGACGCAAAAGGCGAGATCGCAGCGCTGGCGGACACGATCAACAACATGACCGACACCCTCGGGGTCTTCGCCGAGCAGGTCACGGACGTCGCGCGAACGGTGGGGGTGGACGGCAAACTGGGTGCCCAGGCCGAAGTCCCGGGCGTGGCCGGTACCTGGAAGAGCCTGACCGACAACGTCAATCTGCTCGCGAACAACCTCACTGCCCAGGTGCGCAACATTGCCGAGGTCACCACTTCGGTGGCCAAGGGCGACCTCTCGAAGAAGATCACCGTCGGCGCCAAAGGCGAGGTGCTGGAGCTGAAGAACACCATCAACACGATGGTGGATCAGCTGAACTCCTTCGCGGCAGAAGTGACTCGGGTGGCCAAGGAGGTGGGCACGGAAGGAAAGCTCGGAGGCCAAGCCGTGGTCAAAGGCGTCTCGGGCGTCTGGGAGGACCTCACCAACAACGTCAACCTGATGGCCTCGAACCTCACCACTCAGGTCCGAGGGCTGGTCAGGGTCGTTACCGCGGTAGCCGACGGGGATCTGTCCCAGAAACTGGTGGTGGAGGCCAAGGGTGAGATTGCCGGGCTGGCGGACACCCTCAACAGCATGACCAAGACGCTCGGCATCTTTGCACAGCAGGTGACCAGCGTCGCCCGGACCGTTGGCGTGGAGGGCAAGTTGGGTGCTCAGGCCGACGTGCCGGGGGTCGCCGGGACCTGGAAGGACCTCACTGACAACGTCAACCTGCTGGCCAACAACCTCACCGCTCAGGTGCGCAATATCGCCGAGGTCACCACCGCGGTCGCCCAGGGTGATCTATCGCGTAAGATCAGTGTCGACGCGAAGGGAGAAGTCTACGAGCTGAAGAACACCATCAACACGATGGTGGATCAGCTGCGTTCGTTCGCTTCCGAAGTCACCCGGGTCGCCAAGGAGGTGGGCACCGAGGGCAAGCTGGGGGGCCAAGCCGAGGTGCAAGGTGTCTCTGGCACCTGGAAGGACCTCACTGACAACGTCAACCTGCTGGCTGGAAACCTCACCGATCAGGTCCGCAACATCGCCAAGGTCACCACCGCGGTTGCCAACGGAGACCTGTCGCAGAAGATCACCGTCGACGTCCGAGGCGAAATCGCCGAGCTGAAGAACACGATCAACACGATGGTGGATCAGTTGCGTTCCTTCGCTTCGGAAGTCACCCGCGTCGCCAAAGAGGTCGGCACCGAGGGGAAACTGGGAGGCCAGGCGGAAGTCCGCGGCGTGTCGGGCACTTGGAAGGACCTCACCGACAACGTGAACTTCATGGCATCCAACTTGACCAACCAGGTGCGCAACATCGCGCTGGTCACCACCGCCGTCGCGAATGGCGATCTCTCGAAGACGATCACCGTCGACGTGAAGGGCGAGATCCTCGAGCTGAAGAACACCATCAACATGATGGTGGATCAGCTCAATTCGTTCGCTTCCGAGGTGACGCGGGTCGCTCGCGAGGTGGGCACCGACGGAAAGCTGGGCGGCCAGGCGGAGGTCAAGGGCGTCGCCGGCATCTGGAAAGATTTGACCGACAACGTGAACATCATGGCCTCGAACCTCACCACCCAGGTTCGCGGAATCGTCAAGGTGGTCACCGCGGTGGCCAATGGCGATCTGGGTCAAAAGCTGGTGGGCGTGGAAGCAAAGGGCGAGATCGCCGCGCTGGCGGACACGATCAACAGCATGACCGAGACGCTTGGCACTTTCGCGGACCAGGTGAGCACGGTGGCTCGCGAAGTGGGGATCGAAGGCCAGCTCGGCGGCCAGGCAAAAGTTCCTGGGGCGACAGGCACCTGGCGCCTGCTCACCGACAACGTGAACCAGCTCGCCGCCAACCTCACCGCGCAGGTTCGTGCAATCTCCTCCGTCGCCACCGCGGTCACCAAAGGAGATCTGACTCGGTACATCGATGTTGTCGCGCAGGGGGAAGTGGCCCGGCTGAAGGACAACATCAACCAGATGATCACCAACCTCAAGGACACCACCCAGAAGAACACCGAGCAAGACTGGCTGAAGACAAACCTGACCGTCTCCCGTCTAATCATGTCCGAATTGACGCCGCTGGTCTCGGCTCACCTTGGCGCGTTTTTCCTGTTGGACTCCGAAGCCGGCGCACCCGTCTTCAAGCTGACCAGCAGCTATGCCTATCGCGAGCGAAAGGGTGTCGCCAGTAAGTTCCACCTCGGCGAGGCGTTGATCGGCCAGTGCGCGCTGGAGAAGAAGACGATTCTGCTGACCGAGGTTCCGGACGACTACGTGAAGATCAACTCCGGCTTGGGTGAACGCTCTCCGATGAACATCATCGTGTTGCCGGTGCTGTTCGAGGGTGAGGTAAAGGCGGTGATCGAGCTTGCCTCGTTCCACCCGTTCAGCCCAATCCATCAGCTCTTCCTGGACCAGCTCACCGAGAGCATCGGGGTGGTGCTGAACATGATCGCCGCCAACATGCGAACCCGGGAACTGCTCGAGCAATCGCAGCAGTTGACCCAAGAGCTGCAGAGCCAGTCCAAGGAGCTCACCGTGCAGCAGGACGAGCTACGGCGCACCAACGTCGCTCTCGAAAAGCAAGCGGTCGAATTGGAGGAAAAGGCCAAGCTGCTCGAGGAGCAGAACCGCAAGGTGGAGGTCAAGAATCAGGAGGTCGAGGCCGCTCGGATTTCGCTCGAGGAGAAGGCCAAGCAGCTTTCGCTGATCTCCAAATACAAGTCCGAATTTCTGGCCAACATGTCGCACGAGCTGCGCACCCCGCTCAACAGCTTGTTGATCCTCGCCAAACTTCTTTCCGAAAACAGCGACGGGAATTTGAACTCCAAGCAGGTGGAATACGCCCAAACCATCCACAGCTCGGGAGGGGATCTGTTGGCGCTGATCAACGAGATCCTGGATCTGTCGAAGGTCGAAGCGGGCAAAATGCACCTCGAGCCGCGGGAGGTTTCCCTTTCGGAAGTTACCGAGATCGTCGAGCGGAGCTTCCGCCCGTTGGCGGACCAAAAGGGGCTCCAATTCACGATCGAAATCTCGGACGAGACTCCATCGTGGATCCGCACCGATCCGCTTCGGCTTCAGCAAGTTCTCAACAATCTGCTCGGCAATGCGTTCAAGTTCACCGACGCGGGGAGCGTGAGCTTGCAGATCGGCGTCGAACCCAGCCGCGCGCCGATTTCCGATCCTCGGCTCGGTCGCGGGCGGGCGATTGCCTTTTCGGTCACCGATACGGGAATCGGAATTCCGGAGGATAAGCTGGAGATCATCTTCGAGGCCTTTCAGCAGGCGGATGGCACCACCAGCCGTAAGTACGGAGGGACCGGCCTGGGACTGTCGATCAGCCGCGAGATTGCGCGGCTGTTAGGAGGCGAAATCCAGGTGAGCAGCGTCCTCGGCAAAGGGAGCACGTTCACCCTTTACCTGCCCGAACGGTATGTGGGACCCGAGCATGGTGAGACGGACGGACCCGTGTGGAGCACTCGCGGGACGGCCCAGCGGGTCCCGTTGCCCACCCGCGCGGCGCCCGAGCAGCAACCGGTCCAGGACGATCGAGCCCGGCTCCAGCCGGGTGATCGGCTGATTCTGATCATCGAGGATGATGCCATGTTCTCGCGGATCATGACCGACATGGCCCATGACCGTGGTTTCAAGGTAGCAATCGCGAATCAGGGCGATACCGGACTGGCGCTGGCCAACGAGCTTCGGCCCGATGCGATCACCCTCGATATCCACCTTCCGGTAATGGACGGATGGGAAGTCCTCCAGCGGCTCAAGCAGAATCCGTGGACTCAACATATTCCGGTTCACGTCATTTCGGTCGTTGAGGAGAATCGGAAGGCTGCGGCGCTCGGGGCCTTCGCTTACCTCCAGAAGCCGGTCGATAAGGAAAAGCTGGCGGGCGCATTCCTCCACCTGTCTCAGTTTTTGGATCGCCAGATTCGTATGCTGTTGGTGGTGGAAGACAACCCGGATGAGCAAAAGAGTTTGGTCGCTTGGTTGAGCGAAGGAACGGACGTGCAAGTGACTGCGGTCAGTTCGGCCGAGGAGGCCCTCGCCGAACTCGCGCGCGGGCAGTTCGACTGCATGGTGGTGGATCTGATCCTCCCGGGGCTGGACGGGACTCGGCTAATCGAGGAGGTCAAGACCCAGCCACGCTATCGCGACTTGCCGATCGTCGTCTTCACTGCCAAGGATCTCAGCCCTACGGAGGAGAGAAAGATCCGAACCTATGCGGAATCGGTGATCACGAAGATCGATCCTCACGCCGCCGATCGCCTGCTCTATGACACGGCGATTTTCCTGCATCGGATCCCGGAGCGACTTCCTTCGCGCGTCAAATCAACCCTCGAAAAGATCTCGAGGGACCAGGCGAGCTTGGCCGGAAAGAAGGCGCTGATTGTCGATGACGACGTCCGAAACATCTTCGCGCTCACCAGCGTTCTCGAAGGGCAGAAGATGAAAGTGATTTATGCGGAAGACGGCAAGACCGGAGCTGAATTGCTGGCCAGCAATCCGGATATCGACGTGGTGTTGATGGACATCATGATGCCGCAGCTGGACGGATTTCAGACGATGCAGCAGATCCGGCGAGATCCCCGCTACAAGATGCTGCCGATCATCGCGGTCACCGCCAAGGCGCTAAAGGACGATCGGGAGAAATGTCTAGCCGCAGGCGCGACGGACTACATCCCCAAGCCGGTCGACCCCGACAAATTGGTGCAGGTCGTGCGCCTTTGGACCGCCGGTAACCAGCCTCATCCGCCGGAAGCGAGCTGAGATGTCCGAAACCCGCACCAACTTGGGTGGCAACGGGTCGTCAGCGCCTTCGGCGCGCGAAGCTGAGTCCTCCCTGCCGGCCCGCTCGGCGCTTCCCACCACCGATCAGCCGGCGATTCTGGTGGTGGATGACCATCGAGCCAATCTGGTGGCGCTCGATGCAGTCCTTGCGCCGCTGGGTTACCCGCTGGTGAAGGCACTCTCTGGGGAGGAGGCTCTCAAGAAAGTCCTCGAGCAGCAGTTCGCGCTGATCCTGTTGGACGTGCAGATGCCGAGTTTGGATGGCTTCGAAACGGCCAAGCTGATCCGAAAACACCCGCGCAGCGACCACACCCCGATCATCTTCATCTCTGCGATCTATCGGGACGTCAAGCATGTGCTGGAGGGCTACGCGAACGGCGGCGTGGACTACATGGTCAAGCCGTTCGAGCCCGACGTGCTTCGCTCAAAAGCCCAGTACTTTTTGGATCTCCACCTTCAGAACGTCAGGGTTCAGCGCCAGGCGGAGTTGCTTCGCCTCAACGAGCGCACCAGCCTCGAACAGAAGCTGGAGCGGCGGCTTCGCGGCCTCACCGATCTGATGCCGTCGTGCCTTTGGGTGGCGCAGCCCGATGGCAAGGTCTACTACACCAATCGCAGCTGGCTGGAATACTCGGGGCTTACCTCTGAGCAGAGCAAGGACCTTGGTTTGAGCGCAGTCCACCCGGAGGATCGCGAGCGGCTGCGGATGGCCTGGAGCAACTCGGTTCGAAACGGACGGCAGTTGGAGCTGGAATATCGGCTCCGGCAACGAAAGGACGGGGCATACCGATGGCACCTGGGCCGAGGGCTGCCCGAGAGAGATGAGCGGGGGCAGATTGTCAGCTGGGTGCTGACGGCGACCGACATCGACGATCTAAAGCGCGCGCAGCAGGAGCGGATCGAGCTGCTACAGGCCGAAAGAAAAGCCAGGCGTGAAGCGGAAGTCGCCAATCGGGCGAAGGATGAATTCCTGGCGTCGGTCTCGCACGAGTTGCGCGCACCGTTGAATGCGATTCTCGGCTGGGCGCGAATGGTGCGCTCTGGGATGGTGGACCAGGCGAAGCTGGAGCACGCCCTGGAAATCATCGAGCGCAATGCCCAGGCCCAAAAGGAATTGATCGAAGACATCCTCGACATCTCGCGAATCATCACTGGCAAGCTTCGCATCCAGATCCGGAGAGTCAGTTACCTATCGATTGTCGGTGCCGCGCTAGACACGGTGCGACCGGCCGCGGATGCCAAGCAGATCGAGCTGGTCCCCGATTTGGACTCGCTCGCCGACGAAGCGGCGGGAGATCCCGACCGCCTGCAACAGGTGGTGTGGAACCTTCTCTCCAACGCAATCAAGTTTACGGCGAAGGGTGGCCAGGTCCGGATCGGATTGCGGCAGGTCGAAGGAGACGTCGAAATCAAGGTAAGCGACACCGGACGAGGCATCCGGCCGGACTTCCTCCCCTTCGTCTTCAACAGCTTCCAGCAGGCCGATCCGGTAAGCACCCGCACTCACGGGGGGCTGGGACTGGGATTGGCGATCGTACGCCATCTGGTGGAGTTGCACGGAGGTCGGGTGCGAGCCGAGAGCGCGGGGGAAGGAAAGGGAGCAACTTTCATCGTCCGGCTGCCACGACGCCTACTGAAGGAAGACCTGCCTGAGCCATCTTGGATGCTTCGACGTGATTCGCAGTCGGATGATGCGATTTCGGTCCAGCTCAACGGGGTGAACGTACTGTTCGTCGACGACCAGGCCGATGCCCGCGAGCTTGTAAAGGAGCTGCTGGAGCTGCATGGCGCCAAGGTGACCAGTGTGGAGACCGCGGAGCAGGCTCTCGAGGCGATGCAACGCGAGCACTTCCACGTGCTGCTGAGCGACATCGGGCTTCCGATGATCGACGGCTACGAACTGATTCGGCAGATACGTAGGTTGCCGCCGGAGCAGGGCGGCCGGATTCCAGCGGTGGCGGTGACGGGCTTCGCGCGCAGCGAGGACAGCCAGCGCGCTCTGGCCGAGGGGTTCCAGAATCACTTGAGCAAACCAATCGAGCCCAACGAGCTGGTGGATCTGGTGGCCACGCTCTCGACCGCGCAGCCTCAGTAGGGCCGCTCCACGCCCGCAGTCACCGTCTGAACCGTCACTCAAAATTTGCTCGACAGCGACCGGGCAGCCGGCGTTACTCGCCAAAGTCAGGTCTTACGCGGACTTCGAAAGGAGGGCGAGCCACCATGAGCAGCTGGGGCCGAACTGGGCGAGTGCAACCGGTTGGTATTCTGATCTTGGTGATCTTGTTCCTTGGCGTGGCACGGAAGATCCAAGCCACCGGCGCGGGGTCCCCGACTCCCGATTGTTCGCGAGGTGCCGGCTCGCTGCCCGATCCCAGTCGGCCGCCGGGAACGGCGGACCCTTCGATCCCGATCGAACACATCGTCATCCTCATGCAGGAGAACCGCTCGTTCGATCACTACTTCGGCCAACTGAATCAGTTCGGATACAAGGGCGAGGTCGACGGACTAACCGAAGAAATGAGCAATCCAGACATCGACGGGACGCCGATTGCTCCGTTTCACCAGAGCCTCTACTGCACGGACGACACCGACCACGAATGGAATGGCTCTCATCTGGAGTGGAACCTGGGTCAAAACGATCGCTTCGTGATCCAAAACACCAGCGACCCTGAAACACACGACGGTATTCGTGCGATGAGTTATTACGATCAGACCGACATCCCCTATTACTACGCACTCGCCAACGCATTCTCGATTGGTGATCGCTACTTCTGCTCGGTGCTGGGCCCCACCTTCCCGAATCGTTTTTTCTTGCTCACCGGAACTGCGTTCGGCCACATCAGAAACGATTTCCCGGGCTCGCCCGATGAATTCACCCAGTTCACGATCTTCGAACAGCTCAACAACTACGGGATCAGTTGGAAGTACTATTTCAGCGACTTGCCGATCACCGGTCTCTTCTTTCCGATGTTCGTCGCCAACATCGACAAGATGGCCATCCTGTCCGATTACTACGTCGACTTGCAGACCGAGTCTCTTCCTCAGGTCGTATTCCTTGAGTCCGCCTTCACTGGAGACCGAGCTACGGAATCGGACGAGCACCCGCCAGCCGACTTCCAGGTAGGACAGGCCTCGGTGGCAGAGCGAATCAACGCCCTGTTCAGCAGCTCGTACTGGCCGAATTCGGCATTGTTTCTCACCTATGACGAACACGGCGGCTTTTTTGATCACGTCGCACCGCCGGCGGCCTGCATCCCTGACGATATTCGACCGATGCTGGAGCCGGAATCTTACGTAGCAGACTACGACCGATACGGCTTCCGCGTTCCGTTCATCGCGATCTCACCCTACGTCAAGCGGCATCACGTATCGCATGAAATCTATGACCACACGTCGATCCTCAAATTCATCGAAACCAAATGGAACCTGCCCGCGCTCACCGTCCGGGATGCGAACGCGAACCCATTTTTGGACGTATTCGACTTTTCGAATCCGCAACTCGATATCCCGAAGCTACCTCCGGCGCTGATCGATCCCGACAAGCTCACCCAGTGTCTTCACCCGTAGCTCAGGGCGGTTGGCCCGCATCAACCCCGGTTCAGCCAGTTCTCGTATGCCTTGAAGCTGTAGTCTCGACCCAGGAAGTCCCGCACCAAAAGCGCCGCTTCCTTTGAGCCCCCAGGCTCGAGAATCGCCGCCCGCAGACGTCGAGCGGACGCGGGGTCCAACATCCCGTTTTGTTGGAACACGGTAAGCAGATCCTTCGCGATCACCACCGACCAGGCATAGGTGTAGTAGATGGCCGAGTAGCCCTCGAGGTGCCCGAACGACAAATGAAAGTAGGCGCCGGGAACGAGCTCGCGGCGAAACGGCACGTATTTTTCCTGGAGCTGAAAGGCCAGCTCGGTGGCATCGAATCCGGGCGCTCGATTGTGCAGCTCGAGGCTCAATGCGGACAAGAACATCTGCCTCCGTGTGTAGAGCGCCTTTCCGAATTCGCGCGAGTCGCGCAGCTTCTGCACCAATTCCGAAGGGATCGGCGCTCCGGTCTGATAGTGGTTGGCGAACAGGCTCAGGGTCTGAGGATCGGAAGCCCACTCCTGCAGCAGCATCGAGGGGACCTCGACGAAATCCCACTCAGTGCGAACGCCTGAGACAGTCGCCCAACGCTGATTTCCGGCAAATACGTGGTGCAGCAGGTGTCCAAATTCGTGGAAGAAGGTCTCCACCTCACTGTGCTGCATCAGGGCAGGCGTCTCGCCCGGTTTGGGAAAATTGCAAACCAGTACGCCTTCGGGACCGCGGATTCCACGCTGTCCAATGCTCAGCGGGAACTGGGCCGCATGCTTGTACTTGCCTTCGCGGGGATGCATGTCCAGGTAGATCCTTCCCAAGACCTGGCCCCGATCGAGCACATCGTAGGTCTCGACGTCCGGATGCCAGACCGTCGCGTCCGGAACGCGCTGATACGAAATTCCGAACATCCGCGAGGTGATGTCCATCACCCCCTCCTTCACTCGGCTGTACTCGAAATAGGGGCGAAGGGACTGAGAGTCGAATCCGAAACGCTGGGATTTGAATTGATCTTCCAGGTACTCCTGCTCCCAAGGCTCGACCCGGCTGGCTGAGGGGTTACGGCGGCGCTTGAACTGCAGAAGCTGCGCATACTCCTCCTGAGCGCGGTGCTCGGAGGCCTTGGAGACCTTCTCAATGAAGTCTGCGGCCACCTTCTCACTCTTGGTCATCTTGTCTTCGGTGGCGTACGCCGCCCAGCTGGGATACCCGAGCAAGGTGGCCAGCGCGTAGCGCTTCTCGATCAACTTCGCCAGTACCGCTTCGTTCTTGGGATAGCCCCGCAATCGGTAGGCGCGCCAGAGCTGCTCGCGCGCCTTCGTGCTCGACGCATAGGTCATGAATGGGAAGTAGTCGGGATAGTTGGTGGTAATCGCCACCTTGCCGTTCGTTCCCAGAGGATGAGCGGCGAGATAGTCGTCTGGAAGCCCGGCGAGTTCCTCCCGGTCCAACTCGACAGTGCGGACGTCATTCCGGATGTTGCGGCTGAAGTCCTGACCGATTCGCACCAGCTCCTCGCTCAGGCCGCGCACCTTCTCTCGAACCGGGGCATCGCGGTTCACACCGGCGCGTCGAAACTCGAGCAAGGTGCGTTCGAGCCAGTGACGCGTGTCCGGACCTTCGCCTGACGGCTGGATCGATGTGAGCGAATCATAGACTTCCCGGTCGAGCGAGATTTCAACGCTGAGCGCGTCGATCTTCTGCTCGCATCCCTCCGCGGCTTGGCGGACCGCTGGATCCGGATGAACGTTGCTGGCCAGGTTGGCCCGCGAGGCGGCATTGGCCAGCGCCGCGGTGGCCAGATCGTAGGTCGTGAGCGTTTGGTCGGCGACTCTTGGTCCGCGATTGCTCTTCAATTTGGCAATCGCCTCACGGGCCTGATCCAGAGATTTTTGGCACTCAGCGGCGAACTGCTCCGGAGAAACGGTCAAAGCGCGCGCAGCGCCAAGCTTCGGCTCCGGTGAAGAGGCGGTCGAGGACACGGTCGTTTTATCCTGTTTATGCGTCGCACAACCTACCAGGCTGGCCACGACGATTGAGTGAACTAAGCGCACGAAAAAACTCTTTACCGCGGGCTCGCCTCGTAGCGAGCCATCCGGTGAGGCTCAATCTTCGCCGCCGCCAGCCATTCCTGCATCGCAGGAAGCTTCCAAATGGTTTCGGCGTAGGCAGCGGCTGTTCCCTCCAGCGGTACGCCATAGGTGCGAAAGCGGCTGACTACCGGAGCGAACATCACATCGCCGTTACTGAAGTCTCCAAACAAAAACGGTTTGCCGCCAGCAAAGCGCTGGCGGCAGTCGGTCCAGATCGCAATGATCCGCCGAATCTCTTCCTTGACCTCGGGGCGGAACGTGGAGGTCGGAATCGATTCGACGATCTTCATGGACAAGTCGTTGCGCAAGTTCTGGAACCCGGAGTGCATCTCCGCGCTGATCGAGCGAGCGACCGCGCGCGCCTTGCGATCTGCGGGCCAAAGATGGCGATCCGGAAACCGCTCGTTGAGATGCTCGCAGATC
>WNFJ01142262.1_pt1 | contig 24965 bp, 19 predicted proteins | sample 5400461 | NCBI WGS metagenome assembly WNFJ01 (sample SAMN13153349, study PRJNA577476) | soil metagenome | isolation source: 115 cm saprolite on Douglas fir-dominated hillslope | place: USA:California | collected 2013-09-17
CACCCATACAATGAAACCATGCCGGGAACGAAACGCGAAGAAGATGCTCGTCCTCATGTTCTGATTCTGGGAGCGGGGTTCGCAGGATTGTATGCGGCGCGCGCGCTGGGCAAGCTGGCCGTGCGAGTGACCTTGGTGGACCGCAAGAACCACCACACCTTTCAGCCGCTCCTGTATCAGGTTGCCACGGCCGGGCTCTCGCCCGGTGACATCGCCTCGCCCGTGCGGCGCATTGTGCGGCGCCACAAAAACATAAGGGTTTTCATGGCTGAGGCGGTGGGCTTTGACCTGGAAAACAAGACCGTCAAACTGGAAAACGTAAGCGTTCCTTACGACTATCTCATCGTGGCCACCGGTTCCACCCATTCTTACCTGTCGCACCCGGAGTGGGAGCGATTTGCGCCTGGCCTGAAGACCGTAGAAGATGCCATCGAGATTCGCCGCCGCATTCTCATGGCCTTTGAGCAGGCCGAGCGTCAGGCCGCGGTCTACGGGAAACACGATCCGCTCAATTTCATTGTCGTGGGCGGCGGTCCCACCGGGGTGGAGCTGGCCGGCGCTATCGCTGAGATTGCACGCCACGTCATGGTCCGCGATTTTCGCTTCATCGATCCCAGCAAGGCGCGCGTTCTGCTGCTGGAATACGCTCCCCGCCTGCTCACCAGCTATCCCGAAGATCTCTCCCAATCCGCCGAAAAACAACTGCAGAAGCTGGGAGTCGAGGTGCGCACGCGGGCGATGGTCACCGAAGTTACTCCTCGCAGTGTCAAAGTGGGAAACGATGAGATTCCTGCCGCGGTCACCCTCTGGGCCGCGGGAGTGAAGGCCTCTCCCTTAGGCGCGATGCTGGGCGAAAAAATCGACAAGGCTGGACGCGTGCTGGTGAACCAATATCTCAACTTGTCGAAACATCCGGAGGTTTTTGTTGCCGGCGATCTGGCCTGGTTCATCGACTCCGAGGGCAAGACCTTGCCAGGCGTCGCTCCGGTCGCCATACAGATGGGGGGCAACGTGGCTGACAACATCAGCCGCGACCTGCGCCACGAATCGCGCAAGCCTTTTGTCTATTTCGATAAGGGCAGCATGGCGACCATCGGACGCGCCGCCGCCGTGGCCATGGTCGGCAAACTGCATCTTTCCGGCCTGCTGGCCTGGATGGCCTGGCTGTTCATCCATATCCTGTACCTCATCGGTTTTCGCAACCGCGTGATCGTGCTGCTGGAGTGGCTCTGGGCCTACTTGCGTTACGAAAAAGCGGCGCGCCTCATTACCACCGAGGAGTGCAAGGAAAGCCCATCGCCATAAGGGTGAATGAAACTAAGACACTTGTGTAGTACAGGCGTCCTCGCCTGTGCTGCGGCAGTTCTGCGAGAGATTTTGGGGTGCGGCAAAAAGTTCTTGCTTTTCGCCTGCGCTACCGATGACTATGGGGAGACCTCAAACTCTGAACTGATGTCTACAACCGCCACCACTGCCCGTCCGCCGCAGCCCGAGTCCCAGCCCAACGCCGGTCGCTCAGGTTTTTCCGACGCAATCTTCATCCTGCAGGCCTCACGCCCCGGACTCTGGTCCACGCAGGTCTGGTTCTTTCTGCTGCCGCTCGGACAGCGAAATGTATTTCACTCTACGGCATTCTGGCTGGGCGTTTTCTACTGCACTTTTCCCCTGGGATTGCTGCTTTACGGCTGGAACGACTGCGTTGACTTCGAAATCGACCGCATCAATCCCAGAAAGGGAACATTTCTATTCGGCGCCCGCGGCACGCTGGACCAATTACACCGCCTGCCGCTAGCCATGGCGTTGGTGCAGGTGCCTTTCGTGCTGGCCTTTCTCTATCTGGTGGGCCCGAGGGTGCTGCTGTTCTTTGCCGGGTCTATCGCCATCGGCGGCATGCTCTACAACTGGCCGCGCTACGGATGGAAGGGCCGTCCTCCGCTCGAGTTGCTGAACCAGAGCGGATATCTTCTGGTCTTTGTGCTCAGCAGTTGGCTGAACCATGCCCCACAACTGCCCTGGCAGGCCATGCTGTTCAGCACGCTCTTTGCCATGCACTCGCACCTGTTCGGCGAAATCATGGACATCGAACCTGATCGCGCCAGCGGACGCCGCACCACCGCCACCGTCATCGGACGCATTCCCACCAAGCTGCTGATCGCCGCCCTGCTCGCCGCCGAATGCGGGTTGGTCTTTGTTTTCTTTCACGACATGATTTTGAGCGGTTTCTTGCTGGCCAGCGGCCTCTGGTTCCTGCTCGATGCGGCCTTGGTCTGGCGTGAACGGCCTTACACTCCTGGCCAGATGAAATTCGCCTTGCTTGCCTGGAACGTCATCGCGTTGGCGAGCATGCCTTGGGTGTGGTGGAGAGCAAGTCTGATAGCGCTGCATTGAAGAAAGAGCACTTAGCATTCAGCACTCAGCCAAAGGGCAGCGCGAAAGACGGCAACGAGTGAGCCTGAAAATGGTAGAGACGTAGCATGCTACGTCTCTACAGGAAATCGCATTTCAATTTGGGAATGTAATTATCCCTTCCAGGGGAAGTCGGCGCTGCCGCCGTAGATATCGGGGCACTTGGAGCCCATGGGCCGCAAGTAGGAGGCAAGCTGTCCGCGATGATGGCAGGAGTGCTTGGTCAAGAATTGCAGATAGGCAAACGCCGGCATGTTAAAGACGCCGTAGAAGTCAATCGGAGCCGCCAGTTGTTGCGGGGTGAGCTTGCGCAGGCGCTCCACTTCTTTTTTCGCGTTCTTCTCATACCATTGGGAAATTTCCGCGATGGTTTTGGGGGCGTCTTTTTCTGCAGCCGTGGGATCGCCAAACTTGCCATCCGCAATTCCGCTCAGGAACCAGACCTCGCTGCTGGCCAAATGCCACGCCAGTTGATTGGCGCTGCGCGCCTTGGGGTCGGGACGATATTCTTTTCTGCCTTCGGGAACAGCATCAATCACAGACTTGGTAACGGGCAATTCTTTTGTGGCGTACTCCTGCAGAAACATCTCGCGAAATCCAACGGCGAAATCAGTGGACGGTACAACGGCAGTGCTCATAGGAATCTCTCCTTAACGTAGGTTGATGGTGTAGGAGTTGGGTGTTTTCAGGTGAACGCCAATACTTACACGAACGGTATACTGCCGTTCACCCGAATCGAAGGGAGCTTCGGAAACTTGCATGACAGCCTCAGGGTTGAGACTTTTTGTTTTACACACCGACCGGCTGCTTCATGCTGACCGGGACCGGCGTCAGCCACTTGAAACGGTCGGGCGCTGTGCCGTTGACGATACCAAAAAATTCTTTTTGCAGGGCCTGGGTAATCGGTCCAACGTGGCCTTTGCCGATGGTGATCTTATCCACCGAACGGATCGACGTGATCTCGGCCGCCGTTCCGGTGAAGAAAAGCTCATCGGCAATGTACAGCATTTCGCGCGGAATCATCTGCTCGACAATGGGAATGCCCTTTTCTTTGGCAATGCGCAGGATTGAATCGCGCGTGATGCCGGGCAGCACAGAGTTGCCCAGCGGTCCGGTATAGAGTGCGCCCTGGCGCACCAGGAACACGTTTTCGCCCGATCCTTCACTCACATAGCCATTCACGTCGAGAGCAATGCCTTCCACGTAGCCGTTTGAAATCGCTTCCATCTTGATGAGCTGCGAGTTCATGTAGTTGGCGCCGGCCTTGGCCATGGCTGGCAGGGTATTAGGGGCAAGCCGGTTCCACGATGAGACACAAACATCCACGCCTTCGTCGCTGCCGTGGCCGAGGTAGCGTCCCCACTCGTAGTTGATGATGTAAACCTCGACGGGGCAGTTGAAGGGCGAAACCCCGGCGTCGCCGTATCCGCGCAGGACGATGGGCCGGATGTAGCAGGGCGTCACCCCGTTCGTCTTCACCAGCTCCACCATGGCTGTGACCAGCTCTTCGCGGGTGTACTCGATGTCAATACGATAAATTTTGGCTGAATCCAGCAGCCGCTGCGCGTGCTCATGAGCGCGGAAGATCCCCGAGCCCGAGGGCAGGGCATAACAGCGGACGCCCTCGAACACCGACGTGCCGTAGTGGATCACGTGCGACATGACGTGCAGCTTGGCATCATCCCAATTGATGAACTTGCCGTTGTGCCAAATTTTTTCGCTTTTCTTAATGGGCATCCGGGGGCTCCTTCGCCTGGTTGGTACAACAATTAGACGCAGTCCGCCAAAATCGTATGCAGATATTTTAGCTGTCCAGCGCCAGACCTGAATGAACAATTATAGAACGTCAGGCCGCAGCCTGCAGAACATTTTGCCACGGATGGGCATGGATCACATCAGACGCAGATGGGTTAAAGAATTATGAGAAGTACGATTTGTGGTTCGCGAATTTAAAAAATCGAAAGCCGTATTTCGTAGATCGGCAAAGTCTTGAAGATCCGCGTAATCGGTGAAATCCGCGGTAAGCAGTCAGGATTTTTTCGCCGCTACGGTCTGGAAATACTGGTCCATCTTGTGGGTCATGTCAGGCATGGCGGCGAAGGGGCGTCCATAGTCGTTGCGTGCATTCCAGAAGAGGAATCCCACTCCACCGTTGTTTTTTGCGACTTTGACCTGGGTTTCAATGTACTGCGGAGAATACGTTGGGGTACGCCATGCGAAGGCCTGCAGCCACGGACGCAGCACCACACCCGAGCCCTGGGTAATCTTCTCGAAGCGCTGCATGGAGACGGAAATAAAATGCTCGGGTGCATCACCCGGCCGCCGGTAGCCATCCATGCCAAAGAAGTGCGAAGGATAAATCATGGGCGAGAGCACGTCGCAGAACTTCGCCATGCGTACGATGTCTTGCCCGGTATGGTTCAGGTCCACGGAGCGCTGCCAGGCCATGACTCCAAAAACATCCAGCGACAGCAGCACGCCAGCGGGGTGCAGCTCCGAGTAGGCGCGCGAAAGGAAGCCGGCAATCACGTCGGCGCGCTGCCACTCGGGATGGCTCTTCATGAATGCAAACTGCGCATCTTTCTGGTCACCCTCGGCAGGGAAGCGGACATAGTCAAACTGGATCTCATCGGCCCCCGAACCGGCTACATACTTGGCCAGCGCCAGGTCGTAATCCTGCACTTTGGTGTTTGAAGGGTCAGTCCAGACCAATTTTCCGTTTTCCCGCCAGGGCAGGGGAGCGCGTTTGCTCTGCGCGCTTTTGTTCTGCGCGATTTCATTTTGTGCAGCCTTGTTCTCCTGCACTGCTTGCTCTGGTGAAGGCGTATTGGCAACAACTGGGTTTTGGTTGGGCGCAGCTTTGTCTTGCGTTAATTTGTCATCGGGCGCGGATTGCATCTTTGCGGGATTGTTCTCCGCAACTTCGGCCTGCTGCGCCCTGCTCTGGGCTGGTGCCCCCAGCAGTGCGCGTTTTGACTGCACCGCCAGCTCCGGATAGTCCCGCGCAATGTGCTCATCACGGAAGAGCGCGATCCGCGCAATTGCGTGCATCTTCTGCTCATGCAGGAAACGGATGAACTTGGGCAAATTAGCAATGGAATGGTGCTTCGCCTTGGGAGCCAGCGGATGGTCAAAGGCGATGTTCACTGAGCCGTCGCTGTCTTTGATGTCGAACACTACGGCGTTTCCGCCCAGCTCATGCCACCGCCGGACAATGCGGATTCCATGGTCGCTTCCCGCCATCGTGCCCGTGAGATAAATAGCGCGTACTTCGAAATCTTTCGCCACCGGCACCGGGTGTTCCACAATCGGTTCACTCTCGTATCCGGGAATAATCAGGTCTTCGCCCGGCTTCAATCCGTTGCCCTTGGGTTTATGGTTTGCCTCGCGCAGCGCGCTCTCCAATTCCGCGCCCGTCATGTACGACGTGTGCGAAATGTATTGCCGCACCACCGCGGGAATGCTCTCACCGCGCTTCACCGTGTGATGAAATGCGGCCGGTGCCGTGGCTGTTGCAACAGCGGAGGCCGCGACCGCCTGCGCCGGCGCGACATTTCCGTTTTGCCCGACTTGCGCGCGCGTGAAGCCGCAGCCACACACCCAGGCCGCGATCGCGGAAAATAAAAATAACTTCGCCAACAGACGCAAAGATGGATTGACAGCAGACAAGCCAGGGGATAACTTGCGAAGCTTCATACAAAGCACTTCCAATTCTCTCGGGGAGAACCCGAATACTAACAACCTCATCTCAACCCGGCAACCCGGTGTACACCTTAGACGCCGCCCAGCAGCTCTGAAGATGTGTGCCTCTTCAGACTCGATCTCAACCCAGAAGGCCAGGACCGCCGGTACAGATAGAAAGACGACAGCCGGCCAGCGCCGGGGCCTGCTTTCCGCCGAATACTGAGGGCTGGGGGCCGAGGAGCCGCCAACCGGCTTGAAACTCGAAACTTGAAACTCGAAACTGCCTCAAGGGTTGCCCCCACGAACCATCAAATGCACTTCCTCAAGTTTTCCACCGGGTCAGCCGCTCCGTGGTTGCTGATTTTGCATCCAATGTCATAAGGGCAAGGACTGGGAAAGAAGAGCGCAGATCCCAAATTTTCACAACAACGCCATCATCCAAAAGCATTTCTGATTGATAGCAACTCTGCACTTGGTTTCCCCCATCGAAAAAACAGACGATAAACGGCCCGGGCAGGAAGGGGCACAAGTATGAGGACGGGGTTGAATACCGCGCTGGATCCCACCCGGCGCAGCAATGACGCACAGGATTTCGATGCCGCGCTGCGGCGCAAGATCGTAGGTCAGGACCCGGCGATCGAGAAAGTCACAGAGATCTATCAGATGTTTTTGGCAGGGTTGAATCCACCCTGTCGCCCCGTTGGAAACCTGCTCTTTCTTGGTCCTACCGGCTCCGGCAAGACCCGCGTGGTTGAGGCCATGGCCGAGGCCCTCTTCGGCGACGCCAAAGCCTGCATCAAGATAGATTGCGCCGAGTTTCAGCACAGCCACGAGATTGCCAAGCTTATTGGTTCGCCTCCCGGATACCTTGGACACCGCGAGACCCACCCCCTGCTTACGCAGGAGGCCCTGAACCAGTGGCACACCGAGCGCCTACGACTCTCGCTGCTGTTATTTGATGAAATCGAAAAGGCCAGCGACTCGCTCTGGCAGCTTCTGCTGGGCATCCTGGATAAAGCCACGCTCACCCTGGGGGATAATCGCCGCGTTGATCTCTCCCAGGTGGTCATCATCATGACCTCAAACCTGGGTGCGGGTGAGATGAACGAGCTGATTCATGGCGCCATGGGCTTTGCCCAGAAGCCGGCCTTCATCGACAACCGGCTCGACGAAAAGATCACCCGCACGGCCCAGGATGCCGCCAAGCGCAAGTTTTCGCCTGAGTTCATGAACCGCATCGACAAGATCGTGGTCTTCAAGATGCTTAAGCCCGAACACCTGCAGCGCATCCTGGAAATCGAGTTGGGGATGGTGCAGCAGCGCATCCTGCAGGCGACCGGCAACAGCCAGTTTGTCTTCAGTTGCACTCCCCGGGTAAAGCGCTTCCTGCTGGATGAAGGCACCGATCCCAAGTATGGCGCTCGCCATCTCAAGCGCGCCATCGAGCGATACATAGTCTTCCCCCTGGCCAACCTGGTTGCCACCGGACAGGTCAAGCTGGGCGATTATGTTCGCATTGATATGGATGCCGAAGGAAGAATGGCTTTCGTGAAGGAGGCCGAAGGCGCCCTGGTTCCCGTGCTGCTCGAAAAATATGGGCAGGAGGTCAGCTCGCCGCCGCTCGCCCGCGCCGCCCGCACCGGCGGAGCCAAGGGCCGGGACTTCACGGTTTCATCGCCGCTGGACCATAAATAGCAATTAGCACTTAGCAATTAGCATTTAGCCAAACACGGTCCATAGAAGAACACAGGCAGTCCCGGCCTCTTGGAATACTTTCTAATGAGTAACACATTTTAAGGAGACAAAAACTCCAAAGGCGTAACTGTTCCTGTACCGCGGTGAATCTGGTTTGGCTAAATGCCAATTGCTAAGTGCTAATTGCTAAATGCTGCTTCACTTACTCTTCAAATGCCGGATGGCGTTCTTCCCCTGCCGTTTGACCTCGTACATGAGGTCATCGGCTTTTTGCACCATCTCCTCGATATTTTGCGGCACCCCGTCGTAGGTCACCAGGCCCATGCTGAAGGTGACGGGGAAGCCCCGTTCCTGCATGGCGGCCGTCAGCAGCCTGTGCAGCTTGTGAATCACGAAAGCGGCGGCGGCATCGCCCGCCTCCGGCAGCAACAGGGCGAACTCGTCTCCGCCCAGCCGGGCCGCCAGGTCCTCAGCGCGAAGATTGTTCTTCAACACTGTCGCCACGCTGATTAGCACCTGGTCGCCGGCGTCATGTCCGCGAGTGTCATTGACCTGCTTGAAGTTGTCCAGATCAATGTAGGCCAGGCTCAGAGGACGCCCATATCTGGCGGCGCGCTTTCGTTCCTGCTCCGCGCGCTCGTAGAATGCCCGGCGATTGGCCAAATCGGTAAGCACGTCGCAGCGGGCGAGTTTCTTCTCGGCTTCGAGCAGCGCGTCCCGGCTCTCACGCAGCGCCTTTTGCATCTCGATCTGCTCGGTAACGTCCTGCGCATGTCCCAGGATGTACGGGCCTGCGCCTTCATCCTCGATTAGCCGGTTGGTGTAGGCCCAGACATGCTTCTCGCCGGCGCTGTCCACCACCAGCATGTTTCCCCGAGCGATCTGGTTGCTTTGGATCTCTTCCAGGTAGAGGTCGAAGGCCGGCCGCGCCGCGGGCACCAGCACGTCGCGGATGTTCCTGCCAATGCACTCTTCCACCGTCAGGCGCAGCCCACGCGCGGCTGCCTGATTAATGGAAAGCAGCTTCCCTTCGAGGTCATGGGTGCAGATCAGCGCCGAACTGCTCTCCACCAGATTGCGGTAGCGCTCCTGCGCCAGCAGCAGGCTCTCCTGAAAGGCCACCAGCCGCCGCGCCACCAGCAACCGCGCCTCAAATTCCGCCGGGTTTGGAGGTTTGCAGATGTAGTCGTCGGCCCCCGATCCCAGACCCTGGATAATGTGTTGTGTCTCCTGCTTGGCCGTCAGCAAGAGGATGTAGGTGTAATGGCGCCGGCTCAGCTCTCGCACCCGGCGACAGAGCTCAATGCCTTCGATACCCGGCATCATCCAGTCCAGGATCGCGATAGTAGGTACGTCGCCCGACTGCAGCAGCTCCCAGGCCTCGGCCCCATCTCTGGCCAGTGTAATCTCGTATCCCCAGGCCTCCAGCAGCCGTCTCAGCACCTCCCGCGAGACCGCGCTGTCATCGGCGACGATCACGCGCAAGGCTGCGCTGCGATTGAATGTCGGCCGTTTGGCTGCTGGCTGACTGGCGGTCGCGTCGTCCGGGGATTCAGGGGGGGCAGAGGATGTCGCGTTAGGCGTTGCCCGCTTCGCTTGCTTCTTTCCCGGGGCTCGGGTTGCTTCCGGCCTGCCGCGATCAATAGCCATGCTGAATCTAGGGTGCCGCTCGACCGCAAATGCCGCCAAACGGCCAAAAACATAGTGATATTAGCAGAGTATTGAAGCCGTGAACCGCAATTCGGAATCGAAAGGGCGAGATGTTTTTTACTGGGAACTGAGAACCGAGAACTGAGAACTGCCTTACGACGCTCCTTCCAGCTTCAACCGTATGTTTACGAAGTTATACGGAGGCCACGGCCCGGAGTACCGGAAGGAAAGAATGTTTTTGAACCGTTCCGAGATCTGGTTCACGATGCGGTCGAACTCAGGCTCTTTCTTGCGCTGCAGCAGAAAGGCGGCATTCATGATCATGTTCTCGCCAATGGTCTTGTTGTCGCGGCTGGCCACGCACGCCGGCCTCAGGCTGTCGTAAATTTCCTTTACGATATCCACGCTGCGTTCGGTCAGCGCGCGGTCAATCATTCGTCCCAGTTGCATGCGGGCGAAGTAGGTGGATTGCAGGTGCTTTTTCGCCAGTTCTTGGACAAACTGGCGGATTTCCTCGTCTTCACGCTTCAATTTCTCGATGATCTTGTCGCGGTCCCAGGTGACTTTCAATCCGAACTCGATTTTGCCTTCCATCTTCTCCAGCACGTCGCGCAGCGAAGGATAAATGCTCTTGAGTACCTCGCGGATATCCTCTTCTGTGCGGAACACCGTGCCGAAGCTCATGGGAATAATGGTATGTGTGTTCATCACCCGCTCCACCACGTGCTCGTGCGCCAGCGCGTTCTCGCGCGTGGCGTCAAGAATGGCCATCCTTACCCGGCTGCAAACTGCCACCAGTCCGCTGTAGTCGACCGAGAACACATCAGCGATCTCGCCGCCGATTCCGCTTTTGCCGAGCTGTAGCTGGCCATCGCCGGCGATGATGCCGTAAACGTAGCAGCCGCCCTCCTCAGCAGCGCCGGCAGCCTCACGCCCCGCACGTCCCGCCGGGGCAGGCATGCTGAGGTGAGGCTCATCCTGTTCTTTGCTGATCTTGTGCACATAGGGCTGCTGCCCGCCGGTTGAGGGGGCGGGCGCTGCAGACGCGGTGAGTTTCTCTGCCGGTCGCTTTTGCGCAGAGGACTTCTTTCTTACCCGCTCCGCCGGCCTCTCCCTCGCCGGCTCAGCCGAACTGCGGCGAGACAATTTCTTCCCGGCCAGTTTCTTCCCCGCCAGCGCGGCCTTCTTGCCAACAGGCTTGCTATCCACGGATTTCTTATGGGCGAGCTTCATAGCAGAAGTGGCGACCCCCTTGTTTCGCGGCAATGGCCCTCTTCCAACTGCGGATTCTCAAGAATAAACCAGCTATGATCCTCAAGAATAACTGAAGACGAACTGCTAACGAATTTCATCCGCCTGGGGTTCGGCAAAGCACACGACCGCGCTTGGGGGGAGTGGATAAATTTACAAAAATCCCAAGAAAAATTCAACACCAGATTTCGCATATGGAGCTGACTTGTCCCGCGCCTGCCCCGGGTGTGCCCGTGGAGCTTGCCGTGGAAAGCTTGTAGCTGTGTGATATTAAACCGTTGATTTCTGGCAACCATAGTCCATCATTGTGTCAGGCGTGCATTTCCGCAGGCCGCCATCCGGCAGGGTTCCGCATCTAAATCTTTAGACCATAGAATCTGGAATATTTATAATTCTGCACGCTAAGTTTGCGCCCGCTTGGTTGTGCGTAACTCTGTGCCCACTTTCGTTGTGTGTAAATGGTTTGAACGTAGATGGCTGAAACAAGGAGAACGAATGAATAACCCCTCGCGAAGGCAGCACCCAACTCTGCTTCAGAGCGTTTTATATAAGGGCCTGGCGGCCCTCCTGGTATGGTGTTTGGCTGCGCCGCAGCCTATGGAGGCGCGGGTTCAGCCGACACACGGCTTTGACGCATTTTCTGCGCAGGAAGAGGTCCAGGCCGGCCAGCAGGCTTCGGCTGAGGCCAACAAGCAGCTTCCTATCCTGGGCGACTCTGACCCCATCACGCAGTACATCAAACGGCTGGGCGCGAGCCTGGCCGCGCACGCGCCTGGCGAAAAGTGGCCTTACAGCTTCCACGTGGTGAACCAGAAAGAGATCAATGCTTTCGCCATGCCGGGCGGGCCGGTCTATATCAACCTGGGGACTATACAGGCGGCGGACAACGAAGCTGAGGTGGCGGCGGTGATGGCGCACGAGATTTCGCACGTGGTGCAGCGGCACTCCACGCGCGCGGCCACCAAGCAGATGTATGCGCAACTCCCACTTTCCGTTGTGGGAGGCCTTCTGGGCAAGGGCCTCGGCGGCCAGATCGCGCAGCTTGGTATCCAGTTCGGAGTGGGCTCTTACTTCCTCAAGAACTCGCGCCAGGCGGAAAGAGAGGCCGACCTGCTGGGCACGGACATCATGTACGACACCGGCTATAACCCCCGCTGGATGGCCGAGTTCTTCCGCAAGCTGGAGCAGCAGGGCGGAGCCAGGACGATGCAGTTTCTTAGCGATCATCCCAATCCGGGAAATCGCTATCAATATGTTTCCCAGGAGATCGCCACGTTGCCGGCCAAGAGATATCTGCCCGACAGCAGCCCGGAGTTCGCCCAGGTCAAGCAGCGCGCCATGGGTATGAAAGCCATGACGCAGCAGCAGATCCAACAGAACCAGCAGGCAACGGCGCGGGGCGGCGCTTCTATCGAGGGCCGACTTTCAGCACGACGCCTATACGATTTCTTATCCAGATAACTGGCAGGTCTTTGGCGACAATACCTCCACGGTGACCATCGCGCCGCAGGCGGGCGTCACGCAAAACGAGGTTGCCTACGGCGCGATCGTGGATGGCTACCAGCCCGAAGCTACCAGCTCGCTCGACCAGGCGACGCATGAACTCATCGCGCGGCTGCGGCAGGGGAATCCGCAGCTTAAGCAGGTGGGCAACGATGAGAATATCCGCGTCAACGGCGTGGCCGCAAAGTCTGCTGACCTGGTCGGCGTCTCCCCGATTAAGGACCGGAACGGCAACTCCGTGCGCGAGCGCGACTGGCTGGTCACCCTGCCCTTGCGCGATGGAAAGCGTGTGCTCTACGTGGTATTCATCTCACCTGATCCTGATTACAGCCAGATGCATCCTGCCTTTGAAGCCATGCTGCGCAGCTTGCGGCTGCGGTAAAGCAGTTGCCAGTACTCAGTACTCAGAAAAGAACAATTTAACTCGAAGATGAAGAAATTGAGTCATTGGGTCATCGGACCATTGAGCCATTTACTGCTCTTTCCAGCCGAAAAACTGCGGTCAGCGGTATACAATTTCGCGTGGTTTCATTTCTGAGAACTGAGAACCTGTGTTTATTCAGCAGCTCTCGACAACCAATCTCAGGCGTCATTGCTTCTGATAACTGAGACCACTTCCGAGAACTGAATCGACAGCAAAGAACTGATTGCCTCGCTGGCTCCAACTCGCAATACTGCTCCCCCTATGCCACTGGATGGCATCTGGACAGGGCCAGCCCGCGCAGACCGGCGTTCCCCAGCATGCCCGCCAGCCAGCCGTGGTCATTACGGTACGCGATGAGAACCGCGATCCCGTCGGGGGGGCGCGCGTAACGCTGACCTCGCCGGGCACCTCATTTGCCCTGGTGGTGCAGACGGATTTTGGCGGGCGCTACCGTTTTTACGGCATGAGGAACGGCAAGTACACGCTCCAGGTGGAGAAGGAAGGCTTTTATCCGGCAAAAACAGGAGAGCTGGATTTTGCTCCGGGCGCAGAATTTCCAATCACGCTGCGCCACGTGCAGGAGTTCCGCGAGAGCGTCGACGTAACCGATACCGCGCCGGCCGTAGACCCGGCCAAGACCAGCTCTACCGACCAGCTCACCAATCGCGAGATTTTTACGCTGCCGTATCCGACCACGCGCGACTTCCGCAACGTGCTGCCGTTTATTCCCGGTGTGGTGCTCGATAACCGGCAAGAGATTCACGTAGGAGGCTCGGCCGGATACGAACTGTTTCATCAGTTGGATGGGTTCAACATCACCCATCCGCTTACCGGGCTGCTGGATCTGCGGGTCAGTCCCGATTCGCTGCGCTTGATCGAGGTTGACCAGAGCCGCTATACCGCGCAGTACGGTAAAGGATCCGGAGGCGTGCTGCGCCTTGAGACCGGCATGGGCGACGACCGCTTTCGCTATTCGGCCACTAATTTCACTCCGGGAATCAGTATTAGCCGAGGCCTGGCCTTTGAAAATCTCACCCCGCGTTTTACCTTTTCAGGACCCATGAAGAAGGGCAGAGCCTGGTGGTTCGAAGGATTGAGCGGAGAGTACGACAGCAACTTTAACAAAGACCTGCCTTTCAAGCGCCGCAACAGCAGTCCCCTGTGGCGCGTTGACAGCCTGAGTAAAGTGCAGGTGAATGCCACACCCGGCAACATTCTTACTGCCAGTTTTTTGATCAACCATCAGAAAGTCGAACGGCTTGGGCTGTCGCTGCTGACCCCGCCAGCCAGCACCACTGACCAGCATGCTGAGGTGCAGATGTTCAATATCCGGGACTCGGCATATTCCGGCCAGACGCTGCTCGAAACCGGCGTCGGCATCAGCGAGTTTACGCAGAAGACACTCCCGCGCGGAGGTTTGCCTTTTGTGCTGCGTCCGGAAGGGATCTCGGGCAGTTTTTTTGAGCGCACCTCGGCGCGCGCCAGGCGGCTGCAGGGCTACAGCAATCTTTATCTTTCTCCCACCGAGTGGCATGGACGTCACGAGATGCGCGTGGGCATAGATGTCGACAGCATTGAAAACCATCAGTTTGTCTCGCGGCAGCCCATCAGTATCTTGCGGGAAGACGGGACCCTGGCGCGGCTCTCGGTCTTTTCCGGGCCGCCGCGCTTCATCAAAGACAACTTCGAGGGCAGCGCCTACGCCCAGGACCGTTGGTCCCCGATGGAGCGCTGGGTGCTCGAATACGGAATACGCGGCGACTGGGATGAAATTATTCACGACGCCTGGTTCTCGCCCCGGGTGGCGACAACCTATTACTTCGATGGGCCCACCATGACGAAGGTCAGCGCCGGCGTAGGGCTCTTCTACGACGCTACCAACCTGGATTTTGTGACCCGCTCCTTGCAGGGCCTGCGGCTCGATCAGAGCTTCGCGCCCGATGGGGTCACGCCTTCGGGCCCATCGGTGCCCACCCTGTTCCAGGTGGATACCACAACTCTGCAGCAGCCGCGTTTTCTGAATGCCAGCTTCAGCTTTGAGCGCATGCTGCCCCAGGCCGTCCATGTGCGGCTTGAGATATTGGAGAAGCGCGGGCGCAACGGATACGCCTTCTTCAATGTGAATCCTATCGCGGCCACCGGTGGCGTATATCAGTTATTGAACGTGCAGAACAACCGCTACGACTCGGTACAGATCACGGCAGAGAAGAAGTTCGCCCAGAACCACCAGTTCATGATTTCTTACATCCGTTCGCGGGCGCGGTCCAACGCGGTGCTCGATTTCTCGCTGATGAACCCGACCTTTGCGCAGCAGGCAGGCGGGCCTCTCTCCTGGGATACACCCAACCATGTCATCTCCTGGGGGTGGTTCCCCATCACCAAGAAAATCGATTGGGCCTATTCGCTCGACTGGCACACGGGCTTTCCCTTCAGTGTCATCAACCAGCAGCAGCAGATTGTGGATGGGCCCAACTCCCGCCGCTTTCCCGACTATTTCTCATTGAACGTGCACGTGGAGCGCCGCTTCCGCTTGCATGGCTACGAATTCGCTTTTCGCGTGGGTTCCAATAACATCACCGGCCGCAGGAACCCGGTGGTGGTCAACAACAACATAGATTCTCACGAGTTTTTGACCTTCAGCAGTTTCCAAAAACGGGCATTCACGGGAAGAATAAGGTTCTTAGGCAGGAAGTAAAAAAACAATTTACGATTGCACCTGGAAAAAAATCATAAATCGTACTTCCCTCAGCCTTTTTTCAGCTCGATCAACACCTGGCGGGCGATTTCCTTCAAGGTCTCAAAGACGCCCGTGCCCTGGAAGGCCACGGCTTCAAAGACGGGCTCACTCTTGCGCATCAGCTCTTTTTTCAGATTCTCAACCGGCAAGGCGGTGGGCAGGTCGCGTTTGTTGAGCTGGAGGACATAGGGTATTTTGGCCAGATCGTAGCCGTGTTCGCGGAGATTATCGTGCAGGTTGTCCAGGGCCTCAACGTTGGCGTCCATGCGCTCTCCCTGCGAATCAGCGACAAAGACCACACCGTCAACCCCGCGCAGAATGAGCTTGCGGCTGGCGTCATAGAAGACCTGTCCGGGGACGGTGTAGAGGTGAAAGCGGGTCTTGAATCCGCGCACGGTCCCCAGGTCGAGCGGGAGAAAATCGAAGAAGAGGGTACGGTCGGTTTCGGTGGCAAGAGAGATCATCTTGCCCCTGGCTTTGTCATTGGTCTTGTCATAGACGTACTGCAGGTTCGTCGTCTTGCCCCCAAGACCGGCGCCGTAGTAAACGATTTTGCAGTTGATTTCGCGGGCCGCGAAGTTAATAAAGCTCAATGCCGTTACCGACCTCTTGCTCAAGTTGGCGCCCAAACCCTTGCCTTGTCTCCCGGCTTGGCGGGATAGGCATAACGTACAAAAGGAAGGGTAAGTGGCGCGGAGAACTACGTACCGCACTAAACCTGGAGAATTTAAGCGCGAACCGAATATGTTTTATACCATACGTATCACGCCCGATGCACAGGTTGTGTCCAAATTTGATAACTCGAAGCATCCCCCTTATGGTTGCTGCTGACGCTGGGGGGGTAGTGGATAATACCCGTCTTTGGCCCGGACGATGAGTCCGGGCTTATGGACGCGCACATCAATCGTGCGATAGCTATTGGCTGCGGTGGCGCGGGTGGTGTAACCGAGCGTGTATTGGTTGCGGGCTTCCTCGGTCAAACGCGAGTAAGCCTGCTCGATGGCATCTTTGCTGAACTCCGCGAAAACCTCGCCGCCGGTTGCCGAAACATACCTGGGCAAAATGTTGCCATAGCCCATGCGGGGGATGTGAATGTTGTTGAGCGTATCGTAGCCGGGAATCGCTGAAGCATCCACGGCGATAGCGTATACCGCAATTTCGTTCGAGAGCAAAACCTTGAGCACATCGCTATAGCTGGCATTACTGCCCTGCTCGCGGCCATCGCTGATAACGAAGAGGATCTTGCGGCGAGCGCGGTCGCGCTTGGATAATGCCGAAGCGGCGGCCAGAATCGCGTCATTCAGCACGCTGGATTCGCGCGGCATGGTGGCCACGTGCGGTATCCCCGGCTCAAAAGGCCGGCCATTGACCGAAGGCGAAGGCGCGCCGACCATGGGCCCGGAGACGACGGGCGGCCCGTCACTGCGTCCGCGCAAGTCTACTTCAGAGCGGCGCAGCGCGGTGGAGAACTCCCCCCCGGCGCCGCTGAAATCCAGGCGCTCGGTGACTGAGCTGCCATAGGAGAACAGCCCGACCTCATCAAAGTCACTGAAAGAACCAGCCAGTGCAGGTAAGGTGTCTTTGACCTTGCGCATGGTCTGCTCCGGCAGATTGGCGTCAAGCACCACCGCCACCGACAGTGGGAACGGGTCGCTGATGAAGAGCCTGATCTGTTGCTGCTCGCCGTTTTCGAGTACTGAGAAGTCCTTCTTCAGCAGCCCTTCGATGAGACGGCCATCCGAATCTTTAACCGTGACCGGAACTACGACAAAGTTAACCGATTTTCTGATCGTAATAAGGTCATCGCGTGTGTTGCTGTCCGCATTTACCGGCCGGCTTGAGGCAGGCATGGTTTTTGCGCTCATGGTCGGCGGCGGTGGAAGCGGCTCGTCCGCAGCGGGCGGCGGAGGCAAAGGGTGCTCCGTCTTAGGCGCGGGGGCCGTAGTCGCTGGAAACGGGGGAGGGTTGTTTGGCGCGGGGGCGTCGGGAATCTGCTCTTGCTGGCTTGACGCGGCTTGCGGATAGGCCGGAACCAGAAGGACAGCAAGAACCAATAGATACGCGAGCGACTTCATGATCATATGCAATTTCCCCTGGCCCATGGACCTTAACTTTCCTAAACCCCGGCTGATTGTCTGCATCTAATTAGATTATCCCCGTTTGCCGCAGGATACTGTTAAATTATCAGAAAAGGCCTTTTATGGTATTGATACGCATAGCGCACGTTCGCACAATAGTGCTGCATCTTTGGTGCCTGCTGCTGATTGGCCCTGTGGTCTGGGCCGCCGGACAAACCGGCCCAGGCGGCGCTGCCCAAACTCCGCCGGCGCAGACGCCTTCTCCACAAGCCCAGACGACTGATGCCCAGCTACCCCAAGCAGGGGACCAGCAGCCCATGCAGACGTTGAAAGTCAACGTAGATGTGGTCAACGTCTACTGCAACGTGAAAGATAAGCATGGCGCCCTGATTCCCAGTCTAAAAAAAGAAGATTTCGAGCTCAGCGAAGATGGCGTGAAGCAGAACATCAAGTATTTCAGCGCTGAGACCGATCAGCCCCTGACCCTGGGCATCCTGATGGATACCAGCGGCAGCCTGATGCAGGTGATTCCCGCGGAAAAAGAGGTCGGAGGCGCCTTCCTCAGCCAGGTACTGACTCCGAAAGACCTCGCCTTTTTCATGACCTTCGATGTGGACGTGGAGCTGGCGCAGGACTTCACCTCCTCGGCCCACCAGCTCAAGCGCGCTATGGATGCTGCCAAGGTGAATGTGCCGCCCACGGGACCGACCATCGCCCAGGGTCCCTTTCCTACGCATGACACGCGCAGCACAGCTCTTTACGATGGCATTTATCTGGCCGCCAATGAAAAGCTGGGGCGCGAGGTAGGACGCAAAGCCATGATCATCATGACCGATGGCATCGATGAAGGCAGCAAAGTGCGCCTGAACGAGGCGGTCGAAAGCGCCCAGAAGGCCGACGCAATCTGCTACGTGCTGCTGTTTGCGCGGGGAATCTATGGCACCCGTGGCGAAGGCTATATGAAGAAGCTGGCGGAAGAGACCGGCGGCCGGCTTTTCGAAATTGACAGGATCGACAACCTCAAAACCGCCTTTGACCAGATTGCTTCGGAGCTGCGCACGCAATATGGAATCGGCTACACGCCCATGAACAACAAGAAAGATGGCACCTTCCGCAAGATTGAAATCCACAGCAAGGAAGGCTACAAGGTGCAGGCGCGGCGGGGATATTACGCGATTCCGCATTCGTAAGAAAAGCAGCCGTTAGCTCTTAGCTCTTGTGTCCTAGCTTCTAGCTCCTAGCCACTAGCTGTTACTGATATTGAGCGCCGCGATCTTAGAAACTCAACCACCGCTAGAAGCTAGTAGCTCATAGCTTTGAATGCTGACTTCTGAATGCTAGGGAAGGGAAGCCCAGAGCGTGAGATCGTCGTTGTTATAATGTCGACGGCGATGGGGTTCGCCATAAACCGCCCACGGATGTAGCGGGCTGATGACTCCTACAATCTTTGGACGGAGACTTCATCGTGCAGGCATATCTTTGGGTTTCCCTGGGCGCAATCGTGGGCGCGGGTTGCCGCTATTTTCTGGCCCGCTATGCGGCCAAGGTCCTCTCTGCTGATTTTCCTTACGGCACGCTCATTATTAATATTTCCGGCAGCCTGATTCTCGGCTTCTTTATGATCTGGACCAGCGAACGGGTGCTGGCCGACCCACGCTGGCGGCTTCTGATAGCCATCGGTTTTTGTGGATCGTTCACCACCTTTTCCGGCTACGCCTTCGAGACCTTTGCCTACATGGAGCAGGGCCAGTGGTACACGATGGCGGCCAACATCCTGGCCAATAACATCCTGTGCCTGGCGGCGGTGCTGGGCGGAGCCGTACTGGCGCGATGGTTGTAGCGGGATAGTTATAGAATGAGCGTCAGCATGGCAGTGCAGATCACGATGTACCTCAACGAAGCCGACCAGTGGCAGCACCGGCCCCTGCATCTGGAGATTTTGAAATACCTGCACCAGGAAAATGTGGCTGGCGCCACGGTTTTCCATGCAGTCGCGGGATTCACCGGCCGCAGCCGGGTGAAGACCTCAAGCCTGGTCGATGCCGGAGGCAAGCTGCCCCTGGTGATCATCTTTGTAGACACCGAGGAGCACGTCAATCGTGTACTTCCTAAACTGCGTGAGATGGCAGCGCACCGCCTCATCGTGCGTGAAAATGTGGTAATTGAGCAGGGAGCCTTGTGATCTTCAAAACCTATTCGTTTTCCTCGGCGCAGGCAGCCTTCCGCAGTCGAAAGGTCATGTAAATTAAGAATACAGTCGCGGCCAAAACATCATCCATAGGACGCCAAATTCCACAGGGCCCCGTGTGCGACAAAGCATATCCATATCAGCAGAAGAATGCGGCGGGGGTTCTTCATCATGAAGTGAGCGGCTTGTCGCCTGAACAAACCATTTCAATTGTCCTTTCGCGAAGTGCGCTGATTATAACAAGTCCGCAGGCCCTGGCTCTCCGGGTGATTGTGAGCGCAATTTGAACCTCTAGCCGTTGCCGTTCAACTTGTTTTTTGGAGTTCGCTTCATTGGATGGCTATGGCGGTTCCATAATTACTGTATCCACTACCGTGGAAGAGCAAGCCTTCAGGCCTGCGTTAAGATGCAATACAAATGGGCTTCAGCCCCGGTGCCGGCGCGGATACACCAACTCTGGAATTGCTCTAAACTCAACGCCTCCGGTTCCGGGATGGGAACCACAGCACAAAAAATACATGCCATTACCTTCGTAATCTAAGAGGCTTGCAACTATTTTCTTATGATTGTGTTCAAGCCAATAGTGCTCCCCCCACAACTGTAAAAACCTGTCTTTTTGTGGGAGGAGAAATGAATATAGTTCATCGGTTTTTGATTGCGCTGTTGAGCGCAATGCTGGCATCGGCCTGTTTTGCTCAATCGCCCCCTGGATCTGAAATCGCCAGCGGCGCCGTATCTTCGAGTCGCGCAGTAGACACCGATACCGTCGTATCCGCCAACAGCGCAGCCGCGGCCAGCAGCTCCGGGCCAGCCAGCAACCCTGCGGAGGCGAGTGACCGGGGATTCACCTTCTCCAGCAACTTTACCGGAAACCATGACTCTTCTTCGGGCTGGTCGAGCGTCATCGATTCCAGCGTGCGCTACGACTTCAACAAGGTTTTCGGGGTTGAACTGGGTATGCCTTATTACCTGGCCCACAACGGATACAGCAGCACGGTTGTGACCCGGATCAACACGACCCCTCCCTTGATCACCACCTACAACGCGCTCGGCGATCTGTATTTGAAGCTGCACTTTGCCGCGCCGGAGACGAGTTTCGGTTACAGCGCCACCATTACGGGAACTGCGCCGACGGGAGATACATCTTCCGGCATCAGCACCGGACGCCCGACCTTCGATCTCAATAACCACTTTGAGCATTCATTTGGATTTCTCACGCCGTTTGCCGAACTGGGAATTGGCGACAGCAGCGCTCTAATCAATCACAGAGTCAGGCGGCCGTATACCACGCTGGGTCCGGTTTCGCACTACAAGGCGGGCGCCGGCTTCGATTTCCTGAAGTTCTTCAACTTCGAAGGATCAGCCTACGAAGACCTGCCAATCGGCGACCAGAAAGTTTATAGCCACCTGTTCCTGCCCTCGAAGACCGGCAGACTGGTGCGGACCATCAATGGCAAAATGCGCCGCTTCGCGCGGGAGACAGTCGATACCGGACAGGGCATCCTCGAGGACAATGGCCTCAGCAGTACGCTCACCATCAATGTCGGGTCTCATGTGGCTTTAACGGGTAGCTATGAACGCAGCTTGCGCCAGTCTATGGACACGGTAGCCTTGGGCATGAGCTTCACGTTTGGCAGGGCAGCGCAGAAGCCGCAGGGCCAGTAATAAAGGCAAGTCATTTCGGAAGGCCGGGAAACAGCGATAGTCTTGGTTCTCATGTTGGTGTAATCTTTTTAGTTCCAAGGTTGGAACAGGAAACTTCATGAGAGCATCTCTGTTGCGTGGTTTGCCGTTTGCTTCTGCCTCTTTCTTCCTTCTCTTTCTCGCTTCCGCCGCTCTGGCGCAACAGCCTTCATCGCCGGCAGCACCTGCAGTCGCAGGCTTCCACAACTTCGGGGTTGAGCAACAGGTCGAGAACCGCTTCCTGGCGGTGCCGGATGCCAAGCTGGCCGAGGAGCACCTGCGCATCCTCACGGCTGAGCCCCACATCGCGGGTTCGCCTGAAGACAAGAAGACCGCGGACTACGTCGCCCAAAAATTTCGCGAGGCAGGCTTCGATGTCGAGGTCGCGGAATACAAGATCTGGATGAACCTGCCGGCCGAGGTTAGCGTAAGCATCACCAATCCGCCGATGCCCGAGTACCATGCTCCCCGGCCGGAGCACGTCAATGGCGATCCCTTCCAGGATGATCCGCGGATCACGCCGGGGTTCAACGAATTCTCACCCTCGGGCGACGTTGAGGCGGAGGTGGTGTATGCCAACTACGGCCGGCCTGAAGATTTCAAAAAGCTCGAGGAGCAGAAGATTGACGTGCACGGCAAGATCGTCATCGTGCGTTACGGCGAAAACTATCGCGGCGTTAAGGAATACATCGCGGAGCAGCACGGCGCTGCTGGCGTGATTATCTATTCCGATCCCATTGACGATGGCTACTTCAAGGGCGACAAGTATCCGGATGGCCCCTGGCGTCCTGACAGCGGCGTGCAGCGCGGTTCCATCCTCTACATGTTCAAATATCCCGGCGATCCTACGACGCCGGGCATCGCCGCAACGGCGGCGCTGCCTGACAGCCAGAGAACGCCGCCCGAGAAGGCGGCCAATATGCCGCACATTCCCACCACGCCACTATGCTATGCAGATGCGCGCCCTATCCTGGAAAATCTCGGCGGCCCGTTGACGCCGCGCCCCTGGCAGGGCGCTCTGCCCTTTGCTTATCATCTGGGCCCGGGTCCCGTGCGGGTGAAGATCCACCTGAAGCAGGATTATCAATACCGCACTATCTGGAACGTCGTCGGCAAAATACCCGGGACGCAATCGCCCGATGAATGGGTGATCGCCGGCAATCACCGCGATGCCTGGGTCTACGGCGCGGTTGACCCCAACAGCGGCACCGCTGCGATGCTCGAAGCCGCGCATGGAATCGGCGAGCTGTTGAAGAGCGGATGGAAGCCGAAGCGCACCCTGATGCTGGCAAGCTGGGACGCGGAAGAGGAAGGATTGATCGGCTCCACCGAATGGGCGGAGCAGCATGAAAAAGAGCTGGTCCGCGCGGTGGCATATTTCAACATGGATGTGGGCGTTTCCGGGCCGAACTTCAGCGCATCCGCTGTTCCCAGTTTGAAACAGTTTGTGCGCGAGGTGGCCAGGGCGGTCTCGAGTCCCGCCGGTGGCACGGTATATGAAGCATGGAAGGAGCGGCGAAACAAAGAGAGTGCGCGTGAGCCCAATCGTGAAGAGACCGAAATCAATCATGCGGCAGCCAGCTCCGAGGTGCGCGTAGGCGACTTGGGCAGCGGCTCAGATTTCACCGCCTTTCTGCAGCACCTGGGCGTGCCGGCCACAGACATCAGTTCTGGCGGTGATTACGGCGTCTATCACTCCACCTTCGACGACTTCGCCTGGTTCAAGAAGTTCGGCGACCCAACCTTCGCCTACGAGCAGCAGATGGCGCGCGTCTTCGGCTTGGAAGTGCTGCGCATGGCCAACGTTGACGTGCTGCCTTATGATTACGAAAATTACGGCAGGGAAATCAGCTCCTACCTGGAATCTGCGCAAAAGAAATCGGTTGAAAAACTAGGGAAGAAAACGCCCGACTATGGCGCTGCTTTGACTGCCGCCCGGCGCATGATGGCCGCCGGGGCTGCCATTGCTGCAAAACAAAAAGATCCGTCTGTCGATGCAGCCAAGCTAAACCGTGTGCTGCGCGACACCGAAGCCGCGCTGCTGTTGCCGCAGGGGCTTCCTAATCGTCCCTGGTTTCGCCACGCCATCTACGCGCCCGGGGAATACACCGGCTACGCCGCCGTGGTGATTCCCGGAGTCAACGAAGCAATTGACGCCGGCGATGAAGCGCGTACGCAACAGCAACTTGCCGCTTTGACCGCGGCCATCAACCGGGCGGCGGAAAAGCTGGAAAGCTTCCACTGAGTACAGAGATTCCCGCAATGCATGACGTCCCATTTTGAAAACTGAGGATATTAACCGTCAGGGGTTCCCTCGCTTTTTCGCGCCAAAAAATTGTGATACAGTGCGCTCAAAATCCAGGGAGGATACATGAGGATCGCTCCGCGCACCGAATCATTTATCGGCAGTCTTATTGCAGCCGGTGCAATGGTTTATGCCGTCCACTTGATTACCAAGGACTACACCAACTTGTCTGCAATCACACTTCCTTGGGGCGGTCCCCTGGAGATCTGCGCCCTTGGAGTGGTGATATGGCTGCACGGCAAATGGCGTTCGGCAACGCGAGTGCGGGATTAAGGCTGCGGGCTACGCGCTAATTCCTCATGGGGTTAAGGTATTTGCAGGATTTCAGGCGGCGCGCCCGGGATTGAGAATCCGCCTCACCATGAACAACGTGATCAGAAAATTTGTGGAAGCGCACGACCGTTACCTCGCCCTCGACAGCGCCCGTACTCAATGCAGCGGTCCCGTGGAGCGGGAACAGATCTACATCGAACTGCTCAAAGCCTACTTGGAAGTCCAGCATCATGCGCGACAGATTGCCGGCCTGCAGTTTGCCGACGGCATGGACTTCAGCGAAGCCAACTAGGCATCCTCGCCGGGCAAACCCTGCTGGCCACCTCGCGGGTAGAAGTTGCGTCTAACTGGGTGCGTCCATTTCGTCTTGATTTCTATTGGCGAGCCCAGGCGATGTCCACCGCAAGAATTATCACGCAAAACCCTGAAAGCACAGAAACGCTGGCGGCGTATCTTCGCGCCGAAGGATACGATGTTGTTTACGCGCAGCCAGGCGAACCACAACCCAGCTCTGGCGAGCTTGCGATTGCCGTCGAGGCTTGCAGAGATCAAGTCCAGGCAGTGGGGCGGGCCCGCGAACTCGCCGCCCTGCGCGGCTGCGACGTGTTCGTGGGAGAAGGAATTGTCGAACGGCTCGACCTCGAGTCCTTCGAGGCTCCTGAAGCCGTGACAGAGCCAGAAGAGCCGGGCGCAGCCCTGGAGACGCCTGCTTACGAGACCCCTGCTTATGAAGAAGCAGAGTTCATCTCTGGCCAAAGCGGGGTAACCTCACCACAGCAAGCTCCACCTCCGCTGGTTTCACCTGCCCAGGTCTCATCTGCTGAGGCCCGATATTCCGAGCCGCCAGCACAGCTTGGCTTCCGGGCTTTACGTGCAGCCAAAGAGCTGCTTGGCCTGCATCTGGCAACACTGCTTGAGAGAGCGCGCAACAGCTTGCAACGGTTGAAGATACGTGCCTCAGCCAAGCTGGAGCAGTTTCTCGCGTGGCAGCAGCTTCGTGCGGCTGCATTGTCGAGGCGCAGAGAAGAGAAGCGGAAGCTCGCGGACCAGATCGTGGCCAAGAGAGCGCAATCGGAGGAAAAGCGCCA
>WNFJ01126316.1_pt1 | contig 24952 bp, 14 predicted proteins | sample 5400461 | NCBI WGS metagenome assembly WNFJ01 (sample SAMN13153349, study PRJNA577476) | soil metagenome | isolation source: 115 cm saprolite on Douglas fir-dominated hillslope | place: USA:California | collected 2013-09-17
GATCATTGCCTACGCTCGTGATCGCGGCATTCGGGTGATGCCGGAGTTTGATATTCCCGGGCACAGCACGAGTTGGCTGGTCGGTTATCCGGAAATAGGAAGTGCTCCCGGCCCTTACAAAGTTGAGCGCCGCGCAGGAATTTTTGAGCCGGCGCTCGATCCGACGCGCGAGCAGACCTACAAGTTTCTCGATACCTTTCTGGGTGAGATGGCTGGACTTTTTCCTGATGCCTACATGCACATCGGCGGTGACGAGAACGAAGGCAAGCAGTGGGATCGCAATCCGCAAATCCAGGCCTTCATGAAGGCCAAAGGCATTAAAGACAACCACGCTTTGCAGGCTTACTTTAATCAACGCCTCTTAAAAATCCTCCAGAAGCACCACAAGAAAATGATCGGCTGGGAAGAAATACTGCATCCGGATCTGCCTAAAGACGCCGTTATTCACTCGTGGCGCGGCCCGACATCGCTCGCAGACGCCGCCAAGAAAGGCTATAACGGGATTTTGTCGGCGGGCTATTACATCGATCTGATTTTTCCCGCGTCGCAACACTATCTGGCGGATCCGATTCCACAGAACACCACTCTTACAGCCGAAGAAACGAAACATATTCTCGGTGGCGAAGCGACCATGTGGGGCGAATGGGTCAATCCGGAGACAATTGACTCGCGCATCTGGCCGCGCACGGCCGCTATCGCCGAGCGGCTTTGGTCGCCGCGAAATGTGACAAACGTGGAAGACATGTACCGGCGCTTGTCGGTGATCAGTCGTCAACTGGAAGAGTTGGGACTGACTCACGAAAAGAATTACGGCATGTTGCTCCGCCGCCTGGCGGCGAGTGAGAACACGGGGCCACTGCGCACGCTGGCGTCAATAATCGAACCGGTAAAGGAATACCGCCGCTATCAAATGCGGCCGCAGACGATGCTGAGTCCGCTAACTGGGCTGGTCGATGCTGCCCGGCCCGACAGCGAAGCGGCCCGTCAGTTCGCTGTGAACGTCGACGCCTTCCTATCCGATGCTCCGCGCTTTGCGCTCTATCGGCCGAACCTCGAACACGCACTGGCTGAGTGGCAAACTGCAAGCCGCGCGCTTGGACCGATGATCGATCGCTCACCCGCGCTGCAAGAGGCAAGACCGTTGGCAAATGCTTTATCGGATATCGCACAAGCTGGATTGGAAGCGATGTCTTACTTATCGTCGGGAGATGCGCCTCCAACAGAGTGGCGTAACGCACAATTGGCCAGGCTCGACGAAGCAGCAAGACCAAAAGCGGCGCTCGAGTTCGTCGTTATCACAAGCGTGCGCAAGCTGGTGATCGCAGCCGCTGAGTTACCTCAACTTCGATCGACCACGCCGGCGGAATGGAAGAAGCCGGTCACAATGCTGGCCACGACTGCGTCTAAGTAATCTGATGTTATTCTTTCTTTGCGTCTTTGCGCCTTTGCGGGAAACTGCCTTCCCTATGACTCGCCAGTCGGCGTCCACAACAAGCAAAATCTCCCGCAAAGGCGCAAAGACGCAAAGAGTGCGCTCCTCTTTATTGACCCTGTTCTGCCTCGGGTTGTTAATGGCTTCGCTCGGCTCGGAACAAATCGCGCTAACGACCGGGAAAGCAGCAACGCCAATCCAGTTTGTCGATGTCACGGCTGCGGCAGGGATCAAATGGAGCATCAAGACGCTCGTCCCCGGACCAAAATATCTAATCGAGACGATGGGCGGCGGCGGCGGTTTCATCGACTATAACGGTGATGGCTTACTGGACATCTATCTCGTTTGCTACTCGCAAAATCCGCAGCCTGACGGAAGCAGTGCGTTAAGAGACGTTCTGTACCGCAATAACGGCGACGGCACCTTCACGGACGTCACTGAGAGTGCAGGTATCTCAAATAGCATGCAAGGTATGGGTTTGACTGTGGGAGACTACAACAACGATGGTTGGCCCGACATTTACATAACCGGCTACGGCGCAAGCAAACTGTATCGCAATAACGGAAATGGAACATTCACCGATGTGACCACGCGTGCGGGGGTCAACAATAATCTCTGGGGAACCAGTGCCGCCTTCTTTGACTATGACAACGACGGTTACCTGGATTTGTATGTCTGCAACTACCTTACTTACGACGAAAAGAATCTTCCCTGCACCCTCTATGACGGGAAGCCCTACTGCTCAATAGCAAATTTCAAAGGTTCATCCGCCAGGCTTTTTCACAACAATCGAGACGGAACTTTTACCGATGTAAGTGTAAAGGCGAAAATCGACAACCCGAAGGGAAAAGGCTTAGGCGTCGTAGCGCTTGATTATGATAACGACGGACGGATGGATATTTTTCAAGCTAATGATGCCGCGGCAAACTTCCTCTATCACAACGATGGCAATGGAAGCTTTTCCGAAGTCGCCCTCGCAGCCGGTGTCGCTTTTGATCCGGACGGCAACGCACGCGGTGGCATGGGTGTGGACGCGGAGGATCTCGACGGCGATGGCTATTTGGAGATTTTTGTGGCGAACTTTTCCGACCAAACAAACGCGCTGTTCCACAATGACAAAGACGGACTGTTTACTGAAATCACTAACAGCGTTGGTCTGGGCGCGATTAGTATTCCGATGAGCGGGTTCGGCGCTCGCTTCTTTGATTACAACAACGATGGTCTGGTTGATCTCTTCGTTCTTAATGGCCATCCTTTTGAGCCCATCAACAAGATTTTCCCACACGTTACCTACACCGAGCCGCCCTTCTTGTTTGAGAATACCGGCAAAGGATTCCGCGACGTCGCTGCCGAGCACGGCGCTCCACTAAGACATTTCTATTCGGGGCGTGGTCTGGCCGTTGGTGATTTTGATAACGACGGTGATTCGGATCTCTTGCTGATAAACCTAGGAGAACCACCCGTGCTATTGCGCAACGATGGCGGCAATAGAAACCACTGGCTGGGTATTTCCCTGATAGGAACAACCAGTAATCGCGACGGCATCGGGGCGAAAGTGAGCGTCACGGCTGGTGGACGGCGGAGAACTAAACAACGCCTGGGCGGCACGAGCTATTGTTCAGCTTCCGATCCCCGCCTGCTCTTCGGATTGGGAGATAGCGCTCTGATAGATGAGGTAGAGGTCAGGTGGCCCAGCGGGCAAATCAGTACTCTAAAGAATGTCAGAGCGAATCAGTACCTGGCAATTAAGGAAGAGCCGATGAAGTCCAAACGTCGCTAAGTTCTTTAGTCCGTCATTTCATTTTGTGGCGGTCGAGTTAACCACACCCTCTCCTTCAACAACTCTTATGTAACGATTGATTGGCAAGTTCGTTAACGTGTCTACTCTTCCACTAGGCCAACGAATCTGAACGGAGTCAATCTTTGTCGCCGCGCCCAGACCCAGTATTTCTCTGGGATCGTGTGAAGCAAGATAGCTGCCGCCCGCCGTCTTCAGCCGGGTTCGTTTTACGCCTCCAGCCTGCCAAGTGATAAGAGCGCCCACAGCCGCGGCGTTGCTCTTGGTAGCAACCAGTTGCAGACCGAGCCAGTTGTTCCTGTTGCCGCCTTCGTTACGAAGCAACAGAGGCGCCTCGCCGTTGTTTGAGATCAGCACATCGAGATCGCCGTCGTTATCAAAATCACCGGTGGCCATGCCGCGTCCGGAAAACTCTTTGTTGAAAACGGCGCCTGATTGCGCGCTGACATTTTTGAAAGCGCGACCGGTATTCTCGAACATCAACAACGGCTCTTTGTACTTCACGCGCGTGGTGGTGCGCATCTCGATAAAATCGTCCGGATGGCCATTTACCAGGAACAGGTCAGGGTCACCATCGTTGTCATAATCGAAGAACCTCAGTCCCCAGCCGCTTAACATCTGAGTTGCGGTTCCAATTTCTCCGGGCTCGTCCGTAAAAATCAGATCCTTCTGGTTGTGATAGAGACTGAAAAACTCTCGATCGATGTTGGCTACAAAGAGATCCTGCCAGCCATCGCCATCATAGTCCGCCGCGTCGACTCCCATTCCCGAGCGTGGTTTGCCCATATCACTGAAAGCCACGCCAGCCGCCAAACCGACTTCTTCAAATTTTCCACCGCCCTTATTGATGAACAGAAAGTTCGGCATGGTATCGTTAGCCACAAACAGATCCATCAAGCCGTCGTTGTTGACATCTGTGGCAACTACGCCGAATGATTTGCCCGGCGAGTCAGCAATACCCGATTCCTTGCTGACATCGGTGAACTTGCCGTTGCCATCGTTGTGGAAAAGGTGACTCGACCGCGGCTTGAAAAGCCGCGGGACGCAATAGTAACGCCGGCTCAGCCCCTCATCGGTGCAAAGAACGTTCAGAGACTTCTCGTAAACTACAAAGCTGGAGACAAACAGGTCCAGCTTGCCATCGTTGTCATAGTCGAACCAGACGGCGCACGTGGACCAGCCAGGCGCAGCGACGCCGGCTTTATCAGTCACATCAGTGAACGTGCCGTTACCGTTATTGTGATAAAGAATATTGCGGCCATAACTCGTGACATAAAGGTCGACCCAACCATCGCCATCGTAATCGCCTGCCGCGACGCCCATGCCGAACGTACCACCGGCCACTCCGGCTTTGTCCGTCACGTCTGTGAAAGTGCCATCGTGGTTGTTGTGATAAAGCGCATTCTTCAGCGGAGTGCTGGGATTGTAGAAATCTGACGGTCCGCTATTTACGAGATAGATATCCATCCAGCCATCGTTGTCGTAGTCGAAGAAAGCACAACCGGCTCCTACCGTCTCGGGCAAATAGCGATTCGTCGAATGAGCGTTGTTGTGAACCCAGGTGATGCCACTCTTACTTGCTGGTACCTCTTCAAAGGTGACGTTCGGTTTTGCCGACTGTGCGAAAGCGATCAGATGCAAATTCAGAATCAGCAATAGAAGCGCGAGTACAAGTTTAGTATGACGGTAATAGTACATACGCATTCCCCCAATGAAACTTGTAATGCTGGGAGCGCGGAGGTCTCGTCCGCACAGCGAGCGTAGCTCGCTTAGTCTTTTTGCCAAGCCTTATGTGAACGCTTCTTTCGCGCTATGCGCTCAATGCGGACGAGACGTCCGCGCTCCCAGCATAAGACGGTTAACGCGGATTCGGTGTTGCCGGCATAATCACAAAAGTGTCGCCTTCCCTCTTTTGTGACTGCTCCACCGCCTTCAGCCTCTCCACGATTTGCATTTCGGCCTGCGCGCGTTTCGGGTCCTTGAGTCGCGCGTACAAAACAGCCAGCTGATAGTGCGCCTTCGAATCGTCAGGATTCAGTTTAGCGCCCAACTCGAGTTCCTTTTGCGCACGCGCATAATCTTTGAGCTTTAGATAACTAGCGCCGAGGGCGACGTGCGCATTCGCAAAAGAGGGAGACACCTCAATCGCTTTTTCCAACAGCGCAATGGCCCGCTCGTCCTCGTTCTCTTCCTGGAGAATCAGTCCCAAATAGTAGAAAGGTTCCGGCACCCTGGAATCGGCCTTGATGGTTTTTTCAAGATAACTTTTAGCCTCGCTGAACTTTTTCTGCTTGTACAGGACATAACCAAGATACATCTGGGCTTGAACGTTGTCCGGCTGAAGTTCGAGAGCCCGTCGAAAAAGCTGCTCGCCCGCAAAGAGATCGGGCTTTTTTAGCCAGGCCGCCCCGAGCGCGATTAAGAAAGACGGCTCATTCGGCTTAAGGTTCACAGCTTGCCCCAGCGCCGATTGGGCCTCATCAAAGAATCCGAGACTCAGGGCAGTGACGCCGATCCTGTAAAGGACCTCGGGAGCATTACCTACCACTTCCCTCGCCTGCGAAAGATATGCAAGTGCCGTTTTGGTTTCCCCTCTATTTTGCGAAACCTTCGCCAGTCCTATCATGGCGTCCGGATTGTTCTTATGCGCCGCAAGCGCGAGCATGTAGTTCTCCTCAGCCTTGTCAGTGTTGCCCCTTCCAAGGTAAGCATCGCCAAGCAAAGTTAGAAAAATCACGGATTCCGGCATCGACGACTTAACTTTTTCAATGACGCCGATAGATTCGTCTATCTGCCCACGGGAAAGCAGCAGGCGCGCAAGCTTGTAATTGGCTTCAATATTGTTCGGATCGAGATTAACGACTGCTCTCAATTCTGAAATTGTCTTCTCAGGAGCATTCTTGAGCAGGTAAAGAAAAGCGAGGTTCATGTGGACACCCACAACCCCAGGGTCAATTCTCGCCGCACGGGTCAAGAGGGTTTCCGCTTCATTAAGTCTTCCCTGTTGAGCGCGAATGGTACCCAGCAGATTGAGAGCCGCTGCGTCGTTCGGCGTCACTTTCAAAATGACGTTCAATTGCTGCTCCGCCTCCACAATTCGATTGTCGCGAATTAGCGTTGCGGCATTCTCAAGACCCTCCTGATTCTTATTGGTCTGAGCGGGAGCAAGGGATGCGGCTAGCGCCAGCGTCAGAAGCCCGACCGTCAGCGAGGGCCTGCTGCGTAAAGTGCCCTCCCTGACGGTCGGGCTTCCGACACCTCTGCAAAATCCTCTGCGTCCTTTGCGGTTAAAAACCAAGATTCTATCGCTCCCGGTTCTGTAACGGTCGTGCTCCGTTCTTGAAGTCCTTCTGCTCAACGATGCCCTGGCCCTCTTTGACGGTAATGATTTTGTTGACTTCGGCATCAACGATCTTGTCGATAGTGCCGCTGGGCCACCGAACCTCAATTAGATTTACCTTCGTCCTCTTCTCAAGTCCGAAATGGACTCGCAGATCGCTCTGCGAAAGATAACTGCCCCCACTGTAAACTTCGGCGATCTGGCTTAGATCACCCGAAACTACTTTGACTCGCGCGCCGATGCCGTCACGATTGCTTTTCACACCAATCGTCTTAATCAAAATAGAATTGTTTGCATTGCCACCATCATTTCGCAGCAATTGCGGTGGGCCGTCCAGATTATTAATCACTACGTCAACGTCGCCGTCGTTATCGATGTCGCCAAAGGCAGCTCCGCGGCCCGTGCGCTTCTCAAGGAACGGCGCCCCGAGCTGTTCTCCGACTTCGGCAAAGGTGCCATCGCGGTTGTTGTGATGGACAAAATTGCGCTGCCGGTAGGTGGGTAGTTGCGGGTAAACGTGTCCGTTGACGACCAGCAGATCAACCCAGCCGTCGTTGTCATAATCACAAAACCAGGTACCCCAGCCAACGTACGGCAGGCTTACAGCGGCCACTTTAGCTGCGTATGAAACATCCGTAAAAGAACCCTTGCCGTCGTTGCGGTAGAGAGTGTTGTAGTCGTCATCGAAGTTTGTAATGAACAGGTCGAGTCTGCCGTCGTGATTGTAGTCGCCGAGCGTCACCCCCATGCTTCCCTGCTCACTGCCGTTTTCATTGACGGCCGTACCTGAAGCGAATCCAATCTCTTTGAAGGTGCCGTCCCCGTTGTTGTGATAGAGAAAGTTCGGCGTCGAGTCATTCGCGACAAAGATATCCACTAAACCATCTTCGTCAAAGTCACTGCAGATGTCTCGCAGTCCATAGTACCCATCGGGATCAGAGCCTCCGGCTTTCTTTGAAACGTCAGTGAACGTACCGTCCCCGTTGTTATGATAGAGCGTATCGCCCGCGCCCTTCAGTCCTCTGGGTCCGCACTGCACCGGTATCCCTTTGAACTGGCAGGTGCGTCCTTTGCCGAACTCCGGCAGATTGTTCACATCGAAATCTACGTAGTTGGACACAAAGAGATCCAACTTGCCATCGTTGTCATAATCGACAAAAGCGGCGCCGGTTGACCAGCGGGGATCGCCGACACCTGCCTTTTGAGTAACGTCGGTGAAGGTGCCGTTGCCGTTGTTTTTCAGCAGATGATTTGGCCCCAGACAGGTGACGTAGATATCGTCCCAACCATCGTTATTGTAATCGCCAATCGTTACTCCCATGCCCCATCCGATGTCGCCAACCCCGGCCTTGTCCGTCACATCGGTAAAGGTGCCGTCGCCGTTATTGTGATAAAGAGCGCTCCTCGTCTTCTGCTTTGATTTCACCATGTCCACTGTCAGCGAGTTAACAAGATAGATGTCCAGGTAGCCGTCGTTGTCATAATCAAAGAGTGCCACCCCGCCACTCATTGACTCGACGATGTACTTTTTCTCCGGAGAGGAGACGTGCTTGAACTTGATGCCGGCCTTTTCTGTGATATCCGTAAAGTGCACGTCAATTCCTTGACCATTGATCAGACACACGGGTGATGACAAGAGAAGGATCACGAACGATCTGATGAGGGACGGCGCGAGTCTTAAAGGCAAAAGTCAGCAACCTCTCTCCGGAGACTAGGGTTTCGTTTGTCGTTCTTTCTCTTTCAGTTGGCGTGAGATTTCCAGATGACTCTCGCCGTCCGCTCTTCGTCCGGCCGCGAGATAAGCCCTGCCGAGTTGGTATTGAACATATGATTTGTCCGGCGCCAGCTTCTCCGCTATCTCCAGATTTGCCACTGCGTCTGGAACCTCGCCCTGTTGCAAAAGGGCTTTCCCCAGCTCGTAATAGGCATCTGCAAAGTCCGGCTTGAGCTGAATAACCTCACGCATCAACTTGATACCGGCAGCGGTCTTTTGCTGAGCGAGCAGCACAAAACCCAGATGGTATTTGGCCTGCACGTCGCCCGGATTCGAGGCCAATTCATTTTCAAATTCCTTCGCCGCCTCGTCGAATTTTCCGGTCTTCACATAAATCAGGCCGGAATAATAGTGAACCATTCGGGTCTTACTATCGAGCGACAAAGCCAGCTGCAATTCTTTCAGCGCTTTCTCAGTCTCACCTTGTTCGTTGTAAGCCTGGCCCAACAGAATATGAAGTTGCCGGATCACCTGATCGGCCGCTTCCTTCTTTCCCTCCTTGATAAGCGAAAGCGCCAGCGTGTAGTAGACCCCGACATTCGAAGGCCTGGCCACTATTACATCTGACAGCAACTGGGAAGTCCTGGCGTAATTCTCCAACATAAAATAGCTGAGTCCCAATAACTGTCTGGCTTGAACATTTTCGGGATGAGCAGTCAATTCTTTTTCCAGCGGGGCGATCGCTTCTTTATACAGCTCGGCCTTGAAAGCAGCCAGGCCCCAGTTGAAATTGAGGCCTTCCAGTTGGGAATCCCATTTCGCCGCCAAACCAAACTGCTCCGCGGCAGCTTTGAAATCTCCGCGGTCGGCGCGCAGCAGGCCGATTTCATTGTGCGTCGTCGCGATCACTTTTGAATAATAGACCTCGCCGTCTTTCAGCCCTTTCGCAATCCTGGCGTCAGGTGAGTTCGATTCCGCGATTACACCTTCAGAGGAGATCATCTCTGGGAATTTGCCGCTTTGTTCATGCAGGCTCGCCGCGTTGAGATACTCGTTCTGCTCCTTGTCGCGCTTGAGGGATTTAGACTTGAGCTCTGCCGAAACTTGTAACTCTTTTTGAGCTGCTTCGTTCTGGCCCGCTTTCAAGAGTGATTGACCCAGACGGTAATGCGCCGTGGCCACCTGGTAATCATTGTGACTCAGCGACGGACTAAGGGCGATCGATTTCCTGAGCGCCTCGATGGCTTCCGCATACCGTTCCGTAGCCTGATATGCCTGAGCCAAATGAAAGTAAGGATCAGGGTTAGCCGGCTGAATCACAACGGCTTTCTTCAGCAGGCTAATCGCGGCGTCCCACTTTCTATCCATCAGGTAAACAATACCGAGATAATAGTTAGCGAAGAATTCATCCGGATGTGAATCCAGCTCGATTTTGAATTCCTGTTCTGCATCCGGCAGCCGGGACGCTCCGTCCTTAAGTAGATAGGTCAGCCCAAGGTAGTAGTGAGCTCTGGGAAAATGAGGGTCCAGGGTGACGGCTCTTTTAAACTCCTCTATCGCTTCGCCCAAAAAACCTGTTTCTCGGTAGGCGCGGCCAAAGACGATGCGCAGCTGCGGCCGGTCGCCGAGTTGTCTGAGCATGCGGTCGTAGATTTGCTGTGCGGGAGTGAACTGATGCTGCTTGAGATACGCAAGTCCCAGGGTATAGGCAATGTCGTAATCATCCGGCGTGGTTTTTAGTGCCGTTTGCAGCTCGACTGTGGACTTGGCGAAGTCCCCGAGCATGAAGTAGCTCTTGCCCAGCATATGGTGCGCGCCGGCGCTTTGAGGGTTGGCGCTTAACGCTTTGGCCAACGGCTCAAGAGCTTTTTCATATTGCTCGGCGTCGAAGTAAGCAATCGCCAGGTCTATCAAGACCTCTTGCGAATCAGGCCGGTAAAGGTTAGCGGACTCCAGAGCCGCGATGGCCTGCTGATACTTCTTCTCGGCTGAATAGACCTTTCCGAGCTTGCCGTATCCTTCGGCCAGCACAGCTGTATATTCCTTTTCGGCTGCAGCGAGATTGCCCGCCCGTCTTAGCGCTTCCGCGGCTTCAGAATGTTGACGAATGAAATCCTGGGGAGATTGGAAAACGAAGACCAGCAGAAGAACAGGAACCACGATCGAAGATAAGTACCCCAAGTGAAACTTCTCTGACTCCTACAAAAAATAAGACGGAGGGCTGAGGTAAATCTTCGAGCCCTCCGTCATTGTTTCAGCCGCGCGTACTATATCAGAAGTTGAACTTAATCCCGAACTGGATATTGCGCGGGCCTCGGTTATTATTGAGCGTGCCGAAACTCGAGCCGGCATTCAAGTTAGAAACGAATCCGTTGAAGTTCGTGTGGTTGAAAAGGTTGAACATCTCCGCGCGGAACTGAATACCATACCGTTCGCGCACCTTCCAATTTTTGGCCACTGAAAAATCAATGTTGAAGAGCCCCGGTTGCCGGATGAACCCACGTTTCAGGTTACCGAACTGCCCGAGAGCAGGTTTTGTGAACGCGGCCGGATTGAGATATTTCGTCTTGTCGGCACCGTGTAGATAGATGGGCACACCGGGAACCAGGTCAGCACGGAAGCCGCCAGGCGAGCCATCAGCCAGACCAAAATCAAGTCCACTTTGGCCTGTCGTAACGTCGAGAGGTGTGCCACTCAACAGAGTGACAATCCCATTGAGCTGCCAGTTTCCCAGGAGCGCACTCACCAACGAGCCCTTGTTCTTGAAAGTGGGCAACGCATAAACCGCGTTAGTAACTAACATGTGCCTGCGGTCGAGGTCGGAGTCGCCCCTGTCCAAATTAAAGTTAAATGGATCAGTGGTCTGACTGGTGAAAGACGTTAACGGAACATTGGAGGTGGTGTGCGACCATGTATAAGCCACCTGCCAGGACAGCCGGTTGGTAAAGCGCCGGTTGATCCAAACCTGTAGCGACTTATAGTCCGAGTCACCGTTCGACTCGCTCATGGTAATGGGCCCCAAATTTGGGAAGATGCGACTAGCGTTCGCGACGGCTTGCGTGTGTGCCGCGACTACAGCAGCCCTTTTCTCCGGCGGCACCTCGTTGACATGCACCCCACGCCGCCAAATGTGGGAACCATGGTTACCGATGTATGAAAATTCGGCTACCGTATTTTTAATAATTTCGCGGGACACCGTTAGGTTCCACTGCCAGCTCTCGGGTGGTCTGAAGTTTTCATCCACGGCGTTGAAGCCCGTGTTGTTGCTGACGCCAGCCAAAGCATTTTTCAGACCGGGATTTATGGTGTCAAGACTACGGAAGGTTGGATCGTCGCTCAGCATCGCATATGCGTTGCCTCCCCAACCGGAGCTAACCGACGCCGTCCAGGGCGGATTGCCGGAAAGGCGCAGGACATCTTCGATTACGTTTGAACGGCTCATGAAGCGGCCGAATCCAAAGCGCACCGCAGTCTTGCCGTCACCCTTGACGTCCCAGGCCAGACCTACCCGTGGCTGGAAGCCTTTGTTATACGGATGCCACACTGAGCGGCCGAATCCAGCCTGACCAGGTTTTACTAAACCGCTAAGAGGATTCGTTCCGTCATACAATCGAGGAATGTAGTTACTGATGCGATCGTTATTTGAGTAGGCCGGCGAGTATCTGGACCAGCGCATCCCCAAAGTAAGCGTAACTCGCGGACGCACTTTGTAAGTGTCATTTCCATAGACCTCAAAGTCATGCCAGCGACCCAGCGCATTCTCGTTGTGGTCGAGCTCGGTATAGCATCCGAGCGGTATGTCTTTGAATAGCAGCTCGGCGATCGCATTGCCCGTGTGCGTGTCCGTCCAACAATACGACGACACTGCGCTGGCATTGTTGGATAGTTCGTTCTTGATGTTATGGCTGACCAGGGCGCCGAATTTGAGATCGTGCGGGCCGGAAACCTTGGAAAAGTCGTCCTTCCAAATGAAGAGGTCTTCGTGATTTTGCCAGGGCGCCTGGTGCCAAAGATTATTATATCCCCCCGCGCCCCAGTTTGTTGCCAGGCCAAAGCCCGGCGCTTTCGGAAACACAGTGGGAAACTTCGAGGCGATCTCCTCATTGAGCGCCACCCCAGCTTTGTTCGTCGAAATCTTAATGTCATTTCCGGCGCGCGAGAACTGAAACTCGTTGACTGCAGTCGAACTCAAAGTCGTCGCCAGCTTAACGGCGAAACTGTGACTGGGCTGATCCCAATCCGAGCTCAGGGTGGGGAACGGTGTGTCGCCCCAGAAGTTGCCCGCCGCATTCGCGTGCGTCCAGGTCTCATTTGTATACTTGACCAGCAGATTCATCTTTTTCGAAATGTTGATGTCCCCGCGAATACTGTCCTGGCGGGTTTTGATTGGCTCTAGCAACGACGAGATCCAGTTGGTCGAACCAGTCGTATTGGGGAGCGGAAATATCTTTAGAATTGCCAGACCGGCCGGGCTGAGGTTGGCCGTCGGGATTATGTTACCCGGAAAATTCGTACACGTGGAACGGATAGGATTGCCATTGGCGTCCTTTGTACAAGTAAACGGAACAAATGGCAAAGGACCTGTCAGTGCTCCGCTGAAATCTCCGACCCGCTCGGCGGCAGTCGGAACCTTGGCCCTAAGCACTTGGCCGCGTTGCTCGCGACGCCACTCTTCATTCCAGAAGAAGAAAGCCCGGTTCTTTTTGATTGGTCCGCTGAAGTTGAAACCATAGTTATTGTATTTCAACTTTGCTTTTGGCTGACCCGCTCCTCTGAGACCGAATTCGGTAGCATTGAATTTGTCACTCCGAAAGAACTCAAAACCCCCGCCATGAAACTCGTTGCTGCCGCCTTTGGTAACCAAATTGATTACCGCTCCCTGCGCCTGACCGTATTGCGCGCTGAAGCTGTTACGCTCGACCCGGAACTCCTGAATCGTGTCGATGGAGGGAAAGACCAGCAGGGTCGCGTTTGAACCCACGTCCATATTATTGACACCATCAACCGTCCACATGTTGGCATTTGATTGGTTGCCATTGACCGACATGTCCACGTGAGAGTCGAGACCGGTACCCCCCGTACCGAAAGCACCGCCGGCGCCCGCCTGCGTAACCGGCGAAACACCCGGAACCATCAGTGCCAATTGGGCGTAGTTGCGTCCGTTCAGCGGCAACTCGGTCACTTGTTTTTCTGAGATAAGACTGCTTACCTCTCCGCTGCGCGTTTCGACTGGCGCGGTATCTGAGGAGATGGTTACCGTTTCGCTCACCTGACCTACTTGCAGATCCAGGTTGACGACTTTATTTTCTCCCACATGCAGATCAACTGCTGAGGCAACGCTCTTCTTGAAGCCTCTGGGCGCGGTGCTAACTGTGTAGCGCCCCGGCTTCAAACTAGCCGCCAGATAGAATCCGTCGGCGTCGGATTTTACCTCGCGCGATGTTCCAGTGCCCTCACCGTCGATAGAAACTTCGACCTTGGGAACAACAGCTCCCTTTTCATCTCGGACGGTGCCGCTGATTGTTCCTACCGTGGTCGTCTGCGCATGGGCGCTAAAAAACAGCGCGCCGATCAAGACCAACACCAGTTGCAAGCCAAGCTTCTTAAGCATACGAACCTCCTGCAGTTTTTGCCCTCACACGACTTCGGTCAGAATGATCAATGCGAGCGACTTTTCGGAAAGTCAAAAAGTTGAATTCAGCTGGTTCTTCACGAAGCCCCAGCTCGCTTCTTTGTTATTGCGTTGAGGTCTCAACGCGCTTACGAACCGTCACCCAAGTTTGCTTATTCGGACTTTGTTGCACTACCAGACAAAAGTATTTACTCTCTGCCGAACTCTTTGTCAAGAGTTTTTTCAATCCGTATTCAAAAATCTCGTCGATTAGGTCTCACCGGAAAAGAGAAATTGTTGCACTCCGACTCTGTTGATGCAAAGCGAATGCCGCGAGGTTCAGCGTTTGGATTAGATCGTAAACTTAGCGATAAGATCTAAGCAAAGTCGAAAGGAAGCGGTCTTATTCGGCTGCGCGACGAAGCTGCCGATGCCATTGCCCGATTGGAGAATTTGGAAAATCATCCGAATTCATGAATGCTACGCAGGTAGCACCGAGGCGAATTTGCTTGCGAGCACGAGGCTGAGTGCGCCCATTAAGGTCGGTTGGGGGCCCAAGGTTGAGTCCATGATTGGCGTTGAAGGAAAACCTCGACAGATGCTGGAATCTACAGACGCTTTGAGATCCTCGACGATCACTGGCCAGACGCGAGCGATTGGTCCGCCCACTATCACCGCTTCGGGAGCCAGGCCCTGAATCAAATTAGCAATGCCTACGCCCAGGTAGCGCGCCGTCTCTCTTAAGGCAGTCCTCGCATTTCGTTCTCCCTTTAGCGCCAGATCCATTAGGTTTGCAAAATTGAGATCGTTTCTGCCGTTGGAACGTGACAGCTTTTGATAACGCGCGAGCGCTGATCGTTCGGAGGCAAATGCTTCCCAGCATTCTCTACTGCCTACGGCACATTGCACAGGTGCGCCCGTCCCGATTGTCATGTGACCGAACTCACCTGCGGTTCCGCCTTCGCCGCGATAGACTTCCCCATCAAAGACGATACCCGTACCCACGCCTTCTTCCACCAGAACTAGAATAAAATCGCGAACTTCCCGGATTTCAGGTCGACCGAACCAAAGTTCCGCAAGAGCTGCGGCATTAGCATCGTTGTCAATGCTGACCGGAAGCGAAGTGGCACGCGTCAGCGTTTCCGCTATAGGTTCATTGCGCCAATTGAAATGGGGAACATATAGGTTGCCAGTTTCCGGATCAACCACTCCCGGCAGGCTGATACCGATTCCTTCAATTGTGCTGCTGCTCTTTCCCATCATCCGTTCGGCGCATTGAACAATCCTCCTTAGGGTTTCGTTCACATCTCTATCGGTGGGAAATTCTTCCTGCTCCAGTACCCTGCCGACCAGGTCCCCTCTGGCCATCACTGTCTTAACCGTTCCCAGATCCACGCCGATCGCGACCGCGTCCGCCGCCCGCAATGACAGCAAATTGGGCGGGCGTCCTCCGGTGGACTCGCCGCTCACCTCCTCTATCAAGCCATCTACACGAAGTTCGTCGACGATCAGCGAAATCGTCGAGCGTTGTAATGCAGTTTCGCGTGCGATATCAGCGCGAGAGATCGGTCCCAATTCGCGGACATAATTCAGCACAATCTGACGGTTTATGTCCCGTATGGTGTTTGAGCGCGCTGCATTAGCTTTCTTGAGATCTATTCGTCGCACCAGGCTCCTGTCTATGAACCCTACGAATGGTAGGTCGATCCTTATTTGCGGATTTAGAAATAACTTTTGTCGGCAAGTGCTATTAAGTAGTATAACTGCCCCGCTCAGTCAACCCTTTTCCGCTTAAATTCTTGTTAATGGAAGATGACGCCGATGGGTTCAGGGCCGGTAGAGGTGTGCAAACCTCGAATAGATTTGTTGCCGGTACGAGAGAGAGAGGCCTATACTATTACCCATTCAAGCAGCGATGACGGAGGCGTCGATGGAACCGCATGAAATCAAAGCGAGTGTTAGGCCCTGGGGCATGCTCATAGTTTCGATCGGCTGCTCAATCGCCTTTTCGGTGCCAATCGCAGGTCAGAATGGTGGCGACCCAGCGAAGGTTCAGATGCAAGAGATGACGCGGCGTGAGTTGCAACTGAACAGCCTTGGTGAAAACAAGGGACCACCCAACGATCCCAAACGCTCACAGGCCATGATGGACCAGGTGAGCGAGGACTTTCAGCGAATTCTAACTCTTCACAACGAGATCGTTCGGGCCATTGCCGCGAACCGGTCTCTCACTTACAAGTTCATTTCCGATGCCACCGGTGAAATTAGAAAGCGGGCGACTCGGTTGCAATCATCTCTGAAGTTACAGAAGCCTGAGACTGCAGCCGAAAATCGAGCGATGGGAACGGATCTCAACGTGATGGAGACGAAAGATGAACTGCTTCTGCTCTGCAAACAGATCGAGAACTTTGTAAGAAACCCGATTATCGATAAACCTGGCACGGTCGATGCTCAACAATTAGGAAAGGCCCGTAAGGACCTACAGAGTGTCGTGGAAATCAGCGATGCGATAAAGAAGCAGGTGGATAGGCTGAAACCTTAGTCAGACGTCTCTTCTTCGTTGGGCCAGCTGCACGATGCTTCAGCGCTTTCGACTTTGACGCGAATGACAATCCGCGCCGTTCATGCTGTACTCTCAAGCGGCAGCGGCTCCCGCAAATTTGCTGGCGAGCACCAGACTCAAAGCGCCCATTAATGTCGGGTCTCCATTCAATGTAGAGCGAAGAATTCGCGCCGACGGCAACCCTCGACGAACACTACGCTCAATTTTTTCCGTGAGAGCTTTTTCGATCAAGGGCCAAGCTCGAGTTATCGCACCGCCCACTATCACAGCTTCCGGGCTAAAGCCGACGATCAGATTCGAGATGCCGGTGCCGAGATAGCGAGCCGTCTCCGTGAGGGCGGCCTCTGCTTCCTGTTCTCCTTCCAGCGCCCGATCGATCAGGGTTGCAAAGTTTGGCGCGCTGCTACCTCCAGTTAACTTGTGGTAACGCGCCGATGCCGCCCGTTCAGAGGCGAAGGCCTCCCAGCAGTCGTCGTTTCCGCATGAGCAGAGGACCGGCGCATTAGTACCCACGATCATATGACCGAATTCGCCTGCCGCCCCGCGTACTCCGCGATAGACCTGGCCGTCAAAAATGATTCCGGTCCCTACTCCATCGGCAACCAAAACGAAGATGAAGTCCCGCGCGTCCCTGACTTCGGGTCGTCCGAACCACAACTCAGCGAGGGCGACAGCATTGGCATCATTGTCTATGGTAACCGGCAGCCCGGTCGCCCGAGAGATCATTTCGCCGATTGGCAAGTCACGCCACTTAAAATACGGAACGAAGATCACATTCCCAGTTGCCGGAGTAACCAATCCGGGAATACTGATACCAATTCCTTCGATAGAACTTTGCGCAGAAAGCTTGTGAATAATTTCGATGATACGGTTCAGTGTTTGCTCGGGAGCGGGAACGGTGGGAAAGGCTTCCTGTTGCACTACGACTCCAGCCAGATTACTACTTGCGATAGTCGTGTAGGTGGGAGTGATATTGACGCCAATCGCAATAGCGCCAACTGTGCGCAATCGCAACAAAGTCGGCCGCCGACCGCCGGTTGATTCACCTTCGCCGATCTCCTCAACCAGACCCTCGCCCGTCAGCTCCTCCACAATTTCGGAGATAGTAGAGCGTTGCAGAGCTGTCTCGCGAGCAATTGTGGCTCTTGAGATTGGCTCCCTTTCGCGAACGTAGTTCAGAACTATCTGCCGATTAATATCGCGAATGGTGTGTGGGTTGGCGCCCTGAACGTTTTTCAAATCGATTCGTCGCACGAGCTTGACCTCAGTTCTGGTTGTGGCTGGTACTCGGGTTTAAGAAACCCCTGCGCGTGGTTGCATCTTTGAAGAAGCGAGCAGCGATTAATATTACAACGCCGGGGGGAAGTCAACGGGTTCTCGCTCCGATTAGTAGATGACGAAGCTGTTAGTCCCTCCTCGCCCAGCCCAATTGATGGTTTGGGTTGGCTTCAATTGAACATAGGGACGATAATCGTCGTATCAATCACGGACTTTTGAAGGAGCAAAATCATGTTCTGTCCCCAATGCGGCTCTACTCAAAGCGACGAGTTGAAATTCTGCAAATCATGTGGCGTGAACCTGGACGCGGTGCGCGAAGTGGCAGCCATGCGACCCGCCGGCGAGAAATTCGACTGGAGCAGAACCTGGGTCGCAGAGATGTTTCTGTCTGAGAGCGAGCGAAAGAGGCGCAAGGAGCAGATTGACCGCGAGCGCGGCATCACGCCGGAAATTAAGCGTCAGACAGAAATCAAGGCTGGTGTCATTACGAGCTCGGTCGGCGTCGGATTGACGATCTTCCTCTACGTATTTATGCAGGGTGTGATCTCGAGCGGCCACTCTACTCCGGGTGACGCGGCAATCCTCAGCCGTTTATGGGTCGCTGGAGTAATTCCATTCTTCGTGGGTGTTGCTCTAATTATTAACGGCTTGTTCGTGAGCAAAAGACAGCTCGAACTCGCCAGAGAAGGAGCAGAGACCGGGCAGGACGTCCTAATGAGTGACGGAGAAACTCCTCTGCTGCGGTCTGCCAACACTGCTGAATTCACTCCCCCAAGCTTTGGTGTAACGGAGGGAACGACCAAACACCTCAGTAGTCCCAGCCAGAAACGATAGAACCCATTGACGCGCGTCCAGGTAACAGGCCACACGGTCTTGTTATGCACTCGATCTCCCAGGCCAACCTATTTGTCTAAGCTAGGCGGTTCTAACTTTGGTGAGCACTGCTGGCGTTGCGATGCTAAACCATCTGGCGCAATAGCTGCGGCCGTTCGGCATGAACCTTTAACACCAACTCGCCGAAGAGCGTGTTCGCCCATGCAAACCAGGAGCGCGTGAATTTCTTCGGGTCATCCCGTTCAAATGATTCATGCATGAACCCGGTTCCCGCGTGCGTGGTCTTCAACATCTTAAGGCAGGAAAGAATCTCTCGATCGTCGCGGCTGGTCAATGCGCGCATAATGATTCCCAAAGGCCAAATCATGTTCAGCCCGATGTGCGGGCCGCCGATGCCTTCGCCCGCGCGGCCGCGAAAGAAGTACGGATTGTCCTCGCTCAGTACGAATGCCCGCGTTCTTAAGTAAGTGGCGTCGTCAGCGGTGCAACAGCCGAAGTAAGGGAGCGACAGAAGGCTCGGCGCGTTTGCATCGTCCATGAAAAGTTGGTTTCCGAAACCGTCAACTTCATAGGCATAAATTGAATTGTGCTTCGCATGACGTGCTTTGCCGTAAGCCTCGAGTGCAGCGGTCACTTCCTGCGCCAAGTCGTGACACTCTCGCGCGAACGCCTTATCTGACAGTTCCACGGAAAAGATCTCTCCAAGACGATTTAGCGCGACCACCGCGAAGAAATTCGAGGGGATGAGGAACGGGTAAATGCAAGCATCATCCGACGGCCGAAAGCCTGAGTGAATCAGGCCCACACTTCTGGTTGGGTTGCCGCGCCCTTCGAATGGCGCCGTGTCGATCGGATTGTCTGTGGTCCTTTTAAAAGTGTAAGGACCAGCATCTTTCTTGCGCTGCTGCTCGCGAAATGTCTGCACAATGCGCTTGCTCGCTTGTACCCAGTCGGCATGAAAACATGAAGCATCGCCGGTTGTCTTCCAGTAAGCATGTGCGAGTCGCACGGGATAGCAGAGCGAGTCGATCTCCCACTTCCGCTCGCACAACTCCGCCCGATTCGGGGGCTTGTCACGCTCACCCCACGGGCAGGCTTTCGCACCGAAGTCGAAGGAGTTTGCGTAAGGGTCGATGAGGATACAGCGCGTCTGGCGGTTAATGACTCCGGCGATCATCTTTTTGAGCTTACCGTCTTCACGCGCTAGCGGCAGGTAGGGAGTGACTTGCGCGGTCGAGTCGCGCAGCCACATAGCATTAATATCTCCGGTGATCACGTACGTGTCCGGTCTGCCTTCGTGCGCGCCGAAAGTGACCGTCGTATCGAGCGTGTTCGGGAAGCAGTTCTCAAAAAGCCAGGCCAGCTCCGGATCGGCAATCGCAAGTTTTACTTCGACGATCTTCGCTTCAACCGCCTCGCTCACGAATTTCCGTTGGCCAATCGCGGGACGCTTACTTACAAATCCATCACCTGCTAAAAGGAGCGCACGGCTGAGACCACCGTTGCCACCTAACGCGACGCCAACGGCGGTATAGCCTAAACCCTTAATTACTGTCCGGCGCTGGTACATCATTACTGTCTTAATCAAGAGTCGTTTCTCACTTTGGGATCCAGCACTTCGTGCTCGGGCCGAAAGCCGACGAACGTTACTCCAGTGAGTTCTCGTTCGCAACTGGCTTGGCGGAAAAAGCATCGCCCCGCCCGGTTCGATAGAGTCAGTTCCCTTCCTTGCACGTCGCCATTCTCTTCCAATTCGCGTGTGCCGCTCTTAACCGTTCAGGCCATGCAGTGTTAAAGTTATCAATTATGAAAATAAATCGTCGTGGTTTCCTGGTAGCGTCTTCTTCCGCATTGGTGTTAACGAAAGCCGGAATTTCGGCCGCCGAACCTGTTCAAGGGTCTGAAACCCCAGAACCTATTTGGAACGAGCCGCGTGCAATCGAGGGAAGAATCGAAGGGAGAGAGGTGGCAGTCTACACCACCGCTGACAATAGTGATCACCGCCTCTCTGCTACCGACACCGTGACTTTCAAGCATCTGGGCCAGCCGCTGGAGACTCAGATATGTGTGTTTGTTGACACGGCTAAAAGATTCCAAACGATTCTCGGCGTCGGTGGCGCTCTTACCGATGCCGCCGCTGAGACATTTGCAAAGTTGCCCAAAGCCAAACAGCAAGAAATCCTAAATGCCTATTTTGATGTCAAGAAGGGCATCGGTTACACGCTGGCAAGAACCAACATTCACAGTTGCTATGTAACTGAAGGCGACAAAGAGTTGCAGTCTTTCAGCGTCAGTCACGACCAACAATTTCGGATTCCCTTTATCAAACAAGCGCTGGCCACGGCCGGAGGGAAACTCAACATCTTTGGTAGCCCCTGGAGTCCACCGGCATTCATGAAGGACAACAACGACATGCTTCATGGTGGAAAATTGAAGCCGGAGTTTTATCAATCGTGGGCTAACTACTACACAAAGTTCATTAAGGCATATCAACAGGAAGGCATACCTATCTGGGGCATTACGATTCAAAACGAACCCATGGCGACGCAAAAATGGGAGTCGTGTATCTACTCCGCGGAAGCGGAGAGAGACTTTTTGAAGAACTATCTCGGCCCGACCATGAAGAGAGCTGGGCTGGGAGACAAAAAAGTAATCGCCTGGGATCACAACCGCGACCTCATCTACCAGAGAGCCAACACGATCCTAACTGACCCCAAAGCCGCCAGCTATGTTTGGGGGATTGGTTTTCACTGGTACGAGCCCTGGAGCGGCGGCGAGCCGATGTTCGATAACGTTAAGCTCGTGCATGAGTCCTTTCCCGAGAAAAATCTGATCTTCACTGAAGGTTGCTCCGATTCCTTCAATGCCCAAAGGCTTAAAGACTGGAAATTAGGAGAGTTGTATGGACGTTCAATGATTAACGACTTCAACGGCGGTGCGGTCGGCTGGACAGATTGGAACATTCTGCTTGATGAAACCGGCGGACCAAATCACGTGAAGAATTTCTGCTTCGCCCCGGTTCATGCAGATACGAAAACGGGCGAGCTGATCTACACAAACTCGTATTACTACATCGGACACTTTTCAAAGTTCGTCCATCCGGGCGCAAGGAGAATCGCCAGCTCACCCAGCAGAAGCCAACTGCTTTCCACTGCCTTTATCAATCCTGATGGAAAAATATCCGTCGTGGTCATGAACCAGAGCGACAAGAAGATCTCCTATTACCTCTGGCTCGACGGCCAAGCCGCCGAAGTCAGTAGCTTGCCTCATTCCATTCAGACGCTGGTGTTCTAACGTGCGGTTCAGTGACCTGTTCCTTATTTCGGAGAGTCTGTCAGAAGCCCGACCGTGAGGGAGGGCAACGCTACTAGCACTCTTGATTCAAGAAATTGGCGGCGCACTAGTCGTGTTAGTGCGATAGACGATTGTCGCGAGTCTGGCCCTTGCTTACACGCGCGGTTCTGACACATTCTCTTCATCTCTGGCGAGCGGAGAATTTCGCTACGAATCCTGCCAATCCCACCGATAAATCGGTGGGCTATTTTCAATCATGTTCGCTTACGCGGACTCAGCGACGCTACTCTTGTGCAAAGCCAATTCCGGGCGTTAACGACCTAAGAAATGTCCAAAAAAGTGAGCTGAACCTGTCGATCCGGCTGGTCCTCGTTCGACATATATGTAGAACGCTTTAGCCGACTGAGGGTCGCCGGGGAAATCGAGTAAACTGCTCCAGGTTGTGAAATCCTGAAATGGGGCCGTCTTTTGAAGTTACAATGGAGGACTGGCAACAAAAACTTGGCTACCCTGGGATGGCAATCGTCGAACGATAGTTCGCACATCAGTGACAAGTATTGAGGGAACCGAGACGGGGGTGAAGACGTAAGGGAAGGTTCAAGCAGCAGTTATGAAATACGGCAAACTTATTTTGAAGAACATCCTGCGCAACAAACGGCGCACCTTGCTTACCATCTCGAGCCTGGTCGTCTCGCTATTTTTGATCATCACGCTGGCGACGATATTGACTGAGTTTTCGCGCGGCAGTGAGAGCTCAAACCCTCTGCGACTGGTAACCCGGCACGCCGTGTCGCTGGGTTTCACTTTGCCCGTCGCTCAACAACAGCGAATCGCCACCGTGTCGGGTGTTAAGGCGGTGATCCCCTTCAGCTGGTTCGGGGGAATTTATAAGGATGAGAAAAACTTCTTTGCTAACTTCGCGGTTGACGCTGCCAAATTTCGCGAGGTGATGCCGGAAATAAAGATGTCCGAAGAGCAGTGGCAGGCCTTCATCAATGACAGACAAGGCGCCATCGTTGGACAAAAGCTGGTGAAACTATATGGTTTCCAACCCGGCCAGAGGGTAACCCTGAGAAGCCCAATCTATGACCGGAGCGTCGAGTTCATCATTCGCGGCGTCTGCACCGGCGGCGATGAAAAGACGCTTTTCTTTCACCACGACTACATCAATGAATTAGTGCCGGCCTGGGCCAGGGACCAGGTGAGCACGTTCAGCATTCTGGCGGACTCAGCGGCCGATGTGCCGCGCATCGCCCAGACGGTCGATTCAATGTTCATCAATACCGACGCGCCGACGAAGACAGAAACCGAACGCGACTTTGCCATCAGCTTCGAAACAATGATGGGCGGCGTCAAGCAATTCATGTATGGCATTATCGCGGCGATTACTTTTTCTCTCTTGCTGGTCATGGCCAACACTATGGCGATGAGCGTGCGGGAGCGGACCAGAGAGGTGGGACTCCTCAAGGCCCTCGGTTTCCAGCGCGGAACAATCGCCGGATTGTTTGTCGGTGAGTCACTGCTCGTGACTACCATCGGCGCCCTGATTGGCATTGGGGGAGCGATGCTGATTTTCAAATCGATTGACCTGGGCCTTTATATCCCAAACTTTCAGTCGTTTGTACCTAGCGCGCAAACCTTGCTGATTTCGTTCGTAATCTCGATCGGCGTCGGCTTACTAAGTGTGGTCTATTCTGCGTATCGAGTTTCGGGGATGACCATTGCTGAAGCGCTGCGCTCCGTAGCACGGAATAGCTTATTAATTTTCGGATCACGTTCAGCTCAAAAACGACGACCGAATCATGGCACTACCGCTTAAATACAACTTTCGCAACATCACTGTGCGCAAATCCAGCACCCTGGCGACGGCCTTCACGATCGGGCTGACCGTAGGTGTTTTCCTGATGGTGATGGCGCTGGCCCGCGGGATCGATCTCACTTTGACCAGCAGCGGCGAGCCATTAAATGTGATCGTCTTGCGCGAAGGAAGTAACGCAGAGCTAAACAGCAGCGTGACCCGTGAGCAGCTAAACGACCTGATCTATCTTGATGGCATAGAGCGCGAAGGTGACAAGCCTCTGGCCGCGGCGGAACTCATGACTCTGATCTATAAACCGCGCAAAGGCATGAGCCAGGGATCGAATGTGACCATTCGGGGCATCGGTCCCATGTCGAACAAACTACGTTCGGGGTACAAGACGGTAGCGGGCCGAATGTTTCAGCCGGGGATGACCGAAGCGATTGTTTCGCGACGAATCGCTGAACGCTTCCAGGGCCTGGATATTGGAGATAAATTCCGCATCCAGACTACTGACTACACGGTGGTAGGTTTGTTTGACGCCGGGGGCAAGGCTTTCGAATCGGAGATTTGGGTGGACGTGAACTCGCTCGGAAGCACTACCAAGCGCGACAATTTTTCGACCGTGCTCCTTCGCGCGAAAGATCAGACGGCATTAGCGTCATTGTCGAAACGCATCACCGACGATCAGCGCTTGCACTTGAAAGCCATGCCTGAACGAACCTTCTATGAGGATCAACAGGGCGCCGCGTCCGGGTTCCTCAAGGGAGTTGCAGTCTTTATCTCATTCATCATGGCAGTCGGCGCCGGGTTTGCGGGCATGAATACGATGTATGCCGCGGTCGCCAGGCGAACTAAAGAGATTGGCACGCTGCGCGTGCTGGGTTTCAAGCGCCGAAGCATCCTGGCGGCCTTTATCCTGGAGTCGGTGGCGATCGCCGTCATTGGGGCCGGCATCGGAATCGTGCTCGCATTGCCTTTGAATTTTGTCTCTACCGGCACCGCTAACTTTCAGAACTTCAGTGAGATCGCTTTCAATTTTCGGGTGACCCCGGATCTAGTGTTGTCGGCTTTGATTTTCGGAGTAGCGATAGGGTTCGTCGGCTCGCTGCTGCCGTCGCTCCGGGCAGCGCGATTCAAGATAGTCGACGCTTTGCGCGCGTCTTAAAGCATTAAGTTCTTTTTTGACGTTAAGAGTTACATGTCTACAAATCCCAAAACCCCGGCAGATCAGGAAGATCTGAACCAGCGTCTCAGAAGTCTGAAAATCGATCGGGCTACGGCGGCGCC
>WNFJ01216086.1_pt2 | contig 24925 bp, 18 predicted proteins | sample 5400461 | NCBI WGS metagenome assembly WNFJ01 (sample SAMN13153349, study PRJNA577476) | soil metagenome | isolation source: 115 cm saprolite on Douglas fir-dominated hillslope | place: USA:California | collected 2013-09-17
GCCGTACCCGCGCCCAGTGAATCGGTGATCTCCGCCCAGCTCGCCCCGCGGTCCCAGGACAGCTTGATCCCGTCGGCGGTCGCGATGTACACCGTGTCGCCCCGCGTCACGATCCCGTTCGGCGTCACGTACAGCCATTCGGCACCCAGCTGATCGCCGTCCCAGTTGCGCCACGTCCGCCCGCTGTCGGTGGAGAGCCCCCAACCGTTCCCGACCGTGCCGTACCAGATCTCCCCCCGGGGTCCGAACCCCAGCGCGGTCACGAAGTCAAACGAGATGCTGCGGGCGGTGGAGTCGGCGACGCGCCTCAGCTCCTGCCACGCCGCCGCCCCCGGCCGTAGCACGAAGAGGCCGCGACCGTAGCTGCCGACCCAGAGGGCGTGGTCGGGCGCGCGCGCCAGCGCGAGGACGTGCACGCCGAAGCCCGTCGTGTCGGGCAGCGGCGGCACCAGCGCCAGCCCCGCCGCGCCGCCCCACCACCGCCGGTATGGCATCTAGCGGCGCGGGCTGTACACGGTGGGCATGAGGCGGAGTTCCGTGATCGTGAGCCGCTGTGGCTGGGTCACGGCGAAGAGCACCGCGTCCGCCACGTCGGCGGCGCAGAGCATGTCCTGGCGCTTGGTGAAACCGGCTCGCGCGTCGGGGTCCACCGGATCCCAGAGGGGGGTATCGACCGGGCCCGGTGACACGAGGGTGGTGCGGATGCCGCTGCGTGCCACTTCGATCGCGAGCGCCTCGTGCAGGCCGCGGACGCCGTACTTGCTGGCGACGTAGGCGCTCGAGTCGGAAAAGGCGACGTGATCGGAGATCGACCCGATGGTGACCACATGCCCGGTGCCGCGGCGCAGCAGGTGAGGCAGCAGGGCTCGCACCACGAGGAAGGTCCCCGTCAGGTTGACGGCGATGGCGTGGGCGAACTCGGCGGGCTCCGTCTCTTCGATCCGCTTGACGAAGAAGACGCCTGCGTTGTTCACCACGATGTTGGGGACGCCCAGCTCGGCGAGCACACGGGCCACCACGCGTTCCACTTGTGCGGGGTCGGTCACGTCGCAGCGCAGGTCGGCGCGTCGCTCGCCGGAGCGATCGGCGAGGCTGCGCGCGAGCCGTACCACGTGGGCCCCGGCGGCTCCCAGCCGCTCCGCCACGGCCTGTCCGATGCCGCGCGACGCGCCGGTGACCAGGGCGAGCGCCGCGGCGAGCGGAGCGTCGCTCACTCCAGGCCCCGGCCCCCGTACACCAGTCGCAGGAACTCGTCGCGCGTTTTGGCGTCGTCGAGCAGCGCGCCCCGCAGGGCACTGGTCACCGTCTTGGAGTTCTGCTTCTCGACGCCGCGCATCATCATGCAGAGATGGTAGGCTTCGATCACGACGCCGACGCCGCGGGGGTCGAGGACCTCCATGAGCGCGTCGGCCACCTGGTCGGTGAGCCGTTCCTGCACCTGGAGTCGGCGCGCGAAGACTTCGATCACGCGCGCGATCTTCGACAGACCGACGAGACGCCCGTTAGGGAGGTAGGCGACGTGCGCCCGCCCGAAGAACGGCAGCAGGTGATGTTCGCAGAGCGAATAGAGCTCGATGTCCCGCACGCACACCAGATTCTCGTGCCGCTCTTGGTAGAGCGCGTCGCCGATGACGTCGGCAACGGACATCTGATAGCCGCGCGTGAGCCAGTGGAGCGCCGCCTCGACCCGAGCGGGCGTCCGTCGCAGGCCTTCCCGCGTCGGGTCTTCGCCGAGTTGCTCGAGCATCTCGCGGACGAGCGTTTGGAACGGCGGGCGCGCCGCGCTGGCCGCGGCCGGTCGCGCGGTGGTGAGGTCATGCACGTCAGTGGCCTTCATCTTCTCACGTCCCATGGTAGTCCACGTAGTTACGATCCGTCTCCCAGAGACGGATGCGTGTTAGGGGCGGCAGGCTCGACAGCGGCTTCGCGCATCCGCCAGCAGCTCACTGTGACGGAGCGCCGGTGAGACGGCCGGTGGGCGGCGTTGTGGCACGGGCGACGCGGCGCCACACCACGAGCCATGGCTTGTTGGGCCTCCGGGGCAGGACTATCTTCGGGCGCACGTGCGCCTAAAGGTACTCGCTTTCCCGTCCGCGGCGGGAGCCTCCGCCGTGTCGGCGCTGTGGACCTTTCCGAGCATCCTCGCGTCGGCGTTCCTGATCGCCTGGGGCGCGGAAGCGGCGCAATTCCTCATCGCGCAGGGCCTCGCCCTCGCCGTCCTCGCCTGGCTCCAAACGCTCCCCGAGTTCGCCGTCGAAGCGGTGATCGCGTGGGACGCGGGGCGCGATCCCGCGCGCGCTCGCCTCGCGATCGCGAACCTCACGGGCGCGATCCGGCTGCTCATCGGCCTGGGCTGGCCGCTCATTTACCTCGTGTTCGTCGCGGCGGGCCGCCGCCAGGCGCGGGCGCGGCTGCCGCCCATCCGGCTCGATCCCGAGCACGCCGTCGAGGTCGCGGGCCTCGTGCCCCCACTGCTGTACTTCGGCGTGATCCTGTTGAAGGGCCGCTTCAGCTGGATCGACGGTCTGGTGCTGTGCGCCTGTTACGCCGGCTACCTCGCGCTGCTGTTCCGCAGCCCACCCCGCGCGGTAGAGACCCTGGGCGACGCCCCAGCGGTGTCTCGCTGGGCGTACCGCCAGCGCGGCTGGCGTCGGACCGCGGCGATCGCGGGGTTATTCGGCGGCGGCGGGGTGCTGCTCTACGCGAGCGCGCAGCCGTTCTTCGAGTCGCTCTTGGCGCTGGCGGGCCTACTCGGCGTCAGCCAGTTCGCGCTGGTACAGTGGGTGGCGCCGTTCCTCTCAGAGTTTCCCGAACAGCTCTCGGCCCTGTACTGGGCGCGCCGCGTCAGTCACGCCCCGCTCGCGCTGATGAACCTCGTCTCGAGCAACATCAACCAGTGGACTGTGCTCGCGGCGATGATCCCGCTCGTCTACGGCTACTCGACGCTCCGCCACCACGGGGTGTGGCTGGATTTCCGCTTCGACGGGACGCAACGGCTGGAGATCCTGGTGACGCTGCTGCAGACGGCGGTGGGCCTCATGTTGCTCGCCAGCATGGCATTCGGGGCGCGCGAGGCGGGCCTCCTCTTCGCGCTTTGGCTCGCGCAGTTAGTGTGGCCCGGCCTCGGTACGGCCGCGGCCGTCGCCTACGGACTCTGGCTAGCAGTGCTCGCGGTCCAAGTCGCCGCCGGCCGGCGCGGGCTCGAGGCGCCGCGCTTGCTGTGGGAGCTCGTCCGGAAACGCGATCGGCCGGCACCGCAGCAACGCGGCCCGGCCGATCGGCACATCAGGAACGGAGAGGATTATTGAAGCCCGAAAGTCATGACTGGTCCCTCACCTCGGTCACAGTATCTGGGTCCACGATCGAGCCTGTTGGCTCAATAATTCTGCTCCCCGCTCCTGGTCATTAGAATACCCTCCGGGACGCCAAAAGCAAGCAAAGGGGCGGTCATGAATGTGACGCTGATCAGCGCGCTCGTGCTGCTCTTCACGTGGGGGGGGCTGGTGTTCGGCGCGCACGTGGGCAGCGGCCCCGTGCACCTGCTCTACGCCGCGGCCGTCGTGTTGTTGGCCCGCCGCATCGTGGTCGGGGCGCCGCGGTTCCTCTCCTAGCGGAGTCGGCCCAGCTTGTCGGGGGGCCACTCCACGACGACGATGCGTCGCTCGAGCTTGTGCGCCTCGAGCTCCAGGCGCACGACGTAGCTCCCGGGCGGCACCTGCCGGAGTTCCTCCCGTGACGTGGGCCCGCCCAGCTCGCGCGGCCGGGCGGTGTCGCGCGTCAAGTCCCACGTCACGTGCTGGAGCCCGCGGTAGCCGGGGCCCGTGAGGTGGCGGATCGTGTCCCCCGCCACGGTCGTGATCACGAGCTTCACGCCCTCGGGTTGGACCTCCCGGAGGTAGTAGGCGACGAGGGCGCCGCGGGGCGGGTTCGCCGCCGTGTAGGGCCGGCTGCCCCAGGCAGGGTGGGTGTCGCGGGGCCGAAACTGGTAGGCTGGCGGGACGGCGAAGAGGTGAACCGCTTCCCCGAGCAGGGTGTCGGTCATTTCCTCGAGCGGGGCGATGTTGGCGATCCAGAGGCCGCGCCCGTGCGTCGCGACGACCAAGTCCCGCTGCGCGAACGCCAGCGCCAGCCCCTCGACCGGTACGGCCGGGAGATTGCCGCCGCAGCGCCGCCAACTCGCGCCCCCATCGAGCGTGGCGAACACGCCGGTCGCGGTGCCCACCCAGACGAGCCGCGGGTTCGTCGGATCTTCGAGGAGCGTGAGGCTGCCTCCTTGGGACGGCAGGCCCCGCCCGAGGTCGCGCCAGGTCGCGCCGTAGTCTTCCGTCCGGTAGACGTGCGGCTGGTAGTCGTCGCGGGTGTGACAGTCGTAGACGACGTACGCCGTCCCGGCAGCGTGGTAGGACGCGACGATCGCCGCCACCACGCACGTCGTGGGGGCTCCCGCCGGGAAGCTACCACTGAGCTCGGTCCACGTCCGGGCACCGTCCCGCGTGCGCCACACCAACCCGTCGTCGGAGCCGGCCCACAGGACGCCTGCGTCGCGCGGACTCTCTGCGATGGCGAACACGGCGTGGTAGCTCGTATGTCCCTGCTCGGGCGCCGGGTGGTCGCGGTTCGCCCGCGTCATGTCGGGGCCCACGATCGCCCAGTCCTCACCGCGGTGCGTCATGCGGATGAGGTGGTTCGCGCCGACGTAAAGGACGGTGGGGTCGTGCTGCGACACGAGCAGCGGTGTCGTCCAGCCCCACGCGAACGGGTAGCCCGAGTCCTCGCCCGCGTCGAGCACGTCGAGCCGGGAGAGGTGTCCGTACTGCCAGCCCGAGTAGACGGTGAACGGGTCGTTCGCGGGGATCTGGACCCACATCCCGTCGCCGCCGTTCACGGGGTACCAATCCTCGTCCGCGATCCCGAGCGTGTCGCGGGTCCGGCTGGGCCCACACCAGACGCCATTGTCCTGCAGACCGCCGCAGACCTGATACGGCGTCAGGGCGCTGTCCACGATGACGGTGTAGAACTGGCCGATCGGAATCGCCATGTGCTCCCACGCCTTGCCACCGTCGCGCGATTCGTACACGCCGCCGTCGTTGCCCACGATCCAGTGCTGCCCGTCGCCCGGATCGATCCAGAGGGCGTGGAAATCACCGTGCACGAGGCCGAGCGAGTCGCGCGCGAAGCTCTTGCCTCCGTCCTTGCTCTCGAGCAACGCCGGCGAGACCACCCAGGCGTGGTCGGGGTTGACGGGGTCGAGCCAGATGCCGTCGTAGTAGTAGTGGGGCTCTGCCTGGAGGTCGTTCACTTGAGTCCAGGTCGCGCCCGCGTCGGAGGAGCGAAACACGCCGCCGTAGCGGCCCTGGAGCGGGTCCGTGATGCCCCGTTCCACTTGAATCACGGCGTACACGACGCGGGGGTCTTTGGCGGAAACCGCGAGCCCGATGCGACCCAGGTGGTCCGTGGGCAAGCCACTGCGGCGTGTCGGATCGGTCAGGCGCGTCCAGCTCTTCCCGCCGTCCGTCGTCTTATAGATGCCACTGCCCACGCCGACGCCTTGCATGTGACTGCCGCCCCAGCGCAGGCGGTGCCACGCCGCGGCGTACAGGACGTCCGGGTGCGTCGGATCGATGGCGAGATCCACGACCCCGGTCGTGTCGTCCACGAACAGCACCCGCGTCCACGTCTTGCCGCCGTCGGACGTCCGGTAGACCCCCCGTTCCGGGTTCGGGCCCCACAGGTGACCCAGCGCGGCGACGTATACGATGTCGGGATTCGTGGGGTGGACCAGGATACGGCCGATGGACCGCGTGTCCCTGAGGCCCATGTGGGTCCAGTGCTTCCCGCCGTCGGCGGACTTGTAGACCCCGTCGCCCCACCACTGCGAGCGAAGGCTGTTTTTCTCCCCCGTGCCCACCCACACGAGGTTCGTGTCGGATGGGGCGACGGCGAGATCGCCCATCGTCTCGACGCCAAGCCCGTCGGACATCGCCTGCCAGGTGGTACCCCCGTTCGTCGTCTTCCACACACCGCCGCCCGCGGCGCCGACGTAGATCGTCTTGGGGTAGGTCGCGCCGTGGGGCACCGCGAGCGCCGTCACGCGCCCGCTGTAGGCCGCGGGGCCGAGACCGCGGTAGCGCACGGCTTCGAGGAACCGAGCGAGAGAGTCGGGACCGGCGGCGGTGTCGGGGCGGGCCACCGGAGCGGCGCCCGGCTGCTGGGCGGGCAGGGGGATCGCACGAGCCGCGAGCGCGGCGGAGCAGAGAAGGGAGACGCGGGTCAAGCGGGTCATGGCTGTCCGACGGGGTGCGGGGTCGGCGGGATACTACTGCTCGGGCGGGAGGGCGAATAGGCGGCCCGGCGCGTCCCACGGCGCAACGACGCGGCCTCCAGGCCCCCGTGCGCTCAGCGGGTGAGCACCAGCACGACGATCCCCCAGGCCAGTGTCAACACCGTCACCGGTACGCCGATCTTCGCATATTCGCCGAACCCAATGCGCACGCCGCGGCGCTCGGCCCGCTCCGCGACGATGAGGTTCGCCATCGAGCCGATAAGCAGCAGGTTGCCGGCGAACGTCGCGCTCATCGCGAGCACGCGCCACATGAGGCGCGGGTCGGGCAGCGCGGGGACCGTGTCGCGCCACAGGATCACCGCGGGAACGTTGGAGATGAGGTTCGAGAGGGCGACCATGACGGCGCTCACGCCCGTGGCGGCGCGCCAGGGGGAGCCACCGGCGGCGAGCCCCAGGGCGTGGCGGTCGAGCCAGGCCGACGCCCCGCTCTGCTCGAAGCCCCGCATCACGACAAACAAGGAGGCGAAGAAGAGCAGCAGCGACCATTCGACGCGATCGATGGCGTAGGCGGGGTCGCGCTGAGCTACGGCCACCATCAGCGCCCCGGCCGTGATGGCGACGAGCGGCAGCGAGCCGCCGGCGAGCCACGCGACCGCCGCGACCGCGAAGAGGACGAGCCCTTTGATGACGAGCGGTCGGTCGAGCGCCACCGGGACCGTTTCGAGTGGCTCGCCGAACGGCTCCCGCAGCTCGGCGCGGTAGGCCCAGCGCAGGTAGCCGTAGGTAATGGCCAAGCCACCGAGTCCCACCGGCAGCATGTGCAGGAGAAAGCCCCCGAACGACGCGCCACTCCAGATCCCGACCAACATGTTCTGCGGGTTGCCCGTAACCGCGACGACCGAGCCCACGTTGGCGCCCATGGCGAGCCCGATCAAATAGGGCGTGGGGCGCACCCGGAGCGGCCCCAGGGCCGCGAGCAGCACCGGCGTGACGACGAGGCAGATGGTGTCGTTCACGAACAGCGCGGACAAGAGGCCACCACCCACCACCACGCCGAGCAACAGTCGCGGTGGCGTCGCGGCGCGCTGCAGCAGCCACGCGGCAGCGAACTCGAAGAAGTGGCCGACCTCGAGGTAGCCGACGATCAGCATGAGGCCCAGCAGGAAGGTGAGCACGTCGAAGTCGATCGCCGCATACGCGTCGACGAGCGGGAGCACCCCGAAGACCACCATCGCGACCGCGCCGAGCAGGCTCGCCGCCGGCCGGTTCAGCCGCAGGACCGGCAGCCGCTGCGCGGCGATGAGGAGGTAGGTCGCCGCGAAGATGACGAGGCCGCGCGTCACCGCCGGCCCCGGGTCATATCTCCCAGTTCGAGAACAGCACGCCCTTGCCGGCGTCGGGCTCCGGGTAGCCGTCGAGGGTCATGCGGAGATCGGTCCAGCGCACGCGATAGCCCCGCCCGACGAGCTGGCGGAACGCCTCGGCGCAGCGCGTCTGGCAGCGGATGGCGACGCGCCGGATGCCGGCGCGGGCGGCGGCCGCCTCGGTGGCGGCGATCGCGGCTTCGAAGGCGCGGCCATCGCGCGCCGCCAACTTCAGGACGCGCAGCTCGTCCTTGGGCCGGCCTTCGGCGAGCGGGGTGGAGTGCCACAGCACGAAGGCGGCCAGCCCGTCCTCGCCCTCGACGAGCGAGGTATCCCCGAGCCCGAGCTCGGCGGTCAGCAGGATCTCGCGCGTGAAGTCGTAGCCCGCGGCGAGCGCCGCCACGAGGCGGCGCGCGGCGGCGAGCGCCTGCTCGGCGGCGGCGCCCTTGCGGTGGGACAAGAGCGCCGGCGCGGCGTGGCCCCGCGTCGCGATGTCGTTCGTGACGGTGACGGTCAGATGGCCCGGCGAGAACCCCAGCCGGGCGTAGAACCCGATGTTTTCGACGGTTCGGGGCATCGTCTCGAGGCCCAGCGTGGTGACCCCCTGCTCCAGCAGCCAGTCGGCCGCCGCGCGCACGACCGTCTTACCGATCCCGGCGCCCTGGCGGTCGGGCCGTACGGCGAGCGGGCCCATCCACCCCTCGGCGCCGGAGCGGTGCACGATGTTGAAGGCGGCCACGTCCCCGGCCTCGTCGCGCCACAACATCGCCCCGGGGCCCGCGTCGAGCAGGGCGTAGCGCCACACCTCGGGGTTCAAGTGGGGCACCCGCACGCCGACCAGCCCGTCGCGCCGGTAGCGATCGGTGAAGGCCGCGGCGAAGACGCGGTTCAGCCCGTCGGTGTCCCGTTCGACGGCCGCCGCCGGACCGGATACCTGGCGTTCAGGCAGCCACGCCCGCATCGCTGGCTCCCAGGGTCGCGGTATCGTCGCGCACGACGCTCGTCCCGTGGGCGGGCTCGAAGTCCACTCGGATCACGCGATCGAGGCCCTCCCGCACCTGTTCGATGTGCGTGATCAAGATGACCTGCGGGAAGCGATCCGCCAGACGCCGCAGCAGGCCCACGACGTGCTGCCGGCGTGACTCGTCGAGCGACCCGAAGATCTCGTCCAACACGAGCAGCGACAGCGGCTGGCCCGCTCGCTCCGCGATCATCTGCGAGATGGCGAGCCGCAGCACGAGGTTCGCGAGATCCTCTTCGCCACCCGAGATCACGGGCTTGGGCACGCCGCCCTCGAGGATCGTCACCGTGTAATCCTCGGTCAGGTCGAGCTCGTCGTAGCGACCGTCGGTCAAGTCAGCGAGGAACCCGGACGCGAGCTCCGCGATTTCGGGGCGCATCCGGGCGTTCAGGTCGCCCCGCAGATCGGAGAAGGCGCGATCGAGCTCGTTGTGAAGACGCTGGCGGACCTTGAGCAGGGCGATCTGGCGCTCGCGCTCGGCCCGTTCGCCGGCGCGCCGCTCCGCCTCGCGCACGTCGTCCTGGGCGCGGTTCCACTCGCCCCGCGCCTCGACCACCGCCAGCTCGGCCTCGCGTAGCGCGCCGACGGCCCGGTCGTAGCGGTCCTTCGCCTGCTTGTACTCGGGCTCCGCGAACCCCTCGGCGGCGACTGCCGCGGTGAGGTCCCGCACGCGACGCTCCAAGACCGAAAGCTGCTGCTCGGCCTGCTCGGCGTCCTTCACCAGGCTCTCGGCGCGCCGCGCCCGCTCTTCCAGCGCCGCGGCCTCGAGCGCCACCGGTTCGAGCTTCGCAAGCGCCCCGCGCACGGCATCGTGGCGCGCCGCGTCGTAGCCGGCCGGCCGCGCCTCGAGTTGGCGCGCCAAGTCGGCGGCGCGCCGGCGGGCCACCTCGAGGTCCGCGGCGGCGCGCCGGTGCTCCTCGACCTGGGCCCGCAGCGCCCCCGCCCGCGCGCTGGCGCGGCGGCTTTCCTCGAGCACCGCTTCTCGCGCGGCCTCCGCCTCCGTGAGCTTCGCGGGCGGCAACGCCAGCTGCTCGAGTCGTTGCCGGAAGTATTTCCCGTCGCCCGTGATCACTTCCAGTTGCCGGTCGAGCAGCGCGAGCACCGACTCGTACTCCGCCCCGAGCGGGCGCTTGCACGTGGGACAGGTACCCTGGGGCCCGAGCCGCACGATTTGATCGCGCTGCTCCTTCACCTCCTCATACTGCTTGAGCAACTCGGTGCGCTTCGTCTCGGCGTACTGCCGTTCGCGCACCCAGGCGGTCCGCTCCGCTTCGGCGGCGTGCTCGACCGCCTGCAGCCGGCCCTGGACCCTCTGCGCCTCCGCGTCCGCCTGCGCCAGGGCCGTGGCAACCGTCTCGAGCTCCGCCAGGCGGCGTTCCAATGCCCCCGCCGCGCGCGCCAACTCCTCGAGCTGCGCCTCGGCGGCCTGGCGCGCCGCCGCGGCCCGCTGCAGCCGCTCCAGCTCGACGAGCTCTTGCTTCAGGCGGGCCACGGGCGCCAGATCGCGTTCCAACCGCCCCAGCTGTTCGCGCGCCGCCAGCGCGTCGGCCAGCTCGCGGTCGAGCCGCTGGAACTCCTGGCGCGCCGTCAGCACGGCCTGGTCCGCCATGCGGCGCTCGCCGTCGAGTGACAGGGTACGCTCGCGCCGCCTCATCCACGCGGCCCAGCGGGGTTCCTCCTCGCCGAGGGCCTGCTCCGCGGCCCGGCGTGTCGCGTCCGCCCCCTGCGCCGTGCGTCGCGCAACGGCGAGTCGCTCTCCGGCGGCGCGCTGCTCCGCCACCAGGGCCGCCGCGTCGGGCAGCCCCGCCTCGAGCCCGCGCACCTCCGCCGCGAGGGCGTTGCGCGCCTCGCGGACCCGCTCCTGCGCCGCCCGCAGCCGCTCGTATCCGAGCAGGCGCGACAGGAAGGCGGCCCGTTCGGTCTTGCCGAGCGCCGCCATCACCGCCAGCTCCTTCTGGCCCGTGAAATAGGTGTTAAAGAATTCCTCGTGCGTCATGCCGAGGACGCGCTCGAGCTTGTCGGTGACCGCCTTGAGCGAATTGGCGACGGGCACGCCGTCCTGGTACAGCGCCGCGGTGGCGAGCCCCCGGGTCACGCGGTACTCGTGCGCCCCCAGCCGGAACTCGAGCTCGACCTCCACCGGCGCGCGCCCTTTCGCCCCCAGCCGGCGCAGCGAGTCCTTATCGCCCCGCACCGCCGGTGCGCCGTAGATCGCCCAGGCGATGGCCTCAAGAATCGTCGTCTTCCCGGAGCCGTTCGGGCCGATGATCCCCGTGATCCCCGGCCCGAACTCGAGTTCGCTCGCGGCGTGCTGGCGGAAGTTCGCGAGCCGCAGCCGACGCAACTCCATCAGCCCCCGTCCTCTCGACCCGCCCGCTCGACGTAGTCCACCCCGGCGCGCACGAACTCGGCGCGGTCCAGGTCCGCGTCGAGTGGACGATGCGTCAGGAACTCCTGGACCGTCTCGGGGAGGGTCTGCCGCCGGCCCGACGCGGCCGCGGCCGCGGCCGCGACGCGATGTTCCTCCGGGCGGCGCAAGTCGAGCTGGAAGTGCAGCGCGCGACTCTTGTAGCCGCGGATCGCGGCATGGTCCAAGTCGCGGGCGGTGGCGCGCGACACGTCGTATACGAGGAGCCGCACCACCTGCTCATCGATCGGCGGCTTCGCCGCCGCGACGGCGGCGGCGATGCGCTGGTCCAGCTCCCCTGGGGTGAGCCCCTTGCCGTCGAACGATGGCAGCTCGACGTGAGCGCGCAGGGGAAGGACGGGCCGGAACTCGACGCGGTGGCCCCCGAGCTCGACGAGCAGGTAGCCCTTGCCGCAGCGCCCCCGCTCCGCCTCGTCCTCGAGCTGGCCCCAGGGGTTGGGCGCGACGTAGTCGAGGCTCCCGGCATACCAGGCATTGGGGGCCACCTCGTGGGCAACGTGGTAGTGCCCCAGGGCGACGTAGTCCCACTGCGCCGGGGCCAAGTCGTGGCGATCGAGCGGCGCCCCGCCGTACTCCATCGTTCCGCGCTGCTCGCCCAAGCCGGGCAGCTGGCCGTGCAACAGCAGCACGTTGAACGTCGTGCCGCGCTGCGGCCGCAGCGCCGGGCGGTCCGGCTGCGCGAGCGCCTGATGGGGAACCGCGAGCACGGCGCAATCGAGCTGCGAGAAGGTGAGGTAGCGGGCCTCGTCGACGACGACGTGGACCCCGAGCGCCTCGTACAGCCGCAGGATGGTGCCCGTTTCCGTGGAGCGCGGAGTATCGTGGTTGCCGGCGATCATGACGAGGGGGGCGTCGGGCAGCCCGACGCGCAGCCGGTGCAGCTGTTGAAACAGGAACAGGATCGCCGGGTTCGTGGGACGGACGGAATGAAAGATGTCGCCGGCGAGGACGATCACGTCGGGGCGTTGCGTGAGGAGGTCGTCGACGGCGCGGCGGAACGCCTCGGCGACGTCCGCCTCGCGCTGGTTGCCGCCGCGCGGCGTCTGCCGATCGTACTGGCGGAAGCCGAGGTGTAGGTCCGCGAGGTGGGCGAGCTTCACGGCCGTCCCTTCGCGGCGATGAGCTCGAGGGTGGACTGTTGGGACAATGTGGTCTCCTCGGCACCGGCCAGGCCGCTCACCACGACGCTCAGCACGCCTGCGATGGAAGCGCGCACGGGGACCCCCTTCGCGAGCGAGAGCAGGCGTTCGCCCGTGAGCCGGCCCGTCAGGCGCACCACCCGCTTGACCGGCACGCCCTGCGGCGATACCTGCGTGACGGTCACCGGGTCCCGGGGGAACGTGCCTTCGACGGCGATGAGCACGACCGTGTCGGCGGCCGCGGGTCGGATGTCCTTCACCGTGAAGCGCATGCGCGCCTTGATCGGCACGCCCAGCGCCTTCCCGGGCCGCGCGTCGTCCGAGCGCCACGAGTCCCCCACGCCGACGGGCCGGTCGGGCAGCGGGAACGCCGTTTCCAGGACGCTCGTGCCGATCCGCTCCAGCAGCGGCGACGCGGCGTCGCCGAGCGTCGTGAAACGCGCGCTCACCACTTGGCCCCGGTCATCATACACGACGCTGCTCGTGAGCCCGCGCATGCGATCGAGCGCCGGCGCATACCCGACCGGCACGAATCGCATCGAGTCGTAGGTGACCGTCGCCCCGATGCCGCCCGGCGTCGGGCCGGTCACGGCCTGCGTGTAGTAGACGTGCATCGTCACCTCGGCGCTCTGCGGGCCGCCGCGCCGGGCGCCCTCGAGCCTCAAGGCGATCACCTGCTCCAGCGCATACTGGTAGGCCGCCCCCGTAGGCGGGTGGTAGCGTAGCGTGACTTTGGGACCGCCCCCGCCGCGGCAGCCGGCCGGAGCCAGCGCCGAGGCGACGGCGGCGGCCGTGGCGGCGAGGGCGAGAGTGCGGGAACCGGGGATCGGCGCCTCCGATCGCTCAGTAGGGGTCGTCCGAGATCGGACTGAGCGGCGGGACGCTCTCGCGCGCCGGCGGCGGATTCGGCGCCACGCGGCCGCCGAGCGCGCGGCGCAAGTAGGCCAGCGGGTCCGCCGGGTGCTCCCGGCGCACCGCCGCGACGGCGCGGCGCACGTCCTCAGGCCGCCGGTCGGCGATCAAGTCCTTCACCAGGTTGGGGCGAATACGGCGGTCGAGACGCACCAACTGGCGCACCACGGCGTCCTCGAAGGGGAGATCGGGCGCCGGTGGGAAGCGCTCCACCCCGTCGCGCCCCCGCAGCACGGCGGGCCGCGGGAACCGTACGAAAATCGGCTGCGTGAAGTGAGGATGGCGCACCATGAGCTCGCCGATCGGCAGGGTGGCCAGCTTGATCTTGGTCGCGGCGGACAGCACCTGGTAGCCCGGGGTCGCCAGCTCGTCAGCATCCATGCGACCGAACACGACCGTCCCCGCATTGCCTACCACCCGGCGGTGCACTTGAGACCGGAACTGCTCGGCGCCGAACAGCACCAGGCCGAGGTAGCGGCCGCGTTCCGAGATATCGAGCAGCATCTTCTTCACGTACGTCTCCGGCCCGTCGGCGGGGGCGTACTTGTTGAGCTCGTCCACGAACACCACCACCGCGTCGACGCCCAGTTCGCGACGCTCAAGGTGCTCGCGCAGCTTCGACACGACGCGAGCGAACACCAGGTCCTGGCCGAGCGGGTCCACGTTGGCCACGTCGACGACGTAGACGGTGCGGTCCTGGAAGGCCTCCCACGGCAGATCGTTCGAGGGGCCGTCGTCGGTCACGAGTCCCTTGCAGCGCGTCGAGATGTTGGCGAGCCGGTTGCGGACTTTGCGGATCGTGGCGATGTGGTGGGTGCGCCAGGTGTCGCTGCGGCCGGCCAGTTCCAGGCCGTCGAAGATCGCCCGGAACAGCGCCTCGAGATCGGCGAAGGTCTCGACGTGGTGCGCCCCGCCGAAGCCGTCGGCAAAGTCCCGGTCCACCACGCGATCGGCGAGGAAGTCGATGAACGCGTCGGCCTTGGCGTCGATGTCGTCGCGATTCAAGAGGACTTCCGCGTAGTCCAGCACCTCGCGCAAGCCCCACACCAGCGGCTCCACGTCGCCCACCAGGTCGGCATGCGTGCGGAGGGTGTTGAGATTGACGCCGTCGGCCTTGAAGGGTGCGAAATAGCGCACGTGCTGAAACGGTTGCGCGGCGACCCCCAGTCGCTCGTAGCGTCGCCGGTCCTCGTCGTCGAGCGGCCCGGGGCGGTCCAGGAAGCAGAGGTCCGGGCCCTTCACGTTGAAGCAGACCGCGGCGACGCGGCCCTTGTAGGGCGGGAAGTGTTGGAAAATGGACCCGAGCAGGAACTCGACCGCGCTGGTCTTGGTGGCGAGCCCGGAGATCCCCGAGATGTTCAAGTGCGCCGCCTCGGGTCCCAGCAGGAAATCGGCGTCGAGCTGGACGGGCGCCTCAAGCCCGCCCGCGGAGTAGAGGCCGATCGGGATGGCCCTGGGCGTGGCGCCCGAGACATACGTATCCATGCGCAGCGCCTCGACGACGTCGGCGTCGGTCGCGACGAAGACCCGGCCGAGCGGCACCGGCTGGAGCGGTTCCTCGGGCTGCTGGCGCAGCACGGCGGCGGTCCAGAGCCGGATTTCCTGGCGCACGGTGGGGCTCGCGGCAGCCCGGGCGGGGTCGCCGTCGGCGCCCACCACGTCGTGGAGCGGGGTCGCCAAGTCGGAGTAGGCAACACCATCGGTCACCACTCCGTAGACGACGCGGCTCGGCTCCCCCGCCCCACTGCGCGCTTCTTCCACCCGCACGATCGCCCCGATGCCGATTGCGGTCTCCTGGGCGGTCCAAAAATGGAAGTGGTGCGGCGTGGCGGGCTTCTGCTCCGTCGCGACGACGCGGCCGACGGGCACGGGTGGCGGTGAGGCTTGGTCGATCATGTCCCGGTCTGGGGGAGACGGGAGCCGGCAGTCGGGAACAAGTCCCGGGGCGCGTGACTCCGCAGATACGTCTCCACGTCATGTAAAGGATACAACAGCCGGTCCCACCGTGGATCCGGGGTGGAGACCGGAGCCCGGCGGCCGGCAACCCAGGACCGGGGCATCGCTAGCGCGTGCGCAGGGCCCAGCCCAGGTAGGTGACGCTCAGGTCGTCGGTCAGTGCGCGATCACCGGCCGCCGTGCGCGCCACGCCCCGCAGCTCCTGGACGACCATCCCGTTGCGGGCCAGGCGATCGGTCAGTTCGGCCGGCGTGATGAAGCGGGCGAAGTCGTGGAACCCTTCGGGCATCGTATGCTCGACGTACTCTTCGTCCCACACCACGGCGAGGAACGCGGCGATCGTGCGGTTGTGCGTCAGGAAGCCGAGCCCGCCCCCCGGCGCGAGCACCCCGCCGATGGCGCCGAGCGTGCGGTCGAGGTCGTCCACGTGCTCGAGCACGTCGACGGCGAACACGAGGTCGAAGCTGCCCCGGAACCCGAGGGCGGCGAGGTCCTCGGCGCGCCCGTCGCGATAGTCGATCTCAAGCCCCGCGCGCCGCGCGTGTTCGCGCGCCACTGCGAGCGATCGCCGCGAGGGGTCGATCGCCGTCACCACGGCGCCCTCGGCCGCTAGGGCCTCGGCGAGAATGCCGCCACCGCATCCCACGTCGAGCGCGCGTTTACCGCCAAAGCCCCCGAACACCCGGCGAAAGTACTCGACGCGGACACCGTTGAGCTGGTGCAACCCCACGAAGGGCCCCGTGGCCTCCCACCAAACGCCCGGGATCCGCTCCACCAGCCGCTCGTACTTCTCCGGCTCGGACAGTCCGTCGAGGCGGGGGAGCTGGTCGCTCACCCGAGCACCTTCACGCCAATGACGAGGCCGTCGCGGATCGGCGCGACGGCTGCGAGGACGCGCGGATCCGTGGCCGCGAGGCGGTTGAAGGCGCGCACCCCCTCGGCGTCGGGAGAGCGGTCGGCCGGATCCACGACGGCGCCGTGAAAGAACGCGTTGTCGCACAGCAGTAACCCGCCGGGCCGCAACAGCCGCAGGCTCCATTCGAAGTACTGCGCCAAAGGCGTCTTGTCGGCGTCCACGAACACGGCGTCGAACCCGGGGACGAGGGTCGGCAGCACCTCGAGCGCTGCTCCCTGGAGCAGCCGCACGCGGTCGGCCACCCCCGCCTCGGCGTAGGCGCGGCGGGCGAGCTCGGCGTGCCGAGGATCTTTCTCAATCGTCGTGAGCGTGAATAACCGGCGAGCGCTCCGATCTCGAGGACCCGCGCCGCCGCGATGGCGCGGAGCAGCACGGCGAGCAGCTTGCCTTCGTCGGGCGAGATGAGAATGGCGGGCAGCCCGAGCGCGTCGTGGCGGGCACGAATCGCGGACAAGACGGCATCTTCGGGGGCGAACAGCTCGGTGACGTAGCGTTCGAGCCGCTCGTCCACGCTCAGGCAGTCGCCTCCACGTTGGGGAAGGGCGGCACGTCGATAAACCAGAGGCCGGCGAGCCGGGACGCCTTGTCGACCTCGACGAGGAGCCGGTCGGCGATGCGCACCACCGTGGCGGGCCGCGCGCGCCCCACCCGGAGGTGGAACACGGACTCCGTCTGGTTCTTCTCCACCGTGAGCGCGGTGTCCACCTCGACCGCGGCGACGCCGGACTCCGACTTGCGGCTGGGGAACACCACGCGCGCCTCTTTCGCGCTGTCGGGGATCGCGAGATCGTCGCGCGTGCGGATGTCGTCGGGCCACGTTACGACGTCCACGCCGCGCAGGCAGCCGCCCGACACGTCGATCACCACGAAGGAGCCGTCGCTGCCTTCCAGGTCGACGGTCCCATTCAGACCGCCGGCCTTGCCGCCGCCCTTGCAGGCTACGGACAGAATGTCGGTCTCAGGGTCCCAGTGATAGCTGACCTTCGGGAGCCGGCCTTCGAGCGGCTCGATCCGAGCTTCGAAATGCATGCGAAGCCGTACCTTCCAACATTCGGGAGGGCGGATAATATAGGCCGCACCGCAGAGTGGTGCCAGGACGATTGCCGCGACGCGCGCGTGTGATGGCGGGGCCGGTGGGAGTGAGCTTGGTCCTCGAGCCCTCGGCCGATTGCCTGGCACTGCTCAGTCACCGGGCGGTGTCGCGCTGATCTCGAAGCGCCCCTCTAGGCCCTCGACGGAATTCGGGCCGACGAACACGTGGTAGGTGCCGGGCTCGACCGCGAAGGTCATGTCGCGCCCGTACACCCCGAGTTGCTCCGGCGCGAGGACGAGTTCCACCGAGCGACCCTCGCCCGGGGCGAGCGCCAGGCGGCGGAAGCCCGCGAGTCGACGTACCGCCGGGGTGACGCTCCCCACGTCCTGCCGCAGGTAGAGCTGGACGATCTCCGTCGCGGCGCGGGCTCCGGTATTGGTCACGGTGACCTGCACGCGCAGCGTGTCGGCCGGGCCGAGGCGAGCGGCGCTGAGCCGGAGGTTGCTGTAGCGGAACCGCGTGTAGCTCAGCCCCCAGCCGAACGGATAGAGCGGGGTCGCGGGGAGGTCCAAGTACTTCGAGGTCCACTTCTCGCTCCCCGGTGGCCGGCCGCTGTTCTTATGGTTGTAGTAGATCGGCACCTGGCCGACGGATCTGGGCACGGTGACCGGGAGCTTGCCGCTCGGGGATACATCCCCGAACAACACGTCGGCGACGCCATGGCCGGTTTCGACGCCCAAGAACCACGTCTCGAGGATCGCGGGCGCGTGCTCCGCGGCCCAGGGCAGGGCGAGCGGGCGGCCGTTCATGAGCCCCAGCACGACCGGCGTGCCGGTGGCGCCCACCGCCTCGAGCAGTTGCTCCTGGACGCCGGGCAGGTCCAGCGTTGAGCGGCTTGCAGCCTCGCCGCTCATCTCTGCCGCTTCCCCCAGCACCAGGACCGCCACATCGGCCGCGCGCGCGAGCGCGACCGCCGCCGCGAACCCGGCCGTGGACGTGCCCGCGATGTCGCAGCCGGCGGCGTAGCGGACGCTGGTGCCCGGGCCCATACGTTCCTGGATGCCGCGCAGCACGGTCACCACGTCCTGCGCCCGGCCCGCGCCGTGCCAGGGGCCAAGCGGGTCCTCCTTGCTCTCGGCCAGTGGACCGAGCACGGCGACGGTCCTGAGCTTCCCCGTAAGAGGGAGGAGATCGCGGTCGTTCTTCAGGAGCACGATTGCCTCTACGGCCACGTCGCGCGCGAGCTGGCGCGTCGCGGGTGCGAGCAGGATCGCGCGCTCGGCGTCGGGACTCGCGCCCCGGTAGGGATCCGCGAAGAGCCCGAGGCGAGCCTTCGCCCCGAGGACCCGACGTACGGCCTCGTCCACCATGGCCTCGCGGAGGCGACCCGCCCGCACGAGCGCCGGCAGCGTTTCCAGGTAGCTCCGGCTCTGCATGTCCATGTCGACGCCGGCCTCGAGCGCGAGCGCTCCGGCCGCGGCGCGGCTCCCGGCCACCCCATGCTGCTCGAGCTCGGCGACGGCCGTCCAGTCGCTCACCACCAAGCCGCGGAAGCCCCATTCCCCCCGCAGCAGATTCGTGAGGAGCCAGCCGTTCGCCGTGCTCGGAATGCCGCCAATTTCGTTGAACGACGTCATCACGCTGCCCACGCCGGCCCGCACGGCGGTCCGAAACGGCGGCAGGTAGATCTCGCGCAGCGTCCGCTCCGAGAGATCGACGGTGTTGTAGTCGCGTCCGCCCTCCGCGGCGCCGTAGGCGGCGAAGTGCTTCACGGTGGCGAGCACCGTTCCCGAGCCGAGCTCAGCCTGGAAGCCCTGCACGCGGGCGGCAGCGAACAGCGAACCCAAGTAGGGGTCTTCGCCCGAACCCTCTGCGATCCGGCCCCAGCGCGGGTCGCGAGCGATGTCCACCATCGGCGCGAACGTCCAGTTGACTCCGGCCGCGGCGGCTTCCCGGGCGGCCGTTCGAGCCGTCGCCGCAGCGGCCGCCGGGTCCCACGTGCTCGCTTCCGCGAGCGGGATCGGGAAGATGGTCCGGAAGCCGTGGATCACGTCGTAGCCCAGGAGGAGCGGAATGCCGAGGCGCGACTGCTCGACCGCGACCCGCTGCGCGGTCCGAGTCGCCCCCGCGCCGAAGACGCTGAGGAAGCCGCCCACCCGTCCCTGCCGCACGAGCGCCAAGTCGGCGGTCGCGGCGGTATCGCTCACTCCGGCCACGAGGTTCAGTTGCCCCAGCTTCTCCTCGAGCGTCATGCGGGCGAGGAGCGAATCGATCAGGCGCGCCTCAGGGACCTGCGTGGCGGGGCGTGTGGCGTGGGCGCGACGGGTCGCCGGTGGGTGGGACCGGGGCGTGTCGAGGCCCGTCAACAGGCCAAGGACAGCAGGCAACCAAGCGATTCGCGGAAGCGCCATGTGACGCGTATGTTACCCGGCCGTTGCGCAACGTTCGCGCCAGGTTAGCTCCGGCACGACGTCTGCGCCACCCAGCGCGTGCCGAAAAGCCGGTCGTCGGGCCCGCCGGGCTCATGACCCGGCGCCTACAACCCGTCGCCTCACGGAGGGCCATCTATGCGCATCCGGGTTCTTGTCCCGTTCCTCTGTGGTTTCGTCCTGCTTGCCCCACCACCGGCCGTCGCGCAGACCAGCACCGGCAGCATCCGCGGCTACGTGACCGAAACGAGCGGGGCGCCGATTCAGGGTGCCCGTATCGTCGCCGCGAGCGCTCTCACCTCGGCGCAGCGCGCCGCGATATCGACGGGTCGCGGATACTACGCGTTACTCGGGCTCGTGCCCGGTGAGTACGACGTCACCGTCCGCTACATCGGCATGGCGCCCCAAAAGGTCACCGTGCGGGCGTTGATCGGAGAGGTGTACCCGTTGGACTTCCGGCTCGCCCCATCGGCGATCCAGGTTGAGGCCGTGACCGTGGCTGTGGCAAGCGGTGTGGAGACCCGCACTTCCGAAGTCGCGACAAACGTGACCCGTCAGCAAGTCGAAAACCTCCCGCTGTCAGACCGCAACTTCCTCGACTTGGTCGAGCTCGCGCCGGGGACCGCGATCTTGAACAACGGGCTCAACAACACGTTCAAGACGTTCGCCGGTGGAGCGCTTCCGGCGGACAATGTCAACGTGTTCATCGATGGTGCGAGCTTCAAGAATGATTTGACCGCTGGTGGCGTCGCCGGGCAGGACGCAAGCCGCGGCAACCCGTTCCCGCTGAACGCGATTCAGGAGTTTCGCGTCATCACCGAGAACTACAAGGCAGAATACCAGAAAGCGTCGAGCGCCATCATCACCGCGACGACTAAGTCGGGCGGCAACCGGTGGGAGGGATCGGCTTTCTTTTATGGGCAGGGCAAGGGCTTGATCGCGACCGACTCACTTCCCTGCACGACGACGCCGACGGGCTGCACGCCGGCGCCAAAGCCAGATTATTCGCGTTATCAGGCAGGGGTGACCATCGGCGGGCCGATCATGCAAGATCGCCTCTTCTTCTTCGGAGCTTACGAAGGCAACTATCAAAACCGGGCGAGCACCGTCGCCTTCAACGCGGACCCCGCCGCGCCGCCAGGGCGCTACCCTGCCCTCGACAGCGTGAATCTGACGCGCTACAACGGACAGTTCGTCTCGCCGTTCAGATCAACTCTGGCGTTCGGCAAGCTCTCCTACGTGGCGACCCCGTCGCAGTTGCTCGAGCTCAGCCTGAATCTTCGGCACGAGACCGATATCCGAGACTTTGGTGGCGTTACGAGCTATCAGACCGGTAACAACGTCCGAAACGACGTGAACACGGTGATCGGAAAACATCGCTACACGACCGGCAACTGGCTTAACGAGGCGACCGTTAGCTTCCAGCACTATCGCCGCAACCCGAGCCCGACGAATCCCGATATCGTCCAGCGGGCCTACTTCGACAACGCCGTCTGTTGCACCTTTATCGGCATTATCGGCGGCGGACAGAGCATTCAAGACTACACACAAAACCGCCTGTCGCTCCGCAATGACGTGACGTACTCGGGATGGCAGTGGGCCGGCGAACATGTCGTCAAGGTGGGAGCGAGCGTCGACTTTTCACACTATCACATCATCAAGGACAACAACGGCAACCCCAAGTTCACCTATTTCGCAACTGACAGCTTCGCCTTCCCGAATCAGGCGTTGCTCGGCCTGGGGAATCCGGACTTTACGACGACGAACCACGAGATCGGGGTCTACGCGCAGGACGACTGGAGCCCCACGCGGCGGCTGCAGCTGAATCTCGGGATCCGCTGGGACTACGAGTCGGACATGCTGGACAACAGTTTCGTCACTCCTCCAGCGGTCAAGGCCGCTCTCGATACAGTGGTTCCGTCCAACTACTTCACCAACGGTACGCAGCGACCCGCGTACACTGGTGCGTTCCAGCCGCGGGTGGGAATCTCCTACGCGTTGGATGAGGCCGGACGCACAACCGTCTTCGGCGGCTTCGGCGTGTACTACGACCGGGATCTCTACGACAACGTCGCCATCATCGAGCAGTACAATGAGCAGCACCCAAATTACAACTTCTTCTTTTTCAGGAATCCGGCTGACTCGGCAGCGGGCAAGGTTCGGTGGAACAACGCATACTTGAGCAAGCAAGGGCTCTTGGGGTTGCTCGCGAGCGGCCAAGCCGGGAAGCCAGAAATCGAGCTGGTCGCCAACGACACCAAGCCGCCGAGCTCACATCAGTGGAGCATAGGGGTGCGCCACCTCATCGGCGGGTATGCCATCTCGGCGACGTATACCGGCGTCCGCAGCTATCACGGCTTCACCTATATGTGCCACAATGCGTTTAGGGACCCCTTACCCACGCAGCCAACCCAATGCTTCGCGTCGCCAGCGCCCAGCCAGGTCGGCAATGTATTTCTATCAAGCGACGCGGTGCGGACGTGGTACGATGCCATCTTCCTGCAGGCCCAACGACCGTACACACCGGGGTCGCGTTGGGGGGCGGGACTCGCGTACACGTGGGCGAAGGGCACGCAGATCGGCGGGGACCTGTTCAGCTTCGATTACCGCTTTCCGACCGACTATCCTCACTACCCAGCACCGAACGTGCAGCGAAACACGGTGGTCGGGAACTGGATCGTCGACGTGCCGTTCGGACTCCAGTTCAGCGGCCTGCTCAATCTCGGATCAGGAGTACCCTATCAGACCGGCGGCCCGGAGAATAGAGCGTACCCGCCAAAGCAGAACCTCATCCTTGGGCACGCCTTTGCTTTCCGCGATATCGACGTGCGGTTACGAAAGCAACTCTCGACGACCGGTACTCAAGCGGCGGACATCACCGTCGAGGTGTTTAACGTGTTCAACTATCAGAATCTCGGCTGCTGGGGTGGCAATACTCCGTCCTGCATTGCTTACGGCTCCCGGCGGCTGCAACTGGGTGCGGGGGACAGTTTCTAACGTTTCGCCCGCCGCGGGCCATCGGTGCAGCCGCGCCGGTGGCCCGCAGAGAGCTGCGATATCTTCCGAAGCCACCTCAGTCGTCGTGTGGCGAGAGCGCCGCTGACGCCTTCGCCCGCTGTAATAGCGTCAACGTGAGGCACGCAAGGACGGGATGTCCCATCACGTGAGCGGCGCGCCCGAGTAGCGGCGGCCGGCCCTCTCGACGAACCCGTTTTGAAAGGTCGCATGGTGAAGCGCCACAGGGCTCCGTGCTTGGCGATCGCGACCCTCTACCTCGTCGCTTGCCTCTCAAACCACACGCTCGGAGCGCCGACTCCGCCGGACTCCGCGCGCGCGGCGGCGTTCGTCGACACGCTCGAGCAGCGCAGCTTCCACTACTTCTGGGATCTCACGAATCCGCAGAACGGACTGACGCCGGACCGTGCCCCGAGCCCTGCGTTCTCGAGCATTGCGGCGGTGGGATTCGCCTTGACCGCTTACCCCATCGGCGTCGAGCGGGGCTATGTGTCGCGCGCCGCGGGCGCCGCGCGCACGCTCACGACGCTGCGCTTCTTTTGGAGCGCACGCCAGGACTCCGCGACGACGGGCGTCACCGGCTACCACGGCCTGTTCTACCATTTCCTGGACATGAACACCGGCGCCCGCTACCAGACCGTCGAGCTCTCGACCATCGACACGGCGTTGCTGCTCGCCGGGGTGCTGTTCTGCCAGTCGTATTTCACCGGGCCCGACTCGGTCGAGACGACCATCCGGGGCCTCGCTGATTCCCTGTACCGGCGCGCCGACTGGCGCTGGGCTGCGCCGCGGCCGCCCGCCGTCGCGATGGGGTGGACGCCCGAGACCGGTTTCCTGTCCACAGACTGGATCGGGTACAACGAGGCGATGGTTCTGTACGTGCTCGCCCTCGGCTCACCGACCCACGCCGTCGACAGTACGGCGTGGAACAGTTGGACCAGCGGCTATAGCTGGGAGCCCTTCTACGGCCAAGACTATGTGCAGTTCGGCCCGCTCTTCGGTTACGAGTACTCCCACGTGTGGATCGATTTCCGGAGGATCGCCGACGCCTACATGGGCGCGCACGGGATCGACTATTTCGAGAACACGCGCCGCGCGACCTACGCCCAGCGCGGCTACGCCGCGGCGAACCCGGGCGCCTGGACCGGATATAGCGACTCGATCTGGGGACTCACCGCTTCGGACGGCCCCGCGAACGCCGTCCCCGCCAGTTCCATACTTACTGGGCGCGCGGCGCCTCCCTGATCCAGACGACGGACGACGGCACGCTCGCCCCCACCGCGGTCGGGGCGGCCGTGCCGTTCGCTCCGGAGCTCACCTTGCCCGCGCTCCTCGCGCTGCGCACGGCGTACGGCGCTCGCCTGTTCTCGACCTACGGCTTCCTCGACGCGTTCAACCCCACCTTCACGGCCACGACCGTGCCCGTGGAGCGGGGCAGCGTGGACCCCACGAGCGGCTGGGTCGACAGCGATTACTTGGGGATCGACGAAGGGGCGATTGTTGCGATGCTCGAAAACTACCGGAGCGGCCTCATCTGGAGCACGATGCACCGCAACCCCTACATCGTGCGCGGCCTGCGGCGCGCGGGGTTTCGGGGCGGTTGGCTGGCGCAGGTGCCGTGAGGCGCCGGGTCAGTCGCCGAGCTTCTTCGCGAACGCAATGATGCGATCGAGGGCCCGCGTGATACTCTCGGTCGCGGCGGCGTAGGAGAGCCGCACGTAGCGATCGTCGCCGAAGGCGGCCCCCGGCACGAGGGCGACGCCCGTCGCGGCGATGAGGCGCGTGCAGAACTCCGTGCCGCCGATCCCGCCGAAGGAGTCGACGCGGAAGAAGAAGTAGAAGGCGCCGAGGGGTTCGACGAACTCCACGCCGGGCAGATCTTTCCGGAACCGCCCGACCACGAGGTCCCGGCGCCGGCGAAACTCGGCCACCATGCGCTCGACGTCCTGTTCCACGCGCTCGTCGGCGAGCGCCGCGGCAGCCGCCACCTGCGCGGGATGGTTGGCGCCCGTGGTCGTGTGCGACTGCAGGGCCGCCGTGGCCTTGGCGACCGGGCCGGGAGCCAAGGCGACGCCGATCCGCCACCCCGTCATCGCGTAAGTCTTGCTCACCCCGTAGACCACCACGACGCGCTCGAGCAGGTCATCGGGGAGGTCGAGGAACGACGGCGCCGGCCCCGTGCCATAGTGGATGCGGCGGTAGATCTCGTCCGCGATCACCCACACCTTGCGGTCCCGCGCCCACTGGGCGATCGCCTTGATCTCGCCGTGAGTGTACACCGCCCCGGTCGGATTGCACGGCGAGCAGAGGATCAGCCCGCAGGCGCCCGGCACGACGCGGTCCAAATCGCGCACGCTCACCTTGAGGCTCCACTCGGGGTCGCCGGGTACGAGGACCGGGCGGGCGCGCGCCAGGTGGATGATCTGCGG